>ENA-ORDC01000094-ORDC01000094.1-marine-metagenome-genome-assembly--contig:-NODE-94-length-101084-cov-7.303533_pt1 | contig 101084 bp, 113 predicted proteins | sample MGYA00237783_ERZ508515 | MGnify/ENA primary metagenome ERZ508515 (study PRJEB26186, sample SAMN06268792) | marine metagenome | isolation source: Eden Landing Ponds, San Francisco, CA, USA | place...
CGCGAGCCTCGGCGCGAACGAGCAAAGCGAGTGAGCGCCGGTGGTCTAGTGGTAGGACATGAGCTTCCCAAGCTCATAGCCCGGGTTCAATTCCCGGCCGGCGCATGGCTATCCCTCTCCCGTCTTTCAGTTTTCTCGCTTCTTACGGGAGAAATGAAAATGACGATATTAGCTCATAAGCCGGGTTGGGTTTCCCCACCCCTACGCCGTACTGCGATTCCGAATAGTATCGGACTCATTATACAACGAGGGACTGATAATCCCGTCTGCGTCCGTCGGTTGGGGTGGTTCCAATGACCGAGAAGGTCGAAGGAATCGTTCTCGTTCCCGAGCCGTCGCGCGAGTACCTGAACGACCACCAGCTTGTGGACTACCGTGACCACCGCCGGAAGTTCGTCAAGTGGGCGCTGAACATGGGAAAAGACCCGAAACACGCCGACGGATACGCCCACTCGACTGTGCGACAGCGAGCGTACCGTCTCGACAAGTTCTACCGGTGGGTGTGGAACGAGAAAAACGGCTACACGCTCGACATTCGCACCGACCACGCGGACGACTACATGAACCACCTCGTCTATCAAGAGAACACGACGACCTACAACGCAAGTTGCCAGAAGGCGATTAAACTGCTGTTCAAGTGGAAGAACTTCACCCACGGACAGAGTATCGAGTGGGTGCCGCAAATCAAGTTCACGCAGAACACTGGCTCGACGCAACCCCGCGACTTTCTGACGCGAAAGGAGCGGCGGAAAATCGGGGAAGCGGCGTTGGAACACGGGTCTATTCCCCACTACAATAGTCTCACACCCGAACAACGCGACCGGTGGAAGGCCCACCTCGCCCAACGATTTGGGAAACCCAAGTCCGAAATCGGGTTAGACGATTGGGAGCGGGCGAACAGTTGGAAGATTCCGTCTCTGACGTGGGTGTCGCTTGACGCGGGGTTCCGGCCCGTCGAGGTCGGACGGGCGAAGACGAATTGGGTGGACTTGGAAAACGGTATCCTACGGATTCCGCGCGAAGACTCGTCCAAGAACGAAGGGAACTGGTCGGTCAGTCTCCGCGACCGAACGGTGAACCTTCTCAAACAGTGGTTAGCGGAGCGCGAAACGCGTGAGAAGTACGACGACTCGGACAGACTGTGGCTCACTCGGAAGGGGAACCCGTACAGCACGCAGTCGTTGAATGGCTTGCTTGACAGGCTGTGCGAAACCGCTGAAATTCCCACCGAAGGGCGCGATGTGACGTGGTATAGTATCCGTCACTCGGTCGGGACGTACATGGCCCGCGAGGAAGGGCTGGCGGCGGCACAGGCACAGCTACGCCACAAGAGCGAACAGACGACGATGAAATACGACCAAGTTCCTGTAGAGGAACGGAAGGACGCGCTCGGTCGGATGGGCTGACCGCAACAGGTTCCACCTGAACGTTTTATTCCGCTCGTTCGTACCCGCTTGCATGACCTTCGGTACGACGTGGCAGAACTTACTCGACAACATCGAAGAACTCCCTTCGGACGCGACCCTCGTCACTCCACTCTCGCGCAAGGCGTTTCGCGTCACGAACGTTCAGGAACCGCGTGTACTGATTCAGTATCGGGACGACGACGAGACGATACCCCTTCAGCGCGACCAGTTCGAGACGCTTCACCGTCGTATCCAAGACGCCCGTGGCGAGTTCGACCTTGACCGGCTACCACCGGACGCTGAACCCTACGCGACCGTGCTGTCTTTGCACCCGCGCTTCGAGATGGACGACCGGGAAGGGACGCTAACGGAGTCGGAGACGCCCACAGGCTCGCCGTTGGTCGAAGCACAAGGAGACACCGACGACGGCGACCAAGAGCGCGAAGAGCCGGACGTGGCGGTCTACAGTGACGCTCTGTTGCTTATCGACGCCCTCGAACGCCACGACGTGACTACGCTTGAAGACGTAGAGACGCCAGCCCTTGTGAATCTCTACACGCTTCTCTCCGATGTGCAACGGAACGCCAACGACCTACGCCAAGACGTGCGGGCTGTCCTTCTCGACAGGCTTCACCACGACCAGCCAGTGTCCGGTCAGTTCGGTTCGGTACAGCGGACAAGCCGTCGCAACCGGTCGCTCAAAGACGACGAAGTAGTGCTGAACGCTTTCGAGGCCGCCGGGATTGAGCGTGAACGATTGACAACCGTCGATTCGAGCAAGGTGGACGAAGCGCTCGAAGTCACGGAACTGTCCGAGAGCGACGTGTACGAGGTCGAAGAGAGCGAGTACGTCAGAAAGGCGGAAGTAGACGAGGAAGAGAAGGAGACGCGCCTACAGGGCCTCAAGGACAGGCTGGCAGAGACGGAAGGCGAGGAAGCCGACGAACTCCATGAAGAAATCGAAGAACTCGAAGACCGGATTGACGAACTGACCGAGTTCCGGTCGGGTCGGTCGTTTCACGAATCCGCTACTGGTGGATAGCCACCTTCACCGCAGGTGTTCGAGTATCTGTAGGATACGGAATCCGAGTTCGCCGTAATCTTTCTCGGTCTGTCCCGCTTTCTCGCGCAGTGCTTCTATGCGCTCGGTGTACTCTTCGTTGATTACCAGTTCGAGTTCCGCACCGGTTTCCTCTTCGAACTCGTCGGCCATGTCGTAGAGGCCTGTTAGTAGATACTTCTCGTCACGATTCCCGCGCACGACAGGCGACCAGAATTGGTAGACGAAGGAATCGGCGTCGAACAGGTCAGTGACGTACTCTCTGTCCGCATTGAATTTGCGCCAAAGGCGTTCAAGCGTGTTCTGATAGCCGTCGCCACCATACTCTGCCCACCGGTCATTGTCCGGTGTTCCTTGGTACAGTAGTCCGTCGATATGAGTCACAACCTCGCAGGTGTAAACGACTTGTTCGCCCTCTTCGGTATTGTCTACCCCTATCACGTCGATTTCGAGTTGATTCCCTTCTTCGTGGGAACGCTGATTGTACATCACGAGTTCACATTTTTCGATTAGCCGGAGATATGAGCCGACGAGAAGTTCGCCGGATTCGGGCTGTTCGGTCATATGTCTACGCCGAAGGGATACCTGAAAAGGATTGCTCGGGTCAGAACCCGGTCGTCACTTCGACTTCGTACTCTTCGATACGGCCTGCGTCCTGACCGGTGAACATACAGTCGAACTCCCATTCACGCCCACCGGCAAGGTCGCTCACGTTGTCGAGTCCTTCACCGATTTGGGTACCGTCGGCGTCGAGGAAGGTCGCGGTCGCCTCGACGTAGGAGAGTTCGCTGTCGGTGTTGTTGACGGCAGTGCCACGGACACCAGACGAGAACTCTTCCTCGTAGAACTCGTGATTCAGGATTTCAACGTCGGGCTGGTCGTTGCCGCCGTTACCCGAGTTATCGTTGTTGCCGTTATCAGAGTCGCCACCGTCGCCGTTTGCGTCCCCACCACCAGAATCGCCGGAGTCGTCTTCTGAACACCCGGCGAGGGCGAGGGCGCTGGCGGTCGTTCCAATGGTTGCGAGGTACCGTCTTCGATTCAGTTCCATACCAGTTAGTAGTAGTGAGGTGTCGGATTATGAAAGTTTGGTACCAAACTCTAACTTCGATATTCAACTATTCGGCGTTGTCACCACTCTACGGCGCGTCTCACACTCTCATGCGACTCTCGGGTGATTTCATGGTCATATGCGACGAGCGGATTCTCGAATACCTCTCGGAGAACGAGACGGGAACGCCGAAGCAGATGGCAGATAGCGGCCTTGTACGGTTCAGCAGGTCGTATATCACGCAGAGAGCCAAGGTATTACTGAACCACGGTATGCTCCGCCACCTCGGAAACGGAGTCTACACGCTTTCTGAAGAGGGCCAGCAATACCTCGACGGTGAACTCGACGCGGCGACCCTCGAACCCGACGACAAGTAACGCCAGTCGGACATTCGTTCCCTATTGGGCCATGAACGGGTGTCTTGACGCTTCTAACTCGACTTTCGAGGCTAGCCGTACCGTCAGCGACCCGCGAGAGCGCCGTGAGTGCGCTGTGAGTGCGTTCGTCGCAAAGCGAGTGGTATCCATCCTTTCGAGGATGAACCAGAGCCACGAGCATTAGAGTGTCTGAAGAGCGTTTTATAACTCTATAAATCGCTGTAAGCCGGTTTCACTGCTCCACAAACGAGCGGGGTCGAAGTTTCTCGGATTCGGCCAGCCACCATACCGTATTTCGACCCCCAATCTGCTTGCTTTCCAAGCGACCCTCGTCGGCCAGTGACCGGAGTCGGTTGTAGGTTGCCCGTCGTTTGAGGGGTACCTGTTCTGACACTTCCGCAGTCGAAAGCACGGGGTCGTCGGTGTCTCGAAACAAGCCGATGATTTCGTCGTCACTCACTCTCGGTGTAGGCCCCGGTTTTGAATCTTCGCTCATATAGGGTTCTATTACGCGTAATCAGTTAACTATACCGTCCAAGGCAGTACACTTAATATCCGTGCCGTCCAAGGTATAGTTGTAGAAGGAGCCGTCTCTTGGGGCGTGATTCGCGCGAAAACGCCCGGTGCGCCAACACCGGACGGCGGCCTTCTCACTTGGAGGCGACAAGGCCATGCAAACATCGAACGCGGAGAGTCAAGACAGTACCGAACAGCAGATACTTCGCCAACTACCGGGGTTCCACCTTGACTCCGGCTCGCCGTGTTCCTGCGGCGTCGAAGCCATTCGCACGAGCAAGTCGGTCGGGTACAGCGACTTCGTGACCTACACCCACCGCTGTACCGAGTGCGGGAACGAGTTCAGCACCTACATCGAGGGGTAACGATGGCGGCACTATCCCCTACCGATGTGGTGGACGTACTCGACGCCGATGTAGCGACCGAGAAGAGGGCGCAATGGGAAGCGTTCGAGTTCACCGTACTCGGTGACGGCGACGTAGAGGTGGTCAATGATTCCCACGCGGACGCCGACGACCACACGTACACCGTCCACGTCGAGAGCGGTATCCCGAGTGATTGCTCATGTCCGGCGGACACCTATCAAGAGGGTGCGTGCAAACATCGGGTCGCGGTCGCTATTCGAGAGCCAGTTCTCGAAGCGGCCAGCCGGGAACAGCCCGTCCGCGCCGACGGTGGTGTGGCCCTCGAAGAGTTCGGTGCCGACGACCGCGACGACGACCGTCCCGAAGATTGCGACTGTGGCGAGTGGAACGATGGCCTCGGGCTGTGCTGTTGGCCCTGCTACCGTAAGGGATTCGAGGAACCAAACCCGCACGCGGCGGGTGATGGGCAGTGACCCGACCATCTCCGGCGGCGGCGCTGAACGGCGTACAGGTAGGCCACATATGCGACCGGTGTAATAGGGGTATCAGGACGGGCGACATGGCGGTAGTCTACGCGACCTACTACGACGCCGATGGGTGGGTCGTCCGGCGCGTGTGGTGCGACGATTGTGGGAACAGGGAAATTGGATTGCCGACCGACGGGGCCGACGAGGTGGTCGTTGAAGCCGTATATTGGCGGTCGCGGCTGGTTGGTGTCAAGACCGTTGACCGGAGTCGGCCCTGATACTATCGTGGCGGAAATGTCACTTCGACCGTTTCTTCGCCCGTGACAGTATCGAGCCGCAACACACCATCAATCGGTTCTTCGTATTCATCACGGACATCGCCGTGAGCGGCATACTGAATCCTCTGTCGGTCATTTCCCGAGAGCGTGACTATTTCGTGTTGCCGTGTATCGCCCTCGTTGTCGTTGGTCGCCCGGAGTTCTTCAGCAGTATCCGATATGGTCAGCGTTGCGTCCGAGATAGTCGCCGGTTCGCGCCCATCATTTTCGACAAGTACCTCTACGGTGTAGAATGACCCTGATACTTCGTCGTCTCTACCTTCCGGTCGATACGAGTCGCCTCTACGACCACCATACTCGCCATCTACCACATCGAGGATTTTCACGCTCGCCCGTTGCGAGCGATAGTGTTGGATTTGGTAGTACGCCAAGACGAGGGTAATTCCGAAGGTCAGAACAGTCAGCGCGTCGTTCCAATACGACAAGAGACTCATACCATTACGTCAAACATCCGCTGGCGTCCCCTTGAAAGCGCCGTAAATCGACTGTGAAGGTGGTCGGTGTTCAAGCGACTGACGACATGACCTTTTTTGTCAGTACGCTGTGTCGGCTGTCGTATGCCCGATTCCGCCTCTTTGCTTGACGCTCTTCACGGGATTGCGGAGTTTACCGACGAGGATATGAGCGAGCGCGATGTGGAGAACCTGTTTCTCGAACAGGGATTCTACGACGCGCTCGATTACGAAGGTACAGGCACCGACCTACGAAGCGAGTTCACGCTTCCCGACGAGCGCCGGCCCGACTACATCACGCTCGATTCGAACGAAGCCGTCACGGCTGTCTACGAGTTCAAGACGACCGGGCGTGACCTCGCGCCGCATGAAGACCAGTTGTTCGGGTACATGGAGTACCTTCGAGCCGAGTACGGCGTTCTGACTAACGGCGAACAGTTGCGGCTCTACCAGCAGGACGACAACCGTCCCCTGATGGTGCTGTCGATGAACGCCGCTACCGAGAGCGAGGCCCGCGACCTCGTAAGCGCTCTCCAAAAGCGCGAGTTCGACCTTACCAACCCCGACGACGTAAATCAGTTCCTCGAAGACCTCGACCCTATCCCGCTCGACAGTCAAGCCGAACTCGGTCAGGAACACTTCTTCGATACTTTCCGTCTCGAAGACGGCAGTCCGTTTGCCGACCTCGTGACCGGCATGATGGACTTGCTCGAAGAACTCCGTGACGACCGCGAAGCGAAGTTTGTGAAGGGCGCTTACGACTTTTGGGAAGCCACATACGCCGACGAGCCGGACGAGGTTCCGAACTCGTGGGAGCCGTTCATCAACGGGAAGCAGTCGCTTCGGGACTTCATGTTCTGCCTCGAAAGCGGCCACGCTCTGCTGGCCCGTCTCCTTCTCGCCAAAGCGACCGAAGACCACGACTTCTTCGCCGGAACCGGCTACGACGGCATGGACGACTACTTCCGTGGACTACAGGGCTTCGGGGACTCCATCAACCTCGACGCGTTCCCGGTGGCGGCGGACAACCTGATTGACGATATGCAACAGCAGTTGGTCGAGGGGCTGTTTCAGGACGACATTTTTGTGTGGTGGACGGACGGCTACGTCGAACAGTTGTCGCGGGGCCACAGCACGGGTGCGAACCAGTTCGAGGCTGTCGCTCGGGGAACGGGTGATGTGGAACGGATTAGTGAAGCCACACGGAACCGGTTCAGTCGAGCCGTCGCGGAAGTGTTCTTCAACGTCCTTCGGTTCGACTTCGCGGACGTAGAAGGCGACCTCTTGGGCGACCTCTACCAGCGATACTTCGACCCGGAGACGCGGAAAGCCTTGGGCGAATTTTACACGCCCCAGCCGGTCGTTGATTACATCATGGACGGTGTAGGGTACGAACGCGGAGTCTCGAACGAGAGACTTATCGACCCGTCTTGTGGGTCAGGGACGTTCCTTGTCGAAGCCGTAGAGCGGTACATCGAAGACGTGGAACGCTATGAAAACAACCCCGAGTGGGAAGACCACCTGCGCGACCTCTGTACCCGCCCTCGAATCGTCGGACTCGACATTCATCCGTTCGCCGTTCTCATGGCACAGATACGCTTCGTCGTCGCTATCCTACCCGCGTACCGCGAAGCGAAGGAGAGTGACCCTGACTTCACCCTTCGTCGGCTTCCGATATACCGGACGGATACCCTACGGAACGAGCGCGAACTGACCGGTGCGGACTTGGGCGATGACGGTACTCGGCAAATGACGTTCGACGCTATGACCGAAGATGAACAGGACGTTCGGATTCCTGTTCCGCTTCCCGTCGAAGTGGACAAAGACGAGGCGGCAGAGACAGAAGACGGATTCCTCGTCCGGCGTGTCCGTATGCCGCTGTTCGACACCATTCAGTTGGAAACAGGGGTGAACAACTTCGGAGAGTATTTCGCGGCGCTACAAGGTGTCTTGGACACTGTTAAAGACCACATGGCGCTGGCCGAAGAGTTCGGTGGCGACTACGATTGGACGTACCAGAGTGGACTCGAAGAGCGTATCAATAACTATACCGACCACGACTACTCCGGGGTAGAAGACTTCTTCGCGCCCTATGTGGACGATATGCTCGAAAACGTCCGGTATCTGAAGGAGGAACACAACGACGGGCGGCTGTTCAAGATGTTCGAGGATACCGTGCTGGCGCTCGTCGTCAAGAACTACATGGAGTACGATTACGTGGTCGGGAATCCGCCCTACGTCCGCGTTCAGAACCTTCCTGATAGTCAGAAGCAAATGATGGAGTCTCTGTACGACGCGACCACCGGCAACTACGATATTTACTGTCCGTTCTACGAGCGCGGACTTGACTGGCTGTCAGATGAAAGCGGACGGCTCGGGTTCATCACTCCGAATCAGTTCATGGTCACGGACTACGGAGAGGGACTTCGCCGGGTTCTGTTGCGAGAAAGCCGTATTGAGGAAGTCTACGACTTTCGTGATTCCGGGGTGTTCGAGGATGCGAAAAACTACCCGGCCATCGTGATACTCGAAGACGAGCCTGACCAGACTGCGCGGGAAGAAAATGAAATCCGGTGTGTCCGAGTGAAGGCCGACACGAAAGCGCCGACGAACCGTGACCTTGACACAGCCGTTATCGAGGCAGTCCGTGACCACCGTGGCGAACCCGGCTACGAGGATGATTTGATTAACGTATTCGACTACCCGCAGGGCGATTTAGACGACGGATATTGGTCGCTCATGCCGCCCGAAGAGTTGAATATCGTTCACAAAATGGAAGAAGTGAGTGATGCGACCGTAGGCGACGTGACGGATTCGGTGTTCGCCGGGACACAAACCAGCGCGAACAAGGTGTTTCTCGTCACGCCAGTTGACGCTAATCGGATTTCTGCCGATGATACCGGTGATACGGTGACAGTCGTTCCGAAAGGTGAAGACCGCGAGTATGAGATTGAAACCGACATACTCCGCCCATGGTTACAGGGGCGTGACATTAATCGGTGGCGTGGCGACTGGTCAGGGGAACACGCTATCGTACCGTACTCAATCGAGCGCGACGACGACGGCGAACTGACCTACGATTTGCTTGCACAGGACTACTTGGAAGACAACCTTCCGCTGACTTGGGAGTATCTGACCGAACACCGTGACACGTTGGAAAGTCGAGAAGGCGGTCGATTTGAGAGTCGAGACGACTGGTACGCCTTCGGATACCCGAAGAGCATGACGCGGTTCGAAGACCCGAAACTAATCTGCTCTGAAATAGCGGCAGAGGCGACCTTCATGCTTGACGACGTTGGAACGTGGTACTTCAAAGCCGCCTATGGTGTCCAACTCGAAGACGAGTTCAAAGACCGAACGGATACATTTGCCGCACTCCTGAACTCCAACGCGTTGGACTTCTATCTGAAGCACTATACGACGCTGAAGGTGGATGGGTACTACAAGTACACCACGAACTACCTGACGCCTCTCCCAATTACGTGGGGTGACGACGACCATCGGGCTGACCTGCGGAATCTCATTTCAACGATTACGACGGCACTCGATACTGAAAGCAAGACGGAGCGATTCCCCGAGGCGTATATCGGAGATTACGACGGCGAGTTGGAGTATGTCACCTACGAATGGCAGACTCGCCGGTATCCGGTCGACGCAGAAGTGCAAGAAGATGTAGAAGGCGACTTCACCGTACAGGCTGGCCGGTCTGATGTGATTACTGACGCCGCGATGTACGCCGCTGACCGAGAAGAGAGAAAACGACGGGCCGAGTACGTCCGTGAGGCTGTTGACGGTCGGAACGTCAAAAGTGGAGAGACGACGACGATTCCGATTCCGCGCAAGGACAGCGGTGTCGAGAGGATACTGACCGCCCTGCGTTCCGATAAGGAAACTGTCGATGAAACAGACAACGACGTGTTAGAAGAGCGAGTCAACGACATAGTGTACGATATGTTCGAAATCGAATCAGAAGAACAGGACGTGATTGAGGAATACTTGGAGACGTTCCGCGTGTACTAACACCCAACAGTGGCCCGGCTCGAAGCAGAGCGTGAGTCGGTGGCGGCCACGAACATCGACGACCTCAAAGCCGATATAGACGAAGCAGTCTACGGCCTCTTCGACCTGACCGCCGACGAGCGCGGAGTTGTGGAAGAGTACCTGTACGTGTTCTAACCTACTTCTCGTATTCTTCGTCCAGCACGAAGACAGCGACTGTCTCGCCAGCCCACTTCTCGCGTGGGCCGATTTTCGCATTGCCGTCTTTCTGAACCCATGCGTCTTGGTCTTTTGACCTGTTCTCACGAATTGCCTGCGAGCGGAGTACACCGTTCACTCGAAATGGAACCCATACAAACCGCTGTAGGGCGTAGTCTGTGTCAACTGGTGCGTATCCCGCACTCTCTACCTCTGTGATGATTGTGTCGATAACGTCTGCTTCAATCAGTTCGTCATTCTGGTACATCGCGTTCGATTTATAGATTTCAAAGCCACTTATTTCTAACGACGGATTGCTGTATTGCGATTCTTTTTCAGATTTCTATTGAGAGCAGGATAAGCCATACGTGTAGAATACCGCGACCGACGACGAGCGCGACGTGGTAGAAGAGTACCTATCGGTGTTCTGAACTCGGCTGGTGGGGCGCTCTCAATAGCCCTATCAGCGAAATCATTCCAAGTCTCGAAATGAGTTGTAAGAACTCCTGTACGGGCATTTTTGTCCCGTCGAATATAACCTCTGTGTAGACACAAAACGCGCCGCTCGAACTCGAAGCGCGAAGGAAGGGAAGGGGCCGACCAAGGGCCTTCCCGAGTACCGAAAGGAAGCCAGCAATGAGTAATACGAACACCACGAATATAACCCTAACGCATAGTCAAGAGAACACCTCTGATGCGGTTGACCCGGCGAACGAATACCGTCTATCCGTCCGATACGGGCGAACCGTTGACGGTGACTTTCGACAGTTTCCCCGTCTTCGGTCAATCTACGAACCGATACCTACGGAAGCCGAGTTTGCGTCACCCGTCTACCTATTGACCGAAAGCCAACGAGAGCGAAACAATGAGCGGGTCGCTAATGGGACAGAATATCAGGTTGACACGAACATCGCCCGCGAGATTCAAGACGAGTGCGAGAACGAAAGTCGTGTTCTGAATCCGGTTCTTGTGGAATCTGACGCCCGTGACGAAGGATATACGCTCGAAGAAATGAAACGGTGGGTAGCCGATTTCATTTCCGACGCGCTCCCGATTGAGCCACGAGATTGCCAGTTCTACTATTCCGGAAACCGTTCGATACACGCTCACGTCCCGCTCTTCATACAGTCCAAAGCGGGGCTAACCCGACTCAAGGAACGGGCTACGGAGTTCAACAACGAGAACGACGCCATCTTGGACGCGAGTATCTACAGCCGTAAGCGCCAGTTCCGGATTCTTGGCGTCGAACACGGGAAGACTGACGACAAGAAAATCCCGGTCGGACTGAATGATACTGACCAGCAGATTGCTCAAGCGATAGTGGATACCGACGTAGAGAAACCGGACACATACTACGATTTCCTTGTTGACGTGTTCGGACAGTCTCCGTTTGTGGGCGACAACATTCTCACTGTCCCGACTGACTCGAAGTCCGGAGAGGGAAGCAAGAGAACGAAGACCGCGATTCAGGATTATGACCAGCCGCCATCCGACCCGAACCTACACGGACGATACTGGCGTCACTATACCGACAAGCCGGTCAGCCCTTACGCGAACGCCGACGCGGACGACACCCGGAGTGTGACCATCGTTCAGGTGATTGAAGGCGTATTCGAGGAAGGCAGGTACCACTACGCGCCATGCGAAGTTCTCGGGATGGTTGGCGGTGGCGGCGAGTACACGGTTTTCGGAGACGACGACGAGACGGTATCGCGCCCGGTCAAACTGTCTGGTGAAGACCACCCGAAGTGGGACTACGAGCGTGGTGACTACGTGGTGCTTCTCGGCGGGAAGAGCAACCGTTCGATAATCCTCAATGTGGGACAGGTTGAAGCGAGCCTTGCGTCCGCGACCCTCGAACGAGATGGTCGAGAAGCCGCTATCGCGCTGTTGGACGAATGGGGATACGACGTAGGCGAGTCAGGGATGAACGGGTCGCCACGGCCACCTTCGACTTCGGAGCCGACCGAGGCGATGAAACGAAAGCACACAGTCGAGAGGAAGAGTTTTGACCACTTCGAAGACGAAGAGTCTGTGGCTGTTTCAGTGGCGTGCCACCTGCTTGCCGTCGGCGGTTGGGACGCGACGTGGAACTGGTTCAAGCACGAATACGAGAAAGTCGAGCGGTTCGACCCGCGAGTGACCTACGAAAAACTGTCCGCCATTATCGAGTGCTACCCCGAAGATTACGACCACATCCAAGTTCCCGAGTGTCCCTCGTAGCGCACACTGTAAGGCAAGAACTGTATTGTATATTGCAGGGATTGGCTGAAGAGGCCGTTAAACGCCTATATTCGAGTAGCGGGACGAATCAGACATATAAAGGGTGGTCTACCAACACCAACAGGAATGTCCTGTAGGGCATTAATGCCGAAATCCACATTAATGCCGAAAAGCACATTCTTGTATGACCGAGAAGAGCCAGCGCACCGTATACCTCGAAGAAGACTTGGAAGATTGGATAGCCGATCTAGCGGAGTACCACAACCGGAACTTCAGCGAACAGGTGTCCCTGCTGTTGCAATACGCCCGGACGAAGTACGACGACGAAGCCCCCGAAGACGAACAGCGGGTAGTACACCGCGCCCAACTCAAGCGGAAGATAGCCCGGCTCGAAGACGAACTCGAACAGAACCCGCCGCCGGAAGAGTCGTAGGCCAACTGCCCGAGTTCGGTGTTTTCCGTGTCATTCCCTATCTTGGAATGGATGGAAGCCGGTCTTTTCTGAATATATAGATTCTCTTTCAGAAACGCTTCAAATCGGTCTTCACACCCCTTTCGTGGAGAAAACCTATCAAAATACCTTAATATAGTGGTATGGCAACCTTCGGAACTAACGGCCAACCCCTATCCATCGGTAGTCAATGGGGCCAGCCCAACCCGTGGCCACCCTGCTACATACTTGGAACACGAGCGCAGGTACCAGCAGAACGCTTGACACCATCTCACATACCCACAGGGTACCGGGGGACGACCCTCGGGGTGGCGGGACTGGTGGCCGGGCCACCGGGAGTGGCCCCCGGTGGGGGTGGGGATACCCCCCTACTTGCTGACGCGCTCGTAACGCTCGCCGTCCACAAGGAACCCGTTTTCGACCCGCTCGACCGATAGCCCGCCTTTCCATGCACCGAAGCCAATCCGGCGTTTGGTCAGTTTACGACCGGATTCGACCCCCTCGAAAACGGCGTCCAACGGGTAGGCCATACGACAGAGTTGGCGCTGTAGGGTATCGAGAGTTTCGGCGTCGGTCGGGGTTCGAGCGGTGGCGAAATATGTGAGCGAACACCGGCTCTCTCGATATTATATTTTCTCGGGGTGGTTGGCCCCGTTCGTTCCACTCTGCTGGCCGCCCTGTCGGTCGTGACGGTCGTCTTCGACGGCGTGGGGAACAAACATCGGCGTCGTGTCTTTAACCCGAGAGTAGTGAACTGGTGGCCGAGAGAGGGCGAGATTCCGGTGGTCGCCGTCCCTGTTTTGTCGCAGTGAACATGACCACGCCGGTAAATAATTTATAAGCCACACGCATACTCGACTCTCTCGAAATTTGGCCGTCCACAGGGAGACGAGCAACACGCTCATGGTCGCAACGTCCCACAGTCCTAACATGACCTGTCCTATCTGCGGGGGCGAAATCGAGGGCGATACAGACACCTACCCTAACCTCGTCTGTGACGACTGCGACGACCGGGCTGTGGGTGAAGACTGTGAACCCGCGAAGTACGGTTTCGAGTATCTCGACAGACAACCCGATAGCGACGGCGGGATTCAAATGGAACCGGACACCGGAACCAATCCGGTGTTCATCGACGGCGAGAAGTGCTGGCGAAGGTATCGGTTCGGGGGTTGGGTAACGATGAAAGACCAGCACGACTGCGATAGTCTTGAAGAGTTTTACGAGACCCACGGAATGATGTGAGCGCAGTTCAGTTTCACCACACGGCTCATTCCTATACTTCTCACACCGGATGAACAAGATGTGACAGACCCTTCAGCGGCTCTCGGCCCACTCTCGAAATTGGTGGACGGTGCGTCCGACTACTACGAGTTTTGGAAGGACTACAAAGGCGAGGAAATCCTGATTCGGACGCACTCGGTAGCAGTTGGCGGCGACTCCGAAGACAGAGGGAACATCCGGCAGAACTCATATATTATCCAGGGAACCGTTTCAGACGTTACGTCTTTCCCACCGGGATTTCTGCTTGAGGATGTTGAAGAGTACGTTGAATTGAGTGACGCGAGGTTGATGTGGGGCGCGGGGCCGGAACCAATTGACGCTGTCGAAGGCAACAAGGGCAAACAGACGCTCCGTGAGATAGACGAGAAGTACGTCTCTTTCAGTACGATAGACGAGTTAGAAACCGCAGAAGCCGCTGATTCGGCTACAGAGCCATTCCGAGAAGAGGAAGAAAGAGATTAGCACCTCGGTACTTGTCAGTCGATAAGGCCCTTCTGCGCCCGGATTAGGCGGCGTTTCTGTTTGTCCAACTCTTCGTCGTCCGTATCCTCTTCGACCATTGCCACAGCGTCGTCTTCGCTTCCGGGGATACGGACAGGTGGGTTCTTGTCGTCGCTCATGCCTATCTGTTGGCGTCACGCCGACAATTATTCTTCGGCGTTCCTGTTCTGTGACTTTCGATGGTCACGGGCCGAAGAACCCTGATTTCGTCACGTCCTATCGAATTAAGCCCCGGACTCACAATCCGGGTGTTTATAATTCTATAACTCGTACTATCTTGTGTGAGAAGCGGGCGACTGTTGGACGGATTTCGTGGGTAGACGCCCTGAAAGCGCCGGTGCCGAGTCGAGCGGAGCGAGACGAGGGCTGATAGACGAGCGCCAGCGAGTCTATCAGAAGTCAGTGGTAGGACATGAGCTTCCCAAGCTCATAGCCCGGGTTCAATTCCCGGCCGGCGCATTTTGCCGCGAACAACTTGTGAGCGGCAAATGCGTTTTGAGGGAATTGAACTACGCGAGTCGCAGCCCGCGCAGACGAGCGAAACGAGTCAAGCCGGAACGTCTCGCCAGCGGGAATTGAATTACTGCGGCTTCACTCACTCTTCGAGGCGCTCGTAGGCGGTCCGGACACGCTTGAACGCTGCCGTGTCGCCGTCGGCAGCGTCGGGGTGGACATCTTTGACACGCTCGCGGTACGCTCGCTTGATCGTCTCCTGGTCGGCCCCGGCCTCGACGCCGAGCACGCGGGAAGCTTCCCGTCGAGACATGCCATCAAAATCGGGGCGATCCGGACGCGTCGCGTTCGCGCGTCGCTCGCGGCCGGCTGTCCGCCGACTCTCGGCGCGTCGCGACCGCCGACGGCGACCGGTTGGTTCCCGTTTTCGGGCTCCAGATGGGCCTGACGGGCCGCCGTTGGTCGCCGCCTGTCGCTCGACCCGACGGTAGACGCGGGCGGCCAGTCGGCCGGTTCCGTGCATCCAGAGGAGGTACGTCACCGCACCGAAGACCGCGGCGGGCGCGAGGATCGCGAGATTATACAGGACCCCTGCGAGGGCGAGGGCGACCGTCATCGCGCCGAACGCCGCGGCGAGGGCGACGATGAACCGCGAGCGTTGCACGTCTCCACGTTACGCCTTCCCGAGGTAAGTTTCTCGCTCCCCGGCAAATTGCGTGGGGCGGGACCACGCTGTCGGGCCCTCCGGATCGGCGTGACTATCGCCGCTGGTGTGTCCGGTGGCTTATTGTCCGCCATGTCCAACCACGGGTATGCTCGTCTATCACACCCTCTTCATCACGTTACTGGTCGGGACGACCGGCTTTTTCACCGCGCTCGCCGCGTTGAACGTCCGGTACGCCGAACGGACCGTCGCCGTGGAGGGGGATCTCGTGACCGATCGTCTCGGGATCGACGATCCCGAGGAGTTGCTCGCGTACAACCGGCTCGGGACGGCGCTGGGACACCTTCAGACCTGGATGACGCTCGTCGTCGTGTTGGTGGTGCTGTACGCGGGCGTCTACGCCGACGCCGTCGCGGCCCTGGAGGCGACTGGCTGGCCCCCCTTCGTTCGCGGGACCGTCCTCGTCGTGGGGACCGTCCTCGCGCTCGAAGCGTTTTCGCTCCCGTTCGACGTCGTCGAGACGTTCGTCGTCGAGGACCTCTTCGACTTCAATCAGCAGACGCTACGGCTGTACGTCCGCGATCAACTCGTTTCCCTGGCTGTGACGGTCGTGCTGGTCGGCGTCCTCGCTGCGGCGGTGTTTCTCGCTATCGACGTCCTGGCCGGGCTGTGGTGGGTCGCCGCCTGGGCGTTGTTCGTCGGCTTTTCGTTGCTCATGCAGGTGCTGTATCCGCGCGTGATCGCGCCGCTGTTCAACGACTTCGATCCGATCGAGTCCGGCGATCTCCACGACGCGGTGACCGACGTCTTCGATCGCGCGGGCTTCGACACCGACGCGATCTACGAGATGGATGCCAGCCGTCGGTCGTCTCATGCGAACGCCTACTTCATCGGCTTCGGCCGGACCAAGCGGGTCGTCCTGTTCGATACGTTGATCGAGCAACTGTCGATCCCCTCGGTGCAGGCCGTCCTCGCCCACGAACTCGCCCACTACGATCGCGGCCACATCTGGACGCAACTCGGTGCGAGTGTCCTCTGGATGAGTGCCCTGCTGTTCGGCGCGTCGCTGCTGGTCGAGGCGACCTGGCTCTACGAGATGTTCGGGATCGCCGGCCAGCCGGTCTACGCCGGATTACTGCTGGCCGTGTTGTGGCTCACGCCCGTCGCCCAACTCTCCGCGCCGCTCATCAACCGGCTGTCGCTGGCACACGAACGCGAAGCCGACGCCTTCGCCGTCGAGGTGATGGGTGCCGAGCCGATGGCCGACGCACTCGCGGATCTGACGAGCGAGAACCTCTCGAACCCGTTCCCGCATCCCCTCTATGAGACGTTTCACTACGATCACCCACCCGTCCCAAAACGGCTGCAGCACATCCGAGCGGTAGCCGACGAATCCGAAGAGACTGCGGCCTAGTCCAGGTCGATCGCCGTCACGCCCGTAACGCGTGGCTCGGATTCGAGTTCTTCGAGCAGTTCGGGCGTGACGGGATCGTCGAGGTTGTACACCGACATCGCCTCGCCGTCGATGGACTCGCGGGCGTTGGCCATCCCGGCGATGTTGACACCGTGCTTGCCGAAGACGCTTCCCAGCGCGCCGATGACGCCCGGTTCGTCGCGGTTGCGCGAGATCAGCATGTGGCCGTAGGGCGTCGCGTCGACCCGGAAGCCATCGATCTCGACAAGTCGGGGCTCGTTGTCGCCGAACAGCGTCCCGCTGACGGTGAGTTCGCTCTCCCCGTCGCTGACGGTGATCGACACCAGGCTCTGGTAGTCTTCGGTCTCGCGGCGCTTGCTCTCGACGACCTGGATGCCGCGCTGTTCGGCGATCCGGGTCGGCGCGTCGACGACGACGTCCTGCCAGCCGAAGGGGTTGAACACGGCCGCCGTGACCAGATTGGTGTCCTCGTCGGCGAGGTCGCCCGCGTACTCGATCTCGATCGACTCGACGCGGCCATCGAACAGCCGGAGGGCGATCTTGCTCGCGGTCTCGGCCACGTCGACGTAGGCCCGGGTCCGCGGATCCGAACTCGCGTCCGTCGAGGAGAGGTTCAGCGCGTTCTGGACGAGATCGCCCTCCAGGGCCGAGATGATGCTGTCGGCAGCCGTGACGGCGACGTTGACCTGCGCGTTGTGAGTCTTCGCGCCGAGATGAGGCGTCACGACGACGTTATCGACGTCGAGCAGCGGGTTGTCCTCGGGTGGCTCCGTCGAGAAGACGTCGACGCCGGCGGCCGCGATCTCGCCGGACTCGACGGCCTCGGCGAGCGCGGGTTCGTCGATGATGCCGCCCCGGGAGGTCAACACGACCAGGTCGCCGCCGAAGCGGTCGATCTCCTCCGGGCCGATCAGGCCGCGGGTCTCGTCGGTGAGGCGGGCCTGGACCGAGAGCATGTCGACGCGTTCGAGGAGTTCGTCGAGTTCGACCAGTTCGATGCCCATCTGGCGCGCCCGGGCTTCCCCGAGATAGGGGTCGTAGGCGAGCAGATCCATGCCGAGGTTGTCGAGTCGCCAGGCGACTTCCTGGCCCAGCCGACCGAGGCCGACGATCCCGGCGGTCATCCCGCCGAGTTCGAGCCCGTCGAAGGATGCGCCGTCCCACCCGCCACCGGCGACCTGCATGTGGGCCTGCGGGATCCGTTTGGCGGCGTTAAAGGCCAGCCCGATCGTGTGCTCGGCGGCGGCGTAGACGTTCCCGCGCGGGGCGTTGGCGACGATCACGCCGTGGTCGGTCGCCGCGGGGATGTCGATGTTGTCGACGCCGATGCCCGCCCGCGAGACGATCTTGAGGTTGGGCGCGTTCTCGAAGACTTCGCGGGTGATCTCCGTCCCGCGGATGAGCATGGCGTCGACGTCCGCGATCTTCTCGAGGACGCCCGCCGTGTCGATGTCGAAGTCGGTCTCGACGTCGAGGCCGGCACTCCGGAGGCGCGCCAGCCCGGCGTCGTCGATCGGGTCCGTGACCAGTACCTTCATGCCCGGACGGAATCCCCCCAGCACATTAACCTTTTAGAGTTCGTTCTCTGACGTGGGTGACCACGGAGGCTGCCGATCGCGAACCGCGCCCGTTTTAGGCCCGCTCGCCCATCTCTCGGTAATGACGACCGTGCGGATGGCCGTGCCCCGGAAGGGACGCCCCCTGGAGGCGGTCCTCGAACGGATCGCGAGCCGGACCGGCCGGACGGCCCTGGCCGACGAGATCATCTCGACGCTGCGCTACGAGAAGGCCATCGCCAAGGGCAGCCAGCAGTCCGACGAACCGGTCTACGAGCGCCTTTCGACCTACAGCGACGCCACCGACCCGACTGCCCCCGAATACACGCTCATGCGGGACGATCGCCAGTCGATGCCCCGCCGGATCGTCTTCGACAGCGTGCGAATTCCCACGGAGACGGTCGATCTGGAACTGATCGGCCGCGAGGAACCCTTCCGGGCGCTCCGAAAGCACGAGTTCGCGCTCGGGTTCGACAGCGCCGACCTGGTGTTAGAGGAAGTCGTCGGACTCGAACCCGAACCGCTCACCGACCTGGCGGCGCTCAACGAGCGGATCGACCCGCTCGATACCGACGTTCGCGTCCACACCGGCCTCGGCGATACGGTGTATCACACGCTGCTTGCGACCCCCGGCGTTGCCGACACCCAGGACGCTGACCTCACGCGGGAGTTCGTCGCCGACTACGCTGGCGAACTCGCCATCTCGCCGCGCTATGAGCGTCTCGTGACGGCCGTTCTCGGAACCGACGCTATCGAGGGGATCGACTTCCGATATCCCGGTCGCGATCGGGCGGAGGAAGACGTCGTTTCCGAGGTCGGTCTGGGGGTCTACATCACGGTCTCGGGATCGACGGCGCGCGATCACGGTCTCCTCGTCGGGGATCGCCTGTTTCCCAGCGAGACGGTCTTGCTGGAGAACGCTGCCGAGATGACTGCCCACGCCGAACGGGCGGTCGATCTCGTCGACGGGGCGGACATCGAAACTGCACTGGCTATTCAGTAGCGAACAGATCGCCGACGTGACGCCGGGCGGACGTGACGGACGGCCGCTCTCTCACCGGACGACGGTCGGGTTCTCAACGAACGACGGTCGGGTTCTCAACGAACGACGGTCGCTCTCTCAACGAACGACGGTCACGGGTACCGTCGACTTCCGGAGGACGCGCTCGGTGACACTGCCCAGCAGGATGCGCGATAGCCCCGTCCGGCCGTGACTGCCCATCACGATGTGATCGACGCCGTGTTCGCTGGCGTAGGTGGTGATCTGGTTGGATGGACGACCGATCACGAGCTCGGCTGCTTCGACCGTTAGATCCGCGTTCTCGGCTGTTTTGCGGGCGTCTTCGAGCACGCGGCGCCCACTCTCAGTCACCTCCTCGGTCCGGCGATCCAGGCTGCTTGAGAGGGAGGTCCCGTCGAAGTCGTAGTCGGCATCGACCCGATTGATCGCGTGCAACAGGTGGACTGTCGCGTCGCCGTGTTCCCTGCTGACGAATTCGATCGCCCGAGTCGACAACGGCGATTCGTCGACCGGGATCAGGATTGTCTCGCCCATGGAACGAGTGGCGTCGCCCGCCGCAATAACGGTACGGGTCCGATACGTGGCCCCGCTCCGAACGCGCTGTAGACAGAGAGAACAAGGGTTATAGTCGCCGATTTTGAATCGTACTGTCATGGACGCGGAGGAACTCCAGGTCGCGCTGGAAAACACGGGGTTGACGTCGTATCAGTCGGATGCGTATCTCGCGGTCCTGGATCTCGGGGTCGCGCCGGCAGTCACGGTCGCCCGTAACTGCTCGGTCCCCGTCTCCCAGATATACAAAGTTCTGCGCGACCTCGAAGAGAAAGGATTCGTCGAGACGATCGAGCGCGATCAACTCCACGTTCGACCGCGCGATCCGGACGTGGTGCTCGACGAACTCCGCTCGACCGGCCAGCTGCTCCAGCAGGCGGCCGACGATATCGAGGATCGCTGGGAACAACCCCGACTGTACGACGACAATGGTGGTGTCGTCAAGCATCAGGAGACGCTCTTAGAGCGAGCAAAGGAAGCTATCGAAGGCAGTCAGAGCCTCGTCGAGATCGTCCTCTCGCCCGCGCAGTTCGAGACGTTACATCCGGCACTGGTGCGGGCACGGGAGAACGGTGTCATCGTGCGGGTCTCCCTCTATGACAACCAGGACACGGACGAACTAGCTACCCACCTCGACGTCGAAGCGGCCGTCTCCGAACTCCGACTATCGTACATCCCCGGTCCGTTTCTGGCCGTCGTCGATCGGAGCCGCTGTTTCTTCACGCCGGACGCAAGCGCCTCCGACCAACACGGGCTCCTGGTCGAAGACGAGACGCTCTCGTTCATCTTCCACTGGTACTTTTATACCTGCAACTGGGCACTCAACGACCGGGCCTACGTCGACACTGCGAGCGGCTGGACCTACGTCACACTCGAAGGATTCGTCCGGGATTTCGCGGTCCTGCTCGACGGTGGGATCGACGTCTCGATCACGGCGGTCGGCTACGACAACGAGCGGCGCGAACTCCGGACCGTCTCCGGTCGTGTCACCGACGTCACCTACACTGACGACTTCCGCACGAGCGGCCCCCCGTCGCTCGAACAGCTCTCCGGGTCGCTTACCGTCCTGCTGGATCTCGGAACCGAGACCTACGCTATCGGAAGCTGGGGGGCCGTCTACGAGGACATGGAAGCCCACCGCATCGAGATCGACGATATCGCCCTGTCAGTGGCAGACGACGATCCCGTCTCGACGTCGCCACGTCCCGTCCCTCAGTTGTAACTCCCTCCCTCAGGCGATCGTGGAATCCCGCGTCGTCCAGGCAGTGACAGCGATGACCGTGGCAAGCAAGACGAACGCGCCGGCGAGCAGGCTGAGGGCCCTCCCGATCCCGACATACCCGCCCAGCACGCCGATCGCTGCCGGGAACAGCGACATCCCGAGGTAGTTCGCGCCGGTCGCGATGGCGCTGACTGGCCCGCTGTACTCCGGGTGCTCGTCGACGCCGAACGCCGACAGCGTCGGGAAGAAGCTACTCACCAGTACTCCCGTCGCCAGGATCGCCGGGACGAACACCGCCACCGCGGCTGTCGTGAACGCGAGGTAGACTAGCGGGACCGAAAGGACTGCGAGGACGAGCGTCACCACGAGATAGTCAAAGCGTTCGATCACGAGTCCGTAGACGGCCCTGGCTGGAATGTACGTGAACAGAAAGGCCGAGAGAAGCAGGTTCGCCTGTGATTCCGTGACGCGCTCGCTGGCGAAATAGGGCAGCCACGTGAAGATGCTCCCCTCGACGCCACCACTGAAGACGAGGGCCACAGCCATCCCGAGGATGGCTGGATCCTGTAGCACCGCTCGAAGGCGGGAGACGGTCAGACTGCGCTCGTTGGCCGCCGGTTCGAGATCCCCGGACCGTGCCAGCAGGACGACCGGGACGACGAACAGGGCGGCCACGATGGGAAAGACGAACCGCCAGCTTGCGACGGCGATGACGACGTTCGCCAGTATCGGCGCGCTGGCACCGCCGACCGCCCACGCCATCGCGTAGAGGTTGAACGTCCGCCCGCGCTGGGCGGGGTAGAGATGGCTGAGCGCGGGGCGGTCCAGCGCGCGTCCAACGCCGTCAGCCGTCCCCTGGACCAGCAAAAAGCCGAGAAAGAGCACGTAGATCGGTGCAACGGCCATCGAGATGAGCGCCACCATTGCCACGCCGATCCCGCCGAGCATCGTCCGCCGGACGGGGAGGTGGCCCGCGGCCAGCCCGACCGCCAGCACGGCCAGCAGAAACCCCAGCGTGCCGGCCGGCGCGACCAGTCCCAGGAGTGCTTCCGAGACATCGAAGTCCGCCGCGACCCGCGGGAGGACTGCCCCACGCATCTGGAGGGCGATGGCGTCCCCGACGACGAATGTGAAGATCGCGAGCGTCCAGCGCTGCCGATTGTTCACATCTTCCCGTTGGAACAATCGGTGAAAAATTTCACCATTCCCGACGAACATCGATCGCGACACCCGGCTCCTTCGACGGTCCCGACCACTCAAGTTCCGCGGGCCCCTTGTCCGAACTCACTGAGTGATACCGTGAACCAGATCGACGACGAACGGGCCGCGGAATGGCTTACGATCGGCCGCGATGCCGCCGAGTCCGGCGCCGAGATCGCCTGCAGGTATTTCCGTGAGGGCATCGGCAACGACTTCAAGCGCGATCAGATGGACCCGGTTTCGAAGGCCGACAAAGAGGCACAGGACCGGATCATCGAGATCCTCGCCGACCGCGACCCGTCGGCCGAGATCGTCGGCGAGGAGAACGAGGCCCGCAAGACCGTTCCCGAGTCCGGGCCGGCCTGGATCATCGACCCGATCGATGGGACGAACAACTTCGTCCGGGCCAACCGTCTCTGGGGCGTCAGCCTGGCCCGGACGGTCGACGGCGAGCCGGTCGCCGCCGCGACGGTGTTGCCGGCCATTGGCGACACCTACACCGCGGGTCTCGGCGTCGTGGAACGAAACGGTGTCACGTGCTCGGTCAGCGACCGGACGGACCCCTCGTCGCTGATCGTCGCCCCCATCTTCGGGCTGAAGAACCGCGATCGGGACGACTACAACGTCGTGACGAGCTACATCCACGAGGAACTGGGGGACCTCCGGCGACTGGGGAGCGGGCAGATCTCCATGGCGATGGTGGCCTGCGGCGAGCTCGACGCCGCGATCTCGACCGTCCACATGACCGCCTGGGACACCGTCGCCGGGGCGCACATGGTTCGGGCCGGCGGCGGTCGCGTGACCGATCTCGCGGGCGAACGTTGGCGACACGACAGCGACTCGCTGGTCGCCACGAACGGCGAGATCCACGAGGACGTCTTGTCGGCGCTTCGGGACCGTCTCGACTGGGACTGATCAGAGCCGCCGGCGGGCGCTCGCGGTCGGTTCGTCCTCGAAAAATCCCTTGACGATCTGCTCTTCGGCACGGTGAAGCGTTTCGCTGCAGGTCGATTTGGCCATGTCCATCGCCTCGGCGAGTTCGGTCAGCGTACACTCCCGCGGCGTGTCGTAGTACCCGCGCTCGATCGCCGCCTGGACGAGGGTAGTCTGGCGATCAGTCAGTACTTGTTCGGGTTCGACGTGCTGGCGGAGTTGCTCGACGGTAAAGGAGATCCCGAGCGCCTCGAGTTGCTCACCCAGCTCCGAGAGGCGGTCCTGGGAGGCCGTCAGCTCCCAGCGGGCCTCCCCAGCCAGGATGTCGAAGGGGAGTTCCAGCGGGATGCCCGACCCGATGATCGGAAACAGCAGGAGCGGGTCGGTCGTCTCGAACTGGACCAGTGCCGTCTCGTCGTGTCGACCCAGGACTGCCAGATCGGTGACGGTCTCCTCGTCGTCGATCGCGTCGACGACCGCCGACACGTCAGGGCCGTCGACCTCGACCAGCCCGACGCCCGATTCCTCGCCCTTCGGGAACGCCGAGAGGACGCGAATGCACGATTCGGGGTGGTCCTTCGAGAGCGCGCCGATCCAGATCCGCCGGGGGATCGATAGCGTCAGCGTCGCGTGTACCATGTCCTGAACATGTTCGCCCCGATCCGTGGTAGTTCTTCCGAACACGTTCGACCTCGGCGGTCGCGAGTCGGGTGTGACCGTCCGAACGCCGGGCGGGGTGCGAACACGAACGTGTTCGACGACAGATTGACGCCGACGGGGCTGGTCGGGGCTGATATGGAGGAGGTCACTGTCTCCCGGGACGTGGCGGCCGATCCCGAGTCGATCCGCGAGGGGTTCGACGACATGGCGGCGTTCATGGGGGCCGCGGGGTTCGACGAAGTCGACGTCGAAGGTAATCAGATAGCCGTCAGTCGGGCGATCGGGCTCGCGGAGTTACAGTTGACCCTCGAAGTCGTCGAGACCGACGCCGAACTGGCCTGCGAGCAGATCGATGGCATGTTCGAGGAGATGCGGACCACGTATCACCTGGACGGCGGGGACGACGAGACGACCGTCACCGCACGGACGGCGTTCGAACTCGGCGGGGTCGTCGGGGCAGCGCTCGACGCGACGCTGATCAAGCGCAAACGAACCCAGGAGCTCGAGGATCAACTCGCGTATCTCGATCGGGTCGCGACTGACGTCGAGTGATCGTGAGGCCCGGTGCCGATACTCACTCCGGGAGTACCATCGCCAGGCTGTACATCTCGCCGGTAGACTCCGACCCGATCTTCGTCGCAACTTCGTCGGCTCTCTCCGCCAGTAGATTTCCGATCGTCCCGCCACCGTCGGCGAAGTCCCGGGCGGCCTCGGCGTGGGCGGCGACGTGTGATTCAGTCCAGGGGACCGGATCGAGGACGGACTTCGTTCGGTCGTGAACCCATTCATAGGACTCGAAGACGCCACGGAGGACCCGCGCCGGGTAGAACGAAAGCGCCGACCGACCGACGGCGAGTTCGGCGGCCGCGTTCTCGACGGCGAAGAGGTCGCGCATGGCTGCTTCGCCCGGCAGCGGGGCGTAGTCGTCGACGACCAGGTGTGCGCCAGGGGATGCGACGCGGCTCATCTCGGCAGCGATCGCGTCGAGCATGGCCGGCGGGACGACGTTGAACAGCGCGTGAGCAGTCACGATGTCGACTGAGTTGTCGGGCAGCGGAATCTCCCGCAGGTCGGCTTCCAGCACCTGAACGCGATCCGGACGATCGTGGCTGACCCGTTCACGGACCGTCTGGGCGTGCTCGCGTTCGTTGGTCACCGCGACGACGTGATCCGCGCCCGCCTCGAGGAGCCCGGCGGTCGCGTTGCCCGCCCCAGCTCCCGCTTCCAGGCAGCGCGCCCCTTCTATCGGGCGATCAGCGAGCGCCGCAGTGACCGTCTCGGGAACGTCCATCGGTCAGTGCTGACGCTGTTCCGGGACGTTCATCAGTGGTGGAGTTGCTCCGGGACCGGGCTCTCGTCGTGGCGGGCGTCCTCACGGACGGCGCGCTGGGCCGCGTCGTCGAGTTCCTCGAAGCGATCGCCCGCATCCAGGACCATCTTCACCAGCTTGGGATCGCCGGGGCTGATCACGCTGGTGACGCCCTGAGAGAGCGTGTAGTTCAGCCGATCGCGGATCGTCTCGGGGTCGTCGACCGGCTCGTACCAGTTGGCGTAGGGCCGGCGATGCTCGGGCAACTCCTCGGTCGACGGCCACGAGCCGCCGGCGAAGGCCTTGATCACGAGCGTCCCGACGTCTTCGTGATCTGCACGATCGAGGACCGCCTGGTAGTCGTGTTCGTCGTCGCGTTTCGCGTCGACGACGGGGTTCAGCGGGAACATCACCGACTCGAGGTCGTCGATCCGATCGAGCGCGTCGAGGATGAGGCTCGGATCGCTGTGACTCGTCAGGCCGATGTTCTCGATGAGTCCCTGTTCTTTCGCCTCGCGGAACGCCCGCAACGCGCCGTCATCGGCCGTTATCTCGTCGAGTTCGTCGGCGTATTCGAGGCCGTGGACCTGATAGAGGTCGATCGTCTCGACGCCGAGGCGGTCGAGTGATCGCTCGAGTTTCTCCCAGGCTCCCTCGTAGGAGCGCTCCTGTGTTTTGCACCCGAGGAAGATCTTCTCGCGGTGCTCGCGGAGCTTCGGGCCGAGCTTGAGTTCGGCGTCGCCGTAGGTCGGCGCGACGTCGAAGTGATTCACCCCGTGATCGAGGACGAGTTCGACCAGCTGGTCGGCACCCTCCTGTTCGAGCCAGTTCAGCGCGATCGCGCCGAAGGTGACGACGGTACTCTCCTGGCCGGTCGTGCCGAGCGGACGGGTTTGCATACGTGTCCGTACTCGCGTGAGGACCATAAGTCACCGTGACGGGCGTTCGAGTTCAGGGGTCCGTGAGTTCGAGCGTGAATCCGAATCCCGATCTCTCCTTGTCGATGTTTTCCCATTCTTCGTCGGCCTGGTCGACCTGTACGACCCGGTACGGTTCGTCACTCACGAACTCGTAGGTTCCGGACGGAAGACACGCCTCCTGGCCGAAGCCAAGCAGCGTGTAGGTCTCGGCGATCGTTTCGCCGGGCGAAAGCTGGATGACGGCCAAATCTGTTTCGTCGTCCCGTGGGACCGTCGGCGCGCGCCAGCACCCGTCGGTCGGCTCCTCGGGCACCCACTCTTCGACAGGGGCTGGCCGTCCGATCTTCTCGATGCGGTCGGTGTGCTCGGGGATCGCCAGCAACATGTCGTACGTGTCGACTCGACTTCCGACGTAGTTGCTGAACGGGGGCTCGCTCCGAACGCGATCTGCCGCGGCGCGTCTGTCGACGCTGTATGCGCCAATTCAACTCGAATCTGACCGGGGTGATCGGCCGAAAACGATTCGACAACCTCGACGGTCAAATCGAAGGGGCCTTGCACTGCAGTGGGGACGGTCGTCTCGACGACCGTAACCGCGGGCGTGCGGACGGAGTCGCCGAACGGTTGTTGGCACCCGGCCATGCCGGAAAGGCCGCCGACGGCGGCAGCCTGGAGGAGGTCACGACGGGAAACCTCGTGCATCGTTGTGGAGTTGTGCCCTCTCTATGTTATTTGTTCGCATCACGATTGGATCCGGCAGTGGAATGATGTTGGATCGTCTTCCGTTTTCCTCTCATCCTGTCTCGATCACAATGAGAACGACGGCTACGAGATAAAAGCTCAATAAGCTTTTTAGCTCATAGAGCTTATTAGCTCAGTGAGCATGGCTGGACTATCCACGTCGTCGGCTATTTTATCAGTCATAGAGGGGCGAGAGCCCAATGGTACGATGAGCGTGGGGGAGATCGAAGACGCCGTCCGAGACCAGCTTCAGGATCGGGACAAGCTTCCATCAGACAACGAGATCCGTGGACGCCTCACCAGTCTCACCAAGGAAGGGATCCTTAAGCGTCCCGAACGTGGGAGATACACTCTCGTCCGGAGGGAACCGGAGATGACGGACGCACTCGAAGGGCTTGTCGACATACTCTCACGGAAAGTGAGAGCGGACTCGCTCCGTCGCACCGTCCTCTGGGACGCAACGCCGTACCTGCAACTCGCTACGGACGGTGGGCCCGGGACGCGGCTCGTCGTCGAGCACAAAACAGCCGCGTCGTTACAGGACGAAGTGCAAGCGGCCTGGCCGGACGAGGAACCGGTCGCAACCTGGAGTGTCAAGACGAGCGGACCGCTCGGGCCACAACTCTTCGAACCCGACAGTCCGGTCCCGTATCGGCTATCCGATGGTGTCGTATTCGTGGAACGGGAGAAACTTGGCGCAACCGGACTGTCGCCCGGAGGGTATCGGACTCCGTTCCCCGAACGCGTTCTGGTCGAGTTCCTCGGACCGGATGGTCCCCCTGAGGCGTCAGCAATCGTCCGAACCCTCCTCCAGGATCCTGACATCAGGCTGGACCGTCTGTGGGCCGCTGCGGAGACGCTGGGTGTCACCGTCGATGTCGGCGCATTACTTGCCGGCGTCGGAACGGAACTCCGGCCGCAGATGCGAGAAGACTTCATCTCGAAACTCTCGCCGGTCGCGGGAACGCTCATCGAGGGTGAGCGATGAATCTGTTCGCCGAAGCGGACCGGTCGAAGCTTGTCGGCCCACGGAAGCTCTTCGATAGAGAATCTCTCAAGGAAGAACATGGTGACTGGGGCCATCAACTCCTCCGAGCTGCGGTGGCGCTTGAGACGCTCACTCAGATCACCCGACGGGATCAGCGAGTGCTTCTGAAAGGGGGAACGCTCTTACAGAATTCCCTCGAGTGGCCGCCGTACAGAGCCAGTGTCGATCTCGACCTCGAGGTAGCAGATGCACAGGAGCTACGAGTCGTGCTCACCCAGATAGAAGACACGTTCTCTCGCTCCGATATCCGTCTGACTGTTCGGGAAATTCCAGTTCCGGGCTTTACCGGACATTTGCAGTTCCCACGTGCGTCAGGACCCGACTGGGACCTCCGAGTCGATGTCCTCGAGAACGACCGATGGCCGTCCGGATCCACGCCGTGGCAAGAAATCCCCTCCCCCTGGGACGACGGGGAACTCCCAATGGCCGCGCCACCGGAAACGAGGGCCGCACAGAAACTCTTACTCGCCGCCGACCCGCCGTATGGTCGCGATCTCGAGGATCATCTCGGCCGACAGAACTTCGTCAAAGACCTCTTTGACCTCCACTGTCTGGGCGAAGAATCGCTCGACTCGCAACGAGTCCTGGAGGCCGCCAGGGAGGACGTCGAGCGGAAGTCCGCGTACGGGGACGAGGACTTCCAGTTCGACAACATACTTGACGGCGCGCTTTCCGCGTATCGTCACTTCGCCTATCCACCGGTGGACGACGGGAGTCTCCGGGGCAGTCTCTGGAGAGCCTACGGACGGGTACAAGGAGGAATCCGCATTCCGTACACTCGAAGTGAACTCCGGACCAGCGCAGGGTGTGCCCACCACGCGATCGAATCCATCCAGCGGGGGAAACTCGATTGGGAAGACACATGGCGACCGGCGCGATCCGGCGAGCCCCGTTCGACGTGGGTTGGCAAGTCGATCCAGCCAGTGGTGGACGTTAGCGACGGCTTTGGACCCACGAAAGGCCCTCTTGAAGCATGGGCGCAGTTCGAGCCGTAATTCGGGATATATCTATCTCCACCGGAAACGGTGGGACAGATCGAGACCTCGAACAGACATCGCCCACTCACTCCAGAATGGTCGAGGGGCGCTTCAGATAGTAATCCTGTTCGGTGACGCGCTGATAGAGCCGATACAGCGTTTCGACGGCGGCCGGATCGGGATCGAACTGGATGTGCGGGGCCATGTGATAGCCCTTCGCGCTCACCAGGAAGAAGTAAAGCGTCTGGTGGTGTTTCGGGCTGGCGTCGACGACGCCCAGCTCCGCGCCGCCCAGGTCCTCGGCGAAGTCGTTGAGCATCCCGGCGATGTCGTCGTTGAGTTGCTCGTCGGGCCGATAGGCTGGCGCGCCGAAGGTCTGCTGGAGGAACTCGGTGGTGTTCGAAAGGAACGGGTTCGAGTCGAGGCCCGTCGGGTCCACCGCTGCAAAGGTCTCGTAGAGATCGAGCAGCGCGTGGAGTTCGTCGTCGGTGAGTGCGACCGGCATCACGGGATCGCCCTGCGGGATCGCGTAGTCCGGGAAGGAGTACGATCCGGGGTCGGGGATGTTCTCGAAGATATCCTGGAGTGCCATGTGACAACGTACGACGCCGGCCATCCTAATGGTTGGTGTCGACGCGACGCCGGGAGCCCTCCGGGGCGGCGTCGACGCGGCCGCCGGCGCGTCGCCGCCTCGAGCAGTCGGGACGCTTTTCACGACGGCAATCGCACTCGCGAACATGAACGATACCGAACGGCAACTCGTCGACAGCGGCGTCGTCGCGGTGCTGCGAAACATCGACGCCGACGCGATGATCGATACCGTCGAAGCCCTTCATCGGGGCGGCGTGACCGCCTTCGAGGTCACCGTTGACGCCCGGAATGCCAGCGAACTGGTCGGAGACGTCGTCGAGACGTTCGCGGACGAGGACGCGGTCGTCGGGGCAGGCTCCGTGCTCGACGCCGCCGCGGCCCGTTCGGCAATCGAGGCCGGCGCGGAGTTCGTCGTCGGGCCGACGCTCGAGGAAGACGTCATCGAGACCGCCAACCGCTACGACACGCTCGTCGCGCCGGGCGTGATGACGCCGACCGAGGCGCTTCGGGCCGCCGAGGCCGGGGCGGACCTGATCAAGGTATTCCCCGCCTCGACGGTCGGCCCGGGCCACCTCAGCGCGATCCAGGCCCCGCTCGGGGACCTGCCGCTGATGCCGACCGGCGGCGTCGGCCCGGACAACGTCGCGGACTTCTTCGACGCAGGCGCGACCGTCGTGGGCGCGGGCAGCGCGATCATCGACTACGACGCGATCGAGCGTGGCGACTTCGACGCCGTGGAATCCCACGCCGCCGAGTTCGTCGCGGCGGTCGAAGACGCTCGCGAGTGATCCTGCATCGTCGAATCGCCGTCGTCGAACTGTTGTGGCCGCGGGAGCTGTCGATGGCCGCTGTGAACATTCGATGAGAAGATACTTCCCCGTCGCCCTCCCTTTCACCGAACATGAGCGAATATACAGTCACCGGGACGTTTCAGGCCCGTGACGGCTGGCAATCGTTCGAGACGGAGATCGAGGCACCGAACGAAAACGTCGCCGAGGAGCACACGCTCGCTGAGTTCGGCTCCCAGCACGGGCTCAAGCGCTCCCAGATCGAGATCCAGGGGGTAGACGCATGAGCCTCGGTGGTGGCGGTGGCGGTCAGCAGCAACTCCAGCAGATCGCCCAGGCGATCGAGGAGATCGAAGAGGAGCGCGAGGAGGTCGAAGCCGAAGTCCAGGACCTCCGCAACAAGCAGACCGAGATCGACGAGGCGATCGAGGCCATCGAAACGCTGGAGACGGGTTCGACCGTCCAGGTACCCCTCGGTGGCGACGCGTACGTCCGGGCGGACGTACTCGATATGGACGAGATCACGGTGAGTCTCGGAGCCGATTACGCGGCCGAGCAGGATCAGGACGCCGCAGTCGAGACCTTAGAGCGCAAGAAGGACGCCATCGACGATCAGATCGAGCAGCTCACAGAGGAGATCTCCGAGCTCGAGGCCGAGAGCCAACAGCTCGAACAGCAGGCCCAGCAGATGCAACAGCAGCAGATGCAACAGCAGATGCAGGCGATGCAACAGCAGGAAGAAGCTGACGAGTAGGCGATGTTCGACGGACTTCGCGAGAAACTCGGCCGCTTCAGCGACGACGTCGAGGAAGATGTCGACGCGGACGTTACCGACGAGGGCGAGGCCGACGGTGAGGACGCGGGCGAGGAAGCTGTCGCCCCGAAGGACGCTCGGACGACGGACAGCGACGCGAGTGCCGTCACCGAAGCCGACGCTGAATCGGCCGACGAGCGTTCTACTGGGGAAGACTCACCGGCCGACGAGCCCCCCGCCGCGCAGGCGGCGTCCACCGATGACGCGGCGGCGGAATCCGAACGCGGCGTCGCCGAGCGGGCGAAGCTCTTTGCGACCGGCAAGACCGTCATCGACGAGGACGACCTCGCGGATCACCTCGAGGATCTCGAACTCGCGTTGCTGAGTAGCGACGTCGAGATGAGTGTCGCCGAGGAGATTCTCGACGGCGTCGAGGCGAACCTCGTCGGCGAGACTCGCCGTCGCCTCCAGAGCACGGGCAATCTCGTCCAGGACGCGCTCCGGGAGGCACTCTACGACGTCATCAGCGTCGGCCAGTTCGACTTCGAGGCCCGGATCGCCGAGGCCGAGAAGCCGGTCGTGATCGTCTTCACGGGCGTCAACGGCGTCGGCAAGACCACGACGATCGCCAAGCTTTCGAGCTATCTCGAGGAGCGAGGGTACTCGTCGGTGCTGGCCAACGGTGACACCTACCGGGCCGGCGCGAATCAGCAACTCGGCGAGCACGCCGAGGCCCTCGACGTGCCCTACATCTCCCACGAACAGGGCGGCGACCCGACGGCAGTCATCTACGACGCCGTCGAGTACGCCGAAGCCAACGACGTCGACGTCGTGCTTGGCGATACTGCCGGGCGGCTCCACACCAGTGAGGGGCTCATGGACCAGCTCTCGAAGATCGAACGCATCATCGAGCCGGACATGACGCTGTTCGTCGACGAGGCCGTCGCCGGGCAGGACGCCGTCACTCGGGCGACTGAATTCAACGACGCCGCCGAGATCGACGGGACGATCCTCACCAAGGCCGACGCCGACCCGCAGGGCGGCGCGGCGATCTCGATCGCCCACGTGACGGGCAAGCCGATCCTCTTTCTCGGCACCGGCCAGGGCTACGAGCACCTCGACGCGTTCGACCCCGAGGAAGTCGTCGATCAGCTGACGCTCGGCGAGTGAGCGTCTGCGTGCCGGTTTTGTTGTCGGCGTCGTAGCTGTCGGCACGCTTCGCCCCTACCCACGAGCACTGACACGTCCTGCCGTGTCGATCACGATTAACCGTCCAGATCCGATACCATCTGTCAGTCAGATGAATACCGTCGAACAGTGGAAACAGGAGAAACACCCGCTCGACGTGATCGAGGACGTCACCGAGTACGCGGCGGGCGGGCTCTCCTTTTCCGAGATCGAGGACCGGGCGGGCGACGGCGAGTGGGAGCGCCTGAAGTGGGCCGGCTTATACGCCCACGGCGAGCACGACGACTTCTTCATGAAGCGGACGAAGGTCCCCGGCGGGTACCTCACCCCGGAGCAGGCCGAAGTGATCGGTGAGGTGGCCACCGAGTACGCCACCGCACCCGCGGAACACGGCGGCGAGGAACAGAACGAGATCTGGGGCGACGCCTACCTCGACATCACCACGCGCCAGGACATCCAGATGCACTGGATCGCGGTCGAAGACGTCCCCGAGATCTGGGCGACCTACGACGAGGTCGGCCTGACGACGATCCAGGGGTGTGGCGACTCCGCGCGGAACGTCCTGGGGTGTCCGGCCGCCGGACTGGACGATCACGAGTGTTTCGACGCCCAGCCGGTGATCGACGCCGTGAACGAGTTCTTCACCGAGAACCGGGAGTACGCCAACCTGCCCCGGAAGTTCAAGATGACGATCACGGGTTGTAAACACGATTGCGCCCAGTCCCAGATCAACGACGTCGGGCTGACGCCGGCCCGCAAGGAAGTGGGCGTCTCCGGTGAAGCCGGAGGTTCGTCGGACTCGTCCGACGGTGGTGAAGAGATCTACGGCTTCCACTGCAAGGTGGGCGGCGGGCTCTCCGATGGCCCGCGGATGGCGACGCAGATGGACGTTTTCGTCCCGCCCGCGGATACCGTGGAGTTCTGCCGGGCGATCGCCCAGACGTTCAAGGAACTTGGCGACAGGAACAACCGCGGCGTCTGCCGGATGCGCTATCTCGTCGAGCAGTTGGGGACCGATGAGTTCGAGGCCGCGGTCCGGCGGCGTTGTAGCGTTGACCTGCCCGAGAGCGGCGTCGATCTGACTGAGGGCTACACCGGCGACCACGTCGGCGTCCACGACCAGAAGACGGACGGCCTGAAGTACGTCGGCTTCAACGTCATCGCCGGTCGGATGAGCGGCGAGGAGTTCGTCGAGGCGGCTCGCGCAGCCAGGGAGTACGGGACCGACGAAGCTTCGGTCCGGCTGGCGACCGACCAAAACTTCTTGATTACTCATATTCCCGCCGAGAACGTCGGCGATCTCATGGCCGAGCCCTTCGCCCGGAAGTACAGCCCCGACCCCGGACCGTTCTCGCGTGGCGCGGTCGGGTGTACCGGATCGGAGTTCTGCAACTACGGGATCATCGAAACGAAAGATCGCGTCTACAAGTGGGCGAAAGCGCTCGATCGCCGGATCGAGACCCCCGACGATCTGGACGTCGTGCGGATGCACATCTCGGGCTGCTCGGCCTCGTGTGCCCAGCCCCAGATCGCCGACATCGGGTTCCGCGGGGAGACCGTCAAGGTCGATGATCCCGAGGACTCCAGCAACGTCGAGGGTGATGCGATCGTCGAGGGGATGGATTTCGGTCTCGGCGGGGCGCTCGGGACCGACAATGCGTTCCTCGACTGGGTCGAGACGGCCGTTCCGGCGCGAGCAGTGATCCCAGCACTGGAGGAATTGTTCGCGGCATATGCCGAGGGGCGCAACGAGGGCGAACGGTTCTACGCGTGGTGTCGCCGGGTCGAGAACGATCGGCTCCGGACGATCATGCAGCGGGCCGACGCGCCCGTCGCGGCCGGGGTCGCCCAGGAAACGGGCGGCCGGGGGTCGAGTGATGACTGACGACCCGCTGCCGGGCGTTCCGGGGGACCGCGACGAAAGCGACGACGACCGGGGCGAGGCCTGCGGCTGTGGGTCGTCCTGCGGGTGTGGCCGCGATGCGGCGACTGACGGTGTCCCCGTGAGTGAAGCGAACGGGGGCTCGTCTGACCTGTGGTCAGACGGCGGATCGCGGCCAGCGAACGTCGACGACCGCGGTCGGCTCCGCGACGTCGAGTTCACTGAACCCGCCACACAGGAGAGCCAGGACGTCTACGAGACGCCGCCCGACAAGCGCGTCCAGCGGCCTGGCGAGGAGCATCTCGAACTCGACACCCCGTCCTACGAGATCCGCTCGCGGATGAGCGACATCGATACACCGGACGAGAAGACGTGGTTCATGGAACTCGACGAGAGCGTCATCGACGACGGGCGGTGCATCCAGTGTGGGACCTGCGTCGCTTCGTGTCCTTCAGACTCTATCGGCGTCGACGAGGACGGGCTGCCGGAACTCGTCAAGATGTGTACCGGCTGCTCGCTGTGCTGGGACTTCTGTCCCCGCGGCGGCTTGCGCTACGAGCGCCAGTGGAAGGTCACCGGCGGCGACGACAACGTCTCCGGTGCAGGGGATCCGATCACCGAGTTCTCGGCGAAGGTCGACGAGGATTGGCGCGAGGGTGCCCAGGACGGTGGCCTCGTCACGAGCGTCCTGATCCACCTGCTGGAAGCGGGCGAGATCGACGGTGCGCTCATCGCTACTGAGAGTGACGACGATCCCTGGAAGGCCGAGGCCTTCCTCGCCACCACACCCGAGGAGTGCATCGCAAACGCCGGCTCGATCTACACCCAGACGATGGCGCTTGGCAACCTCGACTTGCAGCAGTGGGATCACAAGATCGACGGGCCGATCGGGGACGCCTCGCTGGCCCTCGTTGGGACGCCCTGCGAGATCGAGGGGATCCGCGCCCTCCAGGACTTCGAGTGGGAGTACGGGAGCCACGAAGAAGGGGTCCGGGCGATCGACTACGCGATCGCGCTGATGTGCACGAAGAACTTCAACTACGAGCGCCTCATGGGCGAGCAACTCGTCGAACAGCGTGGGATCGACCTCGACGAGGTAGGCAAGATGGACGTCCTCGACGGGAAGCTGCTGGTCTACGACCGCGATGGCGAGTTGCTCGTCGACGAGGACGTCGGGAACTTCCACGACGCGGCGCTGAAGGGCTGTGACGAGTGTGCCGACTTCACCGGCTACTGCGCCGATCTGACGGTCGGCTCGGTCGGGTCCAGCGACGAGTACTCCTCGGTCATCGTCCGCACCGAAGCCGGACTCGACGCCTGGAACCGCACGAAAGGCGATCTGGATTACCACGACCTTGAGGACCGCTCGGCAGTCGGTGGCCTCCAGTCCTGGGACAAGAAGAAGGCCTTCGAAGCGCTGGAACGTCCCTTCGACCCGGACGCGCCGCGGTTCATCGAGTACACCGAGCACGTCGAGCACTACGGGACCACGCTGAATCCCCACGACGAGGGTCATTGAGGGGCGGACTCGAACGTGTTGTGGTGTCCCCCCATGAGAGCGGACGGGTCGCTACTGACCGTGAGCGGCGCTGAACAGGCGGCCCGAACGATCGTCGCCACAGGTCACTGATCCCGGGCCGATCGCTGCTGATCGCTCGACTCCGATTGCTCGGTCGGTTTCCGCTGGTCACCGTCTCGCCGGTGTTCGGTCGGTTGCTGCTGATCAGAGCGGGGCTGGCCGGTCGGATCTCGGTTGCGTGGCTGTCGGGGCTGGACGGGTCGGCTTCGCCCGGCGATGATGCTGTCGGCGATGTCCGCCGCGACAGGCACACGGAACCAGCGACCGTCGTAGGCAACGTACATCAGATAGAGCCAGATGGCGAGTCCACCCAGCATGACCAGCGTGCTCAGAGCGCTGAACAGTCCCCAGAGTCCGATTCCGCCCGAAACAAGGATCGCCTGTCGCATCGTAGCGAGAACGAACCAGAGTACCGTGAGTCCGCCGAACACGACGACGCTCTGGGCAGCGTGAAACCGCACGAATTCGTCGTCGTCCTCGACGACCAGGAGGACGAGACCGCTGATCCAGCCGAACACGTAGGCCAACGCAGCGGCGACGGTCGGTTCGAGCCCCGTCCCCCGTTGCTCGTACGGTTGATACCCGCCAGCTTGCCCGTTAGCTCCTCGACCGGATGGCCGGGGCTCGCCGGACTGGCCTCCCTGATCAGGACGATCTCGCCGGCCACCTGGGGGTGCGTCGCCCGGCTGTGGTTCCCGTCGTCGGCTCGGCGGCTGTTCACCATTCTGGGATCGCCCTCCTGGAGGTTGGTTCCGCGAGTCGTCTTCCCCAGGCACGCGTTCGTCGGCCCCTCCAGTCCGATCGTTCGATCGTCTCCCCCGATGCACCGTGTCCGCTGATTCAGTATCCGCTCGTTTCCCGCCCGTATCCCCTCCGTCGTCGTTTGGATCGTTCGATGACATGGATTACCCCCTCCCACGATGTCAGTCGTCGTGACTGACTATATGCGGAAAATAGTGCCGGCAATCCTTATATCATGTGGGCGAACGGAAGACACGAGGTATCGACTGCCCAGCGGGGCGCTCGGGCTATCGGGTGTACGTCCGCACCGATTCGAACCCGGCTTCGCCGAGTTCGAACACGTCGACGAACGCGGTGAGCTGCTCGCCGGTTTCGTCGAGCAGGCGGCCACGAGCGGCGAGTTCGCCGTCGCCGTCACGATAGATCGCGTCGATCGGGTGGCTCGTTTCGCGGTTCGGTCGCTCCTCGCGCATGAACTGGACGAACCGGTCCCGGCCATCGAGGGTGAGTCCGGGGCGGTCGTGGACGAAATCGGACGCAAGCAGCGACGCCAACCGATCGTAGTCGTGTTCGTCCAGGGCGTGGTAGAACGATCGCACGCGATCCGCGGGATCGTCTGTGGGCATAGTCGACCAACGACGACCGGACACAAGGGTCTCTCGAATCGGGGGTGTCAGTCTCTCGATGTCCTGCCATTGGGGGGAGTCGGTCTCTCGGTGTCCTACCCGGACCGCTCGCTATCGGGGTCCGAATCACCGCTCTGGGACTGTAGCTCCTCGGCGATCTCCTCGATCTCCGCTTCGGTCACATCGGTCTCGGCGTCCGCTGGCTCTCCGTCGTCAGTTTCACTGGATGGCTCGCTTTCGTCGGTCGGGTCTGCGGACGGGGATGACGCTGTCGGATCCACTGTCGGTTCCTCGCCGACTCCGTCGCGGTCCCTTCGTTCCGAGTCCTGGGAATCGGCCCCGCTGTCCGTCGTGGCCTCGTCGGCCTCGGCGAGAGCGTCGGCGATCTGATCGTCTTCGGCGCCGTCGGGGTCGTCGATGTCCATGCCGACGCCGGCGTACTCGCGCATCCGTCTGGCTGCCTCGGTGTCCGGTCCCTCCTGGGTCGGGTCGTCGTCCGCCCCGTCGTCGGTCTCGATCGTCACGTCCGAGAGTTCCAGGTCGACCCCACCGGCCCCCGCTTCCTCGTCGAGCTCCGACCGGATCGCGTCCATCGCGGACGCTGTCTCTTCGTCCTCGAGCGCGCCGGGACCGATGGTTACCTCGCCGTCCTCGACGGTGATGTCGTCTGGATCGAGCGGTTCGGCCAGGTCGCGGGCCGTCTCGAGCGGGGATTCGGCGTCGTTGCGGTAGGCGTTGCCCTCCTCGCCGTCGCCACTGGAGAAGGCGTCAGCCGCGTCGGCGAGCCAGTCGGCGGCCTGCCAGAGTGCGTTCGCCTTCAACCGGGCGCGTTCGAAGTGCTCTGACAACCGATCGTCGTCGACGAATCGGCCGGCCGTGGCGAACTGCTCGGTGGCGGTCGTGAACTCCTCGCGGGCACGCTCGAAATCCGATCGGGCCACCATCCAGTCGTGCTCCTCAAACTCGCCCATGGCGCTCGTGAACGCTCGCCGGGCTTCGACGTAATGGGCGTGGGCGACGCGATACCGCGAGACGGCCGCCCTGTCCCCGCCGATATCGCCGACCGCTCGCTGGATCGGCTCGGTCGGCGGGACCGTCCGGAGGTCCCGGGTCGACCAGGCGTACTGGACGACGCCGTCCAGATCGACGACGAACACCGCCCGTTCGGCCAGATGCTGGCCGTGTTCGTCCTCGAAATCCACGCCGTAGGCGCTTGCGACCTCGCCACGGGTGTCCGCAGCGAGCGGGATCGCGAGATCGTACTCGTCGGCGAAAGCCCGGTGACTGAACACCGTGTCCGGGGCGATCCCGATCACGGTCACGTCCGGCTGCATCGTGAAGAGGTCGAGTTCGTCGAGGTCGCTCTCTTCGCCACAGGCCGGATTGAAGTCCCCCGGATAGAACGCCAGAACCACGATCTGGTCGCCGAGATACGTCGACAACGACAGCGTCTCGACGTCCCCATCGACGGCGGCGGCGAGCGTGAACGCTGGCGGTTCCGCACCCGGTGACAGCATTGTCGGACGTAGCGAGGCCGTGGGCATAAGGGTACCCCGCGCTTTCGTCGCCTGAAGACGCCCCGATCGGCGTCTCTCAGGGTGCGTGTGCTGGCTGACGCTTCGGGGGGCTTTTGTCCCGCTGGCGGGTAGAGGTAGTGTGGAGTTACACGTCCGCTACGAGGGCGATGACGACCCCGAGAAGTGCACGGCCCGGAAGCTCGACCGCATGGGGATGGTGACGCTCCATCGGTCGGCCCGGGCGACCCCGGCCGGGGTCGTGCTCAATCCGTTCGCCGACCGTGCGCTCTCGCCCGCCGATGCCGATCACGATCGGCTGGTCGCCCTGGATTGTTCCTGGGAGACCGCCGAGCGCGAGGCCTTCGACTTCGCGGGCGTCCAGCGGTCGCTGCCCTTTCTGGTCGCCGCCAATCCCGTCAACTACGGGACGCCTTTCCAGTTGACGACCGTCGAGGCGCTGGCCGGTGGGCTGTATATTCTCGGCGAGGCCGACCACGCCGAACGCATCCTCTCGAAGTTCCGGTGGGGCCACACGTTCCTGGAACTCAACGCCGAGCCACTCGAACGCTACGCCGATTGTGCGGATTCGAGTGACGTCGTCGCGGTCCAGGATGAGTATCTCGTCGAGGAGTCTGACTAGCTGGCTGCGGTAGTTCGATCCGAGTGGCTCAGTGCGTGCCGAAGCCGGGCGTCGGTTCCGGTGGATCGAGTGGACTTTCCGGCAGTCCGCCTTCGATGTCCGGATCGTTGAACGCGCTCGGGGCGACGTCGTTCGGGCCGTCAGGGTAGAACAGCGACGCCAGTGCCTGGATCTGGGAGCGACCGACGCCGAGTTCGAACTGGCCACCGCCGTACATGGTGACGTCGTGGTCGAGACAGTACGAGACGACGTCACACAGCCCTTCGACGCTGCCGATCCGGGAGGGTTTGACGTTGACCCATTGCGGTTCGAACGGAAGTGCTTCGAGCGCCTCGACGTCCGTGACGGGCACGTCCCATGACAGGCTGTCGGCGTGTTCGGCAAGGAGCGGCCGCGTCTCATCGTTCGTGGCCGGATCCTCGACGATCGCATCGGGGAATGCGCCGAACACCCGCTTGTAGAGCGAGGGGTTGGCCGGCTGGTGAACGTCGGCGTGGGCATACTGGCCTTTCAGGTCCAGGATCCGGACGGCGTCGGTCGCGGCGAGCCGATCGATCAACTCGGCCGTCCACTCGGGCGTCGGGTCGAGTTTGAGTTCGACGTCCGGGTACGCCTCGCGCAACCGGGCGATCCGGTCGAAGGAGGGGGACTCGCCGAGGGTGGTGCTGACCACGAACCGGATCGGATCGTACGACTGCTCGAAGACCTCACCGAGATCAAGGCCGGCTTCTCGGAGGGCCAGGTCCAGTGCCGCACTCTCGAGGGCCCATCGCCGGTATCGCCGTGAGGGCGGTCGCTGTGGGCCGGACGGAAAGAGATCCATCGACGTGACGGCGTCGGCAAACGAATCGAGCGTGTACGTTCCTTCGATGGAAAACGGCGTGGTTTCGGCCAGCGCCTGGTGGTCCTCGCCGTCGTAGGTCACGTCCTCGCCGCGGCCGACGTGGTCCTCGCCCTTGAGCGTGACTGTTGTCGTCGTCCGGGCGAAGCCACTCGAGGTCTCCTGCTCGCGCTGCTGTAATTCGACGTCCTCGATCGTGATCGAGAGGTCGGCGACACGCCCGTAGTCCATATCGCCTGGTATGATCGAAGCGATATAAACGATGTGTCGCCGGTGTGGACCACGTCTCGCAAACGTTATACGCCCACATCGGCAAGCCAGCCCATATGGCTCAATTCGACAAGGCAGAGGCGCGGACCCTCAACAAGCAGATCTGCATGCGCTGTAACGCCCGCAACTCCGAGCGCGCCGACCGCTGTCGGAAGTGTGGCTACGGCAAGCTCCGCCCGAAGGCCAAGGAACCGCGAAACGCCTAGCTGACGTCGACAGGGTTTCTCCCGGACGGGTTGCGTTCCGTAGCGAAACCGGTTGGAAGCGCTTTTCTCCTCGCAGTCCGGACAATCGGGTATGGGACTCGGTGACGTTCGGCAGGTAGCGACGGGTTCGTGTTCCGATCTCTGGTTCGTCGACACCGGGATGTACGAGGTAATCGAGTACGGCTCGGTGTATATACACGACGCCGAGCGACCCGCGATCGTCGAGACCGGAATCGGCACCCACTACGATCGGATCCTCGACGCGCTCGAGACAGTCGGGTTGACTCCCGCGGAGATCGAGGTCATCGCCGTGACGCACGTCCACCTCGACCACGCTGGGGGTGCCGGTTTCCTCGCCGAAGCGTGTCCGAACGCCACGATCGTCGTCCACGAGATCGGCGCGCCACATCTGGCCGACCCTGGACGACTCTGGGCAGGAACCGAGCAGGCCGTCGGCGAGCAGATCACTCACTACGTCGAACCGGAGCCCGTTCCCGAGGAGCGGATTCGAGCGATAGCGGACGGCGATCGAGTCGAGCTGGGGGATCACACGCTGATCGCCCACCACGCGCCCGGTCACGCCCCCCATCAGGTCGTCTACGAGGACCCCGAAAACGACGCCGTCTTTACGGGTGATGCGGCGGGCCTGTACGTCCCCAAGCGTGACGAAGCGCTTCCGACCTCTCCGCCACCGGATTTCGACCTAGCGCAGGCCTTGCGGGACGTCGAGTTGCTGCAGGAACTCGCGCCCGAGACGTTGCTTTACTCCCATTTCGGCCCGGCGATGGCGACCAATCAACTCTCGGAGTACGCACGGACCTTGAGCGACTGGGTTCAAGTGGTCGCCGCGGCCCGGGAAGCACTCGAAGACGACGCGGCGGTGATCGAGCACTTCGTCGGCGAGACCGCCGCGAGCGAGATTTGGGGCGCGGAGAAAGGTGCGGGCGAGACAGCGATGAACGTCCGTGGCGTGCTGACGTATCTGGATCGGTCGGCGTGATACCACCGGAATCGCGCGTTTTATTTGGACGGGAGAAGTGATTTATCCTATGGAGGTTTCTCGGTGAGCGCCGCCGGTTCGGACGTGATTGTCCTGCTGGTCGCGCTGATCTTCGCCTTGGGCGTCGGCGCGCAGTTGCTGGCTGCGCGGTATCGCCTTCCGAGTATCATCTTCTACATCGCGGCCGGGCTGGCGATCGGGCCGCTGTCCGGGTTCGTCCTCCCGTCACGGCTGTTCTCCCTCGAAACCTTCGGTGCGGGCCCACTCTCGGCGATCGTCGGGCTCTCGGTGGCGATCATCGTCTTCGAGGGGGCCTTTCACCTCCACATCGACCGGTTACGCGAGGCACCGGCAGCGACGTTCCGGCTGGTCACCCTCGGCGCGGGTATCGCGCTGGTCGGGACGGCCGTCGCCGTCAAATTCGCCTTCGGAACCGCCACCTGGGGGCTGTCGTTCCTGATCGGCGCGTTGCTCGTGGCGACGGGGCCGACCGTCATCGCACCCATCCTGCAGGTCGTTCCGGTACGCGATCGCGTCGCCGCCGCACTGGAAACCGAGGGGATCGTCAACGACGTGACGGCGGCGATCACGGCGGTCGTGGTTTTCGAAGTGATCGTCCTCAGTGGCGCGCCGCCAGTCGAGTTGCTCAGCGAGTTCGCCGAGCGCCTCGGGCAGGGTGTACTCGTCGGCGGGATCGTGGCTGCCGTCGTCTACTACCTGCTACGGTACGTCGACCTTTCGCCGGGGGACGCCCCCCGGAACGCCCGGCTGCTGGTGCTCGCGGGTGCAATCGTTTCCTATGCCGGCGCGAACTACCTCTCGGGGGAAGCCGGCGTCGCCGCCGCCGCGACGGCCGGGATCGTCCTGGGGAACATGGACATCCCCTACGAGGAGGAGATCACCGCCTTCAAGGGCGACGTGACGTTGCTCGTGCTGTCGTTCGTGTTCATCACGCTGGCGGCTATCCTCGACCTGGACGTGCTCGTCGAGGTCGGCGTGCCCGGACTCCTCGTCGCGGTGGCGGTCGCTGTCGTGATCCGACCACTGTTGATGTTCGTCTCGACGGTCGGCGGCCGGTTTACGCTCGGCGAACGGGCGTTCATGAGCTTCGTCGGTCCGCGGGGGATCATCCCTGCCTCCGTCGCGACGCTGTTCGCCATCGAACTGCAGTCACAGGGCATGGTCGCGGAGGCCAACGTTCTCATCGGGACCGTCTTCCTGGTCATCCTCACGACGGCCGTCGTCGAGGGGGGCCTGGCGCGCTACGTCGCACAATACCTGGACGTGATACCAATGCGAGTCATCATCGTGGGCGGCGGCCGCGTCGGCCGTGCGCTCGCTGACCGGTTAGAGGAACGTGGAGAGAACGTCGTCATCATCGAAGACGACGAAACACAAGTCGAGGCCATTCGCAACGACGGCTTCACCGCGATCATCGGCGACGGCACCGACACCGATATCTTGCGCGAGGCCGGCGCGAACAACGCGAAGACGGTCGTCGCCGCGACGGGCGACGACGACACGAACCTGCTGGTTGCTCAGCTTGCCAGCACGAACTTCGAGATCGAGGACGTCATCGCCCGGGCGAACAACCCCGACAACGTCGAGGCCTTCAAGGACCTGGGCGTTCGGACGATCTCCTCGTCGATGGCGATCGCGTGGGCGATCGACAATCAGATCGAGCGGCCGGCGATCGCCCACTGGATGACGGACGTCGACCGCGTCGGTGACGTCCAGGAGGTCGAAGTGACCAGCGAGGAGCTGATCGGTCGGACTATTCGCGAGATCGGCCCTGAACTCCCGGACTCGTGTCTGATCGCCCTGGTCAACCGCGACGGCGAAACGATCGTCCCGAGCGCTGACTACACGATCCAGAAAGGCGATAAGGTGACGCTTTTGGGCGAGAGCGACGCCGTCCGCGAGGGTATGGCGTTCTGTCAGGCGTAGGTAACGCCCCTCGAATTCGCCGTGATGGCCGCATTTTAGTGGTTGCTCCGTCTGTTTCCAGCCGTCATGAGTACCACTGGGCTCCTTCTCGATATCGCGATCATCGTCCTCGCCTCGCTGGCGATCTGGCTCGGCAGCGGCTGGCTCGAAGGGGCCAGCGATCGGCTGGCCACCCACTACGGCCTCCCGCAGGTCGTCCAGGGGGCCGTGATCGCGGCCGTCGGATCGAGCATGCCGGAACTCGCGACCGTCGTGATCGCGGGATTGGCCGGCTCGCTTGCACTCGGGGTCGGCGGGATCGTCGGCTCAGCCATCTTCAACGTCCTCGTCATCCCTGCTCTCGCCGGCCTACTGACCGACGAGCCGGTCGAATCGAACCGGACGCTCGTCTACAAGGAGGCCCAGTTCTACATGCTCGCCGTCTCGGTCCTGTTGATCACGTTCGCGCTTGGGGTCATCTACTACCCTGTCGACGGCGCTCCCCTGGACGGGACGATCACTCGCCCGCTCGCACTCCTCCCGCTTGCCCTCTACGGGCTGTACGTCTTCATCCAGTACCAGGATACCGCCGACCACCGTGCAAGCACGGTCCCGCCGGCGGCGGACAACGGCATCGAGCCGGGTCGACAGTGGGGCTTGCTCGCAGCCGGCCTGCTCGTTATCGTCGTCGCCGTCCACTTCCTCGTGGAGTCGGTGTCCGCCCTCGGCGAAACCTTCGGCGTTCCGGCGTTTCTCCTCGGTGTGACGATCATCGCCGGCGCAACCAGCTTACCGGACGCGCTGGTGAGTGTCCGCGCCGCCCGCGAGGATCGGGGCGTGACGTCGCTGGCGAACGTCCTCGGCTCGAACACCTTCGACCTGCTGGTGGCGATCCCCGTCGGGGTTCTCATCGTCGGTGCCGAGACGGTCGACTTCGCGATGGCCGTCCCGATGTTCGGCGTCCTCACGGCGGCGACGATCGCCCTCTTTACCGCGCTCCGGACGGACCTCTGGCTGTCCGATCGGGAGGCGCTGGCGTTACTCGCGATCTACGGGGCCTTCGTCGCGTGGGTGATCCTCGAAACCATCGGTGTGGCCGTCGACTTGCTGCCGAACGCTGGGTGACCACCGCCGTCCCTGCTGACTCGTACCGGTCGCGATGACTGTACTCATCTCCGTCAATAGGAGGAGCGATACACGCCTAGAGCCACTGCGAACGCCGTTATCACGACAGATACCGTTCGGCAGGATATCACGTCTCCTGAAGACGTCGAAACAAGCCGGTAGCGTCGTTCTGACCCCAAAATATCACGATACCGGCTGCTGGAAAAACTGCTTTTTCGATACTGATTGGGTGAATATACGACTATCATCCGATACTTGTGATGTATATGTCTACTATTAACCAATTATCAGACGTTTAGTCGATTTTTCTCTCAGAGAAAACCCATCTGGTCGTTTAAGTGCGTGTGGCGTTTGCGTATACAGTAGACGCGAATCCATCGCGAAGACTGAGAACGAACCATGGTAGACTTCGATATCAAGCTCACGAGACGACGCGTACTGGCAAGCATACTAGTCATCGGACTCGCGGCGGCGGCGGCCGGTGTGGGGACGTTCGCGCTGTTCACTGAACAACAAACAACCGACAATACGATTACGGCAGGTAACATGCAGCTCACGACACCTAATGCATTTTCGGCGGATGGCCTGTATCCGGGCCAGACGACTGGGAACCAGTCGACCAACTTGTCGTACTCCGGCCCGCAAGCGACTCTCAACATTTCGGATGTCGGGGTGAGTGGTCAAGGCAACTCCCTCGATTGGAGCGGAAATCTGACTGTTGTTAATGGATACCTCGAGGTAAACGGGAACGCTGTGGAGACGTACACTAACGTCGATCTGAGTGCGCTGGAAGTCAATGATGCCGCCACACTCTCCGGGGGCGAAACCATCGACCTCATCGTCGACCTCAAACTCGATCAGAGTGCCGGCAACGCCTTCCAAGGCGAAGGTGCAAACATCGACGTGACGTTCAACGCGTCACAGACTCCCTGATACGTAGAGTCACCGGAACTTTCGACTTGGTCGCTCGGCCCTGAACCCGGAGCCAAATGGATGCATTCGACCTCGGCTGGCGGCGGGTCGGAACGATTGCAGTAGCAATTGCTCTGCTATTTGTTTTTGCCACCGTTCTCGTCTCGACGGTGCCAGCAGTGGTCGGAGCGGACCACAGCTATGTCGTCCTCTCCGACAGTATGTCCCCGAGCATCGACGCTGGGTCCGTCGTTCTCGTCAGTGAGGTTCCCGCGGATTCCATCGAGGAGGGGGACGTCATCACGTACGTCGCCTCGGAGAACGCCAATGGGACGACGCGGATCACTCACCGGGTGGTCGACGTCGAAACGGCAGACGGGACGCCGCATTTCCGGACCAGGGGTGATGCGAACGATAATCCCGACTCGCAACTGGTTGCGCCATCCGCTGTCATCGGGACCGTCGAGTTTCACGTGCCGTTGGTCGGATACCTGATCAACTTCGCCGGCTCGACGACGGGACTGATCACGTTCGTCATCGTCCCGGCGGTCCTGTTGGCGATATCCGAAGCGTGGTCACTGTATGCAGCGACTGACAAACCGGAGGAGGGGGAGACGTCGTGAGTTCGCGCCGACTTCTCGCCGTTGCCGTGATCGCGGGCGTGTTCGTCGCCGGTGTCGGCTTCAGCGCCGGCGCGACGACCTACGGCCTGTTCTCCGATTCAGAAATTGGGAGTGGGACTATCCAGGCAGCGGACACGTTCGACGGGTCTCCTCCAGGGGGGAACGCGTGGGACGACAAAGATGGGGATGGATTCTACGATTCGGATGAGTCAACATACTCTGAAGAACAACTCTACGAATTCAATGATCCGTCTGCGAACCTCGTTATTCCTGATGGCATGGGTAAAGTCAAAGCGAAGAATGACGGCGTTTCAATAACTGCAGGGGATATCAATTCGAAAGTTACGATAGAATCGGGTACTGGCCCTGTCAGTCTTACCGCCACACAGGGTGACGTCACAGTCACGGGTTCGAAGGTCAAATCGAAGAACAGTGCTGTCACCGTTATCACCAACGAAACGCTCAACATCGCCGATACAACGATCGATGCAAATGATGCGATCGACTTCTCGGCTGATCAGATCTCTGCTCAACGATCGGACATCAAATCCAAGAACGGCAATGTAATTCTGTCAGCCACTGATGGGGCGCTTTTGCTCGACTCGGCCACTGTTGAAGCCCCAACAGGCAATATTGAATTCGAATCAAATGGAGACATGAGCCTTGCTTCTGCCACACTCAAAACCAAACAAGGTGGCATGATCACGGCCAATCTTACGACGAAAACTGGGACATTGTTCGTCGATAACACTGACATTCGAGATTCTGATGATAGACTGATCTACGAACCAGACGTAACATTGTCCGGTACTCCAACGAAGGGATGTGTCGAACACTCCGACGGAAACACCGTCCGATGTGCCTAAATACCACCATCAGATATAGCGTCTATTTCCCCATTTCTGTTCGAATACCAGTATCCAGTCCCCGCAGGACATCTTTGCTCTTTTTACCGATATTGAGTGCTCATGACGAACATTGCCAGTTCGTAACCACTCTACGAGTGATGACAATTGTCCTGTTCGCTTCACTCTCCAACATCGGATTTGATAACCGGGGGATGTGATATTTGTCGGTTGGGCTGCTTGTGTTGATCAATGGCAACCGCCCACCCTGAATGGCTCCACCTCGAGGGCTCGCCCTTCGAAGAGGACTCGTTCCGCAACGTGTGGTTGCTCGCACTGGCGACCTACGGCGTCGGCGACATCGTTACGACGATCACCATCGCGTACTTCAGCCGGGTCCACGTCGAGGCGAACCCGATCGTCAATCTCTCGATCGACCTCTTCGGCGGCGGCGGCTTCCTGGCGATGAAGTTGCTCGTGCTGTATGCCTGTCTCGGGATCAGTATCTGGGCCGGCCGTCTCGAAGACGATCACCTGCTGTTTTACGGTCCGCCGATCCTCCTGGCGATCGTCGGCACTGTCATCACCGGGATCAATCTCGGGTTGCTGTTCTGAACGAAACGCCTGAGGGTTGCAGATGGTGCCGAGGACGGGACGATGTCTCGACGTCAGTGACGCCTTTCCCGGAAGGCCGACAGCGAATCAGGTATTTCGCTTACGAGATCGTCTCCTCGGCGTCGATGGCGGGCTCGTCGATGTATCGCTCCTTCCAGGTGCCCCGGAGGAACCACGCGACCCCGAGGACTGCACCGACGATGTTCCCCAGCGCCATCCCGACCCAGACGCCGGTCGCGCCCCAGTTGAGGACGAACACGAGGAGGTAGACACTGGCGACCCGTCCGACCCACAGCGTCATGATCGAGATCACCATCGCCGTCCGGGTGTTCCCGGCCCCCCGGAACGCCCCGAGGATCACCTGCGTGACACCGATGAACGCGAACTCGACCGAGCGAATCCTGACGTACTCGACGCCGTTAGCGATCGTCGCGGCCGCGTCGGGCACGTCGCCCATGAACACGGCGACGATGGGTTCGGTGAACAACACGGCGATCACAGCCACGACCGCCATCACCCCCGCACCGGTCCCGGCGGCCAGCCAGGTCGCTCGCGAGGCCCGATCGGCCCGGTCGGCTCCGAGATTCTGGCCGACCATCGTGTCGATCGCCCGCCCCAGCCCCATCGCCGGGAGGAAGACGAGGGAAATGAGCCGGTTTCCCAGCCCGTAGGCGGCGACCACCGGCGGCGTGAACGTGACGATCATCGCCGTCAGCGTGATCATCGCCAGCGCGCTGGTCGATTGCTCGACCATGCTCGGGGTCCCGAGTCGGATGATGTCCTCGATGACCTCGAAGTCGGGTCGCAGGTGCTCGAACGTGACGGCGGGCCCGATCCCCGTGCCGAACAACAGCCAGAGGCCGATCGCCGTCCCGACGCCACGCGAGAGGATCGTCGCCAGTGCAGCCCCCTCGATGCCGAACCCGGCGAAGCCGGTGGCCGCGTGCAACGACGCTTCCAGTCCGCCGAGGCTCAACCACTCGAACAGCGGATTGCCGGCGAACCCGAAGATGAAGAAGGGGTCGGCCAAGACGTTCAGCCCGACGGAGACGACCATCACGAGCATCGGCGTTCGCGTGTCCCCGTAGCCCCGCATGAGTGCCGAGAAGACGAAGAAGCCGAACATCAGCGGAATCCCCATGAAGATGACTTCCATGTAGTCGGCCGCCAGCGGGATGACCGACGCCGACGTCTCCGGGTCGCTGGGCAGGAGTTCGAGCGCGGGCCGCGTGTAGAAGTACCCGACGATCCCGATCACGACCGACAGCAGCGAGACGAACGTGACTGTCTGGCCCGTCACGAGGCCGGCCGAGCGCTCACCCTTCGCGCCGGTGTACTGGGCGACGAGGATCGCTCCCGCGGTCGTAAAGCCGCCGGCGACGGCGATCAGCAGGAAGATCAGCGGAAAGGCGAGGCTGATCGCGCCGACGGCGTCCGCCGAAAGCCGGCCGAGCCACAGCGTGTCGGCGATGTTGTAGGTGACCTGCAACAGCTGGATGACGACGATCGGCCAGGCCAGCCCGATCAGCGGCCGGATGAGGCTGCCCTCGGTGATGGAGTTCGCGGACTCGTCCCCGTCGCTCGAGTCGCCGTCCGCGTCGGCGTCCGGTCCGTCGTCGTCCGGTTCAGGCGTCTCGACTGCCGACGGTGAGTCGTCGGTGGCAGTGTCGTCTGACGCGCTCGAATCGTCGCTGGGAGGGCGGTCGTTCACTGGCCGTTCAAATGCTTCTGCGGTCAATCAACGTTGTGATCGCGGCCCAATGCAGACGAACTGAGAGAGCGTCCTCGACGCCGGTCACGTTCGACGCGAACAATGCCGTTATGGCACTCGACGCCCGGTGTGCTAACGATGGCCGCTTTCGAACCGGGCACCAACGTCCCCCGGAACGAGTTCGATTTCGCGATCCGGCCGACGAGTGACCAGTCTTTCGGAGACGCCCTTCGGAAGGCCCGAACGGGCGACCGACTGACCGTCGACGACGCGATCGAACTCCTGACGACCGGCAGCGAGTCGCCAGGGATCGATCACGAGCGCAAGGAGGCCGTGCTTGAGGCCGCTGATCGCCGTCGCGCCGAAGTCGTCGGCGAGGACGTCACCGTCGTCGCCAACCTCAACAACAACGTGACGACCGCCTGCGACACGGGGTGTCTGTTCTGTAACTTCAAGGACAGCGCCGAACAGTTCAGGGCCGATCGCCCTGACGATCACCCGGGATTCACGAAGACACCTGCTGAGTCCCGCGAGATCGTCGAAGACGCCGTCGAACGCGGCATCTACGAGGTGACGTCCGTCTCGGGACTCCACCCGGCGTTCGCGCTGGACGACGAACACCGCGAGCTGCTCGAAGCCGTCGATCCCGAGGATCGGGGGGCACTGAACTACCGTTCGCCCGACGCCTACACCACCGATCCTGGCACCTACGTCGAGCAGATCGAGGCGATGTCCGTCGGTGGCGTTCACGTCCACTCGATGACGCCAGAGGAAGCCGCCCACGCCCGCCGGGGCACCGACTGGGACTATCGCGAGGTCTATCGTCGGCTTCAGCAGGCGGGTCTCGACAGCGTCCCGGGCACCGCTGCCGAGATCCTCGTCGACGAAGTCCGGGACGTGATCTGTCCTGCCAAGATCGACACTGGCGAGTGGCTCGCGGCGATGGAGGCCGCCGCCGAGGTCGGCCTCGACGTCACCTCGACGATCATGTACGGCCACGTCGAGAACGAGGCCCACCGGGCGCTCCATCTGAAACGCGTCCGTAATCTCCAGGATCGGACGGGCGCGATCACGGAGTTCGTCCCACTCTCCTTTGTCCACCCGAACACGCCGCTGGCCGAGAACGGCATGGTCGATAGCGGGGCCACGAAGGCCGAGGACGAACTCATGATCGCCGTCTCACGGCTGTTCCTCGACAATATCGAGCACATCCAGTCCTCGTGGGTCAAGTACGGCGACGAGTTCGGGCTGAAGCTGCTATCCTGTGGTGCCGACGACTTCATGGGGACGATCCTCTCCGAGGAGATCACCGCCCGCGCGGGCGGGGACTTCGGCCAGTACCGTTCGTTCGCGGACTACGACGAACTCGTTCGTTCGATCGGCCGCCGCCCCGTCGAGCGCTCGACGGATTACCGGCAGCGTGAACCGATCCGGGGCGATCCGCCCGGGCCGCGTCTCGGACCGAACGCCGACGGGACGCCGTTGATCGAGTGATTTTCGTCGTGGCAGCAAAGGGATCGGGCGTCGCCGCGGGCACAGCGGAAACGAGGCGAGCGTCCACGGGGTGGGGGGCTACACTCGTGGCAATTCGGCCGAACACTCCCCACAATACGAGTAGGACGTGTCGTTTTTCGCCCCGCACTCCGGACAGCGGACGTACAGCTCCCCGTCCTCGTAGGCTGTGGCCGGCTCACGGTCGGCCTCGCGGTCGGTTCGGGAGCCGAGATCCCCGCGGGAGTGGTCGGGCTGTGTCCCCCACGGCGAGGCGGCGGACAGCGTGTTCCGCCACCCGCTCTTCGCGCTGGCTGCGCCGCCGGCAGCGAACAGGACGAGGCTGCCGACGACGAGCGCGATATCCCCGGTCGTGAGGTTCGCAAGCGACTGCTCCGGCGGGGCGAGAAACGGCCCGACGGCACCCAAGACGAAGAGGGTGACGCCGGCCATGTAACAGAGGAGTGCGAGGGCGTGCCAGACCAGTGCCGATCGGAGTGACTTCCGCATATCTGTCCTGACGGACCGAGACAGTATCAAAGTGGCCGTCAGAACAGTCCTCGCGAGGAGAGCACCTCGCGATACCGTTCGCCGGCCGCGTCTTCGGCGTGGATGGCGTCGAGAATCGGCTCGCTCAGCCATTCCTCGTCGACGTAGCGCTCGTAGACCGGCAACCGCTCGCGCAGCGGAACGGACGCGTCGTCGGCGATCGCCCGGAGCTCGTCGAGCGCTGGCCAGGCGTAATCGGGATTGACGTGGTCGTCGGTGACCGGCGAGACGCCGCCCAGGTCCTCGACGCCGCAGTCGAGTAACTCGCGCGTCCGGGCAAGGTTCGGCGGCACCTGGACGCTGATTTCGGCGGGCAATCCCGCCCGCGCCATCGCGACCGCCCGGCGCATCGTCGCCAGACTCGGCGGGTCGCGATCCCAGCGTTCGTTCGGCGAGACCGGCTGGACGATCACCTCCTGGACGTGGCCGTACCGCTCGTGAAGCTCTCGAATCGCGAGCAGGCTCTCGGCGCGATCTCTCCAGCCTTCGCCGATGCCGACCAGAATGCCGGTCGTGAAGGGGACGCCGAGTTCGCCCGCGGTCCGGATCGTCGCGAGTCGCTGCCCCGGTATTTTCCGGCGTGAACCCGAGTGAGCGCGGACGTCAGCAGTCGTCTCCAGCATGACGCCCATACTCGCGTTCATGTCGGCGACTGCGGCCATCTGCTCGCGGGTCTGATCGCCCGGGTTGGCGTGGGGGAGCAACCCCTCTTCGAGGGCGATCTCGCAGGCTTCCCGAAGATAGGAGTGGATCGAGTCGTGACCCCACTCGGCGAGCTGGTCGTGAATCGCGTCGTATCGCTCGTCGGGATCGTCGCCGAACGTGAATAGCGCTTCCGTACAGCCGGCCTCGGCACCCTCCCGGCAGATATCGCGGACTTCCGCGGGTGAGAGGACCGACGCTTCCCCGGGCGGATCGTAGTACGTACAGTAGGTACAGGTGTATCGGCAGGCGGTCGTCAGCGGGACGAAGACGTTCCGGGCGAACGAGAGATGGTCGGGGCCACCTTTCTCGCCGGGTCCGGCGACGTCCTCGGGGCCCACGGACAGCAGTCGCTCGCGCTCCACTGGATCGATCGTGACGTCGACGTCGTATTCATCGGCCCCGGGGATCACGTCCGGTTTTCGGATCACGTCGGGGAAAAGCGTTCTGTCGACGCGGAGTCACCGTGGCACTGAGCCACTCCATGAAAAACAACCAGGAGTACCCACCCAGTTAGGGACGGCGATACAGCGAGTAGGTGATGAACGCGAGCCCGGCGAACTGGGAGATCCGGGCCGTCAACAGGAGCGGCGTCTCGACGGACGCCGGGAGGACCTCCAGCCGGAGAAACAGCGTTCCGAAGGCCGCCACGGAGAACGACACGGCCGTCAGCAGGATCAGGCCGATCGAGAGGTATCGCATCGAGGCACTGTCGTGACGACGAAAGCCCCGGTAGGCCTGGTAGCCGATCACCAGCCCCAGCACGGCCGAGGCAAGCGGGATCGAGATCGTCGTGACCTCGACGGGGTCGACGGTGCCGACGAGAGGCTTGGTGAGTGGGTGGGGACTGATCATAGATCCTGCCACATCCTGGTGAAGCGGTCGGCCGGGTCTTCCTCGGCCGGGCGGCGTCGTTCGAGTTCGACCCGGCACTCGCCGTCTCGAAAGGAGACGGTCACCGATTCGAGGCGGGAGACGTAGACGCTGTAGTGGTGGCCGTCCGGATCGAACTGCGTCTGTTCGTCGATCAGATCGTGGTCTTTCAGCCGGTCGACGCGCCGGTAGATCGTCGAATCCGACGCGTCGCAGTGTTGGCTGAGCCGTTCTGCTGACATGGGTTGGGCACTCGTGGCTGTGAGGATCTCGCGGGCGTAGTCGTCCTCGAGGAGGGCGAGCAATTCGGCGTCGTCGCTGTCGCCGCTCACGACCCACACTCACCACGGAGACGCTTAAAAGTCCATCCCTGACTGCCGAGCCTGCGACTGTGGGCCGGTCGGCTGGCTCACTTCGAGGCGGCATTCGACGGGAGGCCAAGGTTCCTTATCGGTCGGGGCCAACGAACGGGCATGGTCAGACGACGCGCACCGCCCACCCTCGAAGGGTGGTATGCACTTCACGACTTCAGAACGATCGACTGGGACGCCTGGCGGGACGCTCCCGACCGGGTTCGCGACCGCGCGATCGCCGAAGGACAGGCGTTTCTGCAGGAAGCAACGGCCGTCGCCGACGCCGCGGATGGCGACTCGGCGGTCTACGCGATGCTGGGCCACGAGGCCGACCTGCTCATCGTCCACCTCCGGCCGACGACAGCCGCAATCGACCGCCTCCAGCGTCGATTCGAGCAAACCGAATTCGCCGGGTTCACCGAACAGACCGACTCGTTCGTCTCCGTGACGGAGGCCTCTGGCTACTCGAAGAAGGGCCGGGAGTTCATCGAGGGCGAGGTCGAGGACGATTCCGGACTCGCGCGGTACATGCGCTCGCGGCTCGAACCGGAGATCCCCGACGCCGAACACGTCAGCTTCTATCCGATGGACAAGCGCCGGGACCCCGAGTACAACTGGTACGACCTGCCATTCGAGGAGCGCGCCGAGCACATGGATACCCACGGCGTGATCGGTCGGGAGTACGCCGGAAGAGTGACCCAGATGATCACCGGGGCCATCGGGATTGACGACTGGGAGTGGGGTGTGACGCTGTGGGCCGACGATCTCACTGACGTCAAGGAACTCCTCTACGAGATGCGCTTTGACCCCTCCAGTTCGAAGTACGCCGAGTTCGGTCCCTTCTGGGTCGGCCGGCGAATGGCCCCCGACGACCTGGCTGCGTACCTGGCCGGCGAGGCGATCGCCGGTGACGAGGGCTCGTCGTCCGCGGACCACGCAAGCGTCCCGGCGACGCCCGCGGACGCTGCTGAAGAGCACGAAAGCGAGCACCACGCCGGCGGGCACGGCGAGAGCGGACACGGAAACGGCCACCCGGGCGGTCATCCCACGGGCGACGACTCGGACGACGAGGATCACCCATCCGACCACGGCGCGGGAGAGGAGGACGACCACCACTCGGGGACGAAAACGGACGACGACACGGAAACGGCCGACGACGGCCATCCCGGCAGCGGCGGCCGTCCGTCGGTCGGCGACGTCTCCTACTCGACAGTCGAGGACCTGCCCGAACGCCTCTTCCAGCTCGGATTGCGGGCCGGCGAGGACTACGCCGGCGGCGAGTACGGCCTCCTGTTCTATTCTGACGCCGACGCAGACGAACTCGCCGAGGAGGTCGCGGGCCTCCGGGAGAACTTCGATCATTACGACCGCCACGTCGCCACGCTCGTCCGGGCCTCCGGCGGCCGGTCGGCCGTCGTCTCAGTCTGGACCGCCGAGGCGGCCGCCGAGACCGCGGCGGGTTTCCTGGGGGATCTCCCCGGGATCACCGAGCGCTACGGGGGAATCCTCGACGCTGGAGATACAGAGGAGGGTGAGGAAGACGGCGGCGCGACCACCGGGGCGGGAACGGACGAGGCGGCGGCCGCGTCCGTCCGGGACGAACTTTCCGAGGCAGGCGTCTACGCCGGCCAGCCCCACGGCGAGGACGTCTACGCGATGGTGGTCTACTCCGAAGCCGACGCTGACGAACTCATCGGCCCCGTCGAGGAACTCCGGGAGCGCTTCGCCGATGCCGAGGGGCACGTCAGGACGGCCGTCTACGAACCCGAGGTCGGCGAGGTGACCGCAGTCGGGGATAGCGAGGCGACCGCGGTCGTCAGCCTCTGGGAACAGGCGGCCGACGCCGAGTCCGCGGCCGACGCCCTCACGGAGTTGCCGGGCGTGCTCGGCCGCGCCGGCGAGGGCGACGGATTCGGGACGATGGGGATGTTCTATCGAGTCAAGCCCGACTACCGCGAGGAGTTCGTCGACACCTTCGGGGCCGTCGGCGAGAAACTCGCTGAGATGGACGGCCACCGCGGGACGGCGCTGCTGGTCAACGACGACGACGCGACCGACATGTTCATCGCCTCGAACTGGGACGCCCGCGAGGACGCGATGGCCTTTTTTCGCTCGGACGACTTCCGCGAGACGGTCGAATGGGGCCGTGAGGTACTGGCCGACCAGCCACGGCACGTCTTCCTGGCGTAGGCCGCTTCGGTCCGATCCGCCTGTAGAACCGGAGGGAATACTTTTGTAACAAAACGTTCGAATATCATCTATGGCGACGAACAGCGGCAGTGACCCACTCCCGTCCGCAGTCAAACAGCGACTGTGTAACGATCCGGACGTCGAGTTCGTCGTCGCCTTCGGTTCGCGAGTTACCGGGACAGCGAGTGCGTCCTCGGATATCGACATCGCCGTCAAGTTCACCGATCGCCTCTCCCCCGAGGAACGGTTTCGAAAGCAGTATCGACTTTCCGGGCACCTTCAGGACAGTGAACTCCCGTTCGTCGATGTTTCCGATATCGAGGAGTTGTCGATCGAGTTCGCTCAGGCGGCGGTCAACGGGGAACTGCTCTGTGGAAACGACACGGCCTTCCGGACATACCGTGAGAACATTGCGGCCGAGTTCGAGCGCAAGCGCGAACAGTTAGCCGAGAACCACCGTGATCGCATTCGTCGAATCGCGGAGGAGGGACTGCGTGGCTGACGCCGCCGTCATCGGGACGAAACTCGAACAGATCGAACAGTACCACAGCGAACTACGGGCGAAGCAGGACCTCGAGAGGAAAACGTTCCTGGAGGACATAACCCAGCAACGGGCAGTCGAGCGCATGTTCGAAAACGCGATCCAGGCATCGGCCGACCTCGCAAAGCACATTGCGTCGACGGACTTCGAATACGAGGGAACTACCTCGAAGGGAGCAGTAAAAGTGCTTCGAGACAACGGCGTGATTCGCGAAGAAACCGCGTCGACACTGATCGACGCGGTGGGCTTTCGGAATATTCTCGCTCACGAGTACGGCACCGTGCGACCGAAGCAAGTGTACGAATACCTCCAAACTGATCTCGGCGTATACGACGATTTCAGCCGGCAAGTAGCGACATGGTGGCAAGAACACGCAAACTAAACCTGCCTTCGAGTGGGGAGCCGACGACAGTCCTGAAGTGAATCGCTCTCCAGGAACCCGTATGCCCACCGACAGCGACGAGGGCCCAACCATCCCGACCGGCCCCGACGACGTCGACGACGTTCCGACGATCACCTGCGAGCGGTGCGATCGCGAGTGGGACCTCGCCTACGAACTCGAGGAACTCGCCGTCGGCAACCAGGCGCTCGAACAGTTCGCGCTGGATCACCAGCGCCATACCGGCCACTTCCCCGACGGCGTTTCGACCTGGCAGGCCGACTGCCGGCACTGTCCAGAGTCAGTCCAGCGTCTCGACGAGCGCGGCGCGCAGCGATGGGCCCAGACCCACGCCAGACACACCGACCACACGGTCGAACTCACCCACGCCGGCAAGGAGGCGACGCTGATCGAGCGACCCGAGTGAACATCCGAGACGGATAGTGCGGCCCGGAAAAAACGATCGACCGGCTACTCCTCGTGGACGTCGTCGTCCTCGGTACTCGTCGCGTCGAGGTCCTTCTCGCCGAAGTAGATCTCCGCGCCGTCCTGGGCGACCTTCTCGGCGAGGACGGCACATTTGACGCGCATCGGCGAGATGTCGACGCCGAGCATGTCGATGACGTCGTCGCGATCCAGTGCCTCCAGCTCCTCGATCGTCATGCCCTGCAGTCGTTCCGAGAGCATCGACGCCGACGCCTGGGAGATCGCACACCCGTCGCCGCGGAAGGCGACGGCCTCGATCGTCTCCTCGTTGTCGTCGAGGACGACGTCCATCTCGATGGTGTCGCCGCACATCGGGTTCTCGCCGACGTGAGTGAACGTCGCGTCGTCGAGCTCCCCGTGATTCCGCGGGTTCTTGTAGTGGTCGAGGATCTGCTGTCGGTACATGTCGCTGCCGCCGATTCCCATAGTAGTGGCAGGTAGGTGATACCGGCCGAAAAGCGTTCCGCGGGAGGCGTTGACACGCTCGCGTGACGATGGATCGGCAACGTCGCCGAAAGGCGTATAATTAATACACTACAACCTCACAGGTTAGAGCATGGAGCGCTCGGGGCGAGGAGCGAGACACCAATGTTCGACAGAGTGAACGACCTATCCGACTCGTTGCTTGGGGGTGGAGAGGAGAACGTCGATCTCGATCCGACTGCATTCGCCGAACTGCTACCGGACGGCGAACAACCCCAGTACGTGCTTGCGAGCGACAGCGTCGAGCACGAAACCGACGGCCGGACGACGACGGTCGAACCCGATGGGGACCACGCTGCGTATCTCCTCGCGACTGACGAACGAGTGTTGATCGTCCTTGGAGATCAACCCGACGAGGTCGAAATCGCCTTCGACATGGCCGATATCTCGACGTGTGACGTCCAGAACGGCCTGTTGAACACCACGCTCGTCGTCGGCCACGCGGCGGAGTCCGTCTCGTTTTCGCCCACCGCCGGCGACGTCGAGGCGACAAACGAGTATATCGCCAACGTGGCCGAGGCGTACCGAACCGTCGACGAGGCGCTCGAAACCGTCCGGGAGCGACTCGACGCACTGGAAGCCAGCGTCCAGGGGGACGATAACACGGAGAACCTGCTGTTGCGCACTCGATCGAAACTCTCCGAGGCGCGCCATCACGCCACCCACGGCGACGATCTCCCCGAGGAGAAATTGCGTGCACGGGTATCAGAGACGGAATCGCAGTTCCAGCGGCGGTACATCGACGTCTGGCTCGAACACGGCGAGGATGCTCTCGAAGACGCGGAGGCGGCCTTCGAGGTCGACGACCACGCCACGTTCTGTGAACTGTATACGACTGCAGCCCAGGCGGTCGACGCGCTCCAGAACGTTCCGGACACGTTCGACCATCTCCCCGACGGAGCGGTCGATCGCATCGAGTCACTCGCGGATGCCGTCGACGGGATCGACGACGAATACGTCGAAGCGACCCGGGACGCACTTGCCACCGCTCGGGACGCAAGCGACCCGGAGACTGCCGTGTCACACTGGCAGGCGGCCTACCGGCGGTACGAGGCCGCCCACGAGGCTGACTGGGATGGGACGGCGGACCTTCCGGAGCTTTCGACCGAGAGTGAACTCGCGGAGATCGCCGAAAACACCGTCAAAGCGTTCGTCGAGTACGCCGAAACCCTCGAAGACGAGGGCGAGAACCGCGAGGACGGGGACGCCGAGGCGGCCCGCTCGCTGTACGAGGAGGCTGCCGACCAACTCCGGGAAGCGCGGGACATCGCCGAAGAGTGGGCCGCTATCGACGATGACGATCCCTTCGAGACGCAACTGGCGACCCTCGAAGAGAAGATCGACCGCACCAAGTGGGAGTGGGGATCGCCCGACACCGCCGAGTGATCGGGCTCAACTGGGTGGATCGGATCAGGCGAACAGCTCTCGGGCGTCGTCGATCGCGTCGATCAGCACGTCGATCTCCTCGCGAGTGTTATACAGATAGAACGACGCTCGGGCAGTCGCGGCCACGCCGAGTTTGTCGTGTAGCGGCTGGGTGCAGTGATCGCCGGCTCGGATCGCGACCGCGTAGTCGTTGAGGATCGAGGAGAGGTCGTGGGCGTGGACGGATTCTAAGTTGAACGAGACCAGGCCACCGCGCTCCTCGCCGGCGGGCGGGCCGTAGATCTCGATGTCGTCGAACTCGCTCAGCCGGTCGATGGCGTACTGGGCGAGTTCGTTCTCGTGGCGGGCGATTCGATCCATTCCGATTTCGTCGAGATAGTCTGCGGCTTCCGCCAGGGCGATCCCCTGGGCGATCTTCGGCGTGCCGGCCTCGAACTTCCAGGGTAGTTCGTTCCACGTGGCATCGTCGAAGGTAACCTTCGTGATCATGTCGCCGCCGTAGTTGAACGGCTCCATGTCCTCGAGGATGGCTTGCTTGCCGTAGAGACACCCGATCCCGGTCGGGCCAGCCATCTTGTGACCCGAGAAGGCGTAGAAGTCGGCGTCGATGGCCGCGACGTCGACCGGTCGGTTGGGCACGGCCTGGGCACCATCGACGAAGATCAACGCGTCGTTCTCGTGGGCGAGGTCCGCCAGCGTATCGACGGGATTGATCGTTCCGAGCGTGTTCGAGACGTGGAGGACGGAGACCATCGCGGTGTCCGGACCGATCAGCTCCCTGGCGTGGTCCATGTCGAGATGGCCGTCGTCGGTCACGCGGATGTACCGGACCGTCGCACCGGTCTTCTTGGCGATCTGTTGCCAGGTCACCAGCGAGGCGTGGTGTTCCATTTCCGTCAGGACGACCTCGTCGCCGGCCCCGAGCTCGTTCAGTCCCCAGGCGTAGGCCACCAGGTTCTCGGACTCGGTCGTATTCCCGGTGAAGACGAGTTCCTCGCGGCCGCTCGCCCCGATAAATTCGGCCATGCGGTCGTGGGCCTCTTCGTAGGCCACGCTGGCTTCCTGACTGAGCTGATGGAGGCCCCGATGGACGTTGGCGTTGTAGCGCTCGTAATACTCGCTGATGGCGTCGATCACCCGCTGGGGCGTCTGGGTCGTCGCCGCGTTGTCGAGATAGACCAGTGGCGTCCCGTCGAACTCCCGCTCCAGCACGGGGAAGTCCTCGCGGATCGACGCGACGTCGAGATCCCCTGTTTCGCGTACCGTCATTGGGTGGTACTCGGGGACCGAGACTCAACTTTCCTTCGGTCGACCTAGAAACGGTGGACGGTCGCAAAATGAACCGGCGACGTGACCGTCTGCGTCACGGTACGGTAGTCGAACGACCGGTCGACTTTCCAACAGCCCGTTTTCGGTTTCAGATGCTACGCTGGCCCAGCAGCCCGCGGACGAATACCACGTAGATGGCGTACAGCATCAGGACGGCGACGCCGATTGTGATCAGCAGCGCGCGCCAGTACGGGTCGATCGTGACGCCTGCTGCGACCGATCCGTCGGCGATCGGGCTGTACGGTTTGCCGCTGAAGACCTCGATGAGACCGAGAATGACGACGCCGAGGATCATGAGACCCCCGCCGAGCGCCATCGCGATCTGATCGGCCAGCGTTTCGTCGGTGTTAGTTGTTGTTGACATTTTTTGTCACCTCCTTAGCCTAGTAGGTACCGCATCCAGGGATTATTCTGGACGAACATGGTTCGTTCAAGTATCGCGTCGATTCCCCAGATGCGACCAGCCGCCAGGACGATCATCGTGACGAACAACAACAGCCCCATCAGGTCGCTGTTGACGAACCCGTGGCCCCAGCCGCGGTTGGTCGTCACGAAGAATATCATCAGGAACGCGCCGAAGAACGACGCGAGCCTGACGAGACACCCGACCAGCAGGCCCAGTCCGATCAGGGTCTCCCCGACCGGGATCATGAACTGGACGATCCCATAGGGAATCCCCGACTGGAAGAGGTTCATGATCGGTGAGAGGACGAGCCCCTCCTGTGCGACGAACCAGCTGGCGTTGTACGAGACGCCACTCTCGAGCAGTTTCGTGATGCCGGCGTGGAAGAACCACCAGCCGACCATCAATCGCAATAGGAACGTCCAGTAGGCCAGCCATCGGCCCCCTATTTCGTACGATACGTCCGTGCCGAACAGTGTCGTATCCACCTCAGTGTTTACCATTGCTACCTACCTCACACCCACACGTTCGACACAGTCACGTATTAATGGGAATCGCTATTTTCACTTTCTGAGAACTATCGTCAAATCAGTCCAGCAGTATAGGAAACATTCGGGAATCCGAATAATGCGATGAATGGGGGCTACGAGATTCGAGAGACTTGTTTTGGTTCAGGAATATGGGCTGCATAACAGATCTAAGTAATACCTGGAATCGTTATATTATTATTTTTCCTGTGTATTTGGGGTCAGGGGAACCGCGGCCGTCGTATAGTGACCCGGGCGTTTATCGCCGACGCCCCGCGAACCCGAGGTATGAACGACGGACTGGCCTGGGAGACACTTTCGAGCGAAGTCGCTTACACCTGCGAGGGGTTCGACGTGATCACGGAGACGGTCCGACTGCCCGACGACACCGAAACCGAGTTCGACTATCTCACGGAGGGCGAAAGTGTCGTGATCGTGCCGCTGACGCCTGACGGAGACGTGGTCGTTATCGAGGAGTGGCGACAAGCGGTCAAGCGGGTCAACTACGGCTTGCCGGCCGGCAGCGTCGAACCGGGCGACGACGAACTCCGGACTGCAGTCGCCCGTGAACTGCAAGAGGAGACGGGGTACCAGCCCGGGGACGTGACCCACCTGACGACAGTCGAACCCGCGAACGGCTTTTCGGACGCTGTCTTTCATTACTTCCTCGTCGAGGACTGCACGCCGACTGGCGAGCGTGACCTCGATTACAACGAGTCGATTCAGGTCGCGACGACGACGGTCGAATCCCTTCGCGAGGCGGCCCGGGAAGACGAGTTACGGGACGGCCGAACGATGCTCGGCGTGCTGTATTATGCGACCTTCGAACGCTGAGAGCGGACGATACCGGTGGTTGCTTACAGCGAATCCTGGACGAGTTCGAGGGCCTGTTCGCGGTCCTCCCAGGGGACGAAGACGGCGATCGAGGTCGCGCTGGTGATGACGTCGAGCAGGTTGATGTGGGCCTCCGAGATCGGGTCGATGACCTGCTTGATCGCGCCCGGCTGGTCGGGCAGTTCCCCGCCTGTGACCCGAATGACCGCGACGTCCTGGATGACGGTGATGCTCGAGAGGACGTCGTCGTCGACGACCTCCTCGTGGAGAATCGTCTCGGCGGTCTCTGCTACCTCGGTGTCGAGGTAGAACGTGATCGAGTCCATCCCGCTGGAGACGGCCTCGACGTTGATGTCCTCGGCGGCGAGGGCGGTCGAGAGCTGAGCGAGGATGCCCGACTGGTTGCGGATCGCCCGGCCCGCGACGGTCAGACAGCACAGCCGGTTCTCCTGGAGGTCGATGAGCTTCTGGAACTCGCCCTCGATGGAGGTCCCGCCCTTCAGCAGGTCGTCGTGCTGGTAGTGGACGACGCGGACGTCCATGTTGCCGTCCTTATAAGAGAGGGCACTCGGCGCGACGACCTCCGCGCCACGGAACGAGAGGTTCCGAAGCTCGTCGACGGATATCTCACCGACGTTGCGAGCCCCTTCGACGACCCGCGGGTCGCCGGTCATGACGCCCTCGACGTCGGTGACGATGACGACCTCGTCCGCCGCCATGTACTTGCCGAGCATCACTGCGGTCGTGTCGCTGCCACCCCGTCCCAGCGTCGTGACGTTGCCGCTGTGGTCTTCGGCCAGGAATCCCGTGAGGACGGGCACGATGTCCTTCAGCTGGCCGGCCAGGGCGTGGGCACGCTGTTTCGTCTCGTCGACGTCGACCTCGCCGTACTCGTCGGTGATGATCGGCCAGTCTTCGCTCCCGGGTTCGAGAAAGTCAGCGCTGATGCCGCGGGCGGACAGCGCCCCCTTCAGCATTCGGACGGACGTCCGCTCGCCCATGCTCACGATCTCCGCCTGGTCGGCCTCGTCGGCCTCGAACTCGATCTCGTCCAGCAGATAGTCCGTCGTCGACCCCATCGCGCTCGCGACGACGGCGACTTCGTGGCCCTGCTCGACGGCAGCGGCGATCGAGTCGGCTGCACGTTCGATGCGATCACCGCTACCCAGACTCGTTCCGCCGAACTTGACTACGACGCGCATGCGATCACCGTCTCCGTGGTACCGTGGCTCATCGTGGCTCGTCATTAGCCCCCGGGCGAATAACTGCTTTCATTCGCCCTCGACCGCACGGCGTTCTCAGCCGTGAGCGAAGCGACACAGAACGAGGTGCCGGGGGGACCCCACGACAGACGTTCACCGGGCCGATCCATGGAGATACCAGAAAGACGCCACAGTTATGTAACGTAGCACAAAACGTTTCACGTACCCTCCATTCCATGGAACCTTCGGACGCGACTGCCCCCCTCTCGCGTCGAAAACTGCTAGGCGGCGTCAGCGTCGGCCTGGCAACGTCCAGTGCCGGCTGTCTCCAGTACGCCCGCAGCCTGGTCAATCGGGACTCCCCCCAACAGGTGTCGGTGACGATCAAGACTGTCCCGGCGGACGACGACGAGGCGGCGGTCCAGATCGCACGGACCCTCCAGAAGCACATGACGGCGAGCGGGATCGACGCCGAAATCGAGTTGTTGGAAGCCTCGGAGCTGTTCCGCGACGTGCTCTTGAACCAGTCCTTCGACGTCTACGTGGCTCAGTTCCCACCACATCACGACCCCGACTTTCTGCGATCGGCGCTGCACTCGAGGTTCGTCACCGAACAGGGGTGGCAAAACCCCTTCGGCGTCTCGGACCTCGGGCTCGACGAGCGGCTGGCCGACCAACGAACCACGACCGGAAACGATCGACAGCGTGCTGTCGCGTCGGTCGTCGAGTCCGTCGCGGAGATTCAGCCCTTCGCGATGGCGTGTTTCCCCAAGGATATCACTGTCGTCCGGACGGATCGCTTCGACAACTGGGGAACCGACGGACTCGACGCGCCGTTCAGCTATCTGGCACTTGAACGGCCCGAAGACGCCCCCAACGGCGATCCCACCACGCTCCGGATCGTCCAGACGGACGACCGGATCACGAAGAACCTCAACCCCATCGCCGTCGAATACCGGCGACCGAACCCACTTACTGACGTACTGTACGATCCACTCGCTCGCCGCTACGACGGCGACATACGACCGTGGCTGGCCACCGACGTGACGTGGCGACGGCTCGATGACACGGGCGTGACGGCGACCGTCGAACTTCGCGACGGACTGTCCTGGCACGACGGCCAGGCCCTGACGGCGGCTGATGTCGTCTTCACGTATCGGTTTCTCGATGACACGAGTCTGGGGACCGGGAACATGAGCGTTCCCTCGCCCCGGTTTCGGGACCGCACGTCGCTCGTCGAGTCGATCGAGCGCCTCGACGATCGGACTGTCCGGTTCGGGTTCGGCGACACCGTCGAGGCCGTGGCTGCTCGTGCACTGACTGTCCCGGTTCTCCCGTCACACGTCTGGGAGGAAAAGACCGGGAACACCAACATCGCTGGGATCGACATCTCCGAGGGTGTTACCCAAGCACTGGTCTGGGCGAACACCGAACCGGTCGGGAGCGGTCCGTTCCGCGTCGAGTCCCGGACACCCGCGGAACGGCTCGTGCTCTCGCGGTTCGACGACCACTTTCTGGTCGGTGGCGGGCCGGACCGATTTCACGTTCCGTTCGAGCGCTTGGTCGTCCGGATGGCGCCGTCGGACGCGGCGGCAGTCTCACTCGTCACCGACGGGGCCGTGGATGCGACCGGCGATCCGGTCAATCCGAGGGTTCTCGACAGCGTGGCTGAGGAGGGACCGATCGCCGTACACGTCGAGGACTCCCGGTCGTTCTATCACGTCGGGTTCAACGCCCGGCGCGAACCGTTCGGAAACGTCCGCTTCCGGCAGGCCATCGCCCGACTCGTCGACGCCGAGTACGTCGCCGAGACGGTCTTCGACGGCTACGCCAGGCCGGCCGCGACGCCACTGGCCGGCACGTCCTGGGAACCCCCGGAGTTTCGCTGGGCCGAGTCAGACCCGGTCGTCCCGTTCGCCGGGACGGACGGCGAACTCGACGTCTCGACGGCTCGAAACGCGTTTCGCGAGGCAGGGTACGCCTACGACGACGACGGGAGGTTGCTCAAATGACGGTGCCAGTCGCGCTGTTGGTCGTCGTGGTGGCTGTCACTGCTGCCCTGTTGAGTGTCACTGCGACGGCCGTCGTCGGGTGGCGGCGGTTCGCCCGGCTCCGGACCGAGTACCGCTCGACGGCACGAGCGGCTATCCCGTCGGTGGCGGTGCTCGCCGGTGTTCTCGGGATCAACAGCGTCGTCCGGGAAGTCGGCGTCGAGATCTCCTGGCTCATCGGCTGGAACATCACCGGCGAGATCTACGCGATCGAGGGGAATCTCGTCCCGGCGATCCAATCGTTCGCCCATCCGTGGTTGACGACGTACTTCTCGTTGATCTACGTCTACGGGTACGTGTTCCTGCTTACGTTCCCGCTCGTGGCCTATCTCGTTCTCGAGGACATGGAGTGGTTCCGGACGACGGCGATTGCCTACGCGCTCAATTACGCCATCGGGCTGGTGATGTATCTCCTCTTTATCGCCTACGGCCCACGAAACCTCCTGCCGGATCTCACGGAACCACTTCTGTATACGAACTGGCCGAGTTCGCAGTTCCTGGTGAGCGAGGTCAACGCCAACACGAACGTCTTCCCGTCGCTACACACGTCGCTGTCGGTGACGGTCATCGTCCTGGCCTATCGAACACGTCGTGTATACCCGCGCTGGCTTCCGATCGCCACGCTCGTGGGGGGAAGTGTCGTGGTCTCGACGATGTACCTCGCCATTCACTGGGGGCTGGACGTCCTCGCGGGCATCGGTCTCGGCGTTGGAAGCGTCTGGCTCGCCCGGACGTACGCCGGCGCTGACGACGTCGATTCGCTCGCCGAACTCGGCTCGGATCCGTTCGGATCGCTTCGTCGGGCGATATCGCGCCTCTGGAACGCGAGATAGCGATCGCTGATCCGTCTCGAATCGTCGCCGGCACTCACTCGCCTCGAAAGCAGCTCAGCCCGATGCTCGGAATTGACATCCTCCGCCCTCGAGGGGGCTTCCGCTTGCCGTCCGTCACTCTGCTCGAACCGAGTCGGCCGACTCGGCTCCGACGGCTGACCGCTCGCCCAGCGGCGTCCGTTCGACCACCGTCCCATCGACCGTCGGATACTGCTCGACGATCTCGCCCTCCTCGACGTCGCCGTCCTCGATCATCTCCTCTAAGAGCCACCACGCGAGTTCGACGTGCTCGGTCTTCTCGACGTAGTACTCCTCGGGGACGCCCAACTCCTCGAGTCGCTCGGCGTCGACCCAGGTCTTGCCGTAGACCAGGGTGCCGTCGTCGGTGGTTTCGTCGAAGGGACGACGGACGTTCTTTGCCATCCGCTTGAGGCGATTGCGATGCTGGGCGGCGTCCTTGAACACTGACGTACAGAAGTAGACCTTCGGGTGTTTGGCCATCGAGTCCAGGACGTCGTGACTCCCCTCGACGGCGCTCATGTGCCCCTCCTTCAGGTCGAAGCCCTCCTGTTGCATCCGGCGGTAGTTGCCATCGCTCATCTCGAACTCGTTGACGTTGACGAATTCGGCGGCCCCCTCCTCGACGAAGGTGATGAACTCGTCCTCCGGCCGGATGCCGGGGATCTCGAAGGCCGGCGTGAGTCCCTCCTCGCGGGCGATGTAGAGAATGTCCTCCCACTCGGTGCCGTGGAGGTCGCCCCACATCTCCAGCGGCGGGTGAAAGCGAATCTCGTCGAGGCCGGCCTCCGCCAGTCGGCGCATGTTCTCGCGCCCACCGGTGATGCCCGTATACAGGTGAATGTGGTGGTCCTCGCCGAACTCGTCCTTGAGCAGCGAGATGTACCGTGTCGTGCGGTCCATGACCTCCTGGGGTTCGCCACCGGTCAGCGACGATCCCATCGCGTCCATGCGCTTTGCTTCCTCGATGATGTCCTGGTCGTCCTCGACCTTCCGCTCGTTGGCGTAGACGTCGGTGACGTTCTTGCGATTCTCGCCGAGTGGGCAATAGAAGCAATCGCGCTGGTCGCAGTAGCCATAGACGAAAATGACCATCTTCCCGCCCTTGGCACACTGCTCACAGCCCTCTGAGATCATTGCGTAGCCACACATACCCCGTTCAGGCCTAAAAGGCGTGCGACTCGTGCAAGCCCGGCCGGTTGCCTCTCGTGAGATCGTTGACGCGTCCGTCGTCCACGTCTGGACTGCCCTCGAGCGGCCCAACGCCCGGCCGATGGCATCCCAACACACACATCATGTGGTTATATGTCATTATATTCTCCGTACGATTAATACTTAACGATAGCGGCCCGATATTGAGGGGATGCCACACAACCAAGACGTCGAGAACGACACCGCGGACGTGACCTCGCAGTTCGAGTGCATGGGGTGTGGGACGATCGTCGAGGCCGAGACTCACCCTGGCGAGTGCTCGGAGTGCGGTGGGGAGTTCCAGAATCGGGCGAAGTCACTCGAGTAACGATATTCGGCGTCGCCTTCTAGTCCCGATTGACTCACGACCGATCGAGCACGTGAACGTACCGATCGAGCGAGCGGTGGACGCGGCGCTGGAACTGTGCCGAGACGGTCCAGCCCGCCTCTCGAGCCACGGCAGCCCAGGGTCGGTCTCCGACGACGACGGCCCGCGGCGCGACCCGGCGGGCTTCGGCGAGTGCATCTTCGAGCAACACCGCTAGCGAACCAGCCGAGATCTTCGTCTGCCGACCATACGGCGCGTCGACGACGACGGCGTCGAACGAATCGGCCGCGAACGGCAATCGTCTGGCGTCGCCCCGGCAGACGTCGAATGCGTCAGCCCGGGCGGCCACTACGTTCTCGCGCGTCCCGTGAACCATCTTCTCCAGTGCGTCGACGCCGACGACTGACGAACCGACGCGGCCAGCTTCAAGCAGCAGGCCGCCGGTCCCGCACATCGGATCGAGGATGCGCACGCCGGCGCGACCTCCGGCGACGTTGACCAGCGCACGGGCGAGGGCTGGATCCATGCTCCCCGGCTGGAAGAACGGACGATCGGTGGGCGCTCTGTCGGTAAAGTCACGCTCGGGTTCGACCGCGAGCCAGCCGAGCGCGCAGATCCCGTCGTCGCCAGCATCAGGCGCGATCTCGATGCCGTCGCCCGCCCACTCGGTCGTCGACGGCGTTCCAGCGAACACCGCCCGGAGTTCGTGATCGGGGTCGTCGAGATCGACCGTGAATCCCCGATCGACGAGAATCGACCCGAGCGCGCGCTCGACGGCCTGCGTGCTCACGCCGGTCGCGCCGCGGACGTCCCGCGCCCGGACCGCAACCGACCCGGCGCGGTCGATGCTGACTGCTTCCAGCAGCGCGCGTGCGCTGTCGAGATCCGGTGCGGTCGTGCCGAGCAGTTCGCTCACCCGGTGGGTCAGCGCCAGTTGTGACACCCGATCGGTGATCCCGCGGGCGGTCGCGACACCCCCGCCGCGGACGGTGACCCGACTGGCCGCACTCGCCGCCTCGTAGGCAGCGAAAGCGTCGTCAGTCCCGGCGAGTTCCAGCAGGTACACGCGTCTCAGCAACGGGCCGCGAGGCTTGGTTCTGGCGATCGCATTTCGACGATTCGATCGCGGTGACCGCTGAGAACCTTCCCGCCACGACGGTCTTCCGGTTCGTACTGATCCCCGAAACCGGCCGTCCGCCGCTGAAACCCACCGTACCCGAATAGAAGGGTACTTATAAACGTTAAATACCAACCTTTATAAACCTTAAATACGACTTATAGTTCGAGTCATGGTTGACCCCAAGGAAACAATCAACATCGAAAACGTCGTCGCCTCGACCGGCATCGGCCAGGAGCTCGATCTGCAGAGCGTGGCGATGGACCTCGAAGGGGCCGATTACGACCCCGAACAGTTCCCCGGCCTCGTCTATCGGACCCAGGAACCCAAGTCGGCGGCGCTGATCTTCCGGTCGGGCAAGATCGTCTGTACCGGCGCGAAGAGCACTGACGACGTCCACGAGAGTCTCCGGATCGTCTTCGGGAAGCTTCGGGACCTGGAGATCCAGGTCGACGAGGACCCCGAGATCGTCGTCCAGAACATCGTTACGTCTGCCGACCTGGGCCGGAACCTCAACCTGAACGCGATCGCGATCGGGCTGGGCCTGGAGAACATCGAGTACGAACCCGAGCAGTTCCCCGGGCTCGTCTATCGCCTCGACGACCCCGACGTCGTCGCGCTGCTCTTTGGCTCCGGGAAGCTCGTCATCACGGGCGGCAAGGAGCCAGTCGACGCCGAGAAGGCCGTCGACAAGATCGTCTCCCGGCTCGAAGAACTCGGCCTGCTCGAATAACAACCCACAAACGACTGCTACTCGAATCGCGAGTATGTGGACGGTCTCCCCGGATTTCTCTCTCGGTCCGCTCGCCGGAGCACCAGCACAGTCACTCGCGTCGATCCCCCTTCAGAGTGGCCCATTCGGCAGCGCCCTCGTTACGCTCGTCGTGACGTTCGTGGGCGCGTGGGTGTTCTACGCCGTGACGCTCCACCTGGCGGCGACGTTCTTCATCGGCGAGGTTCGCTCCCAGCGTGCAGCCTACGCCGGCGCAGTTCCGGCGGTCGTCTCCCTGCTGCTCGAACGGTACGGCGTGGCGAGTGTCGGGTTCGTCTCACCGGCATTGGGCGTCGGGATCGTCGTCGTCGCGACCGTTCTCGCCGACGCCGCCGCGATCTCGGCAGTCTATGACCTGCCGCGACGAGCGACCGCCGCGCTGACGCTGCTCCACGTCGCGTTCGCGACGGTGCTCGGCATCGCACTGATCAATCTCTTCGGCATGGTGTGAGAAGGACTTCGGCATGGTGTGAGACGGGATCGGCGACATCTGCTCATCAGTCCTGCAATATTGTGCACACACTGTTGACTGTTCCCAACCGATAATATTCCGCAAAACATGACTATTCATGCAGAATTCAGCGTTTCCCTGTCCTGAAGCGAGTCGTTTATACGCGACGGTATTGTACTATAAACACACAATGGCTGACGTAGCGATCATCGGTGGCGGCCCGGCCGGCCTGGCCGCAGCCGTCTACACGGCACGCGCAGATCAGGAAACGCTCGTCTTCGACAAGGGCGGTGGCACGACCAGGGACGTCGACTGGATGGAGAACGTCTACGGGTTCCCGGAGGGCGCGAGCGGTCCCGAACTCGTCGACGTGGGTCAGGCGCAGGCGACGAAGTTCGGCGCGAAAATTGTCGAGGAAGAGGTCGTCCAGGTCGGCGAGGACGGCGACGGCTACCGCATCGAGACCGAGGTCGACGAGTACGAGGTCAAGGGAATCATCCTCGCGACCGGCGCGTCCTACGAGACGCCGGCGATCCCCCACGTCGACGACTACGAGGGCGGCGGCGTCTCCTACTGTGTCGAGTGTGACGCCTTCTTCTACCGTGACAAGCCGGTGGCGGTCGTCGGCGCGGGCAACTACGCCGCAAAGGAGGCGATGATGCTGCTGGATTACACCGACGACGTCCGCGTCCTCACCAACGGCAACGACCTCGAGATGGACGACGCGCTGCTCGAGCAACTCGACAGCGAGGGCATTGAAGTCATCGAGGAGTCGGTCGATCACATCGTCGGCGAAGAGGTCGTCGAGGGCGTCGAACTCGATTCCGGCGAACAACTCGACGTCGAAGGCGTCTTCATCGCGCTCGGCGCGGCGGGCGGGACCGACATCGCCGACATGCTGGGCATCGCGCGTGACGGCTCGTATCTCGACGTCGACGAGGACCAGTACACGGGCGTCGATCGTGTCTACGCCGCGGGCGACCTGACTGGCGGGCAACGCCAGGTCAACGTCTCGGTCGGCGAGGGGACGACGGCGGCGATCAACCTGCTCGAGGACTTCCGGGGCGGCGAGTACATCGACTACAAGAAGATCGAAGCCTGAGACGGCCGATCGGGGCCTCATTCTGCGGGCGACCTCCGAAGCGTGCATCCCACGCCGGAGACAGCAGACTAAAGACCGTGCCCCTTCGCAGTACGCCCAATGACGAGTCTGGGCACGGCGAGCGCCGATCCCGGCGAGATCGCCACCGGGCGATTGCACGTCGGCGAGACACGGGACGGGAGTGACGTTGGCCTGCCGGTGGCGGTCGTCAACGGTGCCAAGGATGGGAAAACACTGTACGTCCAGGCCGCGAGCGACGGCGACGAACTCAACGGCGTCGGTGTGATCCAGCGGCTCGTGCCGCGGCTCGATCCGACGGAAATCAGCGGCACGATCCTGGTCGTCGGGATCGTCAACTACCACGCCTTCCAGGTGGCCGAGCACCGTAACCCGATCGACGACACGAAGATGAACCGGGCCTACCCCGGCGAGGAGACGGGAACGACCAGCGAGCGCATCGCGGCGGCCACCTTCGAAGCGGCGATGCGGGCCGACCTCGTGATCGACCTCCACCAGGGCTCGACCAGCCGGATGATCGACGAGACGCGGGTACGATGTGGCACCCGCCATCGCCTCCACGACGAATGTCTCGAACTCGCGAAGGCCTTCGGCTGCGGGACCGTCCTCGACAAGAAGGGGCCCGACGGCCAGCTCGCACGGGCGGCCCCCGACGAGGGCGTGCCGACGATCGACCCTGAACTCGGCGGCGCGGTCGGGTGGGACGACGAGTCGATCAAGATCGGCGTCACGGGTGTCCGGAACGTGCTCAGATACTACGATTTCCTCGATGGCAACGCCCCGATGGACCCCCAGACCCGGGCGAGTTCCTTCGACCAGTACGGCGCACCGGCCGGCGGGCTCGTCGACTTCGAACCCGACCTGGGCGAGCGCGTCGACCGCGGCGAGACGCTGTTTACCGTCACCGACGTCTTCGGGACGGTCAAGGAGCGGGTGACCGCCGACTCGACGGGCATCTTCTGGCGGACCCGCCGACTCCCGCAGGTGGCGACCGGCGAGTACGTCTGCTCGGTCGGCACCGATATCGACTCGTACTGACGTGCCCTATCACACCTCGCCAGCGATCGGCCAGCTTGCAGGCTCGCGGGGTGAATCCGGAAGTCGTTCCCCGAGACAGTGCACGCGATCCAACGGAAACATGTCTCTGAAGGTGGAAAAAGTTATGTTGCTTTAGATAGAACAGAACCCCATGAAAAGACGCGAATTGGTCCTCGCGAGCGGAGGCGCACTGACGGCGTCGCTCTCCGGCTGTAGCCAGCTCGAGGGCGTTCTCGGCGGCGATTCCGCGGACGGACCGGTGGCCGATACCTGGGGGGCGTACAGAGGTGACGGGGCGCGGACGGGGCGGATCGCCGCCGAGGCGGGGCCCGGCGAATCGCTGTCGGTCGCGTGGCAACTGACGATCGAGGATCTCGTCGACGAGTTCGAGAGCGGCGTCGCGACGGACGGGATCGGGTTTTCCGTCACAAGTCGAACATGGTCGTACGGGCCGGCCCTCACTGCGGACCACGTGCTCTGGACGACGAGGTACACCTGGGAGGTCGACGGCAATGAGCGCGACCGCCATCGCATTATCGGGCTGGAGCCGTCCGGCTCGATCGTGTGGTCCCACGAGTTGCCGATCACGGCCGACGATCGCGTGTATTCCGGCCCCACACTGGACGGCGGGCTGCTCTACCAACGGACCAACTTCGAGCAGACGCCGGGTTCGAAGGCGGCGGGGTCCACTGGCGATGCGGAGGGGACCACCGGATCCGTCGGCGTCACCGTTTTCGATCCGGCAACCGGCGATGTCGAACGCGAACTCGACCTCGGCCTGCCGACGTCTGCGATGCTGGTCGTCGATGACGGGACGGTCTTCGCCACCGCGACATCCGACGGTACCCGATACATATATGCCTTCGACGCAGCGTCCGGCTCGGAACAGTGGTCGGTCGAGGCGACCCCGACACCCTACCTCGACCGGCCGTTCTGCGCACGGACGGGTGAGAGAATCGTATACGCCAGCTATGAAGCGGAGTCCACAGCGCTCGTCGCCCGGCGCGTCGAGGACGGGAGCGTCTCGTGGCGAACGCCGATCGACCAGGAGAACAGCTCCCGGCAGTTGATTCTGGCGTCCCCGACCGTTGTCGGGGACATCTACACTGCGGGCTATGAAGACCTGTTACTGGATCGATCCGGGGCACCACTCGTGTCCGTCAGCGTCGACGACGGCACCATCGGGACCCAGTACAAACCACCGGACATCGAGGACCCGGACAACCCGCGATTCGATTCCTGGGACGAGAATGACATCGAGGAACGGGCGGGGTATTCCGGGCTGTACGGGATGCCTCTCCCGCTGGACGACCTGGTGGTCGCGACGGGCTACGGGGCCGTCGGGAACTATGAAACCTGGGACGCACCGATGTGTATGGGAATCAAAGACGGGTCGGTCGCCTGGTCGGTCGATACCGGCTTTGGCCTCGCGCCTGTCGCTGCCGGGGACGTGATCTACCTCAACGCGATGAGCGGCGTGTGGGCGATCTCGACCGACGGCGAACCCCTCGACTCGATCGACGGGGTGGAATTCGGGTCACTGTCCGGGGTCCATCCGCCGGCTATCGGACACGGACGGCTGTACGTCCCGACCGCCAGCGGGCTCGCCGCGATCGAATAGCGTCGACGGGGCGGCGTCCCGCCGTAGACAGTCGCGATCCGGTCCCCGCCGCTTCGACAAGACTTTCATCGCCTGCGGTTGAACCAGGCGAGGAAGACACATGATCGTACTCCACGCCTCCTTCCCGATCAAGCCCGAGAAACGCGAGCGAGCCATCGAACTCACCGACGACCTCGTCGAGGGGACCAACCAGGAGCCGGGTGCCATCGAGTACCGGGCCACGGTCGACCTCCAGGACGAGAACGTGATCCGGTTCATCGAGCGCTACGAGGACGCCGCGGCCCTGGAGGCGCACGCCGAGACTGAGCATTACCAGGCCTTCGGCGAGCACCTCCCGGACCTGCTGGACGGCGAACCCGAGGTGCTGCGCTTCGACGTCGAGTCGATGGAAGCACTCGAACTCTGAGGGCGTCCACTCTGAATACCCAATGCAACGCGTCTGCACTGACTGCGGACGGACGTACCCGGGAGAGGGACCGTGGCGGTGTGCGTGCGGGAGCCCCCTCGACCTGCAGGGCCTCCCCGAACTGCCCACGGAACCGCCGGCGCTCGATCGAGACGCCGGACTCTGGGCCTGCGAGGACTTCCTTCCCGTCGAGCCCCAAGTGACGCTCGGTGAAGGGTGGACGCCGCTGATCGACGCCGAGGAAGACGATGTCGCGTACAAACTCGAACACCTGTTTCCGACGGGGAGCTTCAAGGATCGCGGTGCCGCCGTCGTCATCTCTCACGCCGTCGAGCGCGGGGCCGACCGGGTGCTCGAAGATTCCTCGGGAAACGCGGGGCTGGCGATCGCGACCTACGCTGCCCGCGCCGGGATCGACGCCACGATCTTCGTCCCCGCCGACGCCAAACCGGGCAAACTTCGGGCGATCGAGCGGACGGGAGCCGACCTGCGACAGGTCGACGGCTCCCGAGCAGACGTGACCGCAGCCTGCATCGAGGCGGTCGAGGCTGGCGACGGCTACTACGCTAGCCACGCCTGGGAGCCCCTGTTTCTGGCCGGGACGGCGACGTTCGCCCTCGAAGTCGCCGCCCAGCGCGGTTGGGATGCTCCCGACGCCGTGGTGACGCCGCTGGGTCACGGGACGCTGTTTCTGGGTGCTGCCAGGGGGTTCGATCGACTGAGCGCGGCCGGCTGGATCGACGACGTCCCCCGACTCTTCGGCGTCCAGGCGAGCGGCGTCGCACCGATCGCCGCTGCCTGCGGGAACGACCGCGACGCGGGCCGCAACGATGTGGCCGACGGCATTCAAATCGCCGAACCGGTCCGACGGGACGGGATTCTCGACGCGATCGAGGCGAGCAGCGGCGACGCGATTGCGGTCACGGCCGGGGAGACCGAGCAGGCTCACGATCGACTCGCCGCCCGTGGCCTGTCGGTCGAACCCACCAGCGCGACGGTGGTCGCCGGCCTGGATCGGCTTCGCGAGCGGGGCGTTGTTGGGGCGGACGCGGATACGCTGATCCCGTTAACCGGCCACAATAGCAGCGATAACCCCTGCTCTCGACCGTAAACGCACCCAGAAACCGAGTTCTCAATAGTCAATAATGTCTGTGGATGTTTAAGTGAGGGGGAGAACACATCCGCGTCATGACACGTATGTCCTCCCGAACGTCGGTCGACGAAGGCGACGAGCCGGCTGATCGAGACGACGAGACCGATCGATTGATCGACCGGGGTGTGCTCGATTCGCTCGTGGCAGACTGTCCGATCTCGCTTTTCGCTATCGATGGCGACGGACGGGTGATCCGCTGGAACCAGGGGATGGCGGCGTACTTCGGACGGGCGGAGGCGGCTGCGCTGGGAAAGTCGATCGGAGACGTCTTTCCTGATGTCCGACACGACGTGGGCGAGAAACCACTGGCGGAGATCGCCCTCGAAACCGGGGAAGACCGCTACAACATCGATGTAGAGACGACAGTCGACGGCGAGCAATGCCACTACGTGGCCAGCGCGGCGCGTATCGAAGACGAGGACGGGACTGTCCAGGCTGTCGCCGAGACGATCAAGGACGTCACCGAACTGAAGGAGACTGTCGAGCGCGTCACGGGCACCCTCGACGCAGTGGCCGGCGGAGATCTCAGTGCCAGGATGGACGATACGGGGCTATCTGGGGATCACAGACGCCTCGCGACCGCAGTCAACGAAACGATTGCGGCGCTGGACGAGGCACTCAACGAGATCGAACGAGCGGTCGATAGTGTCGATGAAGCGGCCGCGACTGTCGCGAACACGGCCGCACACCTCGATGGCGCATCTGGCGACGTTTCGTCGTCGGTCAGCGATATCGTCGACGGGGCCAGCGTTCAGTCGGACCTGACGACCGACCTCGCGAACGAGATTCAGTCGGCAGCGGCCAACGCCGAGGAGTCGGCCGCAAGCACTGATGAGATCGCGACGTTCGCCGGCGACGTCTCGGAAGAGGCCGAAGAAGCCGGTGCGGCCGCGAGCACTGCCGAGGACGCGATCGAGGAATCCCAGGCCGTCCTGGCGGCGGCGACAGAGAGCGCCAGGACGCTGGAGTCCCATTCCGCGGACATGGCCGAGATCGTGGGGACGATCGCCGACATCGCCGAACAGACCAACATCCTCGCGTTGAACGCTTCAATCGAGGCCGCACGCGCCGGCGAGGACGGTGAGGGGTTCGCGGTCGTCGCTGACGAGGTGAAGAGCCTCGCGGCGGAGACCCAGGAGGAGACGGCGGCCATCCGTAACGTGATCGAGAGTGCACGCGAGGAGATCGAGACGGTGACGACCCACGTCGGTGAGGCTGCCGAGGCCGTCGACACGGCCGAGACAGTCGTCGAAACCAACAGCGAGACGTTCGAGACGATCGACAGCCGGACCGACGAAGTCACCGACTCCATTCGTGAAGCCTCAGACGCGATCGACGAACTGGCCGACACGATGCAAGAAGCTGCGTCCGACGTCGATCACATCGACGAGATCACCACCGACACGCGCGAACGCGCCCGATCGTCGGCTGAGGCCGCGGAGCAACTCGCGGCCTCGATCGACAATCTCTCAAGTTCTGCCCAACAGCTCACAGATCTCTCGACGGAACTCGCCGGACTGGTAAACGAATACGAGACGACAGCGGAGTGAGCCACGACAGCAAGGCTTTACCGCCGCCGTAGCATATCAGCGACAAATGGTACTCGACGACCTGGGATCGTCCCTGCGGGGGGCACTCGACGGCCTCCGGGGGAAGTCCCGCATCAGTGAAGAGGACGTCCAGGCGGTCGTCAAGGAGATCCAGCGATCGCTGCTCCAGGCCGACGTCGACGTCGACCTGGTGATGGATCTCTCCGACAGCATCGAGACCCGCGCCTTAGAGGAGGAGCCCCCGGCCGGCACCTCCGCGCGGGACTGGGTGCTGCGCATCGTCTACGAGGAACTCGTCGACCTGGTCGGCGAATCGACCGAACTCCCCCTGGAGCCACAGACGATCGTGCTGGCGGGCCTCCAGGGATCGGGGAAGACCACCTCCGCGGCGAAGATCGCGTGGTGGTTCTCCAAGAAAGGACTTCGGCCGGCGGTAATCCAGACTGACACCTGGCGGCCCGGGGCTTACGAGCAGGCCGAGCAGATGGCCGAGCGAGCGGAAGTCGACTTCTACGGCGATCCGGAGGAGGACGATGCGGTCAAGATCGCCCGCGACGGCCTCGAGGCGACCGCGGACGCCGACGTCCAGATCGTCGACACGGCGGGCCGACACGCCCTGGAAGAGGGGCTCATCGACGAACTCGAGGACATCGAGTCGGTCGCCGACCCCGACCACAACCTGCTGGTGCTCGACGCCGCGATCGGTCAGGAAGCCAAAGAGCAGGCCCGACGCTTCGAGGACGCGGTCGGCATCGACGGCGTCGTGATCACCAAACTCGACGGGACGGCGAAGGGTGGCGGCGCACTCGCGGCCGTCAACGAGACCGACTCGACCATCGCGTTCCTGGGCACCGGCGAGACCGTCAAGGACGTCGAACGCTTCGAGCCCTCGGGGTTCATCTCCCGATTGCTTGGGATGGGCGATCTCAAGCAACTCACCGAGCGCGTCGAGCGCGCGATGGAGGAAACCCAGGAAGAAGAAGGTGACTGGGGCCCGGAGGACATGCTCGAGGGTGAGTTCACCCTCAAGGACATGCGCAAGCAGATGGCGGCGATGAACAAGATGGGGCCACTGGATCAGGTCATGGACATGATCCCCGGCCTCGGCGGCGGGATGATGGATCAACTCCCGGACGACGCCATGGACGTCACCCAGGAGCGCATGCGTGACTTCGAGGTCATCATGGACTCGATGACCGAGGACGAACTCGAGAACCCGCGCCAGATCGGTCGCAGCCGGACCGAACGCATCGCGCGCGGCTCGGGCAAACCCAAGGAACGCATCCGGGAACTCCTAGAGCAGCACAAGATGATGGACCGGACGCTCAATCAGTTCCAGGGCATGGGCGACGCCGACATGGAACGCATGATGAAGCAGATGGACCAGGGCGACATGGGTGACATGGGCGGCATGGGCGGCGGTGGGATGGGCGGCAACCCGTTCTGAGCGGCGCGGTTGACGGGTCGTCCCCCGCTCCTATTCGAAGCACGGAAGTAATTCATCACCATTTATTCGATGGTCTTTTCTCCGGGCAAGCCTTCGAGCCAGGCGAATGAGCATCGATCTCGACGACGACGAGGTGTTCGAGGACGTCCGCGATCGGGCGGACCGGCCGATGCGCCGGCTGTTTTCCGAGTACGGCGGGAGGTACTCTTTCCCGTTCGTGATCGGGTTCGTCAGCAGCGTCGCCGCCCGGATCCTCGACCTCCTCCCGCCCCTCCTGCTGGGGATCGCCATCGACGCGATCTTCAACCAGTCCAACGAGTACAGTCTCTGGTTGGTCCCACAGTCGATCATCCCGCCGGATCGAGCCGACCAGGTGTGGTTTACCGTCGGCATCATCGCCGCGACGTTCCTGATCGGCGCGGCTTTCCACTGGACGCGCAACTGGGGGTGGAACACCTTCGCCCAGAACATCCAACACGACGTCAGGACCGACACGTACGACAAGATGCAGCGGCTGAACATGGACTTCTTCGCCGACAAGCAGACTGGGGAACTCATGTCCATCCTCTCGAACGACGTCAACCGGCTCGAACGCTTTCTCAACGAAGGGATGAACGCGTTCTTCCGGCTGACGATCATGGTGCTCGGGATCTCCGTGATCCTCTTTACGCTGAACTGGAAGCTCGCGCTGATCGCGCTGGTTCCCGTCCCCGTGATCGCCTTCTTCACGAAGAAGTTCATCGACATCATCCAGCCGAAATACGCCGACGTCCGCTCGTCTGTCGGCCAGCTCAACTCCCGGCTGGAGAACAACCTCGGCGGCATCCAGGTGATCAAGGCCGCCAACACCGAGACCTTCGAGTCCGACCGCGTCGAGGGCGTCTCCGAGGATTACTTCGACGCCAACTGGGACGCCATCGACACCCGGATCAAGTTCTTCCCCGGCCTCCGGCTGATCGCCGGGTTCGGGTTCGTCCTGACGTTCATCGTCGGTGGGCTGTGGGTGATCGGGGAACCGTTCGGGCCGCTTTCCGGAAATGTTAATGCCGGCGTGTTCGTCACGTTCATCCTCTACACCCAGCGGTTCATCTGGCCGATGGCGCAGTTCGGACAGATCATCAACATGTACCAGCGGGCCCACGCCTCCAGCGAGCGCATCTTCGGGCTGATGGACACGCCCAGCCGGATCGTCGAGGACCCCGATGCCGAACCCCTCGACGTTACCGACGGCCACGTCGAGTTCGACAACGTGACGTTTGGCTACGATGACGAGGAAGCCATCGTCGAGGACATCGACTTCGCGGTCGAAGGCGGCGATACCGTCGCCCTGGTCGGCCCGACGGGTGCCGGCAAGTCGACCGTGATGAAACTCCTCCTCCGGATGTACGATGTCGACGAAGGAGCCATCGAAATCGACGGGACGGACCTCCGCGAGGCGACGATCCCGAGTCTGCGGCAGGCCCTGGGATACGTCAGCCAGGAGACGTTCCTGTTCTACGGGACGGTCCGTGAGAACATCGAGTACGGTACCTTCGACGCCGAGAAGGAAGAAGTCGTCGAGGCGGCGAAGATGGCCGAAGCCCACCGCTTCATCCAGAACCTTCCCGACGGCTACGACACGAAGGTCGGCGAGCGCGGCGTGAAGCTCTCGGGCGGCCAGCGCCAGCGGATCGCCCTCGCGCGAGCGATCCTCAAGGACCCCGAGATCCTCGTCTTAGACGAGGCGACCTCCGACGTCGACACCGAGACGGAGATGCTGATCCAGCGCTCGCTCGACAAACTCACCGCCGATCGGACGACCTTCGCCATCGCTCACCGACTCTCGACGATCAAGGACGCCGAAAAGATCGTCGTGATCGAGGACGGGCGGATCGTCGAACGCGGCACCCACGAGGAACTGCTCGCCGCGGACGGCCTCTACGCCAAGCTCTGGGCGGTCCAGGCGGGCGAGATCGACGAACTCCCCCAGGAGTTCATCGAGCGGGCCGCCGAACGCCGCGCCCAGACGGAGTCGGAAGCCGACGACTGACTGGGGAATTCACGACTCTTCATGACTGAACGCGCCATCGACCACCTCAAACAACTCGATCACTGGGCGTTTCTCGTCGCGCTCGGCCTGGCGGCGATCGACGCCGCCCGGACGCGCCGCCGACTTCCCGTAGTTGTCACCGGATTCCTTACGGTCGCCTTCCTCTACGACGCCTACGAGTTCATCCAAGAAGACGACTGAAAAGCCGACGGGGACAGCCTGGGAACTCGAATGCAAGCCGCTACTCGACCACGTGACGCGTGTCGTAGGAGCCGAGGCGCTTGACCCAGCCTTCGCTCGCCAAGTCCTCGATCTCCGCGAGGGCGTCCTGGAGGCGCTGTTCGTAGAGGCCGGCCTCGACGTCGATGTGGAAGACGTAATCCCCGAGTCGTTCACCGCTTGGCCGGGATTCCAGTCGCGAGAGGTTGACGTCCCGCTCGGCGAACGGTTCGAGGAGTTCGAGCAGGAGGCCGGGATAGTCGACGTTCGGGTAGACGATCAGCGACGTGTTCCCGCCCTCGATCGAGCGCTCCTCGGGCCCGGCGATCGCGAAGAAACGCGTCGCGTTCGAGGACCGGTCCTGGATGTCCTCGGCGAGGACCGAGAGGTCCGCCCCCGCGTTGTCCGGATGGGCGATCGCAGCGACCGTTGAGTCTTCACGGGCACGCTCGACGCCGCGTGCCGTGCTCGCAACGGCCTCCAAGTCGGCGTCGGGATACTCCGCTTCGAGGTAGCTCCGGCATTGGGCCAGTGCCTGGGCGTGACTCGCAACGGTCTCGAAGTCCGGTCCCTGGGAGAGGAGTGCGTGGCGGATCGGCGTGATGATCTCCGCGACCACGGCGACCTCGGAGTTCGAAAGCGCGTCCAGGGACTCGGTGACGCTTCCCTCGATGCTGTTCTCGATGGGGATGACGCCCCGGTCGTACTCGCCGTCGGCGACCGCCTCGACGATCGCCGTGACGGACTCGGTGAACTCGACGGATTCCGAAAGCGCCGACGCGGCCCGGTGGGAGTAGGTTCCCGACGGGCCGAGCGTGATCGTTCGCATACAGATCGCTTCGGCGCAGTGGCCCAAAAACACCCCGGTCGTCCCCTGCAGATCGCCGGGCGTGTGACGACCGTCTGACTGAGGTTCTTGGTGGCTGACCCGGATAGGTTTCCCCAATGGGAACTGAGACCGGTGGCGGGACCGACGACACCCGTCGCGCGGCCGAACCCGACCCGGAGGACGTCCTCTCCCTCGTCCTCCCGTCGGTTCTCGACGGCCTGGCCGCCGAGGCCCGCCGGGCGCGCGTCAGCGCCGCCTGGACGGCCTGCCGGCTGGCCGACGAGCGCCCGCAACTCGGGGCCGAACTCGCCGCCCGTCTCGTTCGATCCGCCGGGGAGGCCCACCGGGAAGCCCTGGTTCGGACACTCGCGAGCCTCCACGAGCGCCATCCCGAGCCTGTCGGTGACGCGCTCCGCGCGTTCGACGGGACCGTCGTCCGGGCCGTCCGCAAGGCCGGCAGCTGGGACTTCGACGCGGAGTTGCGGGCCGACGGTGGGGCGACGACGGCTTCCGGCACTCAACAGATCGTCGAGACCTCCCAGCCGGGCGTCTCCGTCTACCAACGATCGCTGCCCGACGAGCCGGTCGAACCCGAACCACCGGACCGGATCGTCGACGACGCGGTCGAAACCGAACCCGAGCCCGAACCGTCGCCGGACGTCGACGGCAACGTCCCCGACGAACCGGGGACGCCGGAGCACGTCGAGGAGCGACGTCGGCGCATCCAGGCCGCCGAGAACTCCGAGGCCTTCGCCGCCGTCCAGCTGGTGAGTGCCTTCGACGAGATCAGCGTGATCGACCCGCCCGAGCGCGGTCGCTACGGCCACGTCCTGCCCTCGCGGGCTCGCATGGACCAGGCCGAATACGGCGTCGATCTCCTCTTTTTCGACGAGCCGGGCGAAGACGCCCGGAACTTCGGCTCGGCCGTCCACGAACGCCTCCACCAGTGGTACTGCGCCGACGAGGCGACGGGGATCGTCGCCGTCGCCGACTACGGCGACCACCCTCGACCGTGGGTCGCGACGCCGCGGGCCGAACACACGCTCGCCGATCGCGGCCCCGCCGATCTCGACGTCGCACTCCGAGACGCCCGGGACCTCGCCGCCGGCCTCGCGGCCGTCAACGAGCGCGGGCTGGTCCACGGTGGGATCGACCCCCACGACGTGGTCTACCCCTCGGTCGGTTTCGAGGAGAACCCCTCGCCCAGCCTCGCGAACCTCGGCGTCATGACCGTCTTCCGGCGGCACTTCCAGCCTGTCGAGTACGTCGACCCCCGCTACGCCGCCCCGGAGTACTTCGACGACCGGTACGGCACGGTCGACCACGCGACCGACGTCTATCACTTCGGGACCGTCCTGTTCCGGCTGCTCACCGGCGAGGCCCCCTACCGCGGGGAGTACGACGACGTCCGGGCCGCCATCCTCGACGACGAGACACCGGTCCCCAGCGACGTGCGCCCGGACGTGCCCGACCCCGTCGACGAGATCGTCGCCAAGGCGATGGCCCCCCGAAAGCTCACCCGCTTCGAGACGGCGGCCCAGCTCCACCGACAGCTCGACCAACTCGTGTGAGTGGGACGGGACGGATCGTCGGGAAGAATAACACGGATGGGTTTCAAAGCATACTTCGTTCGCGGTGATTCGCTCACAACATATGGGAACACTCCGCTCAGTAGGTGGGCGAATGTCGTGTAAGGAGTCGTGGTACCTCGACCCTCGGAAGGGTTATCCCTCATCCAACCCTCTGTCTGTGTGTAATGGCAAACGGTAAGGTTGATTTCTTCAACGACACTGGCGGCTACGGTTTCATTTCGACTGACGACGGCGACCTCGACGACGACGAAGACGTTTTCTTCCACATGGAAGACGTCGGCGGCGAAGACCTCACGGAAGGTACCGAGGTCGAGTTCGACATCGAGTCCTCGCCCAAGGGACCTCGTGCGGCCAACGTCGTCCGGCAGTAACACGCAGAACAACTGTCGTTCACAGCGACAGACACCAATCCCGGTCTTTCAGACGGTTACACGTTCGAGCTAACGCTACCGGCACTCCATCTGAGCGATTTTCGGTCCACAAAACGCACGGCAACCGCTCGCTGAGACGCTGATAACAACCGACGGACTTCGTCGAATACGGTCGTGCACGTCCACAACAAAAGCGGACGGCGAGCGACGCCGTCAGGCGGTGGCCGAGGTGAGGGACTCTATGAAATCGCTGATCGATTTCGCCTCGCGGGTCGTTCCGCCTCTCACGTGTCGCTTCGCTCCACGTTCGAGCAATCGAGGCCTCACTCCGTTCGCTCCCGCTCGTTGACCAAGCGGTCGCTCCCGGAGGTCGCGACCGCTCCTACATCGCGCCGCCCATGCCACCCATACCGCCCATGCCGCCCATGCCGCCGCCCATGCCGCCAGGGCCGCCTGCGGGCGGGCCGCCGTCGTCGCCGTCGTCAGTGCCGCCGCCTTTGAGGTCGCCGGCAGCGATCACGTCGTCGATCCGGAGGATCATCACGGCGGCCTCCGTCGCGCTCTCGACGGCCTGGGTCTTCACGCGTAGCGGCTCGTAGACGCCCTCCTCGGTCATGTCGACGATGTCGCCGGAGTAGGCGTCGAGTCCAACGCCGATGTCGCCGGCGTCGTGCTGACTGCGGAGGTCGACCAGGGAGTCGATCGGATCGTGACCCGCGTTCTCGGCAAGCGTGCGCGGGACGACATCGATCGCGTCGGCGAAGGCCTCGACGGCAAGCTGCTCGCGGCCGCCGACGGAGTCGGCGTGGTCACGCAGTCCCAGGGCGAGTTCGGCCTCCGGGGCCCCGCCGCCGGGCAGGACCTTGCCGTCCTCGAGCGTGACGCGAACGACGCCCAGCGAGTCCTCGATGGCGCGCTCGACCTCGTCGACGACGTGCTCGGTGCCGCCCCGCAGGATGAGGGTGACGGCCTTGGCGTCCTCGACGTCCTCGACGAAGATGCGCTGGTCGCCCGCGACGTCGCGCTGGGCGACGCTGCCGGCGAAGCCGAGGTCGTCCTCGGTGATGTCGTCGATGTTCGAGACGACGCGTGCGCCCGTGGCTCGCGAGAGCGCCTTGACGTCGGACTTCTTCGCGCGGCGGACTGCGAGAATGCCCTCCTGGGCGAGGTAGTGCTGGGCCATGTCGTCGATGCCCTTCTGACAGAAGACGGCGTCGGCACCGACCTCGGCGAGTTGATCAACCATCTCCTGGAGTTGGGCCTCTTCCTGATCGAGGAACTCCTGCAGCTGGTCGGGGTCCGTGACGTTGACCTCGGCGTCGATCTCGGTCTCCTGGACCTCGATCGCGGTGTCGAGCAGTGCGACGTTGGCGTCCTCGACGGCGTAGGGCATGTTGTCGTGGACGCGCTCCTTGTCGATGATGACGCCCTCGACGAGTTCGGAGTCGTCGGTCGCGCCGCCGACCACGGTCTCGACTTTGACGTTGTCCGTGTCGATGTCGTCACCGTTGGCGACGGATTGAACGGCTCGCACGACCAGTTCCGCGAGCGTCTCCTTGGAACTCTCCGCACCCTTGCCGGTCATCGCGGTCGCGGCGATCTGTTCGAGGATCTCGTCGTCCTCGGGGGTGACCTCGATGGCGTTCTCCTCGAGAATCTCCTTTGCCTGCTCGGCTGCCTGGCGATACCCCTGTGCGAGGATCGTGGCGTGGATGTCCTGCTCTAAGAGGTCCTCGGCCTTGCTGAGGAGTTCACCGGCGATGATGACGGCGGTCGTCGTCCCGTCGCCGACCTCGTCCTCCTGAGTCTCGGCGACCTCGACGATCATGTTCGCCGCGGGGTGCTCGATGTCCATCTCCTCGAGAATGGTGACGCCGTCGTTCGTGACGACGACGTTGCCCGTCGAGTCGACGAGCATCTTGTCCATCCCCTTCGGTCCCAGCGTCGTCCGAACGGACTCGGCGACGGCGGTTCCGGCGGTGATGTTCATCGACTGCGCGTCCTTTCCGGAGGTCCGCTGGCTGTCCTCCGAAAGTACGATGAGGGGCTGGTTACCCATCTGTTGAGCCATAGTCAGGCAAGGATTGAATGTCCTTCTATATAAATGTATTGTTGATGGGCGAGTAACGGGCGACGTCCCCCCTCACGCAACGTATGTGAACGAGTAACGTGTGACGGTTTAAGTGGGGGACAGACACCGATCGGACGAGCTGCGCCGGGAGATGCGAACACCTACCGAATCCGTGGCTGGTCGATCAGGGTTGGGATCGGGATTGGTGCACGGCACCTTAATTTTTAATCATGGAGGAGAATACATCACTGATGCAACTATCAGGACAGATCGGCATCTGGACGGATTACGCACCGCTCGACCGTGGGGAAGTACTAGACGTCGTCGAGACGGTCGGTCACAGCGAGGTTACTGGCGTCGAAATCTTCGCCGAACACCTCGCGTACTTTCGGGACGATCCCGCGGACCTGGCTCGGGTGCTCGATACGGCGGGTCTGGATCTTTCGGGGGTGTACTTCAACGTCGATCACCGTGACCCGGAGACCTACATCGACCAGGCAGGGGCGCTCGCCGACACGATGGCAACGATCGGGGGCGACGTTCTCGTCGTCGGGGCCGGTCGGGAGTACGAGGACGACGAGGAACGCCTCCCCGCGGCCTTCGAGGCGATGGCCGCGATGCTCGACGGTATCGCCGCGGCCGCAGCCGACCACGGCGTAGATACGGTCGTCCATCCTCATAGAGGGCAGCTTGTCGAGACGCCGGCGGACCTCGAAGCGTTACTCGACGCCGGTCTGGATCGGGACGCAATCGGCCTCTGTCCACACGCCACCCACCAGTACGCCGTCGGGGCCGATCCGTATACGATCTACGAGGACTACTCCGACTGGGTTCGGTACTTGCACCTTAGCGACGCCACCCCCGACGGCGACGGCGAACTGCTAGACGTGGGAGTTCTCGACCAGCATCGCCTGCACGATCCGATTTTCGAGGCGGGCTACGACGGCTGGATCGTCGTCGAGGGACGGACGGACCACGTCTCGACCGAAGAGTACGTTTCACACGTCCGGTCGTTCGTCGAGACCGAGTTCCTCGGCGAGGAGGGCTGGGCGTGAGCGACCGGTCCTACGGCGTGGGTGTCATCGGCCCCGGCGTCATCTGGGACCGCGGGCACTGGCCGGCGATTCAGCAACTCGACAGCCTCACCGTCGAAGCCGTCTACGACATCGACGACGAGCGCAAACGCGAAGTCGCGACAGAGACTGACGCAACACCCGTCGAAGACGCCGAAACGATCTTCGACGACGAAGCTGTCGACATCGTCGCAATCCTGACGCCGCCGTTCGCCCGTTTGGAGTACGTTGAAGCCGCCACTGCGGCGGGGAAACATCTCATGCTGGAGAAGCCACTCGCCCGCACCCTCGAAGACGCGCTGGCGATTCACGATGCCATCACCGACAGCGGCGTGGAATGTTTCGTCCCCTTCGCACGCACATCGAGCGCGCTGATGACCGACGCAATCGACATCGTCGAGTCGGGCTTGCTCGGCGAGCCACAGGTGTTCTCCCATAGCAGCCTCTCAACGCCGTACAGCTGGGTGCCGCTGGATCACTGGATGCACCGGATGGAACAGAGCGGTGGTCCGATCTTCGACTACTCGATTCACTTTATTGACTTTGCGCGGGCGTGCATGAAGACGGAGGCCGAGTCAGTGAGCTATGCCGGACGGCAAACGACTGGTCGGGTAGACAGCGACGATCACGCGACGCTGTCGATCTTCTACGAGGACGGTTCGCTCGGGGAGTTCACGAAGTCCTGGGCCTATCCGCCGGGCGTCGACCGATGGAAACAGGGGACAGAAGTGATCTGTGAGGATGGTGTCGTCGTCCTCGGCGACGAACTCACCGTCCACACGCCTGCGGGCACCTGGCAGTTCGAGGCGACTGACGACGAGCGTGGTGGGCGCGTCCGAACCTACCGGAACCTGCTCGCCGGGATCGAGGAGGGCGAGCCGTTGGCTGCCGACGAGACGGACGGACTGCGAGCGATCGAGATCCTCGACGCAGCACTGATCTCCCGCGAGCGCGGCGAACGCGTCGACGTCGATCTCCACCGGACTGACACCTGAGCCGAACCGAGGAGGCGCAGTCCCACCGGAGTGGTCATCCCGATCCGACGTGATGAAAACGACCACACGAAAACAGAACGCCGTCCTCACCCGGTGAACTGGTGGTACTCCAGGCCCTGGTGTTTCATCTCGTTGTGGCGGCGTTCGAGGAACGAGTAGACCGAGCCGTGGGGGGCACCGTCGAGGATCATCTCGGTCGCTTCCCGAACGGCGTCGACCTGCTCGGGGCCGCCGATGATCGACAGCGTCGAGCCGTAGATCGCGACAGCCGCGCCGGTGAGATCCTCCATCAACTCGCGGGTGCGACCGTTCTCGCCGATGAGTCGGCCCTTGAGACGCTTGAGATCGTTCGGGTTGCGCGCGACCGCGTCGATGTCGATCACGTCGAACATCATCATGTCGTCATCGAGCAATCGGAGAGCGTCATCGGGAGCGAAACCGCGGCCGATCGCCTTGACGATATCCGGCCCTTTCAGTCCCGTGACGGGGTCGCCGACGGACTCGACCGCGACCGCGCCCGTCTCGCTATCGATGTCGAGACGGACTTCGGCCTGCTGCTCGATCTCCCGCATCGTCTCACCACCCTCGCCGATCACCACACCGATCCGGTCCTGCGGAATCTTCACGTGTTGCATATGCGCCATATAGCGGCCGCGTTCAGTTAAGTATCTCGCACTGCCGATTCGGCGGGGACACGCCCTCGAGCGCCCGAGACCTTACTCCGCCATCAGGCCGCCACCTTCGACGCGCATGACGCCCTCGCCATCGGGCAGGTTCGGCGCGTCGACCAGGCGGACGATCCGCTTGTCACCCTTCGATTTCCGGAGGTACAGCCGGAACGTCGAGGTGTGCCCGAGGATGTTCCCGCCGATGGGCTGGGTCGGGTCCCCGAAGAAGGAGTCGGGGTTGGCGGCGACCTGGTTGGTGACGACGACGGCCGTGTTGTTGAGATCGCCGACCCGCATGAGGTCGTGGAGGTGCTTGTTGAGCTTCTGCTGGCGGTCGGCGAGTTCACCACGGCCGACGTACTCCGCCCGGAAGTGAGCGGTCAACGAGTCGACGGCGAGCAGCCGGACGGGGAACTCTTCGTCCTGGCCCTCACTGGCGAGTTCCTGGGCCTTCTCGGCGAGCAGGATCTGGTGGTTGGAGTTGAACGCCTTCGCGACGTGGATCTTGTCGAGGATCGACTCGACGAGGTCGTCGAAGAGGTCGTCGTCACTGGGGTCGGCCTCCCCCTCCTCGGCGACGCCGTGGAGTCCCATCGTGTCCGCGATCACGTCGTCTTCGAGTCCCTCGACCATCTGCTCGATGCGCTCGGGCCGGAACGTGTCCTCGCTGTCGATGAAGATCGCACTGCCTTCGAGGCCGCCGTGCTCGGCCGGGAGCTGGACGTTGACCGCCAGCTGGTGGGTGACCTGGGACTTGCCGGCCCCGAACTCGCCGTAGACCTCGGTGATCGACTGGGTCTCGACGCCGCCGCCGAGCAGCTCGTCGACCTCCTCGACGCCCCAGGTGAGCTTGCCGATCTGTTCGCGGCGTTCGAGCACTTCGGCCCCGCTCTCGAACCCACCGATGTCGGCGGCCTCACGGGCGGCCTGGATGATGTCCGCCGCGCTGGACTCGCCGACGTCGGCGGTGTTGGATAACTCGCCGGGACTCGCGACGGCGATGCCCTGATACGAGTCGTAGCCGTTCTCGGTGAGCTTCTCTGCGGTCGCCGGACCCACGCCCGGCAGGTCTTCGAGGTCTTCGGTTGCTGCCATACCAGTCGGTTTACCCGCCCTGCCATATAAAGCCTCGTTAACACCGGAGTGAAAGTGAAGAGAGGGAGCGGAAACCGGGAGACTGAACGGAGCGGTGGTAGTGATCGTCTCGTGTCGAAATCCGCCGATGGCCGGTTCGATCAGGAACGATCCGCAGGTTCGGGTAACTCGACGTTTGCCGGATCGGGCATCCAGAAGTAATCGATCGTCAGCCCGAGCGTGAGCGGGCCGACGATGGTCACGCCGAGGACGGCCCCGCGACTGTCGAGGTTCGGACCGAGTCCGAGAAACCCGGCCAGTATCAGCGTCATGACGAACAGCGCGAGCGTGCCAAATATCACCGCATAGAGCAGCCCGCCCCAGCGGGTGTGCAGCCGGACGCGGAAAAAGCGGGTCGCGAGTGCAACGATCGCAGTGTTGACCAGGACGATCACCGCGAGCCCGATGGCGTCAGCCACGCCAGACATATCACCACCAACGCGGGCCAGCCTTTTCGAGCTATCGTTGCCGGCAGCCGTCTTCGATCGGCCGCGTCGCTCATCACCACCTCGATCGGTCGCGGCCGTCACTCCAGACAGATGTACGACCGGGTGTCAGTGACGCCGTCGAGGTCACGGATGCCGCTGGCCACCGACTCCATGATCTCGTAGACGGAGTCCCGTTCGGCCTCGACGACGAGGTCGTACTGTCCAGCCACGACGTGGGCCTCCTCGACGCCGATCGCCGTCCGGGCCTCCCCGAGGAGTCGTTCTGCCGTCCCCGCGGCCGTCTTTACCAGAATGAACGCTCTGACCATCGCAAATCATGTTACGTATTAACATGACATGAAGCTTTCCCTCCGGAGGCTCACCCCTCGGTTGGCTGAAGGCGTGCCGGTTTCGCCGGCGAGGATAGCTTTATTCGTTCGCACGTGAATAGCACACATATGCGATTCGTTATCGTGGGTGCCGGTCGGGTCGGGCTCCGGACGGCCCGGGCGCTTCGGGAGAGCGGCCACGACGTCGTGCTCGTCGAGGCCGACCCCAAGACGGCCGACCGGGCACAAGAGGAAGGCTTCGAGGTGATTCACGGGGACGGGTCGCTCGAGTCCGTTCTCGAACAGACTGACCTCGCATCGGCGGACGTCGTCGGTGCGCTTACCGGTGACCTCAACGCCAACTTCGCGACGTGTTTGATCGCCAGCGAGCACGGGTGTCGGACGGTATTGCGCATCGACGAGGACTACCGCGAGGACATCTACCGGCAGTACGCCGATGCCGTCGACGAGGTGATCTACCCGGAGCGACTCGGCGCGATCGCGACCAAGAACGCCCTGCTGGGCGGTAACAGCGTTGCCATCGCGGACATCGCCCAGCACCTCCAGTTGATCCAGTTTACGGTCACTGCCGACGCGCCGGTCAACGGATACAGCCTGAGCGAACTCGAACTCCCGGCGAAGGCACGACTGCTCGCCTTCGGCAAGCAGGACAGTCCGGTCGACGTGCCGAACGTCGACGCGTCCTTAGAGGTCGGCGACCGACTGGTCGTCCTCGCGGACTTCACTGTCCTCGGCGACGTTCGGCAGTTGATCGTGGGCGAACAGGCAGCACAGCCAGCACTCGGAGGGGCCTGACATGGTGAAAGCGTACGTTATGGTCAAAGCACATACGAGCGAGGCGGACCGACTCAAGAACACGATCGAGGCCATCGACGGCGTAGTGAGCGCTCACGTCGTCGCCGGCGACGTCGACCTCATCGCGAAGGTCGACGTTCCCTCACCGGCCGACGTCAAGGACATCGCGGCCACACAGATCCAAGACATCGACGGCATCGAAGACACCCAGACCTACGTCGCGATGGATTGAGGAGCGCGTCGCCGCGAACCGCTCCCCGGTGCCTCGAGCGGCATCGCTACGCTCGCCTCACAGCGGAGTGCCACCACGCTCGTTGTCGCCGGCCGTTTTCGCGTTCCCTAGCAGATCAGTCACCGGCGCTCGATAGTCGTACCCCGGCACGATCCCCTCGACGTAGGTCCCCTCGACGTACTCGACGAGCGTCTTGGCTATCTCAGCGGCCCGTGTCGGGTCGCCATACGAGAAGACCAACGTCGCGACCGCCTGCCCGCCGTCCTCGACGAGCCGGTGCTCGTCGAGTTCGACCCGCGCCCGCGTGGCTCCAGCCGCGTCTTCGAGTCGGCGTTCGAAGGTCTCGAACCAGCCGTCCTCGACGGCCGGGCCGACGGCTTCGCCGGCGACGGCCTCGCCGAGCATCGGCGTCCGGACGGTCACCGTATATTCGTGACCGACCCCCTCGGCGTCGGTCGCCGTCACCGTCGCGTCGAAGACGGTCGTCGTCACGCGATACCCCTCTTCGCTCGCTTCGAAGGCGTCGTGGTCGTCGAACGCTTCTGTAACCGCATCCGGCGTCGGTTCTGTCATTAGTGGCCGTAGGATCGACGACGAGAAAGGTCTCCCGTTCCCCGAAGGTTCGGTAGTCGGCTCGATTCCCAGTCAGTCGTGGATATCAGACGTCTCGGTCATTCCCGTTCTGATACATGAGAATGCCAGACCAAATTTATAACCCCGCGGTCGACGAGTGGTTGATGTGCCGCTGACGCCCTTCCATCTCGGGCCTGCCGTGTTGCTCGGCGCGTTGGCAAGGCGACGGCTCGACCTCCCGGCGATCTGTCTCGGGAGCATCGTGATCGACGTCCGTGCCGCGCTGGTCCTGTTCGGCCCGCTGGAGTCCCCGATACACGGTCCGCTCACGACGCTACTTGGCGGCGCTTTCGTCGCTGTCGCCGTCGCGATCGCCGTCCTCGCTGGGTACGAACTGGTAGGCTCCTCGCTCGAACGACACAGCCTTGACGTCCGCTGGTCTCGATCGAATATCGCTGCCGGTGCGCTCGTCGGCACCTGGTCGCACGTCGTCCTGGACGCGATGCTGTACACTGACGCCCGACCGCTGGCTCCGCTCACCGGGAACCCGCTGCTCGGCCTGCTCTCTCCCGCGACCGTCTACGCGGGGTGTGTCCTGGCTGGCGTTGTGGGAATCGGCCTCTACTGGCTCCAGTCAGATCGAGGAGCGGCAGGCGTGTGGACCTGATACAAGGATCTCGAATGCGTCGCTGCCGGTAGCAATCGCCGTGGCGCAACTTTGCCGAGACCTCTCTACGGTCGGCCTCGCTACTCACGGCTCGCTCTCTCATTCGAATCCCGCTCGCATCGCTCCTCACGTCCGTTCGACCGCGCTACTCACGGCTCGCTCCGCTCGCCGTTCGTAATAATCGAGACGTTCGCTTCGCTCACGTCTCGCTATGCGAGGGAGGGGATTCGAACCACGGTCGCTCCCGTTCGCTCGTTGCACTCGCTCACCTCCCGCTCTCTGATTCGAATCCCGCTCGCATCGCTCCTCACGTCCGTTCGTCGCAGATGCGAGGGAGGGGATTCGAACCCCTGGACCCCTTCGGGAGCGGGTCTTAAGCCCGCCGCCTTTGGCCGCTCAGCCACCCTCGCGCATCTACCCGTCCGGCACTCAGCGGAAAATCGGTTTCGGTCACGACCGGTGAGCGACCACGCCTCCCGAACGCACCCGTCCCGACACGCTTAAGTTGTTGTACGGAGTTGTACATCACAACACGGAATAGTACATCTATGTCCACAATACAGTCACACATCGAACGCGTCACCGAGGGTGCGGATCTGACCGTCGAACAGGCCAAAGAAGCGTCGAGTGCGGTCTTCGAGGACGCGACGGAGGCCCAGATCGGCGCGCTCCTGAGCGCACTCCGGGCGAAGGGCGAGACCGAGGCCGAGATCGCGGGCTTCGCCCAGGGGATGCGCGAGGCCGCCCGGACGATCGAACCCGATCGCGACCCGCTGGTCGACACCTGCGGGACGGGCGGGGACGACTACGACACGATCAACGTCTCGACGACGAGCGCCATCGTCGCCGCTGGGGCGGGCATCCCGATCGCCAAGCACGGCAACTATTCGGTCTCCTCCTCCTCGGGCAGCGCCGACGTGCTGGAGGAGGTCGGCGTCACGGTCGACGCCGAACCGCCGGCCGTCGCGGACGCCATCGAGGACGAGGGCATCGGGTTCATGCTCGCGCCCGTTTTCCACCCGGCGATGAAGGCCGTCATCGGCCCGCGCAAGGAACTCGGCATGCGGACGATCTTCAACGTCCTCGGGCCGCTCACGAACCCCGCCGGCGCTGACGCGCAGGTCCTGGGCGTCTACGATCCGGATCTGGTTCCCCTCATCGCGCGCTCGCTCGCGCACATGCCCGTCGAACACGCCCTGGTCGTCCACGGCAGCGGCCTCGACGAGATCGCCATCCACGACGAGACGACCGTCGCCGAAGTGCAGGGCGACTCCGTCGAGGAGTATACCCTCTCTCCGAGCGACCTGGGACTCGACCGCCACGACATCGCCGATGTGGCGGGCGGGACACCTGAGGAGAACGCCGAGGCCCTCCGCGGGATCGTCCGCGGCGAGGCCGACGGCGCGAATCGGGACATCATCCTCGCGAACGCCGGCGCGGCGATCTACGTCGCGGGCGAGGCCGACTCTCTCGAGGACGGTGTCGAGGTCGCCCGCCAGGCGATCGACTCGGGCGCGGCGGGCGAGAAACTCGCCGGCCTCCGCGGTGTGGTCGCATGACGCGCGTGAAGGTCTGTGGGCACACCCGCGAGGCGGACGTGCGGGCGAGCGTCGCCGCCGGCGCGGACGCCGTCGGCATGATCAGCGAGGTGCCAGTTGACACGCCCCGGGAAGTCACCCCTGAGCGCGCCGCCGACCTGCTCGACGCCGTGCCGCCGCTCGTCTCGGGCGTGCTCGTGACGATGCCCGAAACGGTCGGGGACGCCCGTGAACTCGTCGCGGAAACCCAGCCGGACGCCGTCCAGGTGCACGGGACGCTCGACCCGGACGAGGTCGAGGAACTCGCGACGGAAATTTCCCAGCCGATCCTGGTCGCACTCGACCACGACGCCGAACTAGACGCCTACGCCGACGCGGCCGACGGACTCGTCGTGGACTCGCTGGACGAAGCCGGCGGCGGCGGGACCGGTCAAACCCACGACTGGAACCGGACGGCCGAGGTGGTCGAACGCCTCGACGTCCCGATCCTGCTGGCCGGCGGACTCACGCCCGAGAACGTCGCTGAGGCCGTCGAGACCGTCCGGCCCTTCGGTGTCGATACCGCCAGCGGCGTCGAGCGCGACGGTGGGGTCAAGGATCACGACGCCGTCGAACAGTTCGTCGATCGGGCTGGGGAACCGCGGGTGGTGGCATGACGGGCGAGCCGTCGCTCTCCCGCGATGCGTTCGTGGACCTGGCCGACGCCGACGAACCGGGCGTGATCCGGGTCGCCGTTGAACTCGACGCCGACGTGGATCCGCTCGCGGCCTACGCGGCGGTAACCGGTCGCGAGAGTAACTCCGAGAACGCCAACGCCGACGAGTACGCGTTCCTTCTCGAAAGCGCCGAGAAGGTCGCCTCCAGCGATCCCAACGGCGCGTTCGCGCCCTCGACTGACGACCGCCACGCCCGGTATTCGTTCGTCGGCTACGATCCCGTCGCGGTCGCGACTGTCGAATCTGACGGGACGGATCTGGACATCCTCGACGACCGCTACGTCGACCTGCTCGAACCCAACGGCGGCGACGTCCTCGACGATCTGCGGGCCGTCCTGCCCGATGTCGAGCGCCGCGGCTTTCCGGCCCACGACCGCCAGACGCTCTCGGGCGGGCTCGTCGGGTTTCTGGCCTACGAGGCCGTCTACGACCTCTGGCTCGACGAAGTCGGCATCGATCGGCCGGACTCGCGGTTCCCGGATGCCCAGTTCGTGCTCGCGACGAAGACGCTGGTGTTCGACCACGCCGAGGACACGGTCTCGCTGGTGTTCACGCCGGTCGTTCGGCCCGAGGAGGACGCAGGCGCGCGATACGACGAGTTGCTTGCGGCGGTCGAGCGCGTCGAGTCGCTGCTTGCCGACGCGGGGGATCCCGAGACCGGCGGATTCCACCGGGTGCACGAGGACGCCGGCCCACAGGACAAGTACGAACAGGCGGTCGAACGCGCCAAGGAGCACGTCCTCGACGGCGACATCTACCAGGGCGTGATTTCCCGCAAGCGAGAACTCTACGGCGACGTCGATCCGCTCGCGCTGTACGACTCGCTGCGCTCGATCAACCCCTCGCCGTACATGTACCTGCTGGGGTACGACGACCGCACGATCGTCGGCGCGAGCCCGGAGACACTCGTCTCGGTCGGCGGCGACCTGATTACATCGAACCCCATCGCAGGGACATCCACGCGCGGCAACAGCCCCGTCGAGGACCGCCGGCTCGCGGGCGAGATGCTCGCCGACGAGAAGGAGCGCGCCGAGCACACGATGCTGGTCGATCTGGCACGCAACGACGTCCGCCGTGTGGCCGAGCCCGGCAGCGTCCGCGTCGAGGAGTTCATGAACGTCCTGAAGTACAGCCACGTCCAGCACATCGAATCGACCGTGACGGGGACGCTCGCCGAGAATAGCGACGGCTTCGACGCGACGCGGGCGGCCTTCCCGGCCGGAACGCTCTCGGGTGCGCCGAAGATCCGGGCGATGGAGATCATCGACGACCTCGAAGCGGATCCACGCGGGATCTACGGCGGCGGCGTGGGCTATTTCTCCTGGAACGGCGACGCCGACTTCGCGATCGTCATCCGGTCGGCGGCGGTCGAACACGGCGTCGACACCGTCGACGGAAGTGGCGAGAAGCGAGCGCAGGACCGGATCACCGTCCAGGCCGGAGCCGGGATCGTTGCCGATTCCGACCCGGCCAGCGAGTACGAGGAGACCGAACAGAAGATGGGCGGCGTGATCGACGCGCTCGAACGGATCGAGTCGCCGGACGAGGACGCTGAGACCCCAGTCGAGGAGGTGTCACAATGAGCGAGTCAACCAGCGCGAACGCGACCGAGACACCCACCGACGACCTCGAGGTGCTGTTCGTGGATAACTTCGACTCGTTCACGTACAATCTGGTGGAGTACGTGTCCGAGCACGCCAACACCACCGTCGTGAAGAACACGGCCTCGCTCGCGGACGTGCGAGCAGCCGACCCGGACGCGATCGTCATCAGCCCGGGACCGGGCCATCCGAGAAACGACCGCGACGTCGGCGTGACGACGGACGTCCTGCAGGAGATCAGTCCGGAAGTGCCGACGCTGGGCGTCTGTCTGGGCCTCGAAGCGGCGGTCTACGAATACGGCGGCACAGTCGGCCACGCACCCGAGCCGATCCACGGGAAAGCAGCCTCGATTTCCCACGACGGCAAGGGCGTCTTTGCGGGGCTCGACCAGGGATTCCAGGGTGGACGATACCACTCGCTGGTCGCGGGCGACGTCCCCGATTGCTTCGAGGTAACCGCGACGACCGAGGCCGACGACGCCGACCTCGTCATGGGGATCCGCCACCGAGAGCATCCAATCGAGGCCGTCCAGTTCCACCCCGAATCGGTGCTGACAGCCGTCGGCCACGACGTGATCCGGAACTTCCTCGTGAGTGTCTAACCGGCTGCTGCGGTCGAAGGCTGATCGCGGCGAGGGGCGATGTCGCCGGACGAGCGGGCGTTCGCGCTCGACACACACCCGCCGCGGGTTTAAGTATGGATCTCCCCCCGTTCCGGCTATGCAACGACCCTCGCGACGTGCCCTTCTGGCGGCTGCCGGGACCGCCGCTGTCTCACTCGCCGGGTGTGCGAGCGACGGGACGGACTCGCCGCCAGGTGGAGACACCGATCAGACAACCCCGAAGACCGAAGCGGATACCGGGGAGCCGACCGCGGATCCCCGGACGACGGCCGCGGAGACCATGGCTGCGAAGACCACGGCCGGTTCGAACGACACCGAGCCGGTGTGGTACACTGAACAGCTGACCGACGCCCGAACGGGCGAGACGTTCACGATCGCGGAACTGAACGCCGACGGCCCGGTCCTGCTGGAGACGTTCGCCATCTGGTGTTCGAACTGTCAACGCCAGCAGGTCGAACTGCAAACGTTCCACGAGCAGGCACCCGACGACGTCACAACGGTCGCGCTGAACGTCGACCCCAACGAGGACCGGAGTGCAGTCGCCGATCACGCGGAAGAAAACGATTTCGACTGGCGGTACGCAGTCTCGCCACCGGCAGTCACGCAATCGCTGATCGGCGAATTCGGGCGGTCGATCACCGTCCCGCCGCAGGTGCCGATGGTCCGCATCTGCCCCGGTGGCGAAACAACCCGGCTACCTGACGGGCACAAGCCGACCGATGATCTCCTCTCGGCGCTCGACTCCTGCGAATGAGTACGCACGCCGCCTTGCTCGAAGTGTTTCTCATCGGCCTCGGGACCCCGCTGACTGCCGCCTGCGCCCTACCGCTGTACCCCGGCTTTCTGGCCTATCTGGCCGACCAGAGCGCTCGCGGTGAGGAGGCCGGCTGGACGGTACCAGTCTGGCTGCTCGGCGTGCTCGTCCTCGCCGGGGCCGTCTCGTTCATGGGGCTTGCGGGCCTGCTGTTCTCGTTCGTGCTCGAAATCTCGCTGACAGCGGTCGTCGAAGTCGCCTCGCCAATTGCTTTCGTGTTCGTGCTGGCAATTTCGATCGCCCTCATCGCCGACGCGGAGGTTTTCGGTCGGATCCCGGCGGTCGAACCCCCACAGACCCAGTATCCGAGTGCGACCGCCTTCGGCTATGGCTTCCTGTTCGGCGCGATCGTCCTGCCCTGTAACCCCGGATTCATCGCGCTGTTTTTCGCCCGCGTCCCGATCCTCTTCGATTCGGCACTGGCGTCACTGCTTGGCTTTCTCTCGTTCGGCCTCGGTCTGGGCGCACCGTTGCTGGCCCTGGCGGTGGTGTCGGAAAGTCTCGGTCAGCGGGCCACCCGCTGGCTTGCCCGTCACCGGACGGCGATCAACCGCGTTGCGGGCACGATCATGCTCCTCGTGTCGATCTACTACCTGCTGGTCGTCTTCGACGTCCTCGCGATGGTCGGGATCGAGGGTGCCGACGACCTGGTCAGTGCGGGCTACGATGTCATCTTTGGCCCCCTCGGCGACCTCCGCCCCTGAGTGCCCGTTGTCTCACCGAAGCCGGCGGTCACAGTGTACATTTGGCAGGCTCCGCTTCGGTTTCCTGGGCGTTCTTTAGTATGGGAGTGTGTGACTTGCCGACACCCCAACAATTACTTATTGTCCATTTCAGGTGAGGGGTATGGTTCCGGAGGCAGGCCTCGTCTGGCGGGGGTTTCACCACGCCTGGCGATACAACCACCGGCTGAATCGACTCGCGAGTTACCTCGCGTGGACCGGCGGGGACTGGGAGTGCGTCCACGCCGCGGCGTCGGGCACGGGTCCGGACACGGCCCAGTTCTGTGACCTCTACACGCTGATCGAAGACCCGGACGTGGCCTTTCAGTCGGTGACTGAACCGTTCGAGGTCACCGGTGACGAGAACGTCTCACACACCGTCTCCCGGACACTGACGATCGACCTGGAGAGCGAACTCCAGGGCCGGGACACGATCGAAGTGGTGCTGAACGGCTTCGACATCGCCGCCGTAAGTGACGCCGACAAGCTTCAGGAACTCTCACTGTCGGTGGGGCAACCGACCGAGTCGGCCGACGGGACGTCTCTCGACGTTCCTGTCGAGGTCACTTTTCAGGGAGACTGTGGGACGCCCGAATGTCGCGAGGACGGGGTCGACTACGGTGTCGACGTGCGCTACCTCGTGGTGGCGGGTGACGACTCGACCGTTCGCTCGGGATCGACGGTCAGCGCTGGGTCGGACTACACCTGGGATCGGTCACAGGAACCCGATCACAAGGCCGACGGCCTCGCCCGGGCGTCGATCACCGATCCGGACCGCTGGACGGGCGATAGCGTCGAGAACGCGCTCGGCTTTACCGAACTGCAGGTCGACCTGACGAAAACCGGGGACCCGGCGCTCATCGCGGCCGTTGGCGAGCTGGCCGACCACGCCGAGGGGATGCACTTTCTGGAGCTCGACGCGTCGATCGAATCGATCACGGCGGACAACGGAACCCTCGACGCGGCGTTCCTGCTGTTCTACAAGAACTGGGAGCGCGGGATGAAACAGCTCGTCCCGCCGGATTTCCTCCAGACGATCACCGACTTCATCCCCGATGACACCGAGTCCGCGATCCGCAACGACCCCGACCTCTCCTGGACGGACGTGATCGACGCCTCGATCCTCGCTCACCGCAGTGCGGGCCGGGCCGACATCGACGCCACCGCCCGCCTGCTGCAGTTCGACGATCCGGAACGGTTCCACCACAACGCCGTCCCCGGCGATGTCGACTGGGAGGGCGAGAACGCCGATCCGAACAGCGACGACGCCGTCCAGCGCACCCTCATCGAATGATCGACACACGCCACATCATGATCCAGACCCACTCCCGCGCTTGTTCGATCGCATCGGCTGAACACCACTCGATCGTATCGGCCGACCAGTACTCGGTCGCGTCGACTGAACAGCACCGTGACAGGGCTTCCGTCGGAGGTGCGTCGCGATGACTCACGACTTCGACGTCGCCGCCGATCTGCCGGGGGTGAGCCGGGAGACCGTCGCCAGGAAACTCCGCCGGACCGAACTCAGCGAGGACCACTACTTCGACGCGGTCGAAGTGAGTATGAAGCGCGACCGGGCGGAGGGGCGGGAGGTACTCGAAGGCCTCATGCGGACCAAATCGGCTGCCCGGGTGGGCCAGCGACTCCTCAAGGACGCCTGTGCCTGCGGCGACGACCAGATCCGCCGGGACGTTGTCGCAGCGTTCCGTGAGACCCGTCGGGAGGACGCTTTAGTGACCAGTGCGGGTCTGCTCACGGTCGAGGACGCGACGCAGGTGTTCAAGGACTTCTTCGAGGCCGGTGGCGACACCCGTCCGATCGCCGAGTGGCTGTCGGCCATCGGGCCGGGCTATCGACGCGAGAAGCGCCGTGGGAACGTCGACCTCGAATACGACGGCTGGTTCAGCGACGCCTGGGACACGATCAAGGACGCGGGCAAGACCGTCGCCGAAGCGGTCAAGACGGTCGTCGACTCGGTCGTCGAGGCCGGCAAATCCTTCGCCGAGGTCGTCAGCGACGTCGTCGACTACGCCCAGCGTCGGGTCAACTCGATCGTCGAGTCCCTGCTCGACGCCGGCAAGACGGTTGCGGACATTATCTCGGGACTCGCCCAGGAGGCCTACGCGACGATCAAGAAGATCGTCAAGGCGATCATCTCGGCCGGGAAGTCACTGGGTGCCATCCTCCGGGAGGCGATCGACATCGGCGAGTCATTCCTCCGGAGCGTCGCTCGGGCGCTCCGACAGGCCGGGACCGCGATCTCGGACCTCGTGGTCGCGGCAGGGAAAGCGTCGGACGATGTGCTCCGGGTCGTCTCCCGAGCGCTCGTCGCCATGGTGACCTACGCTGAGTCCCGGGCCAACTACATCATCAATACCATCAAAGACGAACTCCCGGCCCTCGCCGAGGACATCATCGACATCCTCGGCGATTTCGTCGACGAGGCGTTCGAACTCGCGAAAAA
>ENA-ORDC01000095-ORDC01000095.1-marine-metagenome-genome-assembly--contig:-NODE-95-length-100918-cov-7.695521_pt1 | contig 100918 bp, 108 predicted proteins | sample MGYA00237783_ERZ508515 | MGnify/ENA primary metagenome ERZ508515 (study PRJEB26186, sample SAMN06268792) | marine metagenome | isolation source: Eden Landing Ponds, San Francisco, CA, USA | place...
GCGAGGACCAGGACCTGCGCACCGAGTCGGACTACGTCGAGCGCGACGTGCTCGCCTTTCCGACCTGGCCCCACGAACTCGTGCGGAACCTCTCGATCGCCGCCTTCTTCGTGGGGATGCTCCTCTTTCTCGCGGCGACGCTCCCGCCCCACATCGGCCCGCCCGCGGACGCGGGCGACACGCCGGCGATCATCCTGCCCGACTGGTACCTCTACTGGTCGTTCGGCCTGCTCAAACTCGGCCCGCTGAACCCCCAGCTCTCGATCCTGGGCGAGACGAAACTGGTGGGCGACCGGGTCTACGGCGTGCTCGCCAACCTCGTGGTCGTCGGCGCCATCACGGTCCTGCCGTTCCTGAACAAGGGGTCGGCCCGGCGGCCGGTCGAGCAGCCGTTCTGGGCCGCCCTCGGCGCCGGCGGCGTCGTCTTCGCGTTCACCCTCGCCGTCTACTCCGCGAAGAACCTCGTGCCGATGAACGTTCACCTCCTCTTCGACCTGACGTTCCTGCTGCCGGTCGTCGCCGCCTGCGTCACCTACGCCGTGCTCAAGACGATGCGCGAGGGCTACATGTACGACCTCAACCGCCGGTACTACCGGCTCCGGCCGCCGAAATAGCGGCCGGCACCATCCGCTCCGGCCGCCGAAATAGCGGCCAGCACCATCCGCTCCGGCCGCCGAAATAGCGGCCGGCACCATCCGCTCCGGCCGCCCAAGTGAGTCGAGACGCGGCCGCGGGGCTCAGTCCCGGCGCGACGGCGGGATGTCCGGCTCCCAGTCGACCGCCGCGACGGCGGCGTCCAGCGCGTCGTCGACGCCCTCGCTCTCGGTGACGCTCATGTAGGCGTCGGCCTCGACGTCCCGGGAGCGGTCGGCCTTGTTGCACACCGTGATGACGGGGACGTCGAAGCGCTCGCGGAGTTCGTTCCGGAGTTCGAGCTGGGCGTCGAGCGGGTAGCCGCAGTCGCCGCTCGGATCCACGAGGAAGAGGACGGCGTCGGCGAGATGTTCCAGCGCCGAGACGGCCTGGCGCTCGATCTCGTTGCGCTCGGCCATCGGCCGGTCGAGCAGCCCGGGCGTGTCGACGATCTGGTACCGGAGATGGTCGCGCTCGAAGTGGCCCAGTTGTACCCCGCGGGTGGTGAAGGGGTACGACGCGATCTCGTTGGTCGCGCGGGTGACGGCGTTGACGAACGACGACTTGCCGACGTTGGGGTAGCCCGCGACGACGATCGCCGGTTCGTCGGGGCGCACGTCGGGGAGGCCCTTCAGCGCGTCCCGTGCGTCCCCGACCCGCCGGAGGTCGACGGCGACCTCCTCGACGACGTCGGCCATGCGGGCGAACGCCTGCTTGCGGTGCTTTCGCGCCGTGGCGGGGTCCGTCCCCCGGAGCTTCGTCTGGTACTCCCCGCGGATGTCGCGGATCTGCCGGCTCGCCCACGTTAGCTCCGAGAGGCTCGCCCGCAGGGCGTCGACGCCCTCCTGGACCACGCCCTTCTCGGACTCGCGGGGGGCGACCTCGCGTCGGAGTACCGCGTCCGCGAGGTCGACGTAGAACGGGTCGACCGTCCCGAAGTCGGGCCAGTCGGTGACGACGTTCTCCAGGTTGTCCGCGAGGATGTTGGCCGCCGTCACCAGCATCGACTCCTGTGCGTCGAGGCCCCCCTTCGCCCGCCCGGCGCGGGCGGCCCGCGAAAAGGCCTTGTCGATGAGTTCCTCCGACCGGGGCGTGGTCGGGAGGGTCTCGAAGATCATACCCGACCGTCGTCGCCCGGCGGACAAAAGGACCACGACTTACCGATCAGACGCTTCGTTCGGCCGCTTTTGGGCCTCGCTACCGCCGGGCGGCGACGCCGGTCGGTCACCCTGCGACCGTGTTGTTCGCGAGCGAGTTGCCCGTCGACCTGAGGACCGTGACGCCGCGCGCGTTGTCCGACCCGACGTTCCCGGTCACCACGTTGTCGTCGCTCGATATCAGGAGGATGGCGGTGTCGCTACTGGACCGGATCTCGTTGTTCACGACGCGGTTGCCGTCGCTGGATCGAAGCCGGACCCCGACCGCGTTCGACGCGGCGACGGTGGCCGACACCGCGTTCCCGCTGGACCGGTCGGCGAGGAAGATCCCGTAGAAGCCGTTCGAGACCGCGTTGCGCGCGAGGCGGTTGCCGCGGGCGGCCGACAGCCAGACGCCGGCGATCCGGTTGCCGTCCGCGGTGTTCCCCGTCACGACGTTTTCGTGGGCCCCGACGAGGGCGATCCCGAACTCGTTGTTCGACGCCGCGTTGGCGGCGAGCGTGTTGTTCCGCGCCCCGCCCTCAACGAGGTGGATGCCGAACAGCGCGTTGTCGGTCGCCGTGTTGTTCACGACCGTGTTGTTCGCGCTGGATTCGAGCAGCGAGATGCCCCGCAGGCGGTTGTCGCGGGCGACGTTGTCCGCGAGGCGGTTGTCGCGGGCGTTGAGCAGCGAGAGCCCGACGCGGTTGGTCGCCGTCGTCGTCCCCGTGACGGCGCCGTCGACGACGCGGATGTAGCGGACGCCGTCGTCCCAGTCGGTGACCGTCACGTTCCGCACGGTGACGTTCCGGAGCGGCCGGTCGGCGGTCGGGCGGACGACCACGCCGGCCGTCCCGAACGCGCCGACGCCGTCGATTCGGTGGCCGCGACCGTCGAGGACGACGTCGTCAGACCGGACGCGGATGCAGGTGTCCGCCTCGCTGTCGATCACGTCGGCCGCGAGCGCGTAGTGCCCCGGCTCGGTGATCGTGGTACACGAGTCGAGCGGTCGCGGTCGCTGTGCGTCGGCCGCCGCGCCGTCGCAGAGCGGCCAGAGGCCGCCGCCGGCGACGGCGAGCGCCACGACGAGGACGACCGCGCTCCGGGGGTCGGCGAGGTCTGGCATACTCGACTAGACCGCTGCGTCGTCCATAGAGGTGTTTCAGGACGCATTTGACCCGTCAGAATCGGTGAGATTGCACGGGGCCCACGCGTCGGTGTCCGCTCACGCGTCAGGGTCTCCGCGGTGTGATCCGAACCGTCCCCTCCGGGCGACCCGCAAGTCGACCGGGCGACCCACGAGTCGCCCGGGCACCCGCCAGTCGTCCGGGAGCGGTCGCCCGGACGACGATCCGACGGGTCGCCGGCGGGTCCTACTGCTCGGCCGAGACGGTCGCGAACGCGTCGACGATGGCGTCACAGAACGCGTCGAGGTCGTCGGGGTTGCGGCTGGTCACGACGCCGTCGTCGGCGACGACCTCCTCGTCGATCCAGTCGCCGCCGGCGTTCCGGACGTCGGTCTGCAGGCTGTGGTACGAGGTCAGGGTCCGCCCGTCGACGAGGTCGGCCTCGACGAGCACCCACGGCCCGTGGCAGATCACGCCGACGGGCTTGCCGTCCTCGACGTGTTCGCGGACGAAGTCGACCGCCTCGTCCTCGGCCCGGAGTTTGTCCGCGCCGACGGTCCCGCCCGGCACGATCAGGGCGTCGAACTCGTCGGGCGACGCCGCCGCGAAGGTCTCGTCGACCGCGTAACTGTCGCTCCCGTCCAGGTCGTCGTTCACCGTCCGGGCCTCGCCGCGTTCGGTCCCGAGGACCGTCACGTCGGCCCCGGCGTCGGAGACGGCGCGCCGTGGCTCGACGAACTCCACTTCTTCGGTGCCTTCGGGCGCGAGGAAGACGCCGACTGTCGTCCCGTCCAGGGGCTGCTGTCGTGTTTCGCTCATCACTCTCCCGGAGGGGCAGTCCACGAACGTACGTTGTGCCTGCCACTGCAACGGGTCGCCACCGTGAGTGACCGTGCCAGTTTTCGCCCCGCTCGCCCTCGCTCGTCGCCGTCTGCAAGGTCGTTCTTTTTACCGGCACGGGCCAACTGTGAGGTATGGCCACAGTAAACACCCGGTCGTTGAACAGGGTCAGCACCGTCTCGACGCTCGTCGACGCCGCGCTGTCGTTCGTCCGCGGCCGCCCGAAGAGCGGCGTCCTGCTGCTCGGCGCGGCGGCGCTCTCGTCGAAGGTTCCGGGCCTCGGGACCGCCGTGTCGCTGCTGCTCCGACTCGTCCGGTGGCTGCGGTAGCACCGCGACCTTTTCTCGCGGTCGCTCGCTCCGTTCGTCCGCGGCGACGAGGGGGCCGACCGCAGCTTTCCGACTTCCGTCCGGGGAACTACCCGCCTGGTCGACGTGCTCGTCGAGGTGAGATCCGCCCTTCGGTCGATGGTCGACGGGGGTCTGGCCTGCGGTTAGCAGTGGCATTTTCGCACAATACCACGCCTCCGGGCGCGCCGGGATTCGGCCCCGGGGGTTCGGTCGGTCGCGGCCCGCGAAAACGCCCGAGACGAAACCGGCCCAGGCACCGGCGGCTCCGGTCCCGACGGCGGTCAGTCGAGTTTCCCGGCGAGCACCTTCGCCGCGGTCAGTACGGGGTCCCACACGGGGCTGTACGGCGGTGCGTACGCGAGATCGTAGTAGGACAGTTCCTCGGCGGTCGTTCCCTCGTGGAGTGCGGCGGCGACCGTGTCGATGCGCTTGGCGACGCCCTCGCGTCCGACCATCGTCGCCCCGAGGACGCGCCCCGAGTCGCGGTCGCCGAGCATGGTGATGGTGATCTTCTCGGCGCCGGGGTAGTAGTGGGCCCGAGACGACGCGGTGATCTCGACGGGGACGGGGTCGAACCCGGCCTCGCGCGCTCGCTCGTCGTCGACGATGCCAGTACGCGCCGCCGTGAGGTCGAACGCCTTGACGACGGCGGTCCCCGCGATGTCCCCCACTGAGGTCTCGTCGCCGGCCATCGTCTGCCCGATGGCGCGACCTGCACGGTTCGCCGTCAGCGCGAGCGGGACGTGGTCGGGGTCGCCGGTGACGACGTGCCGCGCCTCGGCGACGTCGCCCGCCGCGAACACGTCGTCGACGTTCGTCCGGCCGTAGGCGTCGGTCGCGATCGCCCCGGTCTCGCCCAGTTCGATCCCCGCCCGCTCGGCGAGGTCGACGTTCGGTGCGACCCCGACCCCGACGAGCGCGAGATCGACGTCGTAGACCCGGTCGCCGACGTCAACGCCGGTCACCCGGTCGTCGCCGACGAACCGCTCGACTGCGGTGTCAAGGTGGAGGGTGATTCCCTCGTCGCGCAGGTGCTCCTCGACGCGTTCGGCGACCGTCTCGCCGAACGGAGCCATGACGTGGGGCAGCATCTCGAAGAGGTGGACCGCGACCCCGTGGGCGTGGAACGCCTCGGCCATCTCGACCCCCACGTACCCCCCGCCGACCACCGCGACGGCGTCGGGGTCTTCGGACGCGAGATACTCGCGAACGGCGTCGGCCTCGGGGAGCGAGTGCAGCGTGAACACGCCGTCGAGGTCCATGCCCCCGAACGGCGGGGTCACCGCGTGCGCCCCGGTCGCGACGAGCAACTGATCGTACGCCTGCCGGAACTGGCCGTCGGGTCCCTCGACGACGACCTCGTGTTCCTCGGGTACCACGTCGACAACCTCGTGGTGGAGGCGCAGGTCGACGTCGCGTTCCTCGACGAACGCCGTGGGCGTGACCGTGACGAGGTCGTCGAGCGAGTCGACCTCGCCCTTCACGTAGTACGGCATCCCGCAGGCGGCGTACGAGACGTACTCGCCGCGTTCGAAGACGAGGACGTCCCGCTCGGGCTGCTCGCGTTTGAACTTGCTCGCCGCGCTCATGCCGGCCGCGTCCCCGCCGATAACGACGATCGGATCCATACGTAACAGTACAGTCCCTCGCGGCAAATATATTGTGCTTGTTGTACAATATTGTGAACGCGGACGGACTCGTCGTTCGTGCTCCAGCGGTTCAGACGCGCCGCGTTCTCCGGAACGTCCCGCGTGACCGAGTCGACGGACGTGAGGGCGCATCTCCGTGTGCCTCGATCACCAGAGCCGTGTCCACTGCGCTCGCGCGGTTCACCGGCGACTCGCGGCCTTTTTGATCGAGCTTTTTCGAGGAGGGCGAGACGGCGGAGCCGTCTCGCTTCCCCACAGGCGACTCACGGGTCGCCCGTGGAGAGTGGTGCCGCCTCCGGCGGCACCCGACGAAGAAAAAGGCCGGTGTTAGTCGTCGGCGGGGGCGTCGTCGATGGGCGTGCCGTCGGCGCGGGTGGGTGCCGGCGAGGCGTCCATGTCGTCGTCCTCGGCGTAGGGGTACCAGGTCATCTTCGTGTTGTGCATCATCGGGTCCTCGTAGTCGGTCTCCTCGGGTTCGAGCAGGTCGGCGAGGAACGCCTCGTCGTCCTCGTGGCGCTCGACGAACGATCGGAAGCTCTCGCCGTCCTCGCGGTGCCGTTCGTAGCCCTCGATCAGGTTGGCGATGGCGCCGGGCACCTCGTCGACGGGGACGCGCTGGCGCACCCAGGAGGCGAAGTTCGGCTCCTCGCCGAGGCCGCCGCCGAGGCCGATGTCGAGGGCCTCGACCGGGTCGCCGTCCTTGCGGGTCTTCATCCCGCGCAGGGAGACGTCGGCGATCTGGGGCTGGGCGCAGGAGGCCGTACAGCCCGAGAGGTGGATGTGGAAGTCGTCGACCCCCTCGGGAAGTTCGACGTTGTCCTTGAGCCAGCGGGCGTAGCGCACCTGGCGGTTCTTCGTCTCGACGATCGACAGCGAGCAGAACTCCGTGCCGGTGCAGGCGATGGAGCCCCGCATGAACGGGTGCGGGTCGGGCTCGTAGGTGTCGAGCAGGGGTTCGTCCAGCAGGTCGTCCAGGTTCTCCTCGGGGACGTCGGTGACGATGACGTTCTGGCGCTGGGTGATGCGGATCTCGCCGCTACCGTACTCGTCGGCGAGTTCGGCGAGTTCGCGGGTGTCCTCGGTGGCCATCCGACCGACGAGGACGTTCAGGCCGACGTAGTAGTTCCCGTCTTTCTGCTCGTGGACGCCGACGTGGTCGGCGTGGCCGCCCGTGGCGTACCCGGAGTTGTACGAGTAGTCCTCGCGGAGGTCCTCGCCGGCCGTCTCCAGTTCCCAGTCGACGTACTCCTCCTGGAGGACGTCGCGCATCTTCTCGGTGCCCCACTCGTCGACGAGGAACTTGATCCGGGCGTTGTAGCGGTTCTCGCGGTCGCCGTAGTCGCGGAACAGCGCGGAGATGGCGCCGCCCACCTCGGCGGCCCGCTCGGGCGTGACGAACACGTCGAGGTCGCGGGCGAGGCGCTCCTCGTTGCGGGAGAGCCCGCCGCCGACGCGGACGTTGTAGCCCCTGACGGTTTCGCCGTCGATCTCCTTCGACGCCGGCTCGAAGGCGAGGTCGTTGATGTCGCCCTGGCCGCAGCCCTCGCGGCAGCCGGTCACGCTTACCTTCCACTTGCGCGGGAGGTTCGAGTGCTCCTCGTGGCCCTTGTAGGTGTCGTTGAGTTCGTGGGCGAGGTCGAGCGCGTCGACGTGCTCGTGTTTGTCCTTGCCGGCGACCGGGCAGCCGACGATGTTGCGCCAGGAGTCGCCGCAGGCCTGCTGGGTCGACAGGCCCACCGACTCCAGCTCCTCGAAGACGTCGGGGATGTCCTCCAGTTTGATCCAGTGGAGCTGGATGGACTGGCGGGTCGTCCAGTCGATCCAGCCGTTGCCGAAGAGGGGGTTCTCGACGGGCCCCTCGGCGTACTTCTCGGCGACGTCGGCGACGACCTCGGCCTGTCCCGGCTCCAGGACGCCGTTCGGCGTGCCGATCCGCATCATGAAGTAGGACTCCTGGCCGTTGCGCTGGTGGTACAGCCCCCACCACTTGAAGCGCTCGAACCACTCGTCGTGCTCGTCCTCGGGGATGGCGTCCCAGCCCTCCTCTGCGAACCGGTAGAGGTGGTCACGGATCTCGTTCCCGTACACCTCGGATTTCCATTGTTCGACGTCCGTGGGCATCTTTCTGGACCGGCGTACGCGGGACACACCTAAACCCCCGTCCGTGCCGTCAACCATCCCCGGTGCTGCCGGACGTGGGACTATGTTGCCGGTATGAGCCACGATCTCACCGCTCAACCGGGCGGCGAGGAGGCTCGCTCGCGGGTTCTCAGGATCTCTTGTCTCCTCTCGGGTCGTCTTCGACCCGTCCGGATTCCGGACCGTCGGCGTCCTCGTCGCCCGCGCGGGAGGCGTCGCCGCTCGGCGGTCGATCGGGGCGGGCGGCGGGGCGCAGGACGCTCTCGCGGTCGAGGTCGACGAACTCGCCGTCGACGACGCGTCCGACCGGGAGCCAGTCGGTCGTCCCCTTCTCGCCGCAGGCGATGCACTGGCCGTACACCCGCGTCTCGACGGTTCGCCCGTCGGCGCCGACCTCCAGGAACCCCTCGACCACGAGGTCGGGGAGCCGACAGGCACACCAGTCCGCGTCGGCGAACCGCCAGAGTTCGGAGACGGACACCTCCCGCCGGTCGTTCACGGAGATCCACGCGCCGTCGTCGAGGATGCGCAGCGCGACGCTCATACTCCGGCTTTGCGGTCGAGCGTCCTCAACCCGTCGGGAGCCGCAACCCCCTGGCGCTCCCGGTGACGCCCGACTGCTCGGTCAACCCGACGACGCCGTGCGATCTCTCCGCTCACGGCGCGTCGAAGATGCCGGCAACCGGTTCCGGTAGCCGGGAGCTAGGGCCTTTCTTACAGGCGAAGGGGCCCTTAACTTGGTTGGACCGTTACGAGGTGGTGATGAGAACGGATCAACCGACGAACGACCGACGCCAACACGCTCCCGCGGACGTGGCCCCCGAACTCTACGAGGAGGGCCGCGAGCGATGAGCCGCCTCGAACTCGCCGCCGACGGTCGCGGTGACGAGGAGGCCGAGGGTGGCGTGGAGACCGAGACGGCCACCAGTGGCGTCGAGGCCGACGACGAGCCCGCGGTCGACGAGCATCTCGCTGATCTCTCTGACGGCGCGGGCTGCACCGAGATCTGGGAACACCTCTCCGAGCAGCGCGGCGACTGAGCGAGTCCCGCGTCCACCGGCGCGATACTTTTCACCCGGCACCCGGAACGAGCATCCATGACAGACAGTCGCCCTGACGACGCGGCCGCCCCGCGACCCGACGGGGGGACCCCGCCCGGCTGGGGGTCGCCGGCGGATCGCGAGGAGCCGGTCGGGGAGCCCGTGGTCCGCGCGGACCCGGCGGTGACTGGTGAGCGCGCGCGGGAGGCGGTCGGCTTCGACCCGGACGACCCCGAGAGCGTCCAGCTCGCCGCCGAGACCGTGCGGGCCTTCTCCGAGAACACCGTCGGGGCCGAGGACAACGTCTACATGCTGCGGGGGGCGGCGGCCTGCGCCGCGCTGGTCCGCGGCGTCGGCTCGTACAAGGCCGCCGCCGAGCGGGCCGGCGGCGACGTCTCGGTGTCGTTCATCCGGAAGTGGGCGCGGGTCCACGACCTCCCGCAGGCGATCCGGCGCCACGTCGCTCGCGGCCACATCGCCCCGACCGCCGCCAAGCACATCGCGCGAGTGTCCGGCGACGCCCGCTTCTACCTCGCCTGGGCCACCGTCGACGGCGGCCTCACCGTCCGCGAGGTCAGGCAGGTGGCCAGCGGCGTCAACGAGGGGATGTCGATCCGACAGGCGCTCGCCGACCAGGGCGTCGCCCTCGGGGAACTCACCCTGACGCTCCCGCCCGAGGTGTACCTCGAACTGCGCCGCCGCGCCTCGCTGGAAAACCGGAGCCCCGGCGACGTCGTCAGCGAGGCGCTCCGGTCGTACTTCTCCGACTCCGCGTAGGGGTGCGGCGCCGCCGACGCGTCGCTCCCGGGGTCCGCCGACAGTCGCGAGAGATTCTGAAGAGAGTCGCGTCAGAGTCGGCCCCGACCCGCGACACAGTGCGGTGGAAGCCTGAAAAATCGGTATGAGGCCGTCGGGCGTCCCCACGACCATGGCACGAGACACGACCGAGGCGCGGGACACGACCCCGATGCGGAAAACGACCGAGGCGCGAGACACGACCCCGATGCGGAAAACGACCGAGGCGCGAGACACGACCGACGCACGGGAGACGACCGACGCGCGGGATACGACCCGGCGACGCTTCGTCGTCGCCGCGGGACTGGTCGGGACGGGGCTCCTGGCCGGGTGCACTGGCGGCAGCGGCGGATCGCCCTCGACGACCGGCGCCACGGACGACGGCACGAACGACTCCATGGGCGGCCGCACGAGTACGTCCGCGGACGCGATGAACGGGTCCACGGGCGAGATGGACGGGTCCACGGGCGAGATGACCGACGCCGCGGGCGACGGGTCGATGGACGGCACGCCCGCGGACCCGGTGTCGGCGCCGCGGGTGGCGGTCGACCGCTTCAGCGAGGCCGCCGGGACGCTCATGGTCCGCGCCGAGAACGACGCGCTCCCGGGGCCGGACGAGCCCATCGACTTCGACAGCGGCCCGTTCGTCACGCGGGGACTGGGACCGGACGGCGAGTCGGCGACGTACTACAACTTCGACGTCCAGCCGACGAGTCCGGCGCCGATCTACGTCCTCTTCCGCGAGGGGGAGGACCGACCCGTCGACGGCCAACGCAACGTGATCGACGCGATTCCCGGCGACGACGGGTACAGCGACTTCTGGCACGTCCACCGGGTCACGGTGCCGGCGGACTACGAGGCCAACGCGGCCACCAGCCTGGCGGACCTGACGGACGCGGGCTACCCGATGACGGCGACGGACTCGCTGGTGAACTGTCCCGTCGTCCCCCACGGCTCGACCGCGTCGATGCGCTACGGCGACGGCGACCCTGGCCTCGTCGAGGGCTGGTACCGGGGCAAGGTGGTGTCGTACTTCCAGTTCGCGGAGGCGCCGCTCGCGGTGCGCGACGGGCGGGTTCCCGTCTCGCCGATCTACGTGAGCTTCAACGTGAACCCGGACGAGGACGGCGGCGGGCCCGCCTCCGGATTCGTGACCGAGGCGGGAAGCGACCGGACTCACAACGTGCTCGCGACGCTGCCCGGCGACGACGGCTACTCCCCGCTGTGGCTGGTGAACGTCTACGACAACGCCGACTTCGGGAGCGTCTCGGACCTCGACTCGGCGACCGACGCGACGATCCTCGCGTCGGGCGTGGCGACGGTCAACTGCCCGGTCGTCTCGGTGAGGTAGTCGCCAGCACATCGGCGGCGCGGCGGCCCGCGGTCGCCCCTCGCAGGTCGAGAGTAAACGCTTATCACCGCCCGACAGGAAGGGCAGACCGTGGGCCGGTAGCTCAGTCCGGCAGAGCGTCTGGCTTTTAACCAGATGGTCGGGGGTTCAAGTCCCTCCCGGCCCGTCCGAACTCGCGAGCGACAGCGAGCGTGTTCGGCGCACGCGGGAGGGATTGAGCCCTGCCGGTCGCGCGCAGCGGAGCGAGCACGTCCGGATCGGCCGCCGGTCGCCTGTCCAGACCGGGTCATCCCGACCTCGCCTCGCGGATGAGCTGGGCGCACCGGTCGGGGTGGGCGAGGAAGGGGATGTGTCCCGCGTCGACGGCTTCGAACCGAGCGTTCCGGAGTTGCGCCACGGACTCCCGGACGTCGTCCGGTTTGCCCAGCGTATCGGACCCGCCCCAGACGACCGTCACGGGGGCACGGACGCGTCGCAGCTCCGCCGGCGTAATTCGGTTCGGCCGAGACCACCCGCTCAGGGAGAGTGGCGAGACGAGCGAGCGGAACTCGCTGTACCCGGCCAGCGACGACTTCGGCGTCGCCTCGTGGGCTGCCATGGCGCGAACGACCGCCGGATACTTCCGGATGGCCTCGCGCTCCCCGAACACCTCGGCGATGTCCAACACGCCCGCCACCCCCGGTTTCTGGAGTCGCCGAACGACCCGGCCGAGCAGCGGGGCCGTCAACACCCTGATCGGGATCGGTGGGCGGGTTCCTGGGAACCCCGGCACCGATCCGACGACGAAGACGTTTCGGACGCGCTCGGGGAAGACACCGGCGAACAGGAGGCTCGTGTGCCCACCCATCGAATGTCCGACGAGGTCGATGCGGTCGCAGCCGTGGGAGTCGAGGACCCCCTCCAGTACGTCTAGGACCGTGCGGCGGATGGTCCGCTCGGAGTAGCGGAACGGGCCGCTACGGCCGTACCCCGGCCGGTCGAACGCGATCCAGCCGGCGTCTTCGAACCGAGCCATGAGCGGTGCGAAAAACGCTCCGAAGGCCCCCGTGCCGTGGACGAACACCAGCGGTGGTTCGTCGTCGAATCGACCGGACGTGAGCACGTGCGTGCGCACCCCTGGCGTTTCGACGTCGACGAACCTGGACTCCGGCTGGAGCCCGACCGACTCGAAGAGCGCATGCTCGGCGCGCTCGAAGTCCGCTGGCGGCCGCGTCCCGTCGGTTCCAGCTGCCGTCTCGTCCCCCGTTCGCTTCGTTGCCATGGTCTCCTCCACCGCCCGTGCTGCGACGTGCCGTCCCGCGCCGAGTCGACGCGAGCGACGCTAGACTCCGACGCGCTCTGGAGTGTTAACAGTTGTCTCGGTGTGGTTGACGGACGCCTGAACGGAGGACTCACCCGGCGTCGGGGTCTTCCGGGGGGCGACCGGCGAGGCGGAGCGACAGTTCGAAGCGGCTGCCGGCGTCCTCGCTGGGCCGAACGCGGGCCTCGCCGCCGTAGAGGTTGAGCAGTCGGTCGACGAAAAACAGCTCCAGGCCGCGGCTATGAAACAGCGGGGTGTCCTCGGTTCGGCCGAAGATCCGGTCCTCGCTCCCCGGCGGGATGCCCGGGCCGTTGTCCCGGACGACGACCCGAAGTCGGTTCTCCCCCTCGCGTTCGACCGCGACCGAGACGGTGGGGTCCGGCTTGTCGTTGTGCTCGATGGCGTTCTCGACGAGCGCCTCGACGGCCACGCGCAGGAGGTCGTCGGCCAGTACCTGGGCGTCGGCGTGGGTCCAGTCGATCGTCAGGTCCACGCCCTCGGTGTCGACGCGCTCGATGCCGCGGGCCAGTTCGTGGTCCACCCGGACGGGGCGTATCGTCAGGTCGCGGCGCCGCCCGAGAAGGTCGCTCAGGTTACGCGTCGTCTCCGCCCGGTCCAGCATCGACTCGATCCGACCCTGCGCCATGGCGATCGCGTCGCGAACGACGTCGTCGGCGTCCAGGCGCTCGGCGATCGTGTCGAGGGCGCCGGCGATGACGTTCGCGTCGTTGCGCAGGTTGTGCCGGAGGACCCGGTTGAACACCTGCATCGTCTGCTCGTAGCGTCGGCGCTCGGTGACGTCACGGAAGACGGTGATGTAGCCGACCGTCTCGCCGTCGACGATCAGCGGCTGCGCGCTACCCTCCCCGAACACCAGTTCGCCGGTTCGGGTCCGGAGGTCGAACTCGCCGCTCCAGGCCCCGCCGTCGAGGAGGCGACTCATCATCTCCTCGAACACGAGCGGGTCGTCCACGAGCAGCGCCGAGGTCCGTCCGAGCAGCGCCTCGCGCTCGTACCCGGTCACGGTCAGCGCGGCCGCGTTGGCGTCGAAGATCTCGAAGTTCTCGTCGGTGAGGAGCGCCGGCGTCGCGGTTTCCCGGAACGCCCGCCGGTAGCGTTCGTCCGCCGGGTCGCTCACGCTCTCACCCGCCGCCTACGCACACTGCGCGGCCGGCGACCGCCACGGTCCTCGCGTCGCGCTCGTCCGTCGAGTCGTCGTCCCCGTCCGTCGAGTCGTCGTTCCCGTCCGTCGGGTCCTCCCCGCGCCCCGTCGGTGTACCTCGACGAACCGTTCACGGCGGTGACCTATGGGATCGATGCTAATGGGCCTGTCGACAGCGTCCGCGTGCGGTTCGAGCGGTGCGACGCGGCCGGTCACCCGGTTCGCTCGCCCTGGTAGCTCCCGTCGTAGGTGGTCTCGTGGTCGCCGCGCGCGAGGACGAGCTGGCCCACGCGCGCGCCGCGTTCGAGTTCGAGGTCGTGGTGGACCTCCAGCAGTCCCTCCCCCCGCCCCTCGTAGCCGGCGTCCCAGACGGCGGTGTGGAGCATGGCGGCGTTGCGCATGAGCGACGACCGCGGGTAGATGAACCCCACGTGCCCCTCGGGGATCCGGACAGTCTCGGCGTACTGGAGGACGTAGGCGCCGGGCGAGAGGCGCCAGGTCGCCGCGTCCCCGCTCCCCGTCGCCTCGACGGTGCCGTCTTCCGCCGCGTCCGCGCCGGCGGGGACGGGTTCGCGCTCCCCGATCGACTTGCCGTCCCGACCGATCCGCCCCGGCGACACCTGCCTGAGGACCGACTCGGCGGTGAGGTCGACCCCGTTCGGCTGGACCTGTTCGTCCGCGATCGGCGTGACGTGGTCGGCGACGAACGCCCCTGCCCGAAACATGGCACCCCCTCCCGCGCGGCGGGCCAAAAGCGTGCCTGTTCGACCGGAACCGTCGGCCTCCGGTCGGCTCGCGAGCCGTCTCTGCGGCCGCTGCACACCCTCCGGTCGAGCCGACGACCGCAGATCGTTCACTCGGAGGCGAATAAACTCGTGAATTGTCGCGAAAATTGCCAGCCTGCGCCGGCTTTTGGGTGGTGCCAGGGTCAGTAACTCGCGGGATTTATATCCGAGGACCGACGAGGGTCAGACGTTATGGGACAGACGCTCACGGAGAAGATCCTCGACGATCACCTCGTCGAAGGGACGCTCGATCCCGGCGAGGAGATCGGAATCGAGATCGATCAGGTCCTCGCACAGGACACGACGGGCACGATGGTCTGGCTCCAGTTCGAGGCGCTCGACCTCGACGAAGTCCAGACCGAACTGGCCGCGCAGTACTGCGACCACCAGACCTACCAGTTCGACTTCAAGAACACGGACGACCACCGGTTCCTCCGGTCGGCGGCGGGGACGTACGGCGCGTACTTCTCCCGCCCGGGGAACGGCATCTGCCACAACGTCCACAAGGAGAACTTCGCCGCGCCCGGCAAGACCCTCCTGGGCTCCGACTCGCACACCCCGACGCCCGGCGGTCTGGGCCAGCTCGCGATCGGCGCCGGCGGCCTCGACATCTCCGTCGCCATGGGCGGCGGCGCCTACTACGTCGAGATGCCGCAGGTCGTGAACGTCCGGCTGGAGGGCGAACTCCCCGAGTGGGCGACCGCCAAGGACGTCATCCTCGAGATGCTCCGCCGGCTGTCGGTCAAGGGCGGCGTCGGCAAGGTGTTCGAGTACACCGGCCCCGGCGTCGAGTCGCTGACGGTCCCCGAGCGGACGACCATCACCAACATGGGCACCGAGCTCGGCGCGACCTCTTCTATCTTCCCGACCGACGAGAAGACGAAGGACTACCTCGCCCGGCAGGGCCGCGAGGAGGACTACGTGGAGCTCTCGCCCGACGAGGACGCCGAGTACGCCGACGAGGTCGTCATCGACCTCTCGGAACTGGAGCCGCTCATCGCCACGCCCTCGATGCCCGACAACGTCGTGCCCGTCCGCGAGGTCGCCGGCACCGACGTCGACCAGGTGCTCGTCGGTTCCTGTACGAACGGCGGCTACGAGGACATCCTCCCGGCCGCGAAGATGGTGAAGGGCCGCGAGATCCAGAAGGACGTCGAGATGATCGTCGCCCCCGGGTCGAAGCAGGCCTCCGAACTGCTCGCCCGCGAGGGCTGGACGGCCGAGATGATGGCCGCCGGCCTCAACGTCTCCGAGGCGACCTGTGGTCCCTGTATCGGCATCGGCCACGTGCCGGCCTCCGACTCGGTGAGCCTCCGCACGTACAACCGCAACTTCGAGGGCCGCTCGGGCATCGAGGACGACTCGGTGTACCTCTGCTCGCCCGAGGTGGCCGCGGCGGCCGCCCTCGCCGGCGAGATCGTCGACCCCCGCGACCTGGCCGACGACCTCGGCGACCTGGAGGCGCCCGGCGTCGAACTGCCCGACAAGTACGACGGCTCGAAGACCGACCTCATCGCGCCCGACGAGGCCGTCGACGACGGGCTCGTCAAGGGACCGAACATCGGCAACGCGCCCATCGGTGAGCCCCTCGAAGCCGACATCGCGGGCGAGGTCCTCCTGAAGATGGAGGACAACATCACGACCGACCACATCATCCCGGCGACGTCGGACATCCTGATGTACCGGTCGAACATCGAGAAGCTCTCCGAGTTCACGCTCTCGCGCGTCGACGAGACGTTCGCCCAGCGCGCGCTCGACGCCGACGGCGGCGTCCTCGTCGCCGGCGAGAACTACGGCCAGGGCTCCTCCCGCGAGCACGCCGCGATGTGCCCGCAGTACCTCGGCATCGAGGCCGTCCTCGCCCAGTCGTTCGCCCGCATCCACAAGGCGAACCTGTTCAACTTCGGGATCGTCCCGCTGACGATCGACGAGGACACCTACCAGCAGATCGACGAGGGCGACCAGGTCGAGATCGTCACGGACGTCGCCGCGGCGGTCGAGAACGGCGAGACGGAGTTCACGATCCGCGTCGACGACGACTGGGAGGCCACCGCCACGCTGCAGGCCTCCGAGCGCGAGCGGCGCATCCTCGGCGCCGGCGGCAAACTCCGCCTCACCAAGGAGCAGTACGAGTCCTCGGGCGGCGCCGCGCCGGCCGACGACTGAGCGCCCGATTCCACTCCTCCCGTTTTTCACCGGCCGCGAGCCGTCGCCGCGCGCGTGGCCGGGCGGTCGGCTCGGCTCCCCGTGAGCGGTCTGTCCTCCGATTCGTCGACGGTACCTCGACGTCCGTCGTCGGCGCCCGCCCTCGCCGCCCGGTCGTCGGCGCCGGGCGGCGGCCACTGCGTTTTTGCGAGGCGCCCCCGAACGTCGGCCGTGGACCCCCTCGAAGACGTGTCGATCCGGCCGGCCGAGCGGGCGGACGTCCTCGCCGTCTTCCGCATCGAGCGCGCGGTGTTCCCCCAGCCGTGGCCGTTCGCGGCGTTCGAGAACTGCCTCGACGCGCCGGCGTTCCTGGTCGCCGAGCGCGACGACGGGGCGATCCTCGGCTACGTCGTCGGCGACGTGATGCCGAACCACGGCCGCGACATCGGCCACGTCAAGGACCTCGCGGTCGCTCCCGACGCCCAGGGTCGCGGGCTCGGCCGGGCGCTGCTGACGCGGGCGCTCGCCCGCTTCGCGGCGGCGGGCGTCGCCCTCACCAAACTGGAGGTGCGGGACACCAACGAGGCGGCGCTGGGGCTCTACCGCGACACGGGCTTCGAGGTGATGCGGCGCGTCCCCCGGTACTACCAGGACGGCGAGGACGCGCTCGTGATGGTCCTCGACGTCCCGGCGTGGCGCGAGCGCCGGCGGGACCAGTCCGGCGAGTGAACGCGTCCGACCGTCGCTCCGGTCGGTGGTCGTTCCGGTCGGCGGTCGCTCCGCCCGGGCACCGGCACCGGCACACGTTTTTGCGCCCGGCGTCAAGCCCGACCCATGGGATACGCCTGTCCGGTCTGCGGGGTGCCCCAGCGCGACGGCGAGCATCTCGCCAACCACCTGGCGTTCACGGCGATGCTCCGCGAGGGGGACCACGAGGCGTGGCTCGACGAGCACGCGCCCGACTGGGGGGAGCGATCGCCCGCCGACCTGGCGCCCGTCGCGGTCGAGCACGCCGAGGAGACCGCTTACGAGGACGTGTTCGAGGACACGGTCGACCGCGACGGGCACGGCCACCACCAGCACGGCCACGACCAGACGCCCGGCCGTCCCGACGTCGACGTCCCGCCCGCCGTCGGGCCGGGCGGGGACGCCGCGACCGACGCGGAGACCCGGCGCGTCGTGGAGGAGGCCCGGGAGCTGACGCGGCGGATGCGGGCCGACGAGGGTGACGAGGACGCGAGCGACAATGCGGGCGACCCGAGCGACGGCGACGAGGCAGCGAGCGACGATGCGGGCGACGGCGCCGACGACGGGGGGAGCACGGCGGACCGGGCGTAGCCGCCCGCCGCCGCTCAGTCGGCGTCCGGCGACGACAGTTCCGTTCCGCCGAGCGCGGCGACGACGCCAGCGATCACGGCCAGGAGCGCGGTGCCGAGTCCCGTCAGCGCGCACACCCGGACCAGGGCCTCGGCGGGCGAGCCGAACAGGCCGTAGATCCCGAGCAGGTTCCAGAGGTCGACGACGATCGGGACGAGGCCGGCGGCGAGGAACCACGCGGCGGGAGCGAGGGCGATGCGGAGGTTCTGGCCGACGACGCTCGCCGCGTCGCGGTCGATCAGCGCCGCGGCGTCCCGCCCGCGTCGGACCCCGCGGACGACGACGTAGCCGAGCGCCGCCACGGCGCCGGCGGTTCTGACCGTCTCGGCGACGAACGGATCGTAGATGGCCAGCCACGAGAGGACCGTCCAGAGCAGCAACACGCCGGCGAGTGGGAGGCTGTCGCGGAGGGCGGTTCGGGGGTCGATCGGCGCCCGGGGCGTCAGTCCGACGAGCGGCAGTCGGTCGGCCAGGCGTCGGGGGTGGAGGGACGACACGGCCGGCGGTTCCGACGGCTCCCCTAACAGTTTATCGCTCGTCGGAGCGGCGTCGCCCTCGTCCGCCAACGCTAAGCGACCGACGACCCCACGCTCGGGCATGGAGACCGAGGGAGTGTTCGCGCCCGAGACGGCCGAGGAGGCGCGCGAGGCCTACGCGTCGGTGGGCCCCGCCGCCCAGACCGTCGTCCGGGAGACCGCGCGCGCGATGGAGTTCGACCGCGAGGAGTACGGCCGCCGCGTGACGAGCGACGTGGTCGAGACCGCCCGCGACGCGCTGTTCGCCTCACTGCTCAGGGTGTTCGTCGCCGACCGCGAGGCGTTCGAGGACTGGTGCGCCGAGCACCCCGACTACCAGGTCGCGGAGGCGGGCTCGGAGCACGTGGCGTCCGTCGTCTGGCACCCGGTTCCGTTCGCCGAGCGCGTGGTCGCGGCGACGTTCCAGAACGAGCGCGAGGCGGCCGTCGGCACCCTCCGCCGCCAGGCCTTCGGCCGCGTGTACCGCGAGTACCTCGACGGCGAGGCCACCGACGGCGAGGCCACCGAGGGACGCGACGAGCCCTGAGCGCCGCTTTGCACTAGCTCGTGAACAGCCTGCGATCGGCCCGCTCGTGGGCCGCCGAGAGCACGTCCACCAGCGGCGCGAAGGGCGTCAGGTCGTCCAGCCCCCGCCCCGCGCTGTCGTCGACGGCGTCGACCATCGTCGGTCGGAGCCCGTCGAGGATCCGCTGGGCGTCGGTGTGCCCGAGCGACAGCACGCGCTGGGCGGCGCCGACTACCCCCGTCGCGAACCCGTGACAGCAGAGCAGACAGGCCTCGCGCTCGTCGACGCCCGCTACCGCGGTCGCGGCGCCGAGGACGACGGGGTAGTTGCCGGGGGCGTCGCCGGCGGCCGCGCGCTCGCCGTAGCGATCCAGGCGCGCGTCGTCGCGCAACTCGCGCTGCAGCGAGAGCAGCCGACCCCCCGACTGCTCCGCGCTCGTTCTGAACTCCGCGGCCAGCGTCACGGCCGCCAGTCGGCGGTCGGCCCGACAGACCCCGTCGACGTCGCCCTCGCGCGCGGCGGCGTGGGCGGCCCGGAGCGCCACCAGGTCGGCGGGCCCGACCTGCCGCTCCAGGTACGTCTCCAGCAGCGCCGCCAGGTCGTCGGCGTTCGACACGCGCTCGGCCTGGACGAACTGTTCGAGGCCGTAGGACGCGGTGTAGGTCCCGACCGGGAGGAACGAATCGGCGAGCCGAAACGCCTCCAGGCGCGCGGTGTCGGTCACGACTCGTCCCTCCCGACGAGGCGGCCGTGGACGCGACGTGGCCCGTCGGGTGCGTGGTTCGGGTCGTCGTCGCGATCGTTCCCGTCGTGGCCACAATCGCTCCCGTCGTGGTCGTGGCCGCGATCGTGGCCGTGCCCGTGACTGTGGCCGTGGTCGTCGTGCGCGTGATCCCGGCCGTGGTCGTCGTGCGCGTGATCCCGGCCGTGGTCGTGTTCACCGTCGCCGTGGTCGTGTTCACCGTCGCCGTGGTCGTGTTCACCGTCGCCGTGGGCGTGTCCGTGGTCCGGCCCCGCGTCGTCGAACGTGGTCGGCGGGACGGACTCGCGCCGGGTGGTCGCCCCGGGCGGGAGCAGGTCCTCGACGAACGCCGTCATCCGCTCGACGGAGTCGGTCACGGGGACGAGCGCCTCGTTCCCCCGGACGGCGAGCGACCAGTGGCGGTTGCCGAGGGCGTGACCCAGTTCGAGCGCCGCGGTCGCGGCGACCTCGGCGTCGGCGAGGTCGACGACCAGCGCCTCGACGGATTCGAGGCCGACGACCACGAGGTCGCCGTCCCGCGTCTCCAGGACGTCGCCGTCGTCGAGGTCGCGGCCGACGACGACGCCGAGGTCGGCCCCCGATTCGGTCTCCGTGCGGACCCTGGATCGCCGCCGTTCGACGTCCGAGAGCGCGACCCGGTAGGGCTCGGCGGCCGCCAGCCGCTCGGCGAGTGCGGGGTCGTCGCGGTGGCCGAGGTGGATTTCGGCGACCAGCATCAGTACTTCCTCCCGGCCGGCGCGGGGGCGTCCAGTAGCTCCCGGCGAGCGCGGTCCCACCCCTCGTGGAGCGCGACCCCGACGGTCTCGGCGCGGTGGCCGAGCGCGCGGACGGCCGCGCCGGCGCCGTTCGGCAGTTCGGTCGCACCGGCGCGGGCCTCGCCCGCCGCCACCACCTCGGTCGACGTCGCGGCCGCGTGCAGGTCGTCGCTCAGCGCCGCCGCGTCGCGGTCGGGCGCGACGACGAACAGCGTCCCGTACACCGCGAACTCGCCGAGAACGCCCGGCGCTCGCGGATCCGATTCGGCGGGCGCGAGCGCGGTCGCGTCCTCGAACAGGAGCCCGTCGGGGCCCTCGGCCCGGACCCGCGAGAGGTACCGCTCGAACGCGAACCGCTCCCCGCGGGCGAGCCGCCCCGGGACGACGACGTCGCCGAGGACGGCGGTCGCGCCCGCCGCGAGGTCGAGCGTGAGCGACTGCGCGAAGCGGCTGTCCGCGTGGAGGATCGTCGGCTCGGGCACGTAGTCGAGGTGTCCCCCGGACCCGACGGTCAGCGCGTACTCGGCGCCCGCGTAGTTGCGCTCCATCTCCTGGACCTTGGTCGAACTCTGGGTGGAGACGTGGGCGACGGCGTCGGCGCCGACCTCGACGGTCACGTCGTGGCGGTCGCCCTGGGCGACGCCCCCCGTGGGCGACTGGACGAACACCGTCTCGGCGTCGGGGTGGGGGTCGTGGCCGAGCGTCCCCGAGACGTGGAACGGGGCGGTCGCGTAGTCGTGGACGAGTCGCGTCCCGCGCGCGGTGGCCGCGAACGTCAGTTCGAGTACGCCGTCCTTGCCCGGCGACCCGACCGCCGCCTGGGGGACTGGTTCGGCGGCGTACGCCTCGAACGAGGGGTGGGGGGCGTCCGTCGGGTCGGCGGCGTCGCCAGCGTCCGTCGCGTCGGGGGCCTCGCCCGCGGCCGGGCGGTCGGACGCGTCCGGCGCGTCCGGGCCGTCTGCGGCCATCAGGCGAACAGCACGCCCTCCCGGACGTGCCGGAGGACCTCGTCGACTCCCTCGGTCGCCTTGCAGTCCGTGAGGACGCAGGGGCCGTCGCGCACCTCGCGGGCGTCGCGCTCCATCGCGTCGAGGTCCGCCCCGACGTGGGGCGCGAGGTCGGTCTTGTTGATGACCAGCAGGTCGCAGTCGACGACGCCCGGCCCCCGCTTCCGGGGGATGTCGTCGCCCTCGGCGACACTGATGACGTACAGCGAGTAGTCCGCGAGTTCGGGGTTGAACGTCGCCGCGAGGTTGTCGCCGCCGCTCTCGACCAGGACGAGGTCCAGGTCGGGGTACGCTTCCAGAAAGGCGTCGATCTGCTGGAGGTTCATCGACGGATCCTCCCGGATCCCCGTGTGCGGGCAGGCGCCGGTCTCGACGCCGGCGACGAGGTCCTCGGGGACGACGTCAGTGAAGCGCTCGCGCAGGACCTCGGCGTCCTCCTGGGTGAGGATGTCGTTGGCGATGACGCCCACGTCGAGGCCCACGTCGCGCAGGCGCGGGACGAGTTCGGTGAGCAGCGAGGTCTTCCCCGAGCCGACGGGGCCGCCGATCCCGACCGTGGCGACGTCGCGGTGGGTGAGCATCAGTCCCCTCCCTCCGCGTCGGCCGTCCCGTCCCCGGCCGTCTCTGCCTCGGCCGCCTCATCGCCGTCCCCGGCCGTCTCTGCCTCGGCCGCCCCGTCCGCCTCGCCCGCGTCGTCCCCGTCGAGGGGTCCGACGCTGTCGGATCGGATCGGGTCGTGGACGGTGACGAGTTTGGTGCCGTCCGGGAAGACGGGTTCGACCTGGATCATACCGATCATCTCCGGGACGCCCTCCATGACGTCCTCGCGGCCGAGGAGCTGTGACGCCCCCGACCGGATCTCGGCGACGGACCGTCCGTCCCGTCCCCGTTCGATGCACCAGTCGGTGATGTAGGCGACCGCCTCGGGGTGGTTGAGGGGGACGCCGCGTTCCTTTCGCCGTCGAGCGATCTCTGCCGCCGTGAACACCGTGAGCCGTTCCTGTTCTTTCGGAGTGAGTTTCATAGGAGGTACCGCTGTGCGAGCGCGATCTCGTCGTCCGGCTCGGACGTGACCCGCTCGCCGTCCATCTCGACGGTGAACGTCTCCGGATCGACGTCCACCGTGGGGCTGTACGTGTTCAGCACGAAGTCGTCGGTCGTCAGGTCCCGCGTGTCCGCGATGGGCACCACGACCTTCGAGAGATCGTAGGCTCGCTCGATCCCCGCGTCGTACGCCTGCTGGCTGACGAACTGGACGCTCGTCGCGTTCCGGGCCGAGCCGAAGGCGCCGTACTGCGGGCGCTGGAGGATCGGCTCGCAGGTCATCAGCGAGGCGTTGGCCTCGCCCATCGCCGAGTAGGCGGGGAAGCCGCCCTTGATCACCGTGTCCGGCTTGACGCCGAAGAACGCCGGATCCCACAGCACCACGTCGGCGAGCTTTCCGGGTTCGAGGCTCCCGACGTAGTCGTCGATCCCCGCGGTGATCGCGGGGTTGATCGTGTACTTGGCGAGGTAGCGCTTGATCCGGTGGTTGTCGTTCCCCTCGCCCTCGTCCTGCGGGAGCGGCCCGCGCTGGCGGCGCATCTTGTCCGCCGTCTGCCAGGTCCTCGCGATCAGCTCGCCCATCCGACCCATCGCCTGGGAGTCCGTCGCCATCATCGCGACCGCGCCGATGTCGTGGAGGACGTCCTCGGCGGCGATGGTCTCCGCCCGGACTCTGGATTCGGCGAAGGCGACGTCCTCGGGGACGTCGGGGTTGAGGTGGTGGCAGACCATCACCATGTCGAGGTGCTCGTCGAACGTGTTGTCCGTGTACGGCATCGTCGGGTTCGTCGACGAGGGGAGCATGTGCGCCTTCCCGACGAGTTCGATGATGTCGGGGGCGTGGCCGCCGCCCGCGCCCTCGACGTGGTAGGCGTGGAGCGTCCGGCCGTCGATGGCGTCGAAGGTGTTCTCGACGAAGCCCGCCTCGTTGAGCGTGTCCGTGTGGATCGCCACCTGCACCCCGGTGTCGTCGGCCACGTCGAGGCAGGTGTCGATGACCCCCGGCGTCGCCCCCCAGTCCTCGTGGATCTTGAGCGCGACCGCGCCGGCCTCGACCTGCTCGCGGATCACCGCCGGGCGCGAGGAGTTACCTTTCCCGTAGAAGCCGACGTTGACCGGCCACGACTCGGCCGCCCGCATCATCATCTCCAGGTTCCACGCGCCGCTCGTGATGATCCCGACCGTCGACGGGCCGACGCCGCCGCCGAGCATCGTCGTGACGCCCGACGCGAGGGCGTGGCGCGGGAGCTGTGCCGAGTTGAAGTGGACGTGGACGTCGATCCCGCCGGGCGTGGCGATCTTCCCCTCCGCGGAGATCACTTCCGTGTTGGCGCTGACGATCAGGTCCTCGTCGACGCCGTCCATCGTCTCGGGGTTCCCGGCGTTGCCGATCCCGGCGACGTAGCCGTCCTTGATCCCGACGTCGGCCTTCCGGACGCCGAGCACCGGGTCGAGCACCACGACGTTCGTCAGGACCCAGTCGAGGGCGCCCTCCTCGGCGGTGTAGCCGGGCTTCAGTCCCATGCCGTCGCGCATGGTCTTGCCGCCGCCGAACACCGTCTCGTCGCCGTGAGTGAGGTGGTCGGTCTCGACCTCGGCGATCAGTTCGGTGTCCGCGAGCCGGAGCCGGTCGCCCTCGGTCGGGCCGTACAGCGAGGCGTACTCGTCGGGCGAGAGGTCCCGCGCCATCAGCGTCCCCCGAACCCGGCGTCGCGGGCCCGCTCTACGGCCGCCGCCTTCGTCTCCTCGTCGAGGGGCCCGTCGGTCAGCGAGTTCATCCCGGAGACGATCCGCTCGCCGCCGATGGCCACGAGGTCGACGGCCCGCTCGTCGCCGGGCTCGAACCGAACCGCCGTGCCCGCCGGCACGTCGAGGCGCATCCCGAAGGCCGCCTCGCGGTCGAACGCCAGGGCGGCGTTGGCCTCGAAGAAGTGGAAGTGCGAGCCGACCTGCACCGGCCGGTCGCCGGTGTTGCTGACGGTCACCGCGGCGGTCTCCCGGTCGGCGTTGATCGTCACGTCGTCCCCCCGGGCCAGGAGTTCGCCGGGCACGAGCGGATCGCTCACGGCGCCCCTCCCGGGTTGCCCGCCTCCTGCGGAACGAGCGATTCGCGTCGACGGGGAGGCCGTGTGTGGTCGTGGGTGGTCGTCCGGTCGATCCTCGGTCGTCGGTCGGGTTGCTGGTCGGTCATCGTCTCAGAGCAGGTACCGCTGTGCGAGTGGCAGTTCCGAGGCCGGTTCGCAGGTGACGAGGTCGCCGTCGACGGCGACCTCGAACGTCTCCGGGTCGACCTCGACGTCGTCCGGGCAGTAGTCGTTGTACAGCATGTCCCCCTTCCCGGGCGTCCGCGTGCCGGAGACGGGGACGACCCGGCTGTCCAGCCCGTACGCCTCGCCGACGTCGGCCTCGGCGGCCGCCGGGGAGACGAAGGTCAGCGAGAGGTCGTGTCTCGCCTTGCCGACCGCGCCGGCCCGCGGGCGCTGGAGGATCGGCTCGCAGGTCATCAGCGACCCGTTCGCCTCCCCCATCTCCGAGTGGACCGGGAATCCACCTTTAAAGGTCATCGCCGGCTTGATCCCGAAGAAGGCGGGGTCCCAGAGGACGACGTCGGCGAGTTTCCCCGGCTCCAGGCTCCCGACGTAGTCGTCGATCCCCGCCGCGATCGCGGGGTTGATCGTGTACTTGGCGAGGTAGCGCTTGATCCGGTGGTTGTCCGCGCCCGTGCCCTCGTCCTCGGGCAGCGGGCCGCGCTGGGTCTTCAGCTTCGAGGCCGTCTGCCACGTCCGGGGCACGACCTCCGCCATCCGGCCCATCGCCTGGGAGTCCGAGGTCATCATCGAGATGGCGCCCACGTCGTGGAGGACGTCCTCGGCGGCGATGGTCTCCGCCCGGACTCTGGATTCGGCGAAGGCGACGTCCTCGGGGACGTCGGGGTTGAGGTGGTGGCAGACCATCACCATGTCGAGGTGCTCGTCGAACGTGTTGTCCGTGTACGGCATCGAGGGGTTCGTCGACGAGGGGAGCATGTTCGGCTCGCCGACCATCTCCATGATGTCGGGGGCGTGGCCGCCGCCGGCGCCCTCGATGTGGAACAGGTGCATCGTCCGGCCGTCCACCGCCGAGAAGGTGTTCTCGACGAAGCCCGCCTCGTTGAGCGTGTCCGTGTGCATGCACACCTGGACGTCCTCGTCCTCGGCGACGTCGAGGCAGGTGTCGATGGCGTCGGGCATCGACCCCCAGTCCTCGTGGAGTTTGAGTCCGCAGGCGCCCGCTTCGACCTGCTCGCGCAGCGGGCCGGGCTCGGAGGCGTTCCCCTTGCCGTAGAAGCCGACGTTGACCGGCCACGCCTCCGCGGCCCGCAGAAACCGTCGCACGTTCTCGGGTCCGGGCGTGCACGTGGTGGCGCCGCCGCCGAACCCGCCGCCGAGCATCGTCGTGATCCCGGCGGCGAGCGCGTGCTCGTGCAGTTGGGCGGAGTTCCAGTGGACGTGGACGTCGAGGCCGCCGGCGGTGGCGATCATCCCCTCGGCCGGGTAGGCGTCGGTCGAGGGGCCGACCACCATGTCGACGCCGTCCATCGTGTCCGGGTTGCCGGCCTTGCCGACGCCGACGATCTCGCCGTCCCGGATGCCGACGTCCCCCGCGACCACGCCGAGGACGGGATCGAGCACCGTCGCGTTGGTGATGACCCAGTCGAGGGCCCCCTCGTCCTGTGTCACCCCGGGGGCCTGGCCCAGGCCGTCGCGCAGCGTCTTGCCGCCGCCGAACACCGCCTCGTCGCCGGGGGTCCGGTAGTCGACCTCGACTTCGGCGAACAGTTCCGTGTCGCCCAGCCGGACCCTGTCACCCTCCGTCGGGCCGTACAGGTCGGCGTACGCCCGGCGGTCGATCTCGCGGGTCATCCGTCCTGCTCCCCGGCGGCGCCGGCGTCGTCCTGCTCGCCCGCGTCGACGTCGCCGCCCGAGGCGCCCGCGTCGCCGGCGCTCGCGTCACCGAAGCCCGCCGCCCGCAGGCGGTCGAGGGCGGCGCTCGGGTCGCCGTCGACGCTCCCGTTGACCATCCCGTTCATCCCGTGGGCGCGGCGCTTCCCCCCGATCTCCACGAGTTCGACGGTCTGCTCGTCGCCGGGTTCGAACCGGACGGCGGTGCCCGCCGGGACGTTCAGGCGCATCCCGAAGGCCGCCTCGCGGTCGAACACCAGGGCGGCGTTGACCTCGAAGAAGTGGAAGTGCGAGCCGACCTGCACCGGTCGGTCCCCGCGGTTGCCGACGGTCACTGTCGTGGTCTCCCGGCCGGCGTTCAGGGTGACGGTCCCGTCGGCCGGCCGCACCTCGCCCGGCACGAGGTCGTCCGTCATCGAGGGGGACACCGTCCGTTCGTGGACGTCGCGTCGCTCCCGGTTTCGCGTTCGTTCATCTCGACCCTACGTTGCGAGATGTTCGACATAAACTAGCCCCGATGAAACAATATTTGCACGGTTACGAGATTGCTTCAATATTTGCTCGGTTACGAAGTGGCTTGATGGTGGTTTGTCTACCGGCGTGTGATGCACTGGATCCGTCGCGGAACCGTTCGCGCAGACGCCCTCGCGGTCACGCGGCCCGTCGCGGGCGGGGAGAGATGAGTTCGGCACTGCTGGCGGCGCTCGCCTCCGCCGGCCTGCTGGGGATCACGCACGCCATCGAACCGGACCACGTCGCCGGCATCTCGTCGATGACGAGCGAGTACGGCGACTCGCGGCTGTCGGCGCTCGCGGGCGCCTGCTTCAGCCTCGGCCACGTCGCGCTCGTCGTGGCCTGGCTCGCGGGCGCGTACCTCCTGGCCGGCCGTACCGAGTTCCCGCCCGTCTTCGACGCGCTCGGGTCGGTCGGCGTCGGGGTCGTCCTCGGGGCGCTCGGCGCCGTCATGGCCGTCAGCGGCCTGCGTCGCGTCGTTCGGTCGGACGAGCATCGCCACGGGGAGACGACCCACAGCCACCCGCACGTCAGCCTCCCCCTGCCTGGCTTCGACGGGACCGACCACGACCACGACACGGTCTCGTTCCTGAAGACGGGCCTCGTCGGCGCGCTGTTCACCCTCTCGCCGCCCGTCTCGATGATCGTGTTCGCCTCGACGCTGCTCCCCGACTACGGCGCCAGCGTCGTCGCGCTCGCCGTCGGCGCCTACGCCCTGACGATCACCGCGACGATGAGCCTGCTCGGTGCGGGCGCCGGCGCGCTGTTCGGCCTGACGCGCGACCGGCACTCGACGGTCCACGGGGCCGCCCAGGCCGTCGCGGGCGTGGCCATCGCCGCGCTCGCCGTCTCCATCCTGGCGTCCGGCGTCCCCGCGCTGCTGTAGCGCCCGTTCCTCGTCGTTCCCCTGTCGCTCCCTCGCGTCGTCGCGCGCTTCGCTCCGCCGTGTTCTTCGCTCCGTCGCGTTCGTCGCTCCGTCGCGTTCGTCGCTCCGTCGCGTGCTTCGCTATCGCCTTCTTCCCGGCGTCGCGTTCCGCCCCCCACGTCGCGCACGGTGACCGGCGGACAGCTCCCCCTCGGTCGGTTCGCCCCCGTGTGGGCGTCCTTCCAGTCTCCGGCCCGAACGGCCGCCGTAATTTGTGAATTTCCACCGGAACCGGGGTTAGCACTCCATCCGCAAATGTATTTCCGGAACCTAATCCGTCCTTATACAATTTCACGTCTTGTGTGGTGGATTAATATCTCGTCAGTAAATCTTTTATGTATACTGCTAATCGCCAACGATGTGGATCAAAACATGGTCGAATGTTCGACTAATGTGGAAATGACTGCTGAATTGCGTAGCCAATCTCGAATCGCGTCTGACAATCTCGTCTGCGCGGAGGTGCGTGCGGCATGACCGGGCGCTCCGTGGGCCGTCGCGAGTTCCTCGCGTCGGGGGCCGCGGTCGCGGGCACGGCTCTCGCCGGCTGTGCGGCCGGCGGTAGCTCCTCCGGGAGCGACACGATCAAGATCGGCGTGCTGGAGGACCGATCCGGCAACTTCGCGCTGGTCGGCGCCCCCAAGCACAAGGCGACGATGCTGGCGATCGAGGAGATCAACGAGGCCGGCGGCATCGACGGCAAGCAGATCGAGACGTTCGCCCCCGATCCCCAGTCGGACAACCAGCGCTACCAGGAGCTGACCCGGCGGGCGATCGATCAGGAGGAGGTCGACGTGCTCTGGGCGGGCTACTCCTCGGCGACCCGGGAGGCGATCCGGCCGATCATCGACCGCGAGGACCAGCTGTACTTCTACACCACGCAGTACGAGGGCGGCGTCTGCGACAAGAACGTGTTCGCGGTCGGGCCGACCGCCCGGCAGCAACTCGGCAGCGTCCTCCCCTACCTCGTCGAGGAGTACGGCACGCAGATCTACACCATCGCGGCGGACTACAACTTCGGGCAGCTGTCGGCCGACTGGGTGAAGGTCCTGGCCGACGAGAACGGCGCCGAGGTCGTCGGCGAGGAGTTCATCCCGCTGTCGAACTCCCAGTTCGGGTCGACGATCAACCGCATCCAGGAGGCCGACCCCGACTTCGTGATGTCGATGCTCGTCGGGGCGAACCACACCTCCTTCTACGAGCAGAAGGCCTCCGCCGGTCTGGAGGTCCCCATCGGGACGTCGACGGCGATGGCCCAGGGGTACGAACACCGCCGCCTCGACCCGCCGGCGATGGCCAACATCTACGCCGGCGTCAACTACATGGAGGAGATCCCCACCGAGAGCAACACGAAGGAGGGTGGCTTCGTCGACCGGTACTACGAGATGTACCCCGACGCGCCGTACCTGAACGAGGAGGCCCAGACCAACTACTTCTCGGTGTACATGTACAAGCAGGCCGTCGAGCAGGCCGGCACCACCGACCAGGCCGAGGTCAGGGCCGCCCTGGAGTCGGGGATCAGCCTGGGCCCGGAGCACGCGCCCGAGGCCCCGGCCGGCGGGTCGATCGAACTCGACCCGGCCACCCACCACGTCGACCACCACATGTGGGTCATGCGCGCCGACGGCGAGCACAACGTCGAGGCCGTCGCCGACCGCAAGATCCCCGAGAAGTTCCTCACCGACACCGTCGGCTGCGACCTGGCCAGCGAAGACGAGGAGACCCAGTACACCCCACAGGACTACTTCCCGGAGGCCGGGTAGGATGGTCAACGGGCTGAACCTCCTGTTTCAGTTCCTCGACAGCTTCGCGTTCATCGTCCTGGCCGCCGTCGGCCTGGCGATCATCTTCGGCATCATGGGGGTGATCAATCTCGCCCACGGCGAGTTCATCATGGTCGGGGCGTACGCGACGACGCTCGTCAACGTCCGCCTGGGGCTCCCCCTGCCGGTGGCGATGCTCGCGGGCGTCCTCGCCGCGACGCTCTTCGGCCTCGTCGTCGAGCGGGTCGTCATCTCGGGGTCGGTGCCGAACGCGATCGGCCGGCGGCTGGTCGGCCGGGACGTCGTCGAACCCCTGTACGATCGGCTCGCGGACTCGATGGTCGCCACCTGGGGGCTCAGCCTGATCATGGTCCAGGGCGTCCGCATCCTCCTCGGCAACTCGCTCGACCAGATCGGCACCCCCCTCGGGAACCTCGCCTACGGCGGGTTCTCCTACTCGACCTACCGGGTGCTGCTCGCGGGCGTCGCCGTCGCGGTGCTGGCGTTCGCGTACTACCTGTTCACGCGCACCGACTACGGGATGCGCGCCCGGGCGACCATCCAGAGCGAACACACCGCGCGGGCGCTGGGCGTCGACACCGAGCGGACGTACATGACGACGTTCGCCGTCGGCTCCGGCCTCGCCGGACTGACGGGCGCGCTGTACGCGCCGACGATCACGATGGTGCCGACCCTCGGCGGGTCGTTCCTCGTCGAGGCGTTCGTCGCCGTCGTCGTCGGCGGGTCGGGGGTCGTCCTCGGGACGCTGCTCGCCGGCGGCCTGCTCGGCTCGATCAACGCCCTGTTCTCGAACCTGATCGGGACGTTCTTCGGCCGCATCGCCCTGCTCGCGACCGCCATCGTGATGCTGCGGTTCCTGCCCGACGGCATCACGGGCTACGTCGAACACGTGCGCGACCGGCGCCGGGAGGGGACGTAGATGGCGACGGAGGCCGCGGACGGGGGCGGGCCGGGCGGCGGTCGGGGGGACGCGACGCTCGCCCGCCTGCGCCGCCGCTTCGAGGGGCCGAACACCGTCGGCAACTCCCGGAGCTTCTGGATCGGCTTCGCCGTCGCCGTGCTCGCGCTGGTCGCCTACCCCCTCGCCGTCGGCTCCTACCAGGCCTCGCGGTTCTCGCTGTTCCTGGTGTACGCGTTCCTCGGCCTCTCGCTGTCGGTCGTGTGGGGCTACGCGGGGGTGCTGAGCTTCGGCCAGGTCGTCTTCTTCGGCGTCGCCGGCTACACCTTCGGCGTCGTCTCCGTCAACTTCGCGACGCCGCTCGGCATCACCGCCGCGTTCCTGCTCGGCATCGTCGGCGGGGCGCTGATGGCCGCCGTCCTCGGCTACTTCATGTTCTACGGGGGGGTGCGGGACGTCTACGTCACCATCATCACGCTGGTGTCGACGCTCGTGCTCCACACGTTCATGGCCCAGACCGCCGGCGACGAGTGGACCATCGGTACCGCCGCCCTCGGCGGCTTCAACGGCATGCCCACCATCCCCACCCTCGCCTTCGGCGTCGGCCCCGTCGCGCTCACCTTCGACAGCGTGAGCTTCTACTACCTCGTGCTGGCGCTGCTCGTCGCCACGTACCTGGGCCTCCGCGCGCTGGTCAACTCCGACTACGGGCGCGTGATGGTCGCCGTCCGCGAGGACGAGGACCGGACGCGGATGTTCGGCTACGACGTCAAGCGCCTGAAGTTCACCGTCTTCACCGTCGGCGGCGCGCTCGCCGGCCTCTCGGGCGTGCTGTACGCCTCGTGGGGCAACTACGTCAGCCCGCAGGTGTTCGAACTCGCCTTCGCCTCGCTGCCGGTGATCTGGGTCAGCGTCGGCGGGCGGAAGACGCTCCTCGGCGCCGTCGTCGCCACCGTCGGCATCGAGTTCTTCCGCAACTCGCTCGGCGGCGAGTGGGCGTTCGTGGCGGTCGGGACGCTCCTCCTCGTGTTCATCCTCGGGCTCCCCGGCGGAATCGTCCCGTGGCTCCACCGGACGTACCTCGACCTGCGCGAGGAGTCGGGCGCGCCGGATCCGGCCGACGGCGCGGACGCCCCGGAGGTGTCCGAGTCGTGAGCGCCCGGGATCCGGCGGGCCGACCGAACGTCCAGCACACGCCCGCCCACGAGGCGACCGGGCCGGACACGGACACCCTGCTCCAGACCGACCGGCTCCGCAAGGACTTCGGCGGGTTCACCGCCACCGACTGCATCGACTTCAGCGTCGACGAGGGCCAGCTCAGATGCCTGATCGGCCCCAACGGCGCCGGCAAGTCGACCCTGCTGAAGCTGGTCACCGGCACCTACGCGCCAACGAGCGGACACGTCTACTACGACGGCATCGAGATCACCGACCTCGAACCCCACGAGCGCGTCCGCCGGGGCATCAGCATGAAGTTCCAGGTGCCCTCGGTGTACGGCGACCTGACGGTGCGGGAGAACGCCCGCCTGCCGATCCAGCGCTTCGCCGGCGGCGACGAGCGCCGGCGCCGCGTCGACGACGCCCTCGCGGCCGCGGGGCTCGCCGGCTACGCGGACGTCCCGGCGAGCGCCCTCTCGCACGGGCAACAGCAGCAACTGGAGATCGGCATGGCCGCCGCGCTCGAACCGGACCTGCTCCTGCTCGACGAGCCGGTCGCCGGTCTCGACGTCGCCGAACGCGACGCCATCGCCGAGCGCGTCACGCGGCTCAACCGCGAGAGGGGGATCGCGTTCGTCGTCATCGAGCACGACACCGACTTCGTCGCGGAGATCGCCGACGAGGTGACGGTCCTCCACAACGGCGACGTGTTCCGCGAGGGGCCGGTCGACGAGATCGAGGCCGACCCGGCCGTCCAGCGGATCTACCTCGGGGGTGAGGAGTGATGGCCCGACGGGATCCATCGCCCATCCTCGAACTCGACGGGGTCACCGCGGCCTACGGCTCGACGCCCATCCTTCGCGACGTGTCGATGTCGGTCGAGGCCGGCGAGATCGTCGGCGTGATGGGGAAAAACGGCGTCGGTAAGACGACGCTGATGAAGACCGTCATCGGCCTGCTCGAACCCGCGGCGGGGACCATCACCTACGACGGCGCGGACGTCACTGAGGCGGCGGCCGACGAGCGCGCCCGCGCCGGCATGGGGTACATCCCGCAGGGTCGGGACGTGTTCCCCAAACTCAGCGTCGAGCAGAACATCCGGATGGGCGAGACGGTCAACGCCGGCGGCGACGAGACGCTGTACGACGAGATATACGACTACTTCCCCATCCTCCGGGAGCGCGCCGACCAGCAGGCCGGCACCCTCTCGGGCGGCCAGCAGCAGATGCTCGCCATCGCCCGCGCGCTGGTGTCGAACCCCAGCCTCCTCCTGCTCGACGAGCCCAGCGAGGGGATCCAGCCGAACATCGTCGACCAGATCAGCCGGGACATGCAGGCGATCAACGAGGAACTCGGCACGACGATCCTCTTCGTCGAGCAGAACCTCGGCGTGATCCGCGACCTGGCCGACCGCTGTTACGCGATGGAGCGCGGCCAGTTCGTCGACGAGGTCGGCCCCGAGACGCTGGCCGACGAGGACGCCATCGCGGCGTACCTCGCGGTCTGAGTCACGCTCGCCCTCCCCTTCCCGCCGCGCGGAGCGGTTCGCCTATACCCCTGGCGCGCCCTCATTCGACCGATGCCCGAGGACTCCACCGACGCCGCGTGGCCCGGCGCGCTCCCCGACGACGGCCGGCGCCACGAACGGCTCGCCGACCCCGCCTGGACGGTCGTCGACACCGAGATCGAGTACGAGACCGGCTGGTTCACCGGCGGGTACGACCTCGTCGAACAGCCCGACGGCTCGACCAAGCGCTACTACTGGGCCGAACTGGCGACCGCCGTCGTCGTCGTCGCGCGGACCGACGAGCAGGTGGTATTCGTCGAGCAGTACCGGCCGACGATCCGGCAGACGCAACTCGAACTCCCGGCGGGGATCGTCGAGGACGGCGAGTCCTACACGACCGCGGCCGCCCGCGAACTCCGCGAGGAGACGGGATTCGATCCCGCCAGCACCTCGGTCCTGCAGGAGCTGTGGTGTGCGACGGGGGTCCTGCGCCACAAGCGGGTGATCGTCTTCGCCGACGGCCTCGAACCGGTCGAGCGCGACCTCGACGACAACGAGTTTCTCTCGGTGCGGACGCTCCCGGTCGACGACGTCGCCGACGCCGTCCGCCGCGGCGTGCCGAACGAGGCGACCGTCGAGGGCGTACTGCTCGCCCGGGAGGAGGGGCTGCTGTAGTCCGCTCCGGTTTCCGGGAGCCTACCCGCCGAACCGATCGAGACCGGCCTGTCGCCGCCGGACGCCCGGCGGGTCGGCCACCCAGGGCGTGCGCTCGTCGCGCAACGCGCGCGGGTCCACGTCGGGGGGGTCGTCCGCGGCGAAGCCCGGACACGCCTCCCCGCAGGCGACCGCCGGGTCGACCACCCGGCCGAAGTGGGCACAGCGCGGGCGGCCGTCCGCGGTCGGATCGAGCCGGGCGCACGCGGGGAGGTCGTACGTCCGCCAGCCCTTGCCGTAGGCGCGCTCGGCGAGCCGCCGCCGCGTTCGTGCTTTCTTCGCCCCGCTCACCACGGCCACGTCCGTCCGGAGGGCGCGCTCGGCGCGCAGTTCGATCCCCGGCCCGTCGACCGGGAGCGGCGTCGGCTCGCGGACGACCTCTCGCTCCCCGGCGTCGGGGTCGAACCGCCAGACGCCGACCGCCTCGGGGATGCGGTTCAGGTGCGCGCCGGTGACGTAGCTCTCGGTGGCGAGCACCACCTCGTCGAAGGTGCCCAGCGAGACGTCGATCCGGAGCTGGCGTTCGAGGTCGCCCGGTTCGCCGAGGTCGGGCTTGTTCTCGACGCCGACGAGGCGAGCGAACCAGTCGTCGGGGTACCGCGCCGTCTGCCGGACGTACCGCCGGCTCCCGCGGCGCTCGGCCTCGAAGAACCCGATCTCCACCGCACGGTCGACCACCCGGCGGGCGTGGTCGGGGCTGCCGGGGACCGCCTCCCGGGGGTCGCGCGCGACGCCGACGCCCACGTCGCTCTCGACGGCCCGGCGGGGGATGGTCCGGTCGGTGATCGCCGCCCGCGCCTCGAAGCCCGGGCCGGGGACGACCCCGCAGACGTCGATCACCCGGCGCCCCGGGTCGCGAACCGCCGCGCCGAGCTGCCGACCGAGCACCCAGTCGGTCGTCGCCTCCAGGTGGGCACACAGCGCCAGCTCGAAACGGAACTCGTCCACGGGAGCCCGTCGCGGCGGGCGGTAATGAGGGTTACGCGCGAGGGGGAACTGGCCGACATCCGGCGCCATCTCGACCGGCGCGTGAGTTTCATATCAGATACTAGATGGCTCATAACCGCTCGACTGAAGCCACCTGGGCGCCGCTATCTTGCTATCTCGCCTGATACTCTACCCGATACGTATTTCACGATGGTTTACCGACCGCCTCCCATGGATCGACGAAGCGCGGATCGACCGAACGCGGATCAGGGGAGCGTGGATCGGCGGAGCGCGGATCGGCGGAGCGTGGATCGGCGGAGCGCGGATCGGCGGAGCGCGGATCGGCGGAGCGCGGATCGGCGGAGCGTGGATCGTCGGACGTTCGTCGGCGCTATCGGGGCCGCCGCCCTCGCCGGGTTCGCCGGCTGTTCGAGCGGCGCGCGGGCCGCGAGCGGGCCGCCGACGGTGCCCGCGGACGCGCTCGAATCGGGCGGGTGGGAGCAGGTCGGCGCCGACACGCAGGACCCGGCGTTCGAGCGGAGCGTCGGCCCCGTGACGGTGACGGCGACGACCGTGACGCGGGTGTACGAGGACGCGGCGCTGCGCGCGACGGTGAGGGATCGGACGCTCGGGCAGGTCGACGCGCGCCTGGCGAGTTTCTTCGCCTCGCGGGTCAGTTTCGACCCCGACCTTGCGAGCCTCCCGGCGGGCGTCGGCCGCGCCGAACTGCTCGACCGCATCGAGACCCAGGCGAGCAACGCGTTCGAGGGGCGCCTGCGGTCGGCCGGGCTGACGGAGATCGAGCGGGCCGGTAGCGGGTCGCTCGACGTCGAGAGCGGCGCCGAGGCGCGCCGCCTGGACTACGAGGCCGCCTACGCCTTCGACGGCTTCTCCTTCCCCCTGTCGGCCGAGAAGAAGCTCACGGTCGGCGGCGGGTCGCTGTCGGTCGCGGGGCACCTGGCGACGTGGTACGCGAACGGCTCGGTGCTCGTCGCCGGCGGGGCCTATCCGGCGGAGAACTTCGCCCAGACCGTCGAGAAGTCGCCGACGGAGGCCATCGACGTCGCCGTCGACATCGACCTCGGCCTCGAACCGGAGCGCTACCGGACGGAACTCATGGACCTCGTCAGACAGGTCGAGTGACCCGACGGTCGAGTCGGCCGACCGATCGGCCGACGGCGCCGTCGAGTGGGTCGGTTTCACCCCCCGTGGGTCGCCGTGGGACGCTCGGGGCGAGAACAGCACATTTATCAGGCGCTCGGGGCGAATTTCTCCTACGATTGCTCTCAGGAGGTCAATGGTGACGGAAACTCCACAACAACCGGAGGTGAACATCGGACTCGTCGGGCACGTCGACCACGGGAAGACGACGCTCGTGCAGGCGCTCTCGGGCTCCTGGACGGACCAGCACTCGGAGGAGATGAAACGCGGTATCTCCATCCGCCTCGGCTACGCGGACGCCACGTTCCGCGTCTGCGAGGGGCTGGACGAACCCGAGTGCTACACGGTCGACGAAGAGTGCCCGGACGGGTCGACGAGCGAGGTGCTCAGGACCGTATCGTTCGTCGACGCGCCGGGCCACGAGACGCTGATGGCGACGATGCTCTCCGGTGCGGCCATCATGGACGGGGCGGTCCTCGTCGTGTCGGCCACGGAGGACGTCCCGCAAGCCCAGACGGAGGAACATCTCATGGCGCTCGACATCATCGGGGTCGACAACATCGTCGTCGCCCAGAACAAGATCGACCTCGTCGACCGCGAGCGCGCCCGCGACAACTACGAACAGATCACGGAGTTCGTCGAGGGCACCGTCGCCGAGGACGCGCCGATCATCCCGATCAGCGCCCAGCAGGACGTCAACATGGATCTCCTCATCCAGGCCATCGAGGAGGAGATCCCGACGCCCGACCGCGACGAGAGCGAGGCCGCCCGGATGTTCGTGGCCCGCTCGTTCGACATCAACCGCCCCGGGACGACGTGGGAGAACCTCACCGGCGGCGTCGTCGGCGGGAGCCTCGTCGAGGGCACCCTCGAGGTCGACGACGACATCGAACTCCGCCCCGGCCGCGAGGTCGAGGAGGGCGGCCAGACCGAGTGGCGACCCATCGAGACCTCGGTGCGGTCGCTCCAGGCCGGCGGCAAGCAGGTCGACCGCGTGACCCCGGGCGGCCTGCTCGGCGTCGGTACGGGGCTCGACCCGTCGCTCACGAAGGGCGACGCGCTGGCCGGCCAGGTCGCCGGCGAGCCCGGGACGCTCCCGCCGACCCGCGAGTCCTTCGAGATGGACGTCGAACTGCTGGATCGGGTCGTCGGCGCGGACGACGAGGAGATCGAGGAGATATCCACCGGCGAACCGCTGATGCTGACGGTCGGGACGGCGACGACGGTCGGCGCCGTGACGAGCGCCCGCACCGGCGAGTGCGAGGTGAACCTGAAGCGACCCGTCTGTGCGGCCGCCGGCGCGAAGATCGCGATCAACCGGCGCGTCGGTGCTCGGTGGCGACTCATCGGCATCGGGACGCTGCAGTGAGCGTGGTGCTGGACACGAACGCACTCATGATGCCGGTCGAATGCGACGTTCGGGTGTTCGACGAACTCGACCGCCTGCTGGGTCCGGTCGACGCGCTCGACATCGCGACCCCTCGGGCGGTCGTGGCCGAACTCGACGCTCTCGCCGACGGCGGCGGGGACGAGGCGGTCGCCGCCCGGGTCGGTCGTGACCTCGCCGACCGCTGTCGCATCCTGGAGACGGAGGCACCGTACGCCGACGACGCCGTCGTCGAGGCCGCCGGCCCCGACGACTACGTCGTCACGAACGACCGACCCCTGCGCGACCGCCTGCTCGAACGCGGCGTTCGGGTAATCGGTTTAAGGGGGAAGGACAAATTGCACATTCAAGAACCATAGCATGTACAAACGGGTACGACTCAAGGACACGGTCGAAGTGCCGCCCAGGCACCTGGCCGACGTCACGCCGGAGCGGGTCAAGCACCTGCTCCAGGACAAGCTCGAAGGGCGCATGGACGAGGACGTCGGCTCGGTGGTGAGCGTCGCCAAGGTCCACGACGTGGGCGAGGGGACGGTCCTGCCGAACCGCCCCGGCGTCTACTACGAGGCCGAGTTCGACGCGATCACGTTCGATCCGAAGATGCAGGAGGTCGTCGACGGCAACGTCGTGGAGGTCGTCGAGTTCGGCGCCTTCGTCGGCATCGGCCCCGTCGACGGTCTGTTGCACGTCTCGCAGATCTCCGACGAGTACCTCGCCTACGACGGCGAGAACCAGCAGCTCGCCTCGACCGAGTCGAACCGGACCCTCGGCGTCGGCGACGCCGTCCGGGTTCGGATCGTCACCAAGAGCATCGACGAACGCAACCCGCGCGACTCCAAGATCGGGCTCACGGCCAAACAGCAGGGCCTCGGCAAGCACGGCTGGCTCGAAGAGGAGCGCCGGAAGCGCGAAGCGGAGGCCGGTGACTGATGGCGAAAAAGCGCCTGGCCTGCCGGGAGTGCCACCGGATCAACGACCCGGACTCCCAGTCGTGTGACTCCTGTGGCTCGTCGTCGCTCACCGAGGACTGGGCGGGCTACGTCGTCATCACCCACCCCGAGCGCTCGGAGATCGCCACCGAGATGAACGTCACCGAGGCGGGCGGCTACGCGCTCAAAGTCCGCTGATGCTCGCGCTGCCGGTCGAGGATCGCGGCGCGTTCAAGGAGCCGATGGGACCGGTGTTCACCGACGCCGACGCCCTGCTGGCGGCCGTCGAGCGCGCCTACGCCCGCCACGGCGGCGCGGACGACGGCGAAGGCGACCGCGACGACGACGCGGACAACCGCGACGGCGACGCGGACAACCGCGACGGCGACGCGGACAACCGCGACGGCGACGCGGACGACCGCGACGGTCACCCCTTGCTCGTCGCCGTCGGCGACGTCGTCACGTACCACCTCCTCGAAGCCGGGCGCGTTCCCGACGTGGCGATCGTCGACGGCCGAACCGAGCGCGAGGCCGTCGACGAGGCGATCCGCGAGCGGGTCCTCGACCGCGACGCCGACACCCGAACGGTCGAGAACCCGCCCGCCGAACTCTCCCGCGATCTGCTCGTCGCGCTCCGGGAGGCCGTGACCGCCGGCCACCCCGTCTCGATCCGCGTCGACGGCGAGGAGGACCTGGCGACCATCCCGGCCGTGCTCGTCGCGCCCGACGGCGCCTCGATCGTCTACGGGCAACCGGGGGAGGGCATGGTCCACGTCCCCGTCACGCCCCAGACCCGGACGGAGGCCCGGACGCTGTTCTCGCGGCTCGACGGCGACGTCGACGGCGCCCTCGCCGCGCTCGGCTTCGAGGACGCCTGACCGCGGCGTCTCGGGCACGCTCTCTCCGCCCCGAGTTTTGCCCCGAAAGGGCGGGCACGCCCTTCGAAATCCTTTTCATCGACACGACGGGAGATACACGCAACTGAACCATGGACATCGACATCATCGAAGAGGAGGAAAATCCCATGCTGCACCGAACGGACGTCAGATTCTCGATCGTTCACGACGAGGCGACGCCCTCGCGCCTGCAGGTCCGCGACAGCCTCGCGGCCAAGCTCGACAAGGACTCGGACGAGGTCGTCGTCCACAAGCTCGACACCAAGTTCGGCATGCGCAAGACGATCGGCTACGCGAAGGTGTACGAGACGCCCGAGCACGCCCGTGAGGTCGAACAGGACTACATGCTCGACCGGAACAAGATCGAGGCCGACGACGTCGACGCCGAGGCCGAGGCCGAAGAGGCCTGAGCGGTGCGCGTTCTCGGTATCGAAGGCACGGCCTGGGCGGCCAGCGCCGCCGTGTTCGATACCGAGGCTGACGCGATTTTCGTCGACTCCGACCCCTACCAGCCGGAGAGCGGCGGCATTCACCCGCGCGAGGCGGCCGAGCACATGGGCGAGGCGATCCCGGCGGTCGTCGAGTCCGCGCTCGACCACGCCGCGTCGCTGACCGACGAGCGCCCGCCGATCGACGCGGTCGCCTTCTCCCGCGGCCCGGGGCTTGGACCGTGCCTGCGCATCGTCGGGACCGCCGCCCGGTCGCTCGCGGGCACGCTCGACGTCCCCCTCGTGGGCGTCAATCACATGGTAGCCCACCTGGAGATCGGGCGGTACGGGTCGGGTTTCGGCTCGCCGGTCTGTCTCAACGCCTCGGGGGCGAACGCCCACCTCCTGGGGTATCACGACGGGCGCTACCGGGTCCTCGGCGAGACGATGGACACCGGGGTGGGCAACGCCATCGACAAGTTCACCCGGCACGTCGGCTGGTCGCACCCGGGGGGACCGAAGGTCGAGCGGGCGGCCAGGGACGGCGAGTACGTCGACCTCCCCTACGTGGTCAAGGGGATGGACTTCTCCTTCTCGGGGATCATGAGCGCCGCGAAGGACGCCTACGACGACGGCGTCCCGGTCGAGGACGTCTGCCGCGGGCTGGAGGAGACGATCTTCGCCATGCTCACCGAGGTCGCCGAGCGGGCGCTCTCGCTGACCGGGAGCGACGAACTGGTGCTCGGCGGCGGCGTCGGGCAGAACGCCCGCCTGCGCGGGATGCTCGCCGAGATGTGCGAGGCTCGCGGGGCCGAGTTCTACGCGCCGGAGCCGCGTTTCCTCCGGGACAACGCCGGGATGATCGCGGTCCTCGGTGCGCGGATGGCCGAGGCTGGCGACACCGTCTCGATCGACGCCTCCGCGGTGGACCCGAACTTCCGGCCGGACGAGGTGCCGGTGACGTGGCGCGACGACGCCGAGTCGGTGGCCCGGGGGCTCGTCGACACGGGTTCCGCCGAGGCGACCGCTTCCGTCGCCGAAGTAGACGGCGCTGAGGCGACCGCTTCCGTCGACGAAGTAGGCGGCGCTGAGGCGACCGCTTCCGTCGCCGAGGTGCGCGGCGCCGAGGCCACCGTCACCGTCGACGGCGACGTCGTCGTGAAGCGGCGCGTCCCGAAGGCCTACCGACACCCGGAACTCGACGAGCGGCTCCGGCGGACCCGGACCCGGACGGAGGCGCGGCTCACGAGCGAGGCCCGCCGCCACGGCGTCCCCACGCCGCTGGTCTGCGGCGTCGATCCCGCCGAGGGCGTCATCACCTTCCAGCGCGTCGGGAGCGCCGACCTGGCCGACGCGCTCTCGCCGGACCGGGTCGAGCGCGTGGGCCGGTACCTGGCACGGCTCCACGCCGCCGGGATCGTCCACGGCGATCCGACGACGCGCAACGTCCGCGTGGCGCCGGCGGGGGAGTTCCTCGTCGACTTCGGACTCGGCTTCCACTCCGGGCACGTCGAGGACCACGCCATGGACCTCCACGTGTTTCGGCAGAGCGTCGAGGGTACGGCGAGCGACCCCGAGCCCCTGGTCGCGGCGCTCCTCGACGGGTACCGTGCCGAACGCGCCGCCGATGCGGGGGCACTGACGGGCGCGGACGCGGGCGACGAGGCGGGCGCTGGCGACGAGGGTGACGCCGCGGCCGCCGTCCTCGCCCGGCTCCGCGACGTCGAGGGGCGCGGTCGCTACCAGTGAAGCCGTCGATCGCGCGACGCGGGCGGCAACAGTGGGCGGACAGGCAGCGCTCGCACCGCCCGCGGGCCGTCGCGCTGCGCACCCGCTCCCGGCCCGCGGCTCCGCTCAGGGCACGCCGTCCCTGTGTGCGTCATCGTATTTGAACGACGGGTCCGCGTGGGCTCACCCCCCGCCGACCGGGTCGCCGCCGTCGCCGGGCGATCGAAACCGACTTTTCCGGCAGTGCAGAACGTCCAGGCGCGCGAGGGTGGCCGAGCCAGGCCAAAGGCGGCGGACTTAAGATCCGCTCCCGTAGGGGTTCGAGGGTTCAAATCCCTTCCCTCGCACTCTCTCGTTCCACGCCCGGGAGCCGCTCGTGTCCGAATCGGTGACCGTCGTCGGAACGTGTCCGTGACGCAAGCTTTTCCTGCCTCCCGGTAATGACATGTAATTACAGATGCCCCACCTCCCGCCGAACGCGCCGACGTGGACGGACGTCGTCCTGTTCTCGATGGGACTGTTTCTGGTCACGGGGTTCCTGGCCGGGTACGCGTCCGCCGTCCCGCTCCGGATCGCGGGGAGCGCCGGCTCCCTCGGCGCCGCGCTCACGTTCCTGAGCGGCATCGCGTGGAACCCCTCGGCGCGGACCTCGGACTGACCCCGGATCGATCGCTCCCGTCGACTCGCGCGGCGCGCGCGGCGCTCCGACGTTCCCCCGCCTGCGGCGGTCGCTCGATTCTCGTCGTTCGGTGTCACTCCGCGTTGCGACGCCCCAGCGGTGGTCGACGTCACTCCACGACGCGAGTCGCGTGGCCGCGTCGTCTAGGGCACCACGGCCGCGCCGCTCGCGGTTCGTGAGTCCGAAAGGGAATAGCGATACGACCGCGCGGGAAAAGTGCGCGGTCGTAAAGCCGCCCTGAATTGGTCCCCGCTGACGCTTCGGCCCTCCAAGCGAAGCGTCACTTACGGCAAGTGGTGGCAACCACTTAAACGTGGCGCACTCGGCAGGACGTGACCCCGTCGGTACAGCGACCGGCGGCGGCAGTCGACCCGACGGCGTCGGTCGTGTTGTCGCACCCTCGCCACCGACGCGAGGGGCTTTTCTCCCGTGGGGCCGACACCTCGGGTATGACCGAGGTTCCAGATCGCGTGCGCCGAGCGTTCGCCGACCAGGGCGACTTCGACCGGGTCGCGCCGGATCGATTCGTCCTCGCGTCGACGCCGTTCGACGCGACCGTCACCGTGGCCGACGACGAGGGCCGCGTCGCCTTCGAGGTGATCGTGCGGGTCCCCATGTTGAGCGCCGTCGCCGCCGACGTCGCCCCCGTCGTCGAGGACGGCTGGTACGAGACGTTCGAACTGCGCCTGGAGGACGTCGGCGGCGCGCTCCGCGGGGACCACGACGACGCCGATCTGACCGTCGAGCGGGACGGCGACGAGGCGGTCGTCGCGTACCGCTTCGTCGACCTGAACGCGCGCCGCGGCGTCGCGGACGCCCGCGCGGTCGTCGACTACGTACAGGGGACCTACGTCCAGGGCATCATCCCCGGCTACGAGTACGACGAACCGGTGACGAGTCTCATCTCGAACGCGCGGGCCGCCGCCGGCGATCCGGTCGACGACTGACGACGGGTGCCGCGGCGTCCGGGCCGCTGCGCGCGTCGGCCGGACGGCGGTGACCGGAAGGGCGCCAGTGACCGGAAGGGTCGCCGGTGAACACGGGGTCGTCTGCAGCGACGGCGGTCGGTGGGGTAGAAACAGACGGGCGAGCACCGGAGGTGGCTGACGCGTACCGGGACCACCCGGCCTAGCCCATGGCGATGTACGTCTGGGTGTCCTCGATGCCGTCGATCGCCTGGATCGCGGAGGCGATCTCCTTGACGTTCGGGGGGCCCTCGACCTCGACGCGGACGATGAAGTCGACGTCGCCCGCGACGATGTGGGCGTCGGTGACGCCGCCGATGTCGACGATGTCGGCCTTGAGTCGGTCGGCCTCCCCGGTGTTGGCCTTCACCATGACGTAGGCGATCACCACCGTCAGTCACCTCCCGCGGGCGCGGCGACCTCCTCGCCGACGAGGAGCTGGCGGACCTCCCCGAGCACCGAGAAGTCCGCGAGGACCGCGACGCGGTCGCCGGCCTCCAGGGACTCGTCGGGGATCGGGACGGCGAGGGGCTGGTCCTTCTTGCCGTAGGCGAGGATGCGCGCCTGGGCCGGGAGCGCGACCTCCGAGAGCGAGTAGCCCCGCATCGGCGACTCCTCGGCCACGGTGAGCAACACCACCTGCAGGTTCTGGGCGATGTCGGCGATGGCGCGGATCGACCCGCCGAGCATGGCGTTCTTGGCGCCGATGGCTCCCAGCCGTTCGGGGTAGACGATCTCGTCGACCTCCTCGGCGTACTGCCGGTAGATCTCCTCGCGGTAGTCCTCGTCGATCCGCAGCACCGTTCGACAGCCGTAGTGTTTGCCGATGAGACACGCCGCGAAGTTGGCGTTGAGATCGCTCGTGAGCGCGCCGAGTGCGTCCGCGTCGGCGATGCCCGCCTCGGTGAGCACCTCCTCGCGCGACCCGTCGCCCTCGACGACCTCGAACTCCTGGTCGCGCGCCCGCGACGCCCGGTTCCCGTCGCGCTCCACGATCGTCACCTCGTGGCCCTCCTCTCTGAGAACCCGGGCCGTCCGGAGACCGACCCGTCCTGCACCAATGATAACGAAGCGCATGCCAATCGGTACGTCGCAGGGGGTGAAAGGCCTTATCATGCCGGGGATCCCTGGCGCGGCGGTGCGATTTTCGCCTCGTCCGACGGAACGCTTTTGCCGTGACACGAACTACCACACACCATGGTTCGCGCGTTCATCCTGGTGAAGACGGGGGCCGGCGAGTCGGAGGACCTCCTCGCGCCCGTCAAGGAGTTCGAGAGCGTGGTCGAGGCCCACATCGTCGCCGGCGAGTGGGACATCATCGCCGAGGTGGACACCGACGCCGTCTACGACGTGATGAAGGTGTCATCCAGCGGCATCCAGGCCCTGGACGGCGTCAGCGACACGAAGACGTACATCGCCATCGACGAGTGAGGTCGGTCGCGGGGGCGTCGCGTCCGTCCGCCGACCGCTCTTCCACCCGGCGTCGTAACTTCTATCGGTTTCGAACCTCCGTCATCGTCGTCGCCAACGGTTTCTAACAAGAGTATTCAGCGTGGCCGGCGAACCGCCACGCGTGGGCGTCACGCTTGCGAATCGCAACGGTCGGCGGCTCGAACTGACGGCGGGAGAGGTGACCGGCGCGCTCGGGGATTCGGTTACGGTCCTCCCGCTGGTCGTCGCCCTCGGCGCGCTGACGCCGCTGTCGGTGCCGCGCATCCTGCTGTGGTTCGGCGTCTTCCAGATCGTCTGGGGGGTCGGCTACGGCCTGCCGCTCTCGGTCGAGCCGATGAAGGCCCTGGCCGGCCTGGCGATCGCGGGAGTCCTCGGGGTCCCCGAACTGCTCGCCGCCGGCCTCCTGTCCGGGGGCGCGTTGCTCCTCGGCGGGCGACTCGGCCTGCTCGCCCGCCTCCAGCGCGTCGTCTCCGACCCGCTCGTGCGGGGGATCCAGCTGGCGGTCGCGCTCGTCCTCGCGCGGGCGGCGGTCGACCTGCTCGCGGTCGATCCCCTCCTGGCGGGCGTCGGCGCCGCCGCAGTCGCCCTCGTCGCCCTCACGGGCCGCCCGCAGGCCGGCGCGCTCGTCGTCCTCGGGATCGGCGGCGCGCTGGCCGTCGCCGAGACCGGGGTGCCCGCGCCGTCGCCCCCCTCGCTGGCGCTCTTCCCGGACGGCCTCCCCGCGCTCTCGGCCGACGTCGCCAGCGGGACCCTCGCCCAGCTCGCCACGAGCGTCGGCAACGCCGCCGTCGCCACCTCGCTGCTCTGTGCCGACCTGTTCGACGCCGACGTCTCCGCCGACGAGCTCGCGGGGAGCATGGGCGCGATGACGCTGGTCGCGGTCCCGCTCGGCGGCCTCCCGATGTGCCACGGCAGCGGTGGCCTCGCCGGCAAGCACGCCTTCGGCGCCCGCACCGGCGGGGCGAACCTCGTCCTCGGCGCGCTCTACCTCGCCGGGGCGCTCGTCGCCGGCGTCGTGACCGCCATCCCGACCGCCCTGCTCGGGGTTGTGCTCGTCGTCGTCGCGGTCCACCTGGGACGCACCGCGATCGACTCCGCCGACCGGCCGCTCACGGTCGGCGTCGGCGTGCTGGCGCTCCTCTCCTCGATCGGCGTCGCCTTCGTCCTCGGCGCCGTGGTCGATCGCCTGCTCGCGCGCCTCCCCGCAGAGCACCCCCTGCGCTCGCGGTGACGTCCCTGCCCTCGCGGTGACGTCGACCGTCCACGCCGCGTCGGACGACCCGGGAGACTCATACGTCGGCCGCGGCAACTCCATTGCGTGACCTGGCAGGAACTGTTCGACCGGGCCGAGGTGCACGACGTGACCGAGGCGGCGATCCGAGAGGCCGTCGCCGAACTGCGGGACGACGGCGCATGAGCGCCGCCGTCCGGGGGGAGCGCGCGTGAGCGACCCCGTCGAGCCGAGTCCGGCCCGGGTCGTCGCGGACGCCGACGTGCTGGCCGCGGATCTGCTCGTCGGCGGCGCGTCGCGGGCGGCCCTCGACCGCCTGCGTTCCCACGCCTGGACGACGCTCGTCGCCAGCCCGCGCCTGCTCGACGAGGCCGAGGCGGTGATCGGGGGACTCGCGGAGCCGTCGCTGGCGCGTGACTGGCGCGACCGCGTCGAGGCGTGTTGCGATTCGGTCGACCACCCCGCCGGCGACCACCCGGCGCTCGCGGCGGCCTACCGCGGCGGCGCGATGCACCTCCTGACCTTCGACGAGCGCCTCACGAGCGCCCGCGCGGGCGCGGCCCTCCAGGGCCGGGTGCCGCTGAGCGTCCGGTCCCCCGACGCCTTCGACGCGCTGTTCGACCCCGAGAGCCTGTACGCCGAGGTCGTCGGCGGCGACTATCCCGGTCCCGACCGCGACCCGCGCAGCTGAGTCCGGTGCCCCCCTCCCTCGCGGTCGGTCATCCGTGCTCGCGTCAGGCGTCGCGATCCGCGAACCACTCGGCGAACTTGGCGAGCGCGCGCCCCCGGTGGGAGATGGCGTTCTTCTCGGCGGCGGTCATCTCCGCGAAGGTCGTCCCGTCGTGCTCGAAGATCGGATCGTAGCCGAAGCCGCCGTCGCCGCGCGGGGCGACGATCCGCCCGTGAACGGCGCCCTCGAACAGTTTGACCGGGAGCGCGTCGTCGACGTCCGAGCCCCCCTGTGCGCCCGAGTCGCTACCCCCGACGGCCGAGTCGGCCGTCGGCCCCCTCGCGGCGGCCGCCGTCCGGTCGTCGCGGTCGACGGGGTCCGGGCTGGCCGCGAACTCCCCGCCGTCGCAGTACGCCAGCACGCACCGGAAAGCGGCCCGGTGGACCGCGTCGCCGGCCGCGTCGTCGTCTGGAGCGCCCCCCGCGTTGTCTGGAGCGCTCCGGGCGTCGGCCGCGTCACCGGCGTCGCCGTCTCCCGCCGACGTCACCAGCCGGTAGACCGTCTCCACGCCGAGGGTGTCCTCGACGTACGACGAGTACGGGCCGGGGAAGCCGTCGAACCGCTCGACGAACAGCCCGGCGTCGTCGACGAGGACCGGTTCGCCGGCGTGGCGGTAGGCCTCGCGGGCGCCGCGGGCCGCGATGGGGCCGAGCGTGTCGGCCTGCACCTCGGTGTAGTCGAAGTCGAGCTGTGAGACCGCCGCGCCGAGGTACTCCTCGGCCTCGCGGACCTTCCCGGCGTTGGTCGTCACGTAGCGGAGCATACCGCTCCGTGCGCCGAGGCGGGCAAAATGATCGTCGGTTCGGTGGCGTTCGCTACCGACCGTTCAACGGAACGGCCGTTCGGCGGGGTGCACGGCCGGCAGGCCCCGGACGGCGGGATCAGTCGACGACGACTTCGACCGGGCCGTCGTCCTCGGCCTCGATGCCGTCGCCCGAGCCCCGCTCCAGGTACAGCATCGCGCCGGCGACCAGCAGCACGACCCACGACCGCCAGGAGGCGAGGTTGAGGGTGTAGCCGATGCCGAAGGGCTTCTGCACGAGCATCCCCTTGCCGGGCTGCCAGTAGGAGGCGAGCAGCCGGCCGACGCTGGGGCGCTCGAAGTTGTACGGGATCCCGAAGATGGTTCCGGACTGCGGTTTGTCGGCCATACGCTTCGTACGCCCGGATGGGGGATTAAGGTTTGGCTGACGACCGCCCCACCGCGGGCGAGTCGTCGCGCGATCCGGTCGACCGGTTCGACGTCCGCCGGGCGGTCCCACGACTGACGTCCGCCGGGCGGTCCCACGGCCGACGTCCGCCCGTTATCCGCGGTGGGGCCGTGCTCGTCGGCGGTCGTCCCTGCGCGGCGACACCCCCACTCGCGGCGACGACCCCGGACCTCCGGGGGACCGGCAAAAACCGCCGGACTGCGGCGCAGTCGTTCGCCCGTCGCACGGTCGTCTGACAGGGATTTAAGTCCCGACGGAGGGTCGACTCACCCGGGCGCGCACCGACGGCCTCAGTTCCCATCCTCCCACCTGCGCGCCCGGCACACCCACAGCGCACGGTCGTCCCGGCGGTCGGCGTCGTCCCCCACGGCGCCCCGACGCCGCCGGGACGCGGGGGGTCTCCCCCCAGGCCGTGTACGCTTCACTCCCCCGGAGCGAACGCGCCGCTCGCGGCGCGGTTCTTTCGGCGATTCGGTCGAGACCTTGGTCGGGCGGCGCGATTCCGTCGAGACCTTCGTCGAGCAGCGCGAACGGCGAGGGGGACCGCGTCGGCCGGTCAGGTGGCCTGATCGTCGAGCAGCGCCTCGCGGACCCGGGCGAGGTCCTCCCGCTCGGAGATGAGCGCGAGCTGGTCGCCGACCTCGATCTCGGTACCCGGCAGCGGGATCGACATCGGTTCCCGGCTCTTGCCGTGGGCGTAGATGCGGGCGTTCGCTCCGAGGTCGACGTCGGCGACGTACTCCCCGACGACGGGCGAGCCCTCGGTGATCGTGAGCGTCGTGAGCTGGAGGCGCTCGGTCAGGTCGCCGATCGCGTTGAAGTTACCGCCCAGCAGCGCCGTCTTCGCGCCGGCGGCGCCGAGGCGCTCCGGGTAGACGATCTCGTCCACCTCGTCGGCGTAGGTGTCGTAGATCTCCTCGCGGTAGTCCTCGCTGATGCGCATGACGGTGCGACAGCCGAACTCGGCGCCGACCGTGCAGGCCGCGAAGTTGGCGTTCGGGTCGCCGGTCAGTCCGCCGATGGCGTCGGCGTCCTCGACGCCGGCCTTGCGCAGGACCGACTCGTCCTCGCCGTCACCGACGACGACCTCGAACCCGGCCTGGCGCGCCCGCTCGGCCTTGGTCTCCTCGATCTCGACGATGACGACGTCGTGTCCCTCCTCCTTGAGCACGCGCGCGGTTCGGGCGCCGACGCGGCCGTACCCCACGATAACGAATCGCATACCTGGAGGTACGGCGAGCCGGCATTAAAACCTGCGGGACGGAGGATCGGCGGACGGCGGCGGATCTCCCCGGTCACAGCGACGCTCGTCACCGCCGCGTCCGTCACCGCGACGCTACCCCCGCGTCAGTTCGTAGGCGAACAGCGCCAGTTTCGCCCGTGCGTCGCGGAGGCCGCCGTCGACGGCCGCGGCGAGCAGGTCGTCGTAGTCGGCGCGGTCGACCCGGATGGACTCGTTGAAATCGAGGTCCTGCTCGCCGACCGGGCGGCAGCCGCGGGCGACGAAGTAGTGGTGGACGGTGTTGGCGATGCCGTTCGCCGGTTCGGCGACGTCGAGGCGCTCGACCGTCTCGGCCTCGTAGCCGGTCTCCTCGGTGAGTTCGCGGCGCGCGGCCGCGGCGAGGTCGGTGTCGCCGGGCTCGCTCGTCCCCGCGGGCAGGCCCCGGTTGACCCGGCCGACGGCCTGGCGCCACTCGGCGATGGTCACCACCTCGCCGTCGGGCGTGAAAGGCAGGACGACCACCGCCGGCGGCTCGTCGACGTAGTGGAAGTCGCTCTCGGTGCCGTCGGGGAGGACGACCTCGTCGCGGCGTACCTCGAACCCCGGGCAGGCGTAGTCGACCGCCGACCCCGTCGTCTCCCACGCCAGGTCCGCGTCGTCTGTCATGGAAGGGGGTTGCCCCGGCCGGTCAATAAGTCCGCCGTCGGCACCGCCCGGCTACCGCTCGTCGAACCGGAGGTACCCGCCCGTGAGGACGGAACCGAGGCAGACCAGTCCGAGCGCGAGGTGCCACTCGTCGACCCAGAACGGGAGCGGGTAGCTCGTCTGGAGCGCCTGGAGGAGGAACGACAGCACCGGGACCTCCCCGCCCTCGGCCGGGCCCTCGTAGCCCGCCGGCGGGTTGTACAGCGGCGCGCCCACGGTCTCCCCCTCCGGGAGGTGCTCGGCCTCGTAGGGGATCAGCGGCGTCCCGTAGCTCCACACCGTCGCCCCCGACTGGTTGACCTCGACGAGTCGCTGGTTGGCCGAGTCGGTGATCAGCGTGTTGCCGTTCGGGAGGCGGTCGGCGTCCCGCGGCCACGAGAAGTCGACGCCCTCCGCCCGCCGGAGTTCCCAGGCGACCGTCCACTCGCCCGCCTCGTTCCGGTGGAGTTCGACGATCCGGTTGTTCTCGCTGTCGGCGACGAGCACCGCGCCCTCGCCGAGCCACTGGGGGTTGTGCTGGCGCTTGAGCACCGACGGGTCACCGCCCTCGTTGATCACCTCGACGACGCCCTCGCCGCGCTCGACGATCACGAGTTCGTTCGCGTTGCGCACCGAGACGAGGTAGCGATCCTCGCCGATGTGGTCGACGTCGTTGATGTGGAGCCAGTCGACGCGCGTCGGGTCCTCGGGGGCCTCGTAGCGCTCGCTGGCGTTCCACTGCCAGGTGATCTCGCCGCCACGGACCGTGAAGATCCGCTCGTGTTCCATGTCGGTGACGAGGAACTCACCGGAGGGCAGGAGTTCGACGTCGTGGACCTCGCTGTTCTTGCGGGTCCGAACCGGGAAGGAGAACTCCCCGACGACGCGGGGATCGGGTCCCGGCTCGATCATCCGGAAGCCCGTGTGGACGCAGGGCGACTCGTAGGGGCCGCAGTCCTCGTAGCCGGAGTCCATGAACCCGGCGAGCACCGTGCCGTTGTCGAGTTGCGTCACGTCGAAGTAGCTGTCGGCGTCCGCCAGTCGCCAGGAGGTCTGGTTCCCGGAGAGGTGGTAGACGCTACCTTTCTCGTGGAGGCCGGCGCCGCCGCCCTGGGAGCCGACGAGCGTCTCGCGGGAGGCGCCGTCGTCGCCGCCGGCGGCCCCGATGGCGGGCGCGAGCGCCGCGCTCACCACGAGCGCGACCGCGAACACGACCACCCCGGCCGCGACCAGCGCGGTGCCGGTCTGCTTCCTGGAGACCATCGCCTAGGCCTCCGCGAAGGAGCGAATAAGCCTTCGGATGTTCCGCGTGATCGACGCCCCCGGACTGTCACCGCCGTCGGACGGTCCCCGCGACGGTAGAGTGATGTGGGTCGGGCGTCGATCAGTCCGGGTGGCCGAGCCCACGGTCTCCACCGAGACGAAGATCACGATCGGATGCATGTTCCTGGGGCTCACCGGGTGGTACCTCGCCGGACGATTCCTCGACAGCGAGGCGATCGAACTCCTCGCGCTGTTCGGCCTCGGCGTCGTCCTCCCCGCGCTCCTCAACGAGCGGCGTCGGCGTGCGCAGTGACGCGGCCGGCGCCCGCTCCTCGGACGCCGCCCGCTCCTCGGGCGCCGCCGACTTCCCGGACGTCGCCGGTCTCCCCGGACGTCGCTCCACCGCGTCCCAGGTATCTGCCGCTCTCCGGGCCACCGTCCGGTAACCAGACGTGCACCGTTCGGTCGTCGAAGCGTCGGTATCTCCCGGCGACTCGACGGCAAACGGTACGTGAACGTCGCCGAACGTGAGCACCCGGTGAGCGACTGGTAACAACGAATTTGCTCGGCACTCCACATGTTCGCGGCCATGGCGGATGGCTCGGCAGGAGACGACAGCGTACGGGTTCTCGTCGTGACCGTCGTCGTGTGCCTCCTCCTCGGGAGCGCGACGGTCGCATCGACGACGAGCGGTGCCGCACCGGCGCCGCCGGACGCCGCCGAGGCGTTCGAGTCGGCCGGGGGCCACGGGGACGACCTGGCGTTCCAGTCGGGCGGCAGGGGGACCGGCGCCTCGGGGGCGGACGCCTCGACGTTCGTCGTCCTGTCGACGGCCGGGGGACCGGACTTCGACTACGAGTTCACCGTGGACGGGACGGTCCGGAAGACCGCGACCGAGCACGTCGCAGCCGACCGGGACGACCGAATCACCTACAACGGGGACGGGACGGTGACGGTGCGCGGGTCGACCGGTCACCGCTCCGGGGACGCGTACCGGATCTCGGGCGACGTCGTCGACTTCCGGGCGAGCACGAGCGTCGCGAACTTTCGCCTGGAACTCGACGGCCGCGACGTGACCCGGGCGCTGGCCGGCGGATCGGGTCGGACGCCCTCGACGTTCGTGATCCAGTCGACGAGCGAGGGTGACGATTTTAGCTACGAGTTCACCGTCGAGGGAACCGTCGAGAAGACCCAGACGGAGACCGTCGCCGCCGATTCCGGCGACCGGATCGTCGACAACGAGGACGGGACGGTGACAGTGCGAGGGTCGACCGGCGACCTGTCCGGCGACGCCTACCTGATCACCGGCGACATCGTCGACTTCCGGGCGGGCACGGGCACCGCGAACTTCCGCCTGGAACTCGACGGCGAGGACGTCACCGACGACCTGACCGACGGGCTGCCGCCCGCCTCGACGTTCGTGATCCAGTCGACGGCCGAGGGCGACGACTTCGACTACGAGTTCACCGTCGAGGGCACTGTCGAGAAGACCCAGACCGAGACCGTCGCCGCCGACAGCGGCGATCGGATCGTCGACAACGGCGACGGCACCGTCACGGTGCGAGGGTCGACCGGCGACCTGTCCGGCGACGCGTTCTCCATCAGGGGCGAGATCGTCTCGTTCACGACCGGCGCGACCCCCTCGACCGTCCGCCTCGAACTCGACGGCGAGAACGTCACCGACGACCTGATCGGCGGTGAGCCGTCGGGACCGACGCGGATCGGCGAGTGTCGGGTGATCGACGCGCCCGGCCGGTACGAACTCACGGGCGACCTCGCCGGCGGCGAGGCCGACGTCTGCGTCCACGTCCGGTCCTCGGACGTCGTCCTGGACGGCAACGGGAACACCATCCGGGGGAGCGGCGGCGGCGACAGCGTCGGCGTCCTCGTCTACGCCGCGAACCGCTCGGAGGGCGTCGACGTCGACGAGAGCCTCTCGAACGTCACCGTGCGCGACGTCCGGGTGCGCAACTGGGGCAACGGCGTCGAAGTCGGGACGATTCGGGGGAGCGCGACCAGCGCGACCCTCCGGGACGTCGTCGCCCGGAACAGCGTCTACTCGGGGATCGCCCTGACCGAGGTCGACGGCGTCTCGCTCCGGAACGTCAGGGCGTCGGGAAGCAGATTTGGGATCTACCTCTGGGAGGCCACCGGGGTCGACGCCCGGGACCTCGGGGTAACGAACAACGACCGCATCGGGCTGTACCTCGCCCAGAACGTCCGGGGCAACACGTTCGACGACGTGCGCGCCACCGAAAACGGCCCCGACTCGGTGGCGACGGGCGTCTACTTCTCCGACGACGTCTCCGAGAACGTCCTCACCGACGTATACGCCGCGAACAACGACGGCGCGGGGCTCCGGTTCTCCGACAGCTCGGACAACACGGTGCGGGACTCCGTCGTCGAGTCGAACGGCGGCCCCGGCGTCCTCGGGAACCCCGCCGGCGGCGAGCACCTGCTGCGCGTGACCGTCCGTAACAACGGCGGGCCGGCGGTCGCACAGTCGTCGGGGAGTCTCCGGGCGACCGACCTCCGCCTCGGGTCGACCGCGACCGTCACGTTCGACGAACAGCCGGTCACCCTGGAGCCCGTCGCCCGCGACGACCTCGCGGCCGGACTCCCCGGCGAACCGCTGACCGACGGCCTCCGGCTGACCGACGTCGAGGGGGAGGTCGACGTCACGTTCACCTACGGCGACGACGTCGACGGATCGACGGTCGAACTGTGGCGCTTCGACGGGAGCGACTGGGTGCCGGTGTCTGCCGAGGTCGACGCGGGCGCCGAGCAGGTCTCGGCGTCGGTCGCGACCGACGGCGTCGTCGTCCCGATCACCGCGACCGACGACGCTGACGCCGGTGACGACGCCGACACCGGTGACGACGCAGATACCGAGACTGACGGCGATGCGTCCGACAACGATGCGTCCGACAGCGAAGCGGACGCCGGCGAGACGGGCGACGAGACGGACGCCGGCGACGCCATCCCGGATGACGACGACACCGCCACCGACGCCGGGACCGGCGTCGCCGGTGACGGATCGACGTTCGTGATCCAGTCGACGGCCGAGGGCGACGACTTCGACTACGAGTTCACCGTCGAGGGCACCGTCGAGAAGACCCAGACCGAGACCGTCGCCGCCGACAGCGGCGATCGGATCGTCGACAACGGCGACGGCACCGTCACGGTGACCGGCTCGACCGGCAGCCTGTCGGGCGACGCGTTCACGATCTCCGGCGAGATCCTGGCGTTCGAGGCGAGCGCCGACGCGTCGACGTACCGCCTCGAACTCGACGGCGAGGACGTCACCGACGACCTGGTCTCGGGCTGACCCCGGTCGGCGGCGCCTCGCCCCGGCTCACCGGTAGCGCAGGTGGACCCACGCCAGTCGGTCGCCGTGGACCGACAGCCAGTCGCTCGCGTCGCTGATCGGTCGGTGCAGCGTCTCGTACTCCCCGGCCACGCCGTGTCTGTCGAAGCGAGCCGCCACGAGCGCGTCGGCGGGCAGGCTCCAGTAGATCGCGCGCCGGGCGTCCTCGGTCAGCCCCACGAGGTCGCGGGTGGCCGATTCCGTTCGCAGCAGCGCCGCGGCCATCGCGTCGGCGTGGACCGCGTTCCGGTGGTGCGCGAGCGCGTCGAACAGCGACTCGAAGACGTCCGCGTACGTGGCCGTCGCGCCGTCGGGTGTGTGGCTCTCGGTTCCCATCTCCGCTCGACACTGCCGGCCGACGCGAGGTAAACCTCCGCCACGGGTGCGGAGTGAAAGTGACCGATTCGGCGGAAGTGAAGCCGTCGTCTCCCCGTGCGGCCGCGGTCGAAAATGAGAGGGACCGACTCGACTTCGGAACGATGATCCGTTACGGTGCGAGCGCGTCCTCAGAGCGTCCGTTTTTCGATCGTTCTAGCTTGTGCTTCGTCTGCACCCACGCGAGTCGTCGGATCGAGGACAGCGATGTTCCGTCCCGGAACGCCTCGTCGAACTGCTGGCACTCCCGAACGTAGTGGTTCTCGACTGCTTCGGCCGAGAGGCCCGAGTTCCCGTCGCGGAACGATCGTATCTTCTGCCGGTACTCCTCGTTCAGGTACTCGCCTCGTCTCATCTTCTGTCCCTCCCCAGAGGACGGTAAACTTTACTCGGTACTTAGTATTTTCTCAGCATGTCCACAATGTCTTGGCAGTGAACGCGTCCCCACCGGCGCGGCCACGTCGACACCGCCGGCGTTCTAACGACGGGATGCGCTTCGGGCGGGGCCGCTGAAGGGATCGGCCGAGACGGTAGCGATTCCGCGAGAGGGTAGCGCGTCGGAACTCCGCGGAGACGACGGTTCCTGAGCGCGCTTCGGACCCACAGGGGGCCACTCACGCGCTCAGTCTCCTCGCGTGATCGAGATCCGCCCATCTCACGGGGGGTTGACCAGCAGGTACCGACTTCTGGATATGGCCTTGTTGAAACCTCAAGTGGTGATAGATTTCAGCAGTCCTGCTGAATACAGGGCGCGTATTCAGCACTCCCTTCCTCAATTTGTGGATTCACTCGGTCACTCACAACAACAACCGTCCGTCAAATTGTCATGTTTTCACAAGGAGTGGCATCCAATGGGAGAATAGAGACCGATGAATATGATAATGTGCCGGGCGTGTGGGGAGTTCACTACGGCTAAGAAGGAAGACGGGATATTCGTTCCCATCAAGAAAGAGTGTCCAGCGTGTGGCGGAACGAAGTTCAAGCGCTACGGGTCCAAGGTCGCCGAATCGGGCTGACTAATAAGCCGCCTTGTGAGTGAGTGAGTGAGAACGACGAAGTTCATCTGTAAAGACGTCAGAAAGCAATTCCTGGCACCTACTGAACCGTCGAAGGAGCCGTGAATTAAAAATCTCCGTGATAGACATATCCTCTCTATGTAGCACGACTATCCTATCAATTGTGAAGGGTTTCAATAGAGCCCTGGATATCTGCTCTAATCGAAGACTCTATCAGCATAATCAGTGGTTGATTTTTACCATTCCCTTCAGTAAGTGATCATGTGAACTACTGATTTTTCATAATGTCTTTGTTACATAATGTGGGGAGCACTACTTTGTACGTTCTCTGTCCAAATGTCGCGTCGATTTCAAACGATCGCGGAGTCTCCTTGACCACGTCCTCGAATGGGACATCGGGTTTAGAAAGAACTCGCCCGCTTCTAGAGAGGTGATGGAAGTAAAATACCGTAGGAGCTGCGTCTAAATCTTTCTCAAATTTCGATTCATTGTTATCTTCTGTAGATGCTTGTTCGTACTCATCTAAAGAAACTGAAAATGAAACACCAGTTGAAACGTTTTCACCGATTAGTCCCTTCCTCGTCAAAACCTGTCTTAACCGAGATGAAGCGAGATTTGCAACCTCATGCGTAGCCCATCTTTCAAAATATGACCGGTCGTCTACACCATATCGAGATCCTCCATATCGTTCGTCGGAGTCCACATTCATAGACACCTGTGGCCCCTCTCCCAGTGTTTTCCGCGTCTCGATATCTGCTTCTGATCCGGTTTCGCTCAAACAGCCAGATAAAAATACAGACGTTACCAAGCCCGTCGCTGTAAGATATTTTCGCCGGTACACAAGTTGCAACTACATGTCAATTAGTAAATCTTTTTGGGTGTGCCTATTCGGCCTGTGTCAATCAATTGAAAAACGGCTTCAACCAGTGCCGAGCTAACCACAAAGCGAACACAGACTGTACAGCAGGTCTACGTTACGAGTCTCCCGGAGGTTGCATACACGGCCGGTCGTTGTCGTAGTAGACCTCCACGATCAGCAGCCGATCAGCGACAGCGGGATCTTCGATATCCAGTTCCCAGGCGAAGTGGCGAGCCATCCCCTTCACGGAGTGCGTCGCCACGTTGCACCGGGAACAGCGGAACGTCCACCGGACTTCAGGCTGTGCTGAAGCCGCGCCTCCTGGAGGAGCCGCCGCACCGGGAGGTGCAGCGGCACCGTGTCGACGCCGCCGTCTCCGGGCTCGTGCTCCTCGCCGTCGCGGTCGACGATCTCTCTAGTGACGCTCGTTCGTCGTCAGGTGCGGCCCCGGTACGATTCGCTCCGCTCCTCGCGTTGCGAAGTGGGGTGAAAATGGGCCGGCGCAGATTTGAACTGCGGTTACGGCCACCCGAAGGCCGAAGGATACCAAGCTACCCCACCGGCCCGCAAGACGAAGTACCGCCGCCGTCGCGTTTAACAGTTGTGATTGGGCATCGACCGCTCCGTCGTCGGCGGGTTCCGACCGCCTAGTAGCGCGTGAAGCCGTCGGTGTCGAGGTAGTTGTGGGCGACGGTGATGGCGTGGTCGGCGTGGATGCGTTCGGGTCCGAGGCGGAGGCGAGCGTCCGCGGCGTCCGCCAGCAGGTCGGTCTCGCGCTCGGTGAAGTCGCGGTGATCCGAGAGGACGAAGATCGGGTCCGTCGGCGGTTCGCGCTCGACGACCGGCGTGCCGTCCTCGTGGAGTTGAATCACGGTCCCGTCGCCGCCGAGCCAGTCGAGGGCGTCCGCGAAGCCGAAGCGGCGGATCTCGACCCCGGGGCTCGGCTCGGCGGCCATGTGGCCGATGGCCTCCTCGCGCTCGTCGAGCGCGCCGCGGATCAGCGCGGCGGTGCTGCGCTCGTCGGGGTGGAGGTTGCGCACCGACGCGCCGTCGGCGGTGACGGTGAACGCGTCGCCGAGGACGAGGTGGACCCGGGCGTTCTCACGGAGACCGTGCGAGAGGACGAGGCCGGCGGTCACACAGCGACTCAGCAGGTCGAGGCGACCGGCGCCGCCGGCGAGGTCGTCGAGGGAGAACGACGCGTCGAGCGGGACCTCGTGGCCGAGGACGACGAACTGGCGCATGCCGGTCGCTCGCGTCCCACCGGCCTGGGTCTTTCGACACGCCGGGCGGGTCGGTCGCGGCGGCGGGCGCGTCTCACGGCGGCGGGCGCGTCAGTCGCGGCGCTGGGTGCCGTCGGTCGCGGTGTCGGTGCTCCTCGGGGCTGCGATGGCACTGTTCGGGTCGACGTGGCGAAAAGAGGCTCGCGCGACCCGGTCGCCCGGCGTCGCGTCGAGGCGTCGGTCAGGCGCCGCTCGGGGTCGGACGCGGTTCCGGACCGGGGCCGGGACCGGTCGGGCCGGTCGGGCCGCCCTCTGGCTGGGGCGGCTTCGGGGCGCCCGCCGTCTTGTTGCCGCTCACGAGGAAGTCGGCGAGGTTGCCGACGAACACCTCGTTGTCGGCGAAGTAGACGTTCTCGGGGTTGAGGAACGAGGTGTCACCGACGGCGGTGACGTTCCCCGTCCGGGCGGCGAGCGCGTAGGTGTCCTGCCTGCGGGTGGTCGAGAGGGTCGTGCCCTCCAGCCCGCGCAGCACGGTCGCGTCGTCCGGGGCGACCAGGGGCGCCGCGTCGCGGAGGACGACCCGGTCGACGCCCCGCGTGAGGTCGGCCGAGCCGGTCGCGGTCGCGTACACGCTCTTGAAGTTGTTCTGGTTCTCGCGCATGTTGTAGACGTAGCCGCCGCCGAAGCCCACGCCGAAGGAGGAGCCGACCGCGGTGTCCTTGCTGCCGACCTGTTCGACCCGGGCCATCAGGAGCCCGCCCGAGACCTGCGTCTGGGCGGGGTCGGCGAGCAGCATGACGCGCCCGCCGGCCGCCTCGAAGGCCTCGACGCCGGCGACCTGCGAGTCGGTGTAGCGGCGGTGCGGGTTCGCCACGAGGTAGGCGTCGGCCGAGCGGAGCGACTCGTTGAGGTCGCGATCCTCGCGGGTGAAGTAGGTCACCTCGTGGCCGTTCTCGATCAGCACGTTCACGAGCGGCTGGATGTCGCCCTCGCTGACGCCGTTCTCGTGGCCCACGTCGATCAGGACCGTCTTCGACTCGCCGGTCGCGTCCATCGTGACGGTCCCGCTCTCGGCGTCGGTCGGGGGGAGGGCGTTCGACGGCCGGAACTGCTCGTTCTGGATCTCGGGCGGCGACGGGGCGTCCCCGGAGAAGCCGACCGTCCCGGCGACCGCCGTCCCGCCGACGACGACCGCGACGATCACCACGAACAGTCCGACCTGCCTGAGTACCTCACGCGCTGGCATTGCTGATCACCTCGTCTTCGTACCTGACCTCGCCGTACACCATCAGCGCCGTCGGCGCGTCGACGCCGTCGTAGCCGACGGGGCTCTCCTTGATCACGACCGGTTCGCCGCTCTCGGAACTCAGGAGGATGATTCCCATGCGGCTCGGCGGTTCCTTCTCGACGACGGCGTAGGAGTCGAGGCCGGCCCGGTCGGCGGCGTACTGCGTCGCCTCGGGGAGCGTGCCGATCCGGTCGGCCATCCCGTTACGGACGGCCGTCGGGCCGACGTACACCTTGGCGTGGGACACCTCCTCGCGGGAGATGTTCAGCCGGTCGCCGCGCCACTTCATCACGCTCCCGACGAACATCCGCCGGAGCGTCTCGATCTGCGCGCGGCGCTGATCGAGGGTCCCCGACGCCTTGTCGGGGCCGGTTCGGATCTCGGAGCCGATCGGCGGCGCGGGCGTCGAGCCGCGCACGCCGACCGAGCCGACGAACGAGGAGGGCATCGCGTAGATGCGCTCGGCCGGGAGCATCGCGTAGTAGGCGCCGGAGGCGCCGGTCGACTGGACGCTCGCCACGACCGGCATCTCCTCGGCCGTTCGCTGGACCGCCATGTAGAGCCGTTCGCTCGCGGCGGCCGACCCGCCGGGACTGTCCACTTTCAGTACAACTGCCTTCACCGTCTCGTTCTGACGGACCTGCTTCAGATCCTCCTCCCAGGCGTCGACCGAACTGGAGGAGACGTAGCCGTCGATGGAGACCACGGCGACCGCGTCGTCGGGGCCGCTGGTCCGCTCCCACACGACGGGTGCGAGGACCGCGCTGACGAGGACGGCCGCGACGACGACGAACACGGTGACCGTGCGGCCGCCGATCGCGGAAGAACCTCTCGTATCCATATCTGCGTACGTGACTATCGCTACGTATGATATAACGGCCAGGATATGTCAGAGAGCCGTTTCACCCACGGGGACGACCCGGCAACGTGTGCACGGACCAGTTACGTGTGTACGGCCCAGTAACGCGTGCGTAATCTGGCAACATGTGGCCCGGCAGCCGGTGGGTCCGGTGCCGGACGCGAGAACGGATCAGTCGGTCAGCCCGTAGCCGCGCCGGACGAGCGCCACGTCGAGGCCGACGACGGCGGCGGCGAACGCCGTGAGTACCGCCAGCGAGAGCGCCGGGTCGACCTCGGCCTGGCCGAGGAAGCCGTACCGGACCCCGTTGACCATGTAGACCATCGGGTTCAGCAGGGAGACGTCCCGGACGAGCGGCGGGAGGTCGTTCAGCGAGTAGAACACGCCGCCGAAGAACACTAGCGGGCGGACGATGAACTGGTTCATCATCGTCAGGTCGTCCCAGTCGTCGGCCCAGAGCCCGCCCAGGAGGCCGATGGCCGCGAACAGCACCGTGATCACCAGGGCGAAGGCCAGGAGGAAGACCGGTCGGACGAGGCCGACGGGCGTGAAGGCGGCGCCGACGGCGGCCACGAGCGCGCCCACGAGCAGGCCCCGAACCGCGCCCGCGACGACGTACGCCCCGACCATCGTCGCGTGGGACATCGGCGAGGTGAGCGGCTCCTCGATGTAGCGGTTCCACCGCCCGTGGAACACCGTGAAGGAGGCGTTCTCGAAGGCGTTGGAGATGGCGCCGAGCACGACCAGCCCCGGGAGGATAAAGAGGATGTAGGGGACGCCGTTGACGGTGCTGATGCGCTCGCCGAGGATCACCCCGAACACCGAGAAGTACAGCACGTTCGTGATGAACGGCGGGACGAAGGTGTTCTTCGGCCGCCGGAGGAACCGCTGGATCTCCCGGCGGGTGAGCGTCCGGAACCCCGTCGGCAGGGCGCGGGCGAGCGCCCCCGCGACCGTCCCGATCACGGCGACCCCTCCCCGGCCGTGACCGACGCGGCGTCGCGGTCGGTCTCGTTCCCCCGACCGTCCTCGCTCGTTTCGCTCTCGTCGGGCCGGGTCGTCTCGCCGCCGGCGTTCGTCATCGAGACGAACACCTCCTCCAGCGAGGGCCGCGAGATGTCGAGGTCGACGATCCCGTGGCCGGCCCGGTCGAGCGCCCGGACCAGGTCGGGGGCGACGAGCCCGCCCTCCCGGGCGGCGACGACGAGGCGGTCGCCCTCCAGGTCGACCGACTCCACGGCGGTGGAGCGGAGGTCCAGGTCGGGCGTCGTCGCCGGCGGCTCCCGGAGCGTCACCGTGATGCGGTCGGTGCCGCGCCCGATCAGGTCCTCGGGGCTGGCGACCTCGACCACCCGGCCGCCGTCGAGGATGGCGACCTCGTCGCAGAGGCGCTCGGCCTCCTCGATGTAGTGAGTGGTGAGCAGGATCGTCGTCCCGGACTCGTTCAGGTCGACGATGGTCTCCCAGAGCGAGCGCCGGAGCTGGACGTCGACGCCCGCGGTCGGCTCGTCGAGGATCAGCAGGTCGGGGTCGGTCACGAGCGCCCGTGCGAGCATGAACCGCCGCTTCATGCCGCCGGAGAGCCAGTCGAAGCGGGTGTCGCGCTTGTCCCAGATGCCGACGCGCTTGAGCGCGTCCTCGGCCCGGTCGCGGGCGACGTCCCGGGGGACGCCGTGGTAGCCCGCCTTGTGTTCGAGCACCTCCCGGATCGGGAAAAAGCGGTCGACGTTGAACTCCTGGGGTGCGAGGCCGATGCAGTCGCGCGCCCGCCGGTAGTCGGCCTCGACGTCGTGGCCGAACACCCGGGCCTCGCCGCCCGACTTCCGAACGAGGCCGACGAGCACGTTGATGAACGTGGTCTTGCCCGCGCCGTTCGGTCCCAGGAGGCCGAAGAAGGAGCCCTCGGGCACCGTGAGGTCGACGCCGTCGAGGGCTCGAACGTCGCCGTACCGCTTGCGGAGGTCCCGCGTCTCGATGGCGGCGGTCATCGCGTTCCCGTCGGGCCGCGAGCGGATTAAGGACCCCGACATCGATCGACGCGACCGCCCCGCCGGCCGTCATGACAGACAATGACACACATTTATACACCTTTGATCTGTTTGCATATAGGTAAATGATTAAAGAATATTATCATTATCAATCATAAACTTTAATGGGGTGTCACGAGCATCCCGGAGCGAGGCGACACCGATGAAACACGTACACGGAGCAGGACCGAGCCGTTTCCGACCGGACCGCCCCCGACGACCGCGTTTGCGACGACAGCCACCGACACCACCGACATGACGACCACTGACGACACCGACCGCACGACCGACTCGATCGCTTCCAACCGACCCCCGACCGAGGCCGAACGCGACGCGCCGCTGGTCCCCGACCTCCGCGAGATGGGGACTGCCGCCTCGCCGACCACCACCGATCTCTACATGGAACTCCGCGACCTGCAAACCCGTCTCGACCGCATCGAGCGACGACTGCCGACCGACCGGACGCGCCCGAGGGAGCAGTCGTCCGCGGGCGGGTCGACCCCGAGCACCGACGGCGGGACGACCGGCGCGACGATCGTCGACTCGCGGTTCCCGACGGGGGGGCGATGAGATGCCCCTCGACGTTCCCTCCGATCCCTACGTCCGCGACGTCGACAACCCCGCCGGCCGGGAGTTCCGGCGCCTGCTCGACGAGCAGACGTTCACCTTCGCGCCGGGCATCTACCACGCGCTCGACGCCCGCCTCGCGGAGATGGCCGGCCTCGACGCCGCCTACATGTCCGGGTACTCGACCGTCCTCGGCCAGTTCGGCTTCCCCGACCTGGAGATGGTGACGATGACCGAGATGGTCGAAAACGCGAAGAGAATCTCGGAGGCGACCACCCTGCCGGTGATCGCCGACTGCGACACGGGCTACGGCGGGGTCCACAACGTCCGCCGGGCCGTCCGCGAGTACGAGAAGGCCGGCGTCGCCGCCATCCACATCGAGGACCAGACCTCGCCCAAGCGCTGTGGCCACATCGCCGGCAAGCAGATCGTCGACCGGGAGACGGCCCGCTCGCGCTTCGAGGCCGCCGTCGACGCCAGGCAGTCTGAGGACACGGTCATCATCGCCCGAACCGACGCCTACGGCTCGGCCAACGGCGACTGGGAGGAGCACCTCGAACGCGGCCGCATCTACGCCGACGCCGGCGTCGACCTGGTCTGGCCGGAGATGCCCGCCCCGAGCCGCGAGGACGCCGTCCAGTACGCCGAGAACATCCACGAGACCCACCCCGACCTCGACCTGGCGTTCAACTACTCCTCTTCCTTCGCCTGGTCCGAGGAGGACGACCCGCTGACGTTCCAGGAACTGGGCGAACTCGGCTACAGGTACATCTTCATCACCCTCTTCGGCCTGCACTCCGGCGCCCACAGCGTCTACGAGGACTTCGAACGCCTGGCCGAGAGCGACGAGCAGGCCCAGTTCGACCTCGAAGAGCGGTACCTCGGCCACGAGACCGAGTCCCACCACGAACTCTCCTTCGTCTCGCGGTTCCAGGACATCGAGACGAAGTTCGACCCGGAGGCCCGCCGGCGCATCGAGTCGAGCGAGGGGTTCAGCGAGGACCAGCCCGAACCGCTCCAGTCGAACGACGACGACTGAGCCGCGACCGGCCTCCCGGCCGATCGCTCGGTTGCCACACGCTACCACACCTATTTACTCGACCACGACACACGACACACCATGGACCGAAGACACGACAGACGGTTCGTCCGGACCTTCTTCACCTCGCCGACGGCGGTCGAGGGGGAAGCGGACAGCGCGAAGATGCTGAAGGGGGCCGCGGGCCTGCGCGGGATGCAGGCTCCGGACGTCTGGGTGCCCGACAACGAGGACGCCACCGCCCCGTCGATGCGCACGGAGGGCGCCGAGAACATCGTCAGGGTCGTCGCCGAACACGGCGCCGACTTCCCCGGCGAGATCCACCCGCGCGTCGTCTGGCACCGCGACAGTCCCGCCACCCGGTATCGGGGGCTCCAGCAGATGCTCACGATCACCGACCCCGAGGGCGGCGCCGCCGACCACATCGACGGCTTCGTCGTCCCCGAGGTCGGCGACGTCGACGACTGGAAGAAGGCCGACGAGGCCATCACCCTCGTCGAGACGGAGAACGGCCTGGAGGAGGGGAGCCTCGCCATGTCCGTCATCGTCGAGAGCGGAGCCGCCGAACTGGCGATGGGCGACCTCCGCGAGGAGATGGGCAGGCCCTCGAACAACCTCGAACGCCTGTTCCTCCTCGTCGACGGCGAGGTCGACTACACGAAGGACATGCGCGCGATGACGCCCACCGGCGAACTTCCGCCGTGGCCGGAACTCCGGCACAACACCTCACGCGGGGCGAGCGCCGCCGGCTGCATCGCCGTCGACGGCCCCTACGACGACATCCGCGACGTCGAGGGGTACCGTGAGCGCATGACCGAAAACCAGGCGAAGGGGATGCTCGGCATCTGGTCGCTCACGCCCGGCCAGGTCGTCGAGGCCAACAAGGCCCCCCTGCCGCCCCAGACCGGCCGCTGGCTGCTCGACGTCGGCGGCCGCGAGGTCGAACTCGACGCGACGGACGGCGCCCAGGTCTACGACGGCGACCGCCTCTCCCTGTCAGAGACCGGCGACGGCTACGTCCTCACCGCCGACGGCGAGGAGCGCGAACTCGACGGGGACGAACTGCGCGAGGAACTGCTCGACCGCACGAGCTACGTCCCGAGCCTGGACGACATCGTCGACTCCATGGAGGAGTTCGAGGCGGCCAAGGAGGCCGGCAGGGGCGCCATCGCCATGACCCGCTCGGCGACGCTGCGCATCGACGGCGTCGAGGTCGACGTCGAGAACGACCGCATGTGGGACGAGGCGACCTACCAGGCGGCCATGACCCCCGTCGCGCTTTTCCAGGACGTCTACGAGCACCGCCCGGACCAGCACGAGGAACTGGCCGAGCTGTACGGCGAGGACGTCGTCGAGCGCGCGACCGCCGTCGGCAACTGACGGCCGACCGCCGTCGGTAACTGACGCCCGACCGCCGCCCGCGACGTCCCTCGCGCCCGCAGTCGGCGCGTCGCGGACAGTGCCAACCGTTCGCACACCCCGACAACACTTATTGAGTCGGTCGCGCAAGTACACGTCGTCGAACATGCGACCGACCGTCCGCCGCTCCACGCTCGCACGCGCCGTAGCGCGAGCAGCAGCAGGCGGGCCGGTCGGCATCGCAGGCCGCATCCGGTCCATCGACAACTGACCCCCGACGACGGGGCGGGGTCGCGGGCGGCGACGCCCGACCGGATGCGGTTCGCCGCGGTCCTGTTCTCCGTCGTCGTGGGGTGACTCCCGTGTGTTCCGGGCAGTCGTCCCCGCGTCCGCGTCGCGCTCGCCGGGACGACGCGCGTTCGAGTCGCGCCGGGAGCCTCATGGAACTCGACCACCCCGCAGCGACCGTCTGCGCCTCGGTCCTCGTCGCCGTCACGCGCGACGCCACCGGCGACTTACACGAGGGCGCGACCGCCCGCCTCGCGGCCGTCGACGGCGTCGCCGCCGTCGAAGCGCTGGACGTCACCGGCGTCCGGCCGACGCTGAACGACCTCCGGGTCGAGGCCGAGGCGGTCCTCGCGCTGGACCCGCCGGACGCCGACTCGACTCCACCCGACCGCTCGCCCGCGGCCGCCCCCTCGACGGCGGCGGACCCCTCGACGTCGGGCGATCGATCGCTCTCGCCCGACGGCGGCGACCGACCGCCGGATCGGATCGAACGGCTGCTGGAGGACGGATTCGGCGTCCTGGAGGCGACGGTGGAGTGACCGGCCGCCGTCGCGTCGTCACCCATTGGCACCGTGGCGCGCGTCTCGCGTCCTCGCACCGTGGCGTCTCGCGCACGCCGGCAGCGACGTTATACGCCTCGGCGGTCAACGGGCGCTCGTGTCGGACTCGCACCCCGAGGACGCGGTCGCCGTCGACGTCGAGTACGCGGAGTCCGCGGCCGCCGATGCCGACGCGCCCGCCGGCCCCGACGCGCCCGCCACCTCCGACGCGCCCCGCAGGTCGCCCCCGGCGTCCGACGAGCGCCTCCGCGACCTCGGCGACGAACTCTCGCGGCGAGACGCCCGCGGCCTCCTCGGCGACGACCCGACGGCCGTGCTCGACCGTCTCCACCGCCTGAGCTACTACCTCGACGACCTCGTACCGATCCCGGGGACGAACTACCGGATCGGCCTCGACCCGTTGCTGGGCCTCCTGCCCGTCGTCGGCGACGCCCCGACGACCGCGCTCTCGGCGTACGTCGTCGCCGAGGCCGCCGCGCTCGGGGTGCCCCGCGAGACGCTCGCGCGGATGACCATCACCCTCCTGCTCGACGCGACGGTGGGGTCGCTCCCGCTGGTCGGCGACGCCTTCGACGCCGTCTGGAAGGCCAACGCCCGGAACGTCCGCCTGCTCGACGCCCGGACCCGCGCCGGCGGCGTCGACCCCGGCGCCCGCAGCGCCGACCGCCGGTTCGTCCTCGCGGTCGCCGCCGTCCTCTTCGTCGGTCTGCTCGCGGTCGCGGCGGGCACCACACTCGCGGCCTGGTGGCTCGTGGGGCAACTCGGCCTGCTCTGAGGCCGGGACGCCCTCCCCCGGCGGAGCGCCGAGACGGCACGGGTGGCCCGCGCTGAAAGGCAAGACAGTTAGCCGTCGCCGGTCCAGGGGAGGGTATGACCATCCTCGACGACGTGGACGCCCTCGTCGCCGCCGGGCCGCTCTGTGACGCCTGTCTCGGGCGGGTGTTCGCCGACCGGAGCTACGGCCTCACGAACGCCGAGCGGGGCCGCTCGCTCCGGGTCGCCCGCGCCCTCGACGTCGACGAGGACGTCGAGGCCGTCGACGTCGACGCGTGCTGGGTGTGCGAGGGCCTCGTGGGGGAGTTCGACGCCTGGGCCGAGCGCTGCGCCGAGGCCGTCGAGGACGTGGAGTTCGACACCTACCAGGTCGGGACGCGGACGCCGCCGCTGATCGAGGAGAACGAGGCGTTCCTGCGGGAGGAGGCCGACCTTCCCGCCGACGCCGGCGAGCAGTTCAAATCCGAGTTCAACCGCGAGGTCGGCAAGCGCGTCGGCCGCCTCACGGACACGACCGTCGACTTCGAGCGCCCGGACGTGCAGTTCCTGCTGGACCTGGCGGCCGACCGCGTCGAGGCGACCGTCAACTCCGCGTTCGTCTACGGTCGCTACCGCAAACTGGAGCGGGACATCCCCCAGACGGAGTGGCCCTGCCGCGAGTGCCACGGGTCGGGGTATCAGGGGAGCCAGCCCTGCGACCACTGCGACGGCGAGGGGTACTTCTACCCGACGAGCGTCGAGGGACTGACCGCCCCCGTGGTGTGCGACGTGATGGACGGCACCGAGGCGCTCTTCCACGGCGCCGGCCGCGAGGACGTCGACGCCCTGATGCTGGGCACCGGCCGGCCGTTCGTGATCGAGGTGAAAGAGCCCCGCCGGCGGAACGTCGACGTCGAGCGCCTGGAGGGCGACGTCAACGCCTACGCCGAGGGCCGGGTCGAGGTCGAGGGGCTCCGGCTCGCCACCCACCGGATGGTCGAGCGCGTGAAGGAACTCGACGCCTCGAAGCGCTACCGCGCCGCGGTCGAGTTCGACGCCGACGTGACGGGCGAGGCGCTGGCCGACGCCCTCGACGAACTCGCGGGGGCGACCGTCGAGCAGTACACCCCCCATCGCGTCGACCACCGTCGGGCCGCCCTCACGCGGACCCGAGAGGTGTACGAGGCGACCGGCGAACTGGAGGACCCGCGCCACGCGACCGTCGAGGTCCACGGCGCCGGCGGCCTCTACGTCAAGGAACTCGTCTCCGGCGACGAGGGCCGCACCGAACCGAGCCTCGCGGGTCTACTCGGCGTCGGCGCGACCGTGACGGCGCTGGACGTCCTCGCCGTGGAGGGCGAGGACGAACCGTTCGAGGACGAGGCCTTCTTCCGGGACTGACCGGGGGCGCTCCGTCCACCTGGATTCGACGTCGTCCGGGGGAAGGCACAATCGTTATAATGTCGGGGCGCGATGCTCTCCATGAGAGGAGCTACCATGTGCCTTTACCACGACCCGAGTTCCGTGTGGCAGGAGGTCACCCGGACGGAGCTCGAGGCCGACCTGATCGAGCGCGGCGAGGAGGAATCGGCGGAGGCCGAACGCGACGAGGTCGAACCGCCGACGCCGGCCGACGACTGACCGACGAGGACCGACTGCGGGCGACGCCCTTTCTGTATCGAGCGGTCGCGAGCCCGACGGTGACGGATTCGCGAGTTCGTCGTGAGCGGACCGTGAGCCGACGCCGAGCGGGCCGCGAGTCGCCGGCGGGCGTTTGGAGCGTCGCATCTGCGCGCCGCTGGCGGGCGCTTCGAGCGTCGCATCCGCGCGCCGCTGGCGGGCGCTTCGAGCGTCGCATCCGCGCGCCGAGAGTAACGCCTAACTCCCCGCCGACGAACGACGGGCCATGCACGTCGGCGTCGACGAGGCGGGCAAGGGACCGGTGCTGGGACCGATGGTGGCCGCGGCCGTGCGGGCGCCGGCGGACGCGCTACCGGACGCCGTCGACGACTCGAAGCGCCTCTCGGCGTCGCGCCGGGAGGATCTGGCCGCCGCGTTGCGGGCCCACCCCGAGGTGACCGTCGCCGTCGCCGCCGTCACTACCGACCGCATCGACGACCCCGGGACGGACATGAACCGCCTGACGGTCGCGGGCCAGGCCGAGGCGGTCGCCGGCGTCGTCCGGGACGGGGATCGGGTGCTCGCCGACGCCGGCGACGTGGACGAGGCGCGGTTCGGCCGCCGCCTGCGCGAGGCCGTCGCCGACGCCGGGAGGGACGTGGAGGTGACGGCCGAACACGGGGCCGACGCGTCTCACGCCCACGTCGCGGCCGCGAGCGTCGTCGCCAAGGTCGAGCGCGACTCCCGGATCGACTCCGTCGCCGCGGCCTACGAGGGCGAGGTCGGCAGCGGCTACCCGAGCGACCCGACGACGCGGACGTTCCTCCGGGAGTACGTCGAGCGACACGGTGAACTCCCGGACTGCGCGCGGGCCTCCTGGCAGACGTGCGAGGACGTGCTCGCGCTGGCCGAACAGTCGGCGCTGTCGGAGTTCTGACCGGGACAGGGCGGATCCACGCACCGCGTTCGCACCGGTGGCTCGCCGTTGCTGTACCGCGTTCGCACCAGCGGCGCGGCGTTACTGCATCTCTTCGAGCGGGACGAACGACCCCTCGTGAGCGGTGAGCCAGGCCGTGACCAGCTCCTGCTCGGTCGCGTCGGCCGGATAGAACGTCAACTCGTCGGGCGCCGTCTCGTGGGTGGTCAGGATCGCTTCCAGGGCGGCGGGCGCCTCGGGGTCGTGCGGCGGGGTCGCGTCGGATGGGGGGCTGTGTGCGCTCATTTGGTGGAGGCCCGTGGGGGCCGACGGGCGGCGGGTGGCGGTGGCACGGATCGACCACCGCGATGGCGGCCGTCCGCGCTCGGCTGTCCGTTTCACGGTACGCCCTCCAGACGTATGAACGCCGTGAACCCGTCCCGTCGGCGGGGAATCGGCCATCGGTTTCATACCGGGCGACGGCGTACCCGAAGGCCAGTCATGTACGACGCCATCCTGGTTCCGGTCGACGGGAGCGACGTGGCCGACGCGGCGCTCGACCACGCCCTCTCGCTCGCCGCCGCGACCGACGCCGCCGTCCACGCCCTGTTCGTCGCGGACACCGCACAGGACAGCGTGACGGTCGTGGGGACGGACGTGATCGACGCGCTCGTCGAGGAGGGACAGTCGATCGTCGACCGCGCCGAGTCGACTGCCGAGGCGCGCGGCGTCCGGGTCGAGACGGCGGTCGAACAGGGCGATCCCGTGGACGCCATCATCGAGCACGCCGAGGGACGAGGGGTGGACCTCGTGGTGATGGGGACCCACGGCCGCGGCGGGATCAAGCGATACCTGCTCGGGAGCGTCACCGAGCGCGTGCTGCGCTCGACGGACGTGCCCGTGCTGGTCGTCGGGCCGTTGGACGAGGACGAGGAGTAGGTGGACGGGCGCCGGAGCCGCTCGCCGCCTCAGCGGTCGTCGGTCAGCAGCGCGCGGAGGATGTCACCGTAGGCGGGTCGCGTGAGCAGCACCCCGACGAGCACGCCGAGGATGGTGAAGATGGCGAAGCCCTGCAGGTCCCCCAGCGACAGCACCGCCAGCGGCGACATGGCGATGATCGTGGTGGCCGCGGCGGCCCCGATCACCCAGAACGCCTTGCGGAACCGCGACTGGAACACCTTGCGCGAGCGGACCTCGCCCTGGGCCATCACCTCGTCGGCGATGATGATGAGGTCGTCGACCCCGGTCCCGATGACGGCGATGAAGCCAGCGATCACCGAGAGGTTGAGCGGGTAGCCGATGGCCGCGGCGAAGCCGAGGAGGATCACGACCTCCGAGAGCGCGGTGACGATCATCGGCGCGGCGACGCGGACCTCGCGGTAGCGCAGGAAGACGACGCCGCTGACCGCGAGGACGGCGATCAACCCCGTGATCAGCGAGTTCTGCTTGAAGCTCTCCCCCTGGCTGGCCGAGATGAACGACGAGGTGCCGCCGTCGGGGCCGGTGAGGTCGAGCTTCGCGGGCAGCGCGCCGGCCCGGAGGTTGATGGCGATCTCCTGGGCCGACGAGAAGTTCCCCGTGGTCAGCCGGAAGCGGGGGTTCTGGGCCCAGTCGCCGTTCCGCATGTCGGCCGCGAGGCCGTCGTCCATGCCGAAGGCGTTGACGATCTCGTCGTTGACGACCAGCAGCAGGCAGGGGTCGCTGGCGTTGCGCCAGTCGTTGTCTCTCACTGCACAGCGCGATCCGCCGGGTCCGGCGACGCCCGTGTCGACCATCGTCTGCTGGAACCCCGGCGCGACCGAGTCGCGGATCGACACCGGGACGTAGTAACCCGACGACTGCTGGGACTCCGTGGCGGTGCCGATGTCGCGGAAGTCGTCCTGGCTGAGCACCGCCCGGCGGCGCTCCCGGGACAGACTCCCGTTCTGCATCACGGGGCCGACGTCGATCCGGACGGTCCCGCGGTCCTCGATGAGGTCGACCACGTCCGAGCGGTCCTCGCCCGGCACCTCGATCAGGATGAAGAACTCCTGGGCGGTCGCCACCGACACCGACTGGACGCTGCCGCCGGACAGCCCCGCCTGATTGACCTTGTTCCGTAGCACCTGGACGGTCTCCTCGCGGGTCTGGTCGCTCACCCCCCGATACACCTCCCCGTCGTCGTACGCGACGTCGGCGGCGTCGAGCGCGGCGGTGAACCCCTCGCGGGTCACGTTGGGGTCGGTCACCTCGACCGTCCCCGGCCCGCTGGCCCCGTAGGTCCCCTGCGGGCGGGCCTGGACGTCGGTCGGGAAGGTGCCGTTGAGGCTGTCGGCGATGCGCTCTTCGAGCCGTTCCTGCGCGTCCGGGTTCGTCGGCACGTCGACGCCGGCGGCGACGTACCCCTCCAGGGGCGCGCGGATGCGGGTCCCGCCCGACAGCTGGAGGCCGTAGACGAGGTTCGTCGCCTGGTCCTCGGCGGCGGCCTCGGGGGCCATCGTCGGGGAGAACAGCGCGAACGTCGACACGAGCAACATCACGACCAGCAGGATCACCCGCCAGTTCGCGCGGAGGTCGACCATCAGCGGGCGACCCCCTCGAACTTGTACCAGCGAAGCAGCGAGAGGTTGAGCATGTAGGTGTTCATCAGGTCCGTCGCGAGGCCGAACACGAGGACGATCCCGATCGACGACAGCAGCTCGATCCCGACCAGCGAGGCGACGATGGTCATCACGATCATAGCTGAGATGGAGGTGAGCGTCATCGTCACGCCGGTGCGCATCGCGCGGTAGGTGGACTCGTAGAAGTCACCCGACCGCCGGAGGATGTGGTTGTTGAGCAGGATGTCGGAGTCCACCGAGTACCCGATGAGCATCAGGAGGGCGGCGACGGTCCCGAGCGTGAGTTCGATCCCCAGGACGTTCATCAGCGCCACCGGGATGACGATGTCCGAGAACGCCGAGATGACGACGGCGATCGAGGGGACGAACGTCCGGAACATGGCGAACACGAGGACGCTCATCCCGACGAACGCCACTGCCACGCCGCCCAACGCGAGCAGCTGCGAGTCATCGCCGAAGTTGCCGGAGACGGTGTCCTGAGACTCGACGCTGAAGCCGGCCTCGTTCGCCTCGGTGTCGAGTTGAGACGCGCGAACCTCGTCGTCGAAGGTCACGACGTAGAGGCCGGTCGTCCCGACGTACTGTATCGACTCCGGCGACGCGGAGAACGCCTCCCTGATGTCGGCACGGCCGCCGTCGTCCGGGGCGGGGACCTCGCCGAGGCGCAGTTCGGTTCCACCGGTGAAGTCGATGCCGCGGTCCACCGGCACACCCGTGGCGACGGTCCACCCGGCGATGATGAGGAGGGCGACCGCCAGCACCGCCAGCGGGACGGCGGCGAGCTGACGGTTCGTGTACCGGGTGTAATCGACTTCCGGTACGTCGAAATCGACCATGCCCGCCGATCTTTTTCGGTTCCCGATAAGCCTTCTTCTTTGATTCAACGCCGCTCGTTCCCCGTTCGCCCCCACGACGCCCCTCGCTGCGTCCCCCGTCGGGACTCTCGCCCCGCGCCGGATCTCGCCCTCGCACCGGGACTCTCGCCCTCCCGCGCCGGCGCGTCACCGCGGCGACGTTCACTAAAACCCGAACGATGCCCGGCATTTATGAAACTTTTCCACGCAGATGCATTTATCACGGGACATACATCTACTCGCAGGGTTGCCCGGTTCACATACCTTAAGTATCCACGCGCCCTTCGGCTGGTGATGGGAGAGATCCGCGACTGTCCGAGTCCGTTCTGCGACGCCAGGTACGAGTACCCCGGCGGACCGGACACCTGCCCGACGTGTAACTTCCCGGTCGAGGAGTGGTGGACGATGCGGTCCCGCCTCTCGGAGGGGAACGCCACGGGCAAAGGCGCGAGCGACTGAACGACCGATCAGTCAGACCGAGAGGGGACGCTGTTTTTCGTCGCTCAGGGGAGGTAGCGAACGACCACGAGCCCCGGCTCCGACCGGACTTCGACGCGCGAGACGCCCAGCCGCGCCGCCCGCGAGCGGGTCGCCTCCGCGTCGTCGAGGACGTCCTGCACCGCCTGCTCGGTCAGGTCCGCCGGCACCGTGAGCACGTGGAGTTCGCCCTCGCCGGCCCGTTCGCGGCGGGTGAGGTCGCCCTCGGCCTGGTCGGCCGCGATCTCACGGGCGAACGTGGTCGGGGACTCGTCGCTCGCCGAGACCGAGACGGTCCAGCGCTCGTCGATCTCGACCAACCGCCAGGACACGTCGAGGGGGGGGTCCGGGGCGACGACCCCCGCGACCGCCTCGCCCTCGCTGACGCCGGGGTTCGACGACAGCGCGTGCACCTGGCCGTCGTCGACGTCCTTCAGCACGGCCGAGTTCTCGTCGGCGGCGGTCACGAGGAACGTCCCCTCCTTTCCGTCGGCCTCGTCGGTCGGCGCACCCGTCCCGTCCCCGGAGTCCTGCGCTGTCATCGGTCGGCGTAGGCGTTCCGGACGTTTCCCGGTTTCGTCACTCGGTCGTCGCGGCGGCGTCGCCGCGCCGCGAGGTCACCCGGTGGACGAGGTAGACGCCGACGGCCGCGGCGAGCGGGACGAGCGGGGCGGCCACCGGCGGGATCGCGTACAGGAGCGCGACGACGGGGGCGAGCGCCCCGGTGGGGACGGGTCGCGCGACCGTCTGGTCACCGAACTGGTAGGTCTCGGGGATCGCGGCGATCGTCCCAGCGTACAGCGCGAGCAGGAACAGGAAGCCCGCGAGCGCGAGCAGGGCGTCGTAGCGCCGGTGGACCCGCCGACCGGTGCGGTGGCGGCGCGCGACGAACAGCGTCGGCATCAGCATGGGGGCGACGGCGAGCAGCCCCACGACCGCGAAGAAGGAGCGCGACAGCGTGAGCGATCCGCCCCGAACCGCGGCGGTCTCCCCGATCAACTTCACCAGCGCGAAGCCGAAGAGGAGGGCGACGACCGCCGCCACGGGGGTGCTCACCGCGACGTAGGCGCGGAAGAGCCACGACTCGCTCCGGCGGAAGGCGTAGGGCACGGCGCCGACGACCCCGCGGTAGGAATCGCCCATCGCCGCGGGGTTGGGGGCCGGACGGGTTAACTGCCGCGATGTGTGGACCGACACGTGGCGCCCGGCGGGCCGTCGCGTCGGGCGGCCATCCCGCCCCCTGCCGCGCCCGGCCCGGGACACGACAACGGTTTTACGCGCCGCCGCCGCCCGTCGGGTATGCACGTCGATCTCGGCAACGCGCTTTCGACGACGCCGGGCGTCTCCCGCGAGGCGCTGGAACGACTCGACGACCGGGTCGCCGACGCCCACGAGCGCATCGAGGCGGGCCGGGCGAACGCCGAACACGGCTACGCCGCCCTGAACCTCCCCGACACCGCCGACCCGGACGCGATCCGCGCGACGGTCGACCGGTTCGAATCGCCGGAGACGATCCTGACGGTCGGCATCGGCGGGAGCGCCCTCGGCGCGGCGACGATCGACCGGGCCCTCGGTGGGCCGGCCGACACCTACTACCTCGACAACGTCGATCCGGAGTGGATCGACCGCCTGCTCGCCGACGTCGACCTCTCGGAGGCCGTCGTCAACGTCGTGTCGCGCTCGGGGACCACCGCCGAGACGCTCGCCAACTTCCTCGTGGTCCGGGAGGCGATGCAGTCGGCGGGCGTCGACTGGACCGAGCGCACCCTCGTCACCACGGGCGAGTCGGGCAACCTCCGCGAACTCGCCGACGCGCACGACCTGCCGGCGCTCGACGTACCCGAGGGCGTGCCGGGGCGCTTCTCGGCGCTGTCGACGGTCGGCCTCGCCGTCGCGGCGCTCCAGGGCGCCGACCTGGAGGGCCTGCTCGCCGGCGCGGCCGCCGAGGCCGACCGCCTCGCGCCGTCGCTGTTCGACGCGCCGGCCTACGCCTACGGCGCCGTCAGCTACGCGCTCGCGGCCCGCGGGGCGGCGGTCAACGCGATGATGCCGTACGACGAGTCCCTGGAGTACTTCGCAGAGTGGTTCGCCCAGCTCTGGGCCGAGTCCCTGGGGAAGGAGGGCCTCGGCCAGACGCCGGCCCGCGCGCTCGGCGCGACCGACCAGCACTCCCAGCTCCAGCTCTACCGGGCCGGCCCCCACGACAAGCTCGTCACGCTCGTGCGCCCCCGCGAGCGCGAGGACGTGACGATCCCCGAGACCGACCTGTCGGGGCTGTCGTACCTCGGCGGCTCGTCGCTGGGAGACCTGCTGGGCGCCGAGTTCGAGGCGACCGAGGCCTCACTGGCCGCGGCGGGCGTCCCGAACGTCCGGATCGAGATCGACCGCGTCGACGCCCGCGGCGTCGGCGAACTGCTGTACGGGATGGAGGCCGCCTGCGTGCTGTACGGCGAACTCGCGTCTGTCTCGACGTTCGTCCAGCCCGCGGTCGAGTGGGGCAAGCGCGCCGCCCGCGGTCTCCTCGGCGGCGGCGACTTCCCCGAGGCCGACGCCGTCGCCGAGAAGGACCGGCTCGTCGTGGAGTGATCGCCCCCGTCGCGGCGCCACCGCTACCTGCCGGGAGCGCCCCCGCACGCGAGGGGCTCAGCCGACCCGCTTGACGTCCGGGCTCTCCTCGAACGACTCGACGCAGGCCGAACAGAGTTCCAGCTCGATCTCCCTCGTCTTCGCGCCCCGATCGAACAGCACCGAGTACTCTCCCGCCGCAGGGTCCCCGCAGTGGACGCATCTTGTCATGTGTCCAACCATACCGCCCGGCGGCATAATTATTGTTGGACCCGTGACAACATTTCCCGGTCGGTGCGTCGAACGGGAGCGCCCCGACCGGAACGAGCGGCAATCGTCCAGAGCGCCCCGACCGGGACCCGTTTCCCTCGTCGGGAGCGCTCCGATCGGAGGGGCTTTCCGCTCGCCGCTCGAACCGTGCGCCATGTCCGTCGACTTCCGCGTCGGCTCGGGCGACCCGGTCGAACTCGTCGGGGCGCTGGCGAGGGGCGTCCTGGTCGTGGTCGTGGCCTACCTCGCCGCGGCGGCGACGGTCAGCCTCGCCGGGTCAGCGCTGCTCTCGACGGGGCTCGTCGCGCCGGACTCGCTCGGTTACCGGGTGGCGACCTACGTGCTCCAGGCCGTCGGTTTCGGCCTGGGGGTCGGCCTCTACCTCGCCTTCGGCGACCGCTGGGACCTCCTCCGGGCGCGCCTCCCCTCGCTCGTCGACCTCGGGTGGACCGCGGCGGGCGTGGTCGTGATCCTGCTCGCGGCCGGGGCCATCTCGCAGGTCGTCGCACGCCTCGGCGTCTCGGTCGCCCAGAACCAGGTCGTCGCGGCGGGCCAGCAGGACCCGACGCTGTTTCTCTACCTCGTCCCCGTGAGCCTGCTGTTCATCGGTCCCGCGGAGGAACTGCTCTTTCGCGGCGGCGTCCAGGGCATCCTCCGGGAGGCCTACGGCTCCGTGGGGGCGATCGTCCTCGCCAGCGCGCTGTTCGGCGGCGTCCACCTGTTCGCGCTGCTCTCGGGCAACGGCCAACTCACCTACGTCGTGATCGCGGCGCTGCTCGGGCTCATCCTGGGGTACCTCTACGAGCGCACCGACAACCTCGTCGTCCCCTCGCTCGTCCACGGCATCTACAACGCGACGCTGTTCGCGGTCCAGTACGCCGCCGCGAGCGGGTTGGCCGGCGCCTGAGCGTCGCCGCGCGCCCCGCGTCCAGCCCCGCGGTCCGGCGGCGACCCTGCACCTGATCAGGCCGGATTCTTCCGCGAGAGATCGCTCCCGCAGATCGGGCAGCGATCGTGGCGCTCGTCGAACTCGCGGCCGCAGCCCTGACACTGGAAGCGCCAGTCGCGCTGCTCCGCGATGCCCTCCTGGGCGATCACCTCGGCGGCGACGTTCAACCGGTCGGCGACGTTCTGGACGGCGTAGTCGTCGGTGACGACGACCCCGTCGAGTTCGAACGCCGCGGCGAGCAGGCGCACGTCGGTCGCGGAGAGCGTCTCCCGGTCGCCGGTCTCCCCGGCGGCGCGCCGGATCTTCTCGACGGTCCCCTCGGTCGGGATGTGGATGTGCATCCCGGCCCCCTCCATCGCGTCGAAGCGGAAGGCCGCCTCCCCTTCGAGTTCCTCTCTCACGTCGGGGATCGACGCCATCTGCTCGTCCGTGTGGTAGTCGTGGATGAACGCCGACGAGTCGAGAACGTGCATCTACCGGCTGACGACGATGTAGTCCTTGACCGCCTGGACCCGCGAGACGGGCACCTTCAGCCGCCCCATCTCGTCCTGCGCGAAGTCGAAGCGGTCGGGCGACAGCCCCTCGTTCGGCGAGACGAGCAGGTCGTGGAGCGCGCCCGAGTCGAGGTTCATCGTGATGTTGTACAGCTGACCGAGTTCCGTCCCGTCCGACCCCATGACGGCCTTCCCCGACAGGTTCTCCGCGAGTATGTCTGGCATTGGCTTCGCCTTTCACCGCGCTCACTATAAACGCCACGGGGACGTCTGACGGGCGTCCGCCGACCGTCTGTCCTCCCCCCCGGATCCGCGCCGACCGTCCCCTCGATCCGGGGGCGACCTCCCACGTGCGACCCGCCGCAACCGGCGGTGTCCGGGAGTTGAAAGACTTAACTACGGCCCACGGCTCCTACCGTACAAGAGAACTTCTCCCGGGTGAATTCAATGTCTGACTCCGACGCCACACCGTCGACGGCCCCCGAGACCCTCAGGACGCCGATCGTCGCGGTCCTCGGCCACGTCGACCACGGGAAGACCACGCTGCTCGACAAGATCCGCGGTTCCGCCGTGAGCGAAGGCGAGGCCGGCGCCATCACCCAGCACATCGGCGCGACCGCCGTGCCCCTGGAAACGGTCTCGGAGATGGCCGGCGCGCTCGTCGACCCCGACGACTTCGACCTGCCGGGCCTGCTGTTCATCGACACCCCCGGCCACCACTCCTTCTCGACGCTCCGCTCGCGGGGCGGCGCGCTCGCCGACATCGCCATCCTCGTCGTCGACGTCAACGACGGCTTCCAGCCACAGACCGAGGAGGCGATCGACATCCTCCGGCGAACGGGCACGCCCTTCGTCGTCGCCGCGAACAAGGTTGACACTACGCCCGGCTGGAACCCGCAGGGGAAGGTGCCCATCCAGCAGTCGATGGAGGCCCAGTCGAGTCGCGCTCGATCGATGCTCGACGAGAAGCTGTACGAACTCATCGGCGACCTCTCCGACCAGGGCTTCTCCGCGGACATGTACTGGCGCGTCCAGGACTTCCAGAAGAACATCGGGGTCGTGCCCGTCTCGGCGATGACCTCCGAGGGCGTGCCCGACCTCCTCGCGGTGCTGATGGGCCTCTCACAGCGGTACATGCGCGACGAGATGGAGATCGACGTCGCCGGGCCGGGCGCCGGCACCGTCCTGGAGGTGAAAGACGAGCGCGGGTTCGGCGCCACCGTCGACGTGGTGCTCTACGACGGCACCGTCGCCGAGGACGACGTGATCGTCGTCGGCGGGATGAACGAGCCGATCGTCACCGAGGTCCGGGCGCTGCTCCAGCCCCGGCCGCTCGCCGAAATCAGGACCGAGAAGCGCTTCGAGCGCGTCGAGTCGGTGACCGCCGCGGCCGGCGTGAAGATCGCCGCGCCCGAACTGGAGGACGCCATGGCCGGCGCGCCCGTCCGGGTCGTCCGCGACCGCGACAGGGAGGCGGTGATCGAGGAGGTCCGGGCCGAACTCGCCGACATCGAAGTCGAGACGGCCGAGGAGGGCGTGGTCGTCAAGGCCGACACGCTCGGCAGCCTGGAGGCCATCGCCAACGCGCTGCGGGAGGCCGAGATCCCCATCCTCCGCGCGGAGGTCGGCGACGTCGCCCCCCGGGACGTGGCGGTCGCCTCGACCGCGAAGCAAGCCGAACACGAGGCTATTCTGGCGTTTAACGTCGACGTGCTCCCCGACGCCGAGGACGACCTTGAGGCGGGCGACGTCAAACTCTTCGGCGACGACGTGATCTATCAGCTCGTCGACGAGTACGAGGCGTACGTCGACGAGATCAAGCGTGCCCAGCAGGAGAACGTCCTCGACAAGATCACGCGCCCCTGCCGGTTCCGCATCCTCGAGGACCACGTCTTCCGCCAGTCGAACCCCGCGGTCGTCGGCGTCGAGGTCCTCGGCGGGACCCTCCGGAACAACAAGCGGATCGTCCGGTGGGACGGCAACGAACCCACGCGCGTCGGCGAACTCTCCGGCATCCAGGAGCAGGGCGACGACGTGAGCGAGGCCCGGGCGGGCAAGCGAGTCAGCGTCGCCATCGACGGGCCGACGGTCGGCCGACAGATCGACGAGGGCGACGAACTGTGGATCGAAATCCCCGAAAAGCACGCCAAGATCCTCGAACAGGAACTCTCCTCGGAGATCACCGCCGACGAACTGGAGACCCTCCAGAGCTACCTCGACAAGCACCGGCGGCGCGACCCCTTCTGGGGCAAGTAGCCGACGCTGGGCCGCTCGTTCGCAGCCGGACGACTCGCGACCGAACCCCCGTTCGCCGCCCGGACAACTCGCGACCGAACGTCCCTTCGCGGCCCGGACACCCCCCGGACGTCGCCCTGGCTCGAACGCTTCGGGTGTGCGTCGGGCCGTGGATCCACGCACCACTTATGCACGCTGATCCCCTACGTCTCCCGTGGCAAAGGACCTCTCCGACATCGCAGGACTGCCAGACGAACTCGGTATCGACGACGACCTCGCGCGCGCCGAGACGGTGCTCTCCATCCGCGTCGAGTCCCGGCGCTACAGCAAGCCGATGACCATCGTCGAGGGGTTCGCCCCCGACACCGACCTCAAGGCGCTGGCGTCGACGCTGAAGAAGCAACTCGGCACCGGCGGCACCGTCGACGACGGCCACATCGAACTCCAGGGCGACCACCGCGACCGCCTGCCGGACCTGCTGCAAGCCGAGGGCTACGCGGTCGAGTGAGCCGGTCGGACGGTGGCGGACGCGGGGGGCCGACGTCGACCTCGATCAGGCCGGCAGGCCGGGCGCCCGGCCGAGCAGGGGCACGACGATGCCGACCGCGGCGACGAGGTGCATGACGGCCAGCAGCACCAGCCCCAGGGTCGTCATCCCGGGGATCGCGCTGGCCCCGAACCAGACCGGGAGCAGCGAGAGCAGGAACACCAGGGCCGCGAGGCCGACGAACAGGCGCTCGCCGTTCCGCCGGCGCCCGACGAAAGCGTAGACGGCGGTTCCCGCCAGCGCGGCCACGACGGTCGCGGCGACGATCGCCCCCCAGCCGAACGGGTCGAGGGTCGCCAGGTCGGGCGCGAGGACGGCGGCGACGAACCGGACGATCGCGACGGCGGCGACCGCCGCGGCGGTCGCGCTCAGTCCGCGGCGAGCGAGCCGGTTCCGGTCGAGCGAGACAGGTACCTCGGCGGGTGTTGCGATACTCATACCCGCCGAATTCGCGCCGCGAGGAGATAAGGCTGCGTACGCGCCGGCACGTCGGCATGTCACATCGGCGCGCCCGGGGCTGCTGCGCCGACGCGCTGCTACCGACTGCGCGCTGCCGTCGGTACCCGGCGCGCTACTCCCCCCTCCCGGGCGCTTCGCATTCTGGTATTATTTCCGTTGCAGACGTACAACCACAGGCGAACCGCTGTCGACCCCGCGTCCAACCACGACCGAGCAGTGGAAAAACTTTTTATTGGGCGAGAAAACCAGGAACAAACGAGGTGAGGACGGATGCGACGCGCTACCGCTCTTAGACCGGACGAGGACGATATCGGGGTGACGTCGTACGATCTCCTGTTGCTCGCGCTACCGGTCCCGCTCGTGCTCGGCGCCGTCTCCTCGGCGCTGCTCGGCGTGTCCACCGCGGTCGGCGTCGGGATCGGCGGGCTCCCATCGGTGCTCCTGCTCGCCTACGGACTGTTCGCGGTTCCGCCGACGACCGCGAACCGCTCCGCTCGCGGCCGTGGTCGCCGCCGCGGTCGACGCGGCGCTGGCGGCGCCTGACCGAGGGGTTGGCGTCCTGTAGAGCGTTTGCAAGTCATTTCGCACCCGACCGCACGACAGCGCGCGAGTCGGATGCGTACACAGTTGAAAACGCTCCTATAGCGGGCGTCGAAGCCGCTCGTGGACACGTTGCGGGGCGAGAACGAACGTCGGACGTGATCGCGGGGGGTTCGTCAGCGGGCGGTCGGGGTGACGTCGTCGCCGACCGCGTTCATCACCTGGAGGGCGGCACTGGCGGCGAGGCCCCGGGCAACCTCGGCGCGGTCGTCGTCGGTCAGCCCGGCGTCGAGTTCCTCCACGTCGGGCGTGAAGCCCGCGCTGACGGGGTGACCCGCCGGCGGGTGGACCGCCACCGTCGCCATCGGCCCCTCGGTCCCGTGCGACAACTGCGACCCGATCGCGTAGCTGTCGGGGAGGTAATTGCGAGTTTGCGCGACGATCCCGGACACTGCGCGTCGAAGCGTCTGCACCTGCTCGGCAGTCAGGTCGACGTCCGTCGACGGTTGGCCGGCGTCGACGACGCCTGGCGCCCCCGCGTAAGGGTTGTTGCCGTTCATCGGTCACTCGCCATAGGGGAACCTCGCTTAAAAAGCCTCCGTACGTGACACGGCTTCGTCCCCCCTGACGTCGGCGGACGGTCGACGGTCGGCGGCGTCAGTACTGGTAGCGTAGCGCGCCCACGGGCGTGTCCGTCGACTCGGCGAGTCGCTCGCGCGCGGCCTCGAAGTCCTCCTCGCGGACCTCCGTCCGCTCGTCGCGGATGGCGTACATCCCGGCTTCGGTGGCCAGCGAGGCGATGTCGGCGCCGCTGTGGTCCTCCAGACCCTCGGCCAGGCTGTGGAAGTCGACGCCGTCGGCGACGTTCATCCCGCTGGTGTGGATCTCGAGGATCCGTTCGCGGCCCTCGACGTCGGGTTTCGGCACCTCGATCAGGCGGTCGAACCGCCCGGGGCGGAGGATCGCCTCGTCGAGCATGTCGAAGCGGTTGGTGGCGGCCATGATGCGGATCTCGCCCCGGTCGTCGAAGCCGTCCATCTCCGAGAGCAACTGCATCATCGTCCGCTGGACCTCGGCGTCGCCGGAGGTCTTCGAGTCCGTCCGCTTGGCGGCGACGGCGTCGATCTCGTCGATGAAGATCACCGCGGGTTCGCGCTCGGCCGCGAGGTCGAACAGGTCCCGAACGAGCCGCGACCCCTCGCCGATGAACTTCCGAACCAGCTCCGAGCCGGCCATCTTGATGAACGTGGCGTCGGTCTCGTTGGCGACCGCCTTGGCGAGCATCGTCTTCCCGGTGCCCGGCGGGCCGTACAGGAGCACGCCGGACGGCGGCTCGATCCCCACGGTCGCGAACTGCTCGGGGTTGACGAGGGGGTCCTCGACGGCCTCGCGCACCTCGCGCACCTGCTCGTCGATGCCGCCGATGTCCGCGTAGGTGACCGACGGCGACTCCTCGACCTCCATCGCCTGCGCCCGCGCGTCCGTTTCGTCGTCCAGGATCGACTGAACCGCGAAGGAGTCGTTGATCGCCACCCGATCGCCGGCCTCCAGTTCCGCGTCGAGGTGTGGCGAGGGCTCCGTGAGCACCTCCTGGTTGTTGCCGTGCTGTTTGATGACGATGCCGTCGTCGGTGATCTCCTCGACCGTGGCGACGTACAGCGACGACGTCTTCAGCACCTCGTTGCGTCGTTTGAGCGTGTCGACCTCGTCGAGCAGGGACTCTTTCCGGTCGTCGGCTTCGTCGATCCGCGTCTCCAGTTCCTCGTTGACCGTGACGAGGCGTTTGTAATGCTGCCTGAGGGCCGCGAGTCGCTCGCGATCCGACATCTCCGGGTCGAGTTCGAGCTGTGGACGGTCAGGCAGTGACGGACTACGGGACATCAGTTGCCGGGGTTTGGAAGCGGGCGTAAATGTGCCTTTGGGTCGTCGTCCGACGTGCGGCCTCGCGACCACCGCCCCGGTGACCGACCCCTTCCGAGCCGGAGCGGACCTGGTCGGTGCTATCGGCGGCCCTTCCCCCGTTCAGTCCGCCGTCGCGCCGACGAGCGTCTCCATCTCCGTCAGGTACTCGCGGTACACGTCGAGCGCGGACTCGACGGGTCCGGACGTGGTCAGGTCGACGCCGGCGGTTCGGAGCACCTCGATCGGGTACTCGCGCCCGCCGAGTTCCAGCGCCTCGCGGTAGTCGGCCGCGGCCGCCTCACCCTCCTCGCGGATGCGCTCGACGATGGCCATCGCCGCCGAGATGCCGGTCGCGTACTGGTAGACGTAGTAGTTGTAGTAGAAGTGGGGAATCCGCATCCACTCGCGGGCGATCCGCTCGTCGACGACCGCCGGCTCGTAGAACTCCGCCTTGAGGTCGCTATAGCGCTCGTCGAATCGGTCGGGCGTGAGCGCCGCTCCCTCCTCGGCGAGCCGGTGGATCTGCAGTTCGAAGTCCGCGAACATCGTCTGCCGGTACAGCGTCGACCGGACGCGTTCGAGGAACTCGTCCAGGACGTGCAGGCGGAACTCGTCGTCGTCGACCGTCTCGAGGAGGTGGTGGGTCAGCAGCGCCTCGTTGACGGTGCTGGCGACCTCCGCGACGAAGATGTCGTAGCTCGCGTACTGCCACGGCTGGGCCTCCTTGGCGAGTTCCGAGTGCATCGAGTGGCCCAGTTCGTGCGCCAGCGTGAACATCGAGGCGACGTCGTCCTGGTAGTTCATCAGGATGAACGGCTGGGTGTCGTAGGTGCCCGAGGAGAAGGCGCCCGAGCGCTTGCCTCTGTTCTCGTAGACGTCGACCCAGCGGCTCTCCAGCCCCTCGGCCATCCGCGACTGGTAGGCCTCGCCCAGCGGCTCGACCGCTGCGACGACGTGCTCGACCGCCTCTTCCCAGGGGACCTCCGGCCCCTCGTCGCCGGTCAGTGACGTGTAGAGGTCCCACATCCGCAGGTCGTCCACGTCGAGCACCCGCCGTTTGAGCTCGGCGTGCCGGTGGAGCGCGTCGAGGTTGTCGCGAACCGTCTCCAGCAGCGTGTCGTACACCGACACGGGGACGTTCGGGCCGTCCAGGGCGGCCTGGCGGGCGGTGTCGTAGTTCCGGGCCTGCGCCAGCCTGACGTCGGATTTCACGCCGTGTTTCAGCGACGTTCCGACGGCGTTCCGCACCTCCGCCCAGCGATCGTAGAACGCCTCGTGCACCGACTGGCGGAACTCTCGGTCGGGGTGTTTCTGGAGCTTCGTGAAGTTGCCCTGCGTGATCTCGACGGGTTCGCCGTCCGGGTCCTCCACGGTGGGGAACTCCATGTCGGCGTTCGAGAGCATCCCGTAGATGTCCGAGGGCGCCCCCGTCACCTCCGACAGGTCCGCGAGCAGTTCCTCGACCTCCGCCGAGCGCGTGTGCGGTTTCATCCGGAGCACGTCGTCGAAGTAGTGATCGTACTCTTCCAGGGCCGGCTCTTCCGCCATGAACGTCTCGACGTCTTCCCGCGAGAGCTGCTGGAGCTCCGGCTCCAGGAAGCTCGCCGCGCTCCGGACCTCGGTAGCGAGCGTCTCCGCCCGCGCCGAGAGCGCCTGGTACTCCTGGTTCCGCGTGTCCTCGCTGCTTCGCAGGCTCGCGTACGTTCTGACTTCCGAGACGTCCCGGAGCAGGTCCTCGCGGACCTCCAGGAGCTCCGCGAGGGTCGCCGCGTCCTCCGTCGCCCGCCCCTCGTAGGCCGCGAGGTCCTCGACCCGCTCGCTGACCTCCTCGAAGGCGCTCTCCCACTCCGCCTCGGAGGCGTAGATGCTGTCGAGATCCCAGGTGTACTCCCGGTCGATCTCGCTTCGTTCGGGCACCGAACTCATGTCGGACGCCATGAGCGGCCCGCGGGTAAGCGTTACCACTCGGTGGTCGGTCTCACGTGGCGCCGACGGCGCCGCGGCCCTCCCAGTCGACGGTGCCGCGGCCCTCCCCAGTCGACGGCGTTTCTCCCCGTCACCGTCGACGCCGACGGCTGTCCAGCGCGGTTGCGTACAGGCGGCACGGTCCCGCCGCCGGACGGCGTGCCGCGCACCCGCTGTGCACCCGGCGGTGGCTGCTCAGGTCACGGGTCGGCCTGGCCGCGCCATCGCCCTTCAACCCTCGGCGCGGTTCGGGTCCGACTCGCCCGCCGCGGTCGACGCACACAGCGACGGCAGGGCCGCCAGCGAGTCGAGCTCGTAGGTCGGCTCGGCGGCGAGCTGGTAGTCGGCACGGTGGGGACGGCGGACGAACGCCACGTCGCAGCCGACCCGCGAGGCCGCCAGCACGTCGACGTTGCTGTCGCCGACGAACAGCGCGTCGTCGACGCCGAGGTCGTCGAGCGCCGCCTCCAGGGAGTCCGGGGCCGGCTTGCGTCGCCTGAACCCCTCGACCGTCGGCGGTCGGCCGTAGGCCACCGGGAACCGCTCGCGGAGGTCGAACACGTCGAGGGCGGCCTCGACCGTCTCGGCCTGGTCGTTGCTGACGACGCCGAGCGGGACGTCCAGCCGGTCCAGCGCGTCCACGTCGTCGTACAGCGGCTTCTCGCCGGCCTCCATGGCGAGCCGCTGTGCGGCGGCCACCTGGGCCTCCCGCCGCGGCCAGAACGCCACGGGGTCGAGGTCGTACAGCTCGCACACGCGCCGGAGCCGGGTGAGGCCCCCGTGGATCGTCCCGTCGACCGCCTCGGTCGTCGGCTCGACGCCGAACTCGGCGAACGCCGCCCGAACGGCCCGCCGGACCACGCTCGTGGGCGTCGGGCGCGTGAGCACGCCGTCCGTGTCGAACACGACCGCCTCGTAACTCATGTGCGCCCCTCCCGGCGGCACCTACGTGGCCCTTGCTATGAGCCTTCGGGAGCGGCCGGGAGCCCCATCGAACGCTCGTGAGACTATTGAGACGCCCCACGGTCGTCACGCCCTCCACCGGCCGACCCCTCCCCGTCCCGGTCGCGGCCCGCGCCGACGCCGTCGGCGATCGCGCCGCTCACCCGGGCGACGACGGCGGCCTCCCGCGCCCGCCCGGCGAAGATCGCCCGCGTCGCCGCCGCCGCGTCGGCGTCGACCTCGAACCTCCCGGCCGGGTAGTCGACCGCCGTCAGCACCAGCGGTTCGGGCGCCGCCGGGCCGATCCCGTCCGACCCGTCGAGGGGGGCCGGCGCGAGGACGCGGTCGACGAAATCGAGGGCTCGATCGCCCGTCCCGACGGCCCGAACGAGGGTGACGAGTCGGCGGACGAGTTGCCGGGCGAACCCGCCCGCCGCCACCCGGAGCACCAGCACGTCCCCGTCGCGGGTCGCGTCGAGGGTCAGGTCCCGCACCGTCCCGCGGTCGTCCGGCGTGAGGTTGTGGAAGTCGTGTTCGCCCGACAGGCGGTCGAGGAGGAGGCGCACGCGGTCGTCGTCGACCGGCGCGACAGACCGGCGGACGGCCCCGAAGGGCTCGACGCCTGGCGCGGTGGTGCCATCGCGGTCGTCGTCCCCTCGCGGGGCGTCGTCCCCCCACTCGGATGCGGCCGGCCGGCCGGCGTCCGCCGACGCCCCGGCGCGCGGCGCGTAGAGGTGGTAGGTGTACTCCCGGCGGACGGCGTCGTGGGTCGCGTGGAAGTCGGCGGGGACGTCCGCCGCGGCCCAGGCGCGCACCGACGCGGGGAGCGCGCCGTTCAGCGCGCCCGGCGAACACCACGCCGGGCACTCGAAGGCGACCGTCTGGGCCAGCGCCGAGACGCCCCTGTCCGTGCGGCCGGCGGCGCTGTAGCCCGGCGGCGTCCCGCCCGCGGGGGCGACGTCCAGTTCGCAGAGCGCGTCGAGGATCGCGTCCTCGACCGTCGGGACGTCGGGCTGGCGCTGGAAGCCGTAGAAGGGGCGGCCGTCGTAGGCGAAGCGGAAGGCGCGCACGGGCGGTCTCTTGACGGTTGCTCGCGGTCGGAACGCCTACTCGTAGTCCTCGTAAGTCGGCTCGTCGCGCTCGCCGGGGAAGTCGTCGACGGGGGCGGTCGTCTGCTCGCCCGTCGCCATGTCCTTGACGGTCACCTCGTCGTTCTCCAGGTCCTGCTCGCCCACGATCACGACCGTCTCCGCGTTGATGCCGTCGGCGTAGGACATCTGCGCGCCGAACGAGCGATCCGCGACGTCGGTCTCGACGACGTGGCCGCGCTCGCGCAGGTCGCGGGCGACCCGGGCCGCGACCGGGCGGGTGTCCCCGACCCGCAGGACGTAGTAGTCAGTCGAGAGTTCCTCGGCGGGCCAGACGCCGGCGCGCTCACAGAGCAACTGGAGGGTGGCGTCGCCGAGCGCGACGCCGACGGCGGGGGTCGGCTGGCCGCCGAAGGACTCGATGAGATCGTCGTAGCGACCGCCGCCGAACACCGCCCGCGACACCTCGCCGGTCGTGTCGAAGCACTCGAAGACGACCCCGGTGTAGTAGTCCAGGCCGCGAGCGGTTTCGAGGGAGACCTCGCAGAACTCTCCGACGCCGAGGTCGTCGGCCGCGTCGAGCACCGCCCGGAGGTTCCCGACGGCGTCGGCCACGCGCTCGGTCCCCGCGAACTCGACGAGGGCGTCGAGGTCGCCGCCGGTCAGCAGGTCGTCGAACGCGCGGGCCCCCTCGTAGGAGAGGCCGGCGTCGTGGAGCAGGTCGTAGTACTCGTTCCGTTCGACCTTCGCGGACTTGTCGACCGCGCGGATCGCCTCCCTGGTCTGGACGTCGGCGTCCATCGACTCCAGGAGGCCGCCGAGGATGTCGCGGTGGCTCACGCGGAAGGTGAAGTCGTCGGCGGTGAGCCCCAGCGTCGTCAGGGCGTCGGCGGCGACGGCCAGCACCTCCGCGTCGGCGACCGGCGACGACGAGCCGAACACGTCGACGTTCGTCTGGTAGAACTCCCGAAAGCGGCCCTGCTGGACCTGCTCGTAGCGCCAGAACGGCCGGCTGGAGTACCACTTGATCGGTTTCGAGAGCTCCTGCCCCTTGTCGACGACCATGCGGGCGACCGTCGGCGTCAGTTCCGGCGTCAGCGACACCTCGCGACCGCCCTTGTCCTCGAAGGCGTACAGTTCCTCGACGATCTCCTCGCCGCTCTTGTCGACGTACATCTGCGTCCGCTCCAGGGCGGGCGTGCCGACCTCGCGGAAGCCGTAGCTCGCGGCGGTCGACTCGACGGCGTCGAAGGCCGCCCGGCGGGCCGCCATCTCGCCGGGGTAGAAGTCGCGAAAGCCCTTCAGTCGGTCGTACATGTCCGGGAATTCGCCGACCGGCCGCTTGAAAGCTTCCACTCGAAGCGCCTCGCCCGACGCGTCACGGGTCGGCCGGCGTCACTCCCGGTAGCCGTGGACGTACGTCTGGTGGTGGTCGGGGAAGACCTCCTCGACCGCCGCCGCGCCGTGGCGCTCGACCAGCAGCGCCCGGAGTTCGCTCTCGTAGTCCGCGCGCGGGATCTCCTCGCTCGGCCCCGACTCGACGTCGAGGGTCGCGTCGACCAGTCGGTCGACCGCGCGGCGGCCGAACCCCGACAGCGGGGCGAGGTAGTCGACGTCGTGCCGGTCTTCGAGGCTCTGGGCCTGCGCGCGGGAGATCGTCGGCACCCGGTCGTCGCGGCGCGTCCCGTCGGCGACGGCGTCGACGTCGAGGGCGGCGATGGCCTCCAGAGCGTGCTCGTGGGCGTGCTGGATGCCGTTGCGAGGGTAGCCGTCCTCGTACATGCGCTCGACGGCGGTTTCGGCGACCTCGGCCTCCAGATCGACGGTGCGGAAGTCGTAGCCCAGTCGCTCGGCGGCTTCCCGGGCGCGACGCCAGTCGTCGGTGACGCCGAAGCGCGCGGTGACCAGCGACACCTCGTAGAACTCGTCGAGGACCAGCGCCGCCAGCGTCGAGTCCTTCCCGCCGCTGTACAGGAGGGCGAGGTCCATCTACCGGCGACGGATGTTGAAGCTCTTGGAGTCGGGTTTGAGTTCGGACAGCAGGTCCTTCATCTGGTCCTCGTCGATGCGGTCCTGCAGGCGGCCGCTCTGGGCGAGCGCGACGATCTGGCGCTCGACCTGCTCGGCGAACTCCGGTTTCGACATCTGGACCGCGTTCAGCCGCTGGCGCGCGCCGTCGGTGAGGTGCTGTTTGAGCAGCGCCTGCTTCTGGGCCTCGGCCTGCTCCTGGGCCTGCTTCTGGGCCTCGGCCTGCTCCTGGGCGTTGCCGCCCTGTCCGGCCTGGTCCTGGAGTTCCTGCATCTTCTGCTCGCGGAGCTTCTCGAGTCGGTCGTCGTCGGGATTACCACTCATGGGTGAATGATTCGGCTACGTCCCGAAAACGATTACGGGGCCGAACGGGGACGGTCGCGCTCGACGTGCGCGCTGGTTCAACCGTACACGGGAACGCTGACAGCGAGAGAACGGATCCACCGCGACGAAAACGGGCGGCGGCGAGTCGACGTGCTGGCTACGCGTAGCGTTCGAGTTCCGGGCGGTCGAGGTCGTCCATGACCGCGTCGGCGGCGTTGTCGAGGAAGCTGCGCCCATCGTCGGTGACGCGGCGACCCTCGCCCTGGGCGGTCTCGACGAGTCCCTCCTCCTCGAGTTGCTGGAGGATGGTCCGGATGACCTTCTTGCTCCCGGTCTCCGAGCGGGCCTTGGCGACCCGGTATCGGTTGGTGCCGCGCTTCTTGCCGCCGTACTGGGTCGCCAGCCGGTCGACCCCGACGGGACCGGAGACGGACACCTTGCGCAGGAGGCTGCCCGCGCGGACGTACCAGAAGTCGTCGTTCTGCGGCGGGAGTTCCTTGTCGGCGCCGGTCTTCGCGAAGTTCATCCAGTCCGGTTCCTCGATTCGATCCGCGAGCCGATCGGCGAGCTCCTCGATGAGCGCGTCCGCCGGCACGTCGTAGAGGGTAACCATACCGGCCACTTTCCCGGCGCGGCGTTTAAACCCATCGTATTCCCACGACGCGAACCCCACCGTCTCCCCGTGACGGCCCCGAATTCCGGCGAATCGTCCCGGTGAGTGGTCGCGTTCCGGGGTCGCCGGTCACCCGGGGCCCGACCGGCCCTGAACGCTGACGACGCCCATCACCGCGCCCCCGAGCACCGTCGGGATCACGTAGACCAGGCCGCGGAAGATGACGACCCCCGCCGTGGCGATGTCGAAGCCCACCGCCGGGGAGGCCGCCGCGATCAGGATCGCCAGCGTCCACTCGATGCCGCCCGCGCCGCCCGGCAGCGGGGTGACGCCGGCGATGGCGCCGATCGGCACCACGAACAGCGCGATCGAGAACGCGATCGGCTGGTCGATGGCGACGAAGGAGAGCCACAGCGCCACCATCTGGAAGAACCATCCGAGCGCCGAGAGGCCGATGGCGACGCTCAACTGCCGGGGATCGCTCGCCACGCGCTCGATGGCCCGGAAGAAGCCGTTGATGCGCGTCTCGATCCCCTCCGGGGTCGGCACCGACACCCGGGGGACCACGTTCGCGATCCGGCGGATCGCCGGCGTGAGCGCGCTGATCGCCCGCTCCTCCAGCCCGTAGCGATTCTGCCAGCCGAGGTAGATCAGCGAGGGGACGCCGACGGCGAGCGCACCGACGGCGAGCAGCGCGATCTCGATGTTGCGGCCGAGGGTGACCTCGGTGGCGTAGTAGCCGGCGCCGATCAGCGCGATGGTGATCGAGGGGACGAAGTTGAGCGTGTCGACGCTGGCGATCGCCGCGAGCGAGGTCTCGTACTCGGTGTCCGCGGTTCGCGAGATCAACAGCGCCGTCACCGGTTCGCCGCCGGCCTGTCCGAAGGGGGTGATGTTGTTCGAGAACATCGCGCCCGCGAAGACGAAAAACGACGTCACCGCCGAGATCCGCGCCCCGAGGACGCCGAGGACCGTCCGGAGCGCCCCGCTCCAGGCCGCCAGCCAGCCCAGGACGACGACGAACACCCCGACGACGATCCGGACGTCGGCCGTCTGGAGCCGCGCGACCAGGTCGTCGAAGCCGGCGATCGAAAAGAGGACCGCGAACACGACCGCCGCGCCCGCGAATCCGACGAGCGTCGCTCGGATGTTCCCGCGGGCCATGTGGGAGAACCGTGGGCCAGCGGCGGCTTTAAGCCACCGGATGACCCGTGAGCCGTGTGAACGCGGGGCGATTCGGGGACCTGCCGGCGCCGCCGACCGGGGACGCGTCCGGTGGGCTTTTGCGCGCCGCCCGCCAGCCGTGTCCATGGACGAGCGGCGCGCCCTCGACCTGCTCGCCGCGGACCTCGACGCCGCCGGCGACGACGCGGCCGTCGTCGGGTCGCAGGTGCTCACCACGGACATGCTCCACGAGACGACGGACTTCCCCGCGGGCACCACGCGCTACACCGCCGGGTGGCGGGCCGTCGGCGCCTCCCTCTCGGACGTGGCCGCGATGGGCGCCGAGGCGACGGCGGCGGTCGCCGTCTACGCCGCCCCCGAGTTCGACGAGGCCGAACTCGGCGCATTCGTCCGCGGCGCGCGCGAGGTCTGCGCGGCCGTCGGCGCCGAGTACGTCGGCGGCGACCTCGACCGCCACGCCGAGTTCACGACCGCGACGACCGCCCTCGGCGGGACGGACGCGCCGGTCTACCGCTCCGGTGCCCGCCCCGGCGACGCCGTCTGCGTCACCGGCGCCCTCGGGCGCAGCGCGGCCGCCCTCCGGGCCTTCGAGGCGGGCGACGCCGAGACGGGCAACGACCTGTTCCGGTTCACTCCCCGCGTCGCCGACGGCCTGGCGCTCCGCGACCGCGCGACGGCCATGATGGATTCGAGCGACGGCCTCGCCCGGTCGCTCCACCAGCTCGCGGCGGCCTCGGACTGCGGCTTCGCGATCACCTTCGACGACCTGCCGGTCGACCCCGCCGTCGACGCGGTCGCCCGCGACGGGGCCGACCGGCGGGAACTGGCCGCGTTCTTCGGCGAGGACTTCGAACTCGTCTGTACGGTCCCACCCGACCGCGTGGACGCCGCCCGCTCGGCGTGTCCGGCGGGGCTCACCCGGATCGGCGAGGTGCGACCGGCCGAAGCCGGGGTCACCTCCGACGGCGCCCCTCTGCCCGACCGGGGGTACACGCACGGCGGCGACGGATAGACGGGAGTAAACGGGTCTAACGGGGAGTAGACGGGGGTGACGACGACGAGTGTCGATCAGACCGTGCCGACCTGGATCGGCACGAGGAGGAAACAGAGCGCGCCGAGGGCGAAGGTGAACACGCCGACGGCGAGCCGCGACCACCCGAGGGGGGCCTCGTCGATCGGGTCCGCGGGGCCGTTGTAGGCGATAGCGATGGCGAAGACGCCCCAGAACGCCCAGAGGCCCACGGAGTCGTTGAGGCCCAGTCCCCGGCCGTAGTGGAGGTAGCCGGCGATGGCGAACAGGCCGAGGGGCACGAGCGCCGCCAGCGACTCCTGGCGCTCGCCGAGCATCGCCCGGACCATGTGCCCGCCGTCGAGTTGGCCGACCGGCAGGAGGTTCAGCACGGTGAAGAACATCCCGACCCAGCCGCCGATGATGACCGGGTGGACGGTCAGCGTCGGATCCGCGTACATGGTCGGCTGGCCGAGCGCCGCGGCGATGAACTCCAGCAGCGGTGGGTTGTTGAACACGATCACCTGGCCGGACTGTCCGAGCACGCGCGCGGGGACCTCCATCGGGGGCAGCGAGAGGCCGATCACGGTGACGACCATCGTGGCTGCGAGGCCCGCGAGGGGGCCGGCGACGCCGATGTCGAACAGGGCCTTCCGGCTCGGCACCTGCCCGCGCATGCGGATGATGGCCCCCATCGTCCCGAACGGAAGCATGAAGGGGATCAGGTACGGGAGCGAGACGTCGACGCCGTGGTAGCGGCCCATCGCGTAGTGGCCGAGTTCGTGGATCGACAGCACCCCGAGCACCGCGGCGGTGAAGGGCCAGGCCTGCAGCACCAGCAGAGGGTTCTCCCGGGCCGCCGAGACGGGGACGTAGTACCAGGCGAACGCGCCGACCAGGAGGGTCGAGACGACCGTCGCCGCGAACAGCGCGAGGTTCTTCCAGGGGATCCCGTCGGGGCCGGTCGAGATGGGCTCGGCGACCAGCACCTCGGTTCCCTCCCGTCGCCCCGCGTGGCGGATCTCGTACCCGGCCTCCCGGAACGCCGGCCACGCCTCGCGCAGCAGCGCCCGCTCGGGCACGAGCGACTCGCCGTAGTAGAACACCCGATCGCCGTCCCGGCGTACGTTCCGCAGGTAGAACACGGACGACAGCGCGGACGCCGGCGGTTCGGCGGTCCGCCCGTCCGGCGGGTCGACCTCGTCCATCGGCCCCGCCTAGGGCGCACCCGGTGATAAATCCCGTGTCGCGCCGCGGTCGCTCTCGCGCACCCGCGAGGTCGAGTTCGACCCGTGCGCCGCTACGTGTGGTGGTTCGAAAGGGGGGAATGCTGCGGGGACGGTTCAGTGAGCGCCGTCGCGGGGACGGGCGGCGTCAGACCGATGCAGGTTCGATACGCCAGGTGGTCGCGCTTGTGTACGACCACTTCTCGACCTCGAGTTCGCTGGCGGAGTCGCGGAGCTTGACCATCAGGGCGCCGATCTCCTTCGGGGAGAGCCCGACCTCGTCGGCGATGAACTTGCTCTTGAAGTACATCTCGCCGTCCTGAGCCTTCTCGATGAGGTACTCCTTCAGGCGGTCTTCCTTCGAGCGAGCGTCGGTGGAGGGGGATACTGTTGCGCTCATCTTCTCACCTCGACTCATCCTATGCCCGGTCAGGGTGTTATAAAGGAGGGAACGTTAGTCGGCGTTCGGACGCTTTCAGCCTGAATCGTGGCAAACTGTCTTTTTCAAAACGTTTTACGAGGGTCCGAGACCTTTCAAAAAACGTTCTGAAAGATTATTTCTGTCCTAGGTGGGAACGATGTAATGTCTGACGACCTGCAGTAAGGGTGACCATAAACGGCCGCGTTCTCGCCGGGTCGGGGGCTCGAACGGGATCGTCAGGGGCTCGCGCAGTGTCGCGCGCGGTGCTCGACCTACGTTCGTTCGTGGACCCAGAACTTGTCCTCGACGGTGGTCTCCTTCTTGAAGATCGGTACCTCGTCCTTCAGGCGGTTGATTCCGTCCTCGACGGTTCGGAACGCCTCCTCCCGATGGCCCGCCAGGACGACCACGAAGACGATGTCTTCGCCGTCCTCGATGACGCCGGTGCGGTGGTGGGAGCGAACCGCGAGCACGCCGTCGCGCTCCGCCAGTTCGCGCTCGATGGCGTCCATCCGTTCCTGGGCGACGCCCTCGTACATCTCGAACTCAAGGTGCGTGGTCCGGGCGTCCTCCGGGCCGTCGCGGGCGCGCACCCGCCCGGTGAACGTGGCGATGGCGCCGGCGCGGTCGGCCTCCGGCACCTCCTTGATCCCCTCGACCAGCGACTCCAGGGTGATCCAGGGCTCGGTCGCAGCGAGCGCGTCGGCGACGTCGTCGACGTCGACCGACGCGGCGTCGGGCGCGGCGAGCAGCTCCCCCCGCGCCTCGCTCCCACCGAGCGTCACCGTGGGGACGCGCGCCTCGGGGAAGCCGGCGAGCAGCGCGTAGTCGAACTCGGGGGCGAGGCCGTCCAGCAGGTCCGGCAGCGAGGTGCCGTCGCCCGCGCCGACCCAGGCGCCGTCCTCGCTCAGGCCGAACGCGGCGTCGGCCGGGTCGTCGTCCCGGGCCGTGTCGCCGGTCGGGACCGATTCAACCGTGGCCACCCGGCCGTCGAGCCGGCGGGCGAGCCGGTCGTGCAGGTCGGTCGCGCCGGGACCGACTGCGCCGAGTACGTGCATGTCACGACACGGGCGGTGGACGGGCTTTATCCTGTCGGCTGTGCCGCCGATCCGCCGGAATCGGGCGCGGCGCGCTCGCCGCCGGCCGCGGTCGACGGCCGTCAGTCGTTCGGCGACGTCGCCGGGTCCTCGACGTCCGGGGGCGCCCGGCCGGGCCGCTCCCGGACCCCGGTTTCGCGCCACGTGCCGCGCCGGTACCACAGCCACGCGATGGTCGCGCTGGCGGCGCTCGACACGAAGAAGGCGATCCAGATGCCGCGCACGCCCCACAGGTACTGCGAGGCGACGTACGCGAAGGGGAGCCGGATCAGGCCGAGCCCGAGGATCGAGATGGCCGCCGCGACCATCGTCTTGCCCGCCCCGCGGAAGCCGCCGGAGAACGCGCGCAGGATGCCGATGAACCCGAAGGAGAAGGAGGCGTACCGCAGGAAGGTGGTCCCCTCCGCCAGCACTGCGGCGTCGTCGGTGAACGCGGCGACGACCGGCGTGGGGAACAGAAAGAGCACGACGCCGGCGCCCGCGAGCATGGCGAACAGCCCCTTCGCGGCGAGGTAGCTGGTCTGGGCCGCCCGGTCGGGCTTGCCGGCGCCGATGTTCTGGCCGCAGATGGTCTCGACGCTCCGCCCGATGGCCATCGCCGGCAAAACGATGACCGACAGGAGGCGGGTCCCGATGCCGAACGCCGCGACGACGGGCGTCGAGAACAGGCCGACAACGAGCAACAGCGCGTTCATCGAGAGCGCGCGGCTCGTGCCCTCGATGCTCGCGGGGACGCCGATGCGGAGGATCCGTCGCAGGTACGTCGGATCCGGGCCCATGTCGCCGAAGTTGACCTGGATCCCGCGGGATCCCGAGAGCATGATGCCGAGGCCGACCGCCATCGCCAGACTGCGCGAGAAGATGGTGGCGATGGCCGCCCCCTCGATGCCGAGTTCGGGGAAGCCGACGGTTCCCACGAGCGGCGCCCCCCGGACGACCGTCCAGCCGTTGATGAGGAAGGGGTCCAGGACGACGTTGAGCACCACCGTGCCGAAGGTCACGAGCATCGGCGTGACCGTGTCGCCGGCGCCGCGCATGAGCGAGTTGAACACGAAGAAGCCGAACATGAACGGGAGGCCGAGCGCGATCACCTCCATGTACGCGGTCGCCCGCGGGAGGACACCCGGCGACGCCCCCAGAAGTCCGAGCAGGGGTTCCAGGAGCGGGTAGCTGAGCACGCCGAGCAGCGCCGACCCGAGGAACGCGAACGTGACGGTCTGAGAGGCGGCGTACTCGGCTTCCCCGGTCTCGCCGGCCCCGGTGTGCTGGGCGACGAGGACGCTGCCCGCGACCGACAGCCCCATCGCGAGCGCGATGAGCAGGAACACGATCGGGAACGCGAAGGAGATGGCCGCGAGCGCTTCCGTGGAGTATTGCCCGAGCCAGAAGGTGTCCGCGAGATTGTACGCCGTCTGCATCAGGTTCGTGACGACGATGGGCAGGGAGAGGAAGACGAGCGGCCTGGCGATCCCGCCCTCGGTGAGTTCGAGTTCGTCGGGACCTTTGAACAGGCTCATGCTGGCACCTCGCGACCGTCGAGGGATCTCACGCGGGCACCTCGGGGGCCCAACCGAGCTGCAGTTCGAGGTACGACTCGATCACCCGGCGCGTCTCGTCGGGTGCCTCGCCCAGCGCGATCCCCCGGGCGTGGCCGCCGTTGATCATCGTCACGACGACGCGGGCGACCTCGTCCGGGTCGGCGTCCGCGAAGTGGCCCGCGGCGATCCCGTCGCGAACCGCCGTCTCGACCACCTCCCGCATCCGCCGGTCCAGTTGCCGGAACCGGTCGCGGTAGGCGTCCTGGTGGGGCGCCTGCGATTTCAGCTCCATCAGCGCGATCGGGAAGTCCTCGTCGCGCTCGTCGGTCGGCACGAAGATCGCGTCGAGGAACGCGACGAGTCGCTCGCGGGAGTCGCTCGCCTCGCTCTCCAGGCGCCCCTCGAACCGGTCGATCAGCTCGTCGAGGAACGCGTTCAACAGGTCCCGCTTGGTGTCGAAGTGGTAGTGGATGGCCGCGGTCGACAGCGACGACTCGTCTGCGATTCGCTGCATCGTGAGCGCGGCGTAGCCGTGCTCGCACAGCGCCCGCCGCGTCGCCGCGATGATCTCAGCGGACCCCTCGGTGTTCATCGGTCGTCTACGAACTAACCAGTCAGTCAGAAAAGTGTTGGGAATTCAAACAGGAAATGCCCCCGAGGGAGACTCCGCAAGAGCGGGTCGGTGCCCCGCCGTGGCCCGAATCGCTGCGCCCGCCTCGCGGTGCCCGTCGGGCCGGATCCGGCAGTCTCAGCGTTCGGAGTTGACAATCCTTAAGAGCGGATCACGGCAATCCAGGGCCAATGAGAGTCGTCATCTCCGTCGGCGGCAGCGTGCTGGCGCCGGACCTCGCCCCCGAGCGGATCGAGGCCTACGCCGCCGCGGTCGACCGTCTCGCCCGAGCGGGCGTCGACCTCGGCGTCGTGGTCGGCGGCGGCGGCGTCGCGCGGCAGTACATCGGGACCGCCCGCGCCCTCGGCGCCGACGAGGTCACCCTGGACCAGGTCGGCATCGACGTGACGCGCATCAACGCCCGCCTGCTGATCGCGGCCCTCGACGACGGCGTCGACCGGCGGGTTCCCACGGACTACGAGACCGCCGGCGACGCCGTCCGCCGCGGCGACGTCTGCGTGATGGGGGGCGTGGCCCCGGGACAGACCACAGACGCCGTGTCCGCCGCCCTCGCCGAGTACGTCGGCGCCGACCTCCTCGTCTTCGCCACCAGCGCCGACGGCGTCTACACCGCCGACCCGAACGCCGACCCCGACGCGGAGCAGTACGACCGCCTCACCCCCGGCGAACTGATCGACATCGTCGCGCCGATGAGCCGCGACGCGGGCGCCTCCGCGCCGGTCGACCTGCTGGCCGCGAAACTGATCGAGCGGGCCGGCCTGCGGTCGATCGTCCTCGACGGCACCGACCCCGGGCGGGTCGAGCGCGCGGTCGAGCGCGGCGAGCACAGCGGCACCGACGTCGTTCCCGAGGGCGCGGCCGAACCCCCCGCCTGGACGCAGCGATGACCGGACCCGACGAGGACGCGCCGGTCGACGATGCGCTCGACGAGGACGCGCTCGCCGGCGACGCGGGCGACGAGGCGGCCGACGGCGAGGGCCACCGCGCCTTCTGGGCCGACGCCGTCGCCGACGAGGTCGAGGCGCGCGACTCGACCGACCCCGTCGTGGTCAAGGGCGGCGTCTCTCCCTCGGGGATCCCGCACCTCGGCCACTTCAACGAGATCATGCGCGGCTACTTCGTCGCCGAGGCGCTCCGCGAGCGCGGTCACGAGGTCCGGCAGGTGTTCACCAGCGACGACCGCGACGCGCTGCGGAAAGTGCCGAGAACGCTCGCGGACGCCGACTGGAACCTCGTCGGGCTCGGCGACGTCGACGCCGGCGCCCTCGGGCGGAACCTGGGGGTGCCGTACACCGACATCCCGGACCCGTTCGACGACTGCGACCACGACTCCTACGGCGACCACTTCACCGACCTGCTGGCGCGGGCGGCCGACATGGTCGACGTGCCCGTCGACATGGTGTCGAACACCGACATGTACGAGTCCGGGGCGTTCGAGGCCGTCACGCGCCGCGTCCTCGAACGAGCCGACCTGGCCCGCGAGGTTCTGTCGACCTACCAGGCCGGCGTCGACGACTCCTACGTCCCGTTCATGGCCCAGTGTGCCGAGTGCGGGCGCCTGACGACCGACGTCCGCGCGGTCGACCTCGACGCCGGCACCGTCGACTACGTCTGCTCGGGTCTGGAGGCCGGCGGCCAGCAGATCGAGGGCTGCGGCCACGAGGGCACCGCCACCCTCCGGGAGGGCAAACTCCCCTGGCGCTTCGAGTGGCCCGCCCAGTGGCAGGTCCTCGGCGTCGACTTCGAGCCGTTCGGCAAGGACCACGCCGAGGGCTCCTGGCCGAGCGGCGAGGACATCGCCCGCCGGGTCCTGGAGATCGAACCGCCGGTCCCGATGACCTACGAGTGGTTCACGCTCAACGGCGAACCGCTCTCCTCCTCGTCGGGGAACGTCGTCACCGTCCGCGAGGTGCTCGACCTGCTCGAACCCGAGGTGCTGCGCTACTTCTTCGTGCGCAACCCGAAGAAGGCGAAGGACCTCGACCTCTCGCGGATCGACCTGCTCGTCGACGAGTTCGACCGCTTCGAGCGGGTGTACTTCGGCGAGGAGGCCGACGAGACCCTGGCGCCGCTGGCCGACAGCGCCTACCCGATGCTCGTCGACGAGGTGCGGCCCGAACGGGTCCGCCTGCCGTACACCTTCGCGGCCGTCCTCGGGATGACCGACGACCGCGACCTGCGGGTTCGGATGGCCACGAACGAGGGCTTCTTCGACGACGACACGCCCGAGTGGGCGATCGAGGAGGCGCTGAAGCGCGTCGAGAAGGCCCGCGCCTGGGCCGAGCGCACGGACAACGAGTACAACTACCGCCTGCAGGCCGACCTCCCCGAGACCGACTTCGACGACGCGACCGCCGCCGCCCTCGACGACCTGGCCGAGTTCGTCGCCGGGGGCCGCGACGGCGAGGCGATCCAGGGCGAGATGTACGAGACCGCCCGCCGGCACGACCTCGACGTGGGCGACTTTTTCGGGGCGGGCTACCGCCTGTTCTTCGACGACACGCAGGGGCCCCGCCTGGGCGAGTTCCTCGGCGAACTCGACAGCGACTTCGTCGTCCGGCGCCTGCGCCGCGAGGGCTAACTAGTTCTCCTCGATGGCGTCGACCACGACCGTCCCGATGACGGCGAGGCGCGGGTCGATCGAATCGTCGTGGAGGTCGATCGAGTACTTGTCGCGGAACGAGAACTGCTCGCCGACGTCGCCGACCTTCGTCCCGTCGGGTGCGACGATGTCGTAGGAGAAGGGGATGAGCGTCGTGACGAACCGCCGGAGCATCGCCATCAGTTTGTTGTCCTCCCGGAGGTACCCGACGACGTCGCCGTCGGGGGCGAGCAGCGCGTACTCGTGTTTGAAGAAACTCCAGGCCGAGCGCTTGACCGCGCCGATCCGCTCGCCGGTCTGCGAGTCCTCGACGTCGTAGGCGGCGGCGACGTCGAGGACGCTCGACGCCTTCACCCGGAACCGCTCCACGCCGCCGTCGGGGTCGGTGAAGCGGAAGTCCTCCTTCAGCCGGAACTTCTTCTGTGCGGACTCCAGAATGGGCGCGTCGTCGTCCCCCTCGTAGATCGTGTACTTGTTGCCGATGCTGAAGCGCTGGCGGACCTCGTAGTGGGCGACATCGAACACGGCGGGCCGACGCAGGGGGCGGTGATAGACCTTTGGGCGACGCGGTGCGGTGATCGTCGTCCGGGGACGCCTCCGTCCGCCGCTACCACATTTAAGTGGTCGTCGCCCCTACGATCGGTCAGACGCGGCGCCGCGCCGCGCGATCAACCAATGGGACTCATCAGTATCTTCACCGGCAGCTCGACGAAGGACGACGACGACGTGATCGAGATCGAGATCGAGGACGACGGGAGCGACTCGGGCGGCCGGAGCGTCCTCCGGACGCTGTTCGCGCTCGCGGTCGTCGCCGGCCTCGTCTACGCGACGTATCGGGTCGCCCGTTCGGGTGGCGAGGAGTTCACCGACATCGAACTGGAATCGGTCGACGCCGACTCCGAGTCGGACGAGTCCGAGGCGACGACGTAAGCCACCGGTTCGTCTCCGGCCCCGTTTTTCCCCGTTTCGTCATCGCGCGTCCAGCGTTCGTCGCCGACCCGCGGGAGGCGGTAACCCGAAGCCCTTTCCCGATCACGACCCATCTCTCGGGCGATGAACACGCTGCTGTGGGTGCTCGTCGGGTTCGTCGTGTACTCGGCGGTCGCCCTCTTCCTCCAGACGCGGGGGTACCTGCCCGCCGGCGTCCGGTTCCAGGGCCCCCTCACGACGCTGCACACGAAGCGGGGGCGGGCCTTCCTGAACTGGCTCGCCGGCCCCCGCCGGTTCTGGCGCGCCTGGAGCAACGTCGGGGTCGGCATCGCGCTGGTGGTGATGGTCGGGACGTTCGTCATCCTGGTGCTCCAGGGCGTCTCGATCCTGCGCAACCCGCCCCAGCCGACCGTGGTGAACCAGCCGCGGAACTTCCTGGTCATCCCCGGCGTCAACGACTTCCTGCCGCTCTCGGTCGCTCCCGAGATCCTCTTCGGCCTGCTCGTCGGCCTGGTCGTCCACGAGGGCGGCCACGGTCTGCT
>ENA-ORDC01000097-ORDC01000097.1-marine-metagenome-genome-assembly--contig:-NODE-97-length-99942-cov-10.245121_pt1 | contig 99942 bp, 119 predicted proteins | sample MGYA00237783_ERZ508515 | MGnify/ENA primary metagenome ERZ508515 (study PRJEB26186, sample SAMN06268792) | marine metagenome | isolation source: Eden Landing Ponds, San Francisco, CA, USA | place...
CTTGCGCCCACCGTCGAGAGTCTCCTGAATCTCTGGGTCTTCGAGCGCTTCGCCGCGGTCGTCATCCTCGCGGTCGCCGCCAAGACCGCCAGCTCCCGGATCGGCGATCTGCTCCCACGACCCGCGATGATCGTCGCACTGGGCTTTCTCGCGAGTGTCGAGCCCACGAACGCGACGCTCGTCGTCTCGACCGACCTCGGACTGATCGCTCGCGGAACGGCCGCCGCAGTGGTCGGTGTCGTCTTCGCCGTCGCCGTCTCGCTGGCGGGACCGACGCTCCGGCGCTCGGTCGATCTGGATCGGTTCCGCTTCGGGAGCGCCGTCGCACTGGGCATGCTCCCGCTGTCGATATTCGGTCTCGTGCCTGGTGACGCGCCGCTCGCGCTGGCCGTGCTGGGCCTCACGGCCGTGCTCGCGTTCGACCCCGACGCCTCGTACCACGAGTCCCGGTCCGAGACGACGATCACCGACGGCGGCGACGGCGCGACCGCCGACAGGGTCAGCGGTGACGTCACTGCCGACCCGGGGCTAAATGCCAGCAATGACGAGGACGGGTATCAGGCACCCTGGCTCTGACCCGTCGCGTGGCTTCCCGGGAGTCCCAGTATTCGGAAGGGAACACTTAGGAACCTTCTCGCCCAGATTCCGGACATGAGTGAGAACCGCGTGGTTCAGGGTCGGATGGTCACGCCGAAGAAACTGGCCGAGCTGATCGAAGGCGAAGATGTCATGGACGCCGAATCGATCGAAGACGCTGACCGTGAGTGTCCTGAGTGTGGCGGCGACGTGATCGAGGTCGGGTATATGCCCTCGATTACGGAGTTCGTGACTGGCTACAAATGCCAGGACTGTGACTGGGCCGCGACCGACCGAGACGAGTAGAATCGAAATCCCTTTAGGGAGATTGGGCTTACGAGGGAGTGCGGGGTCGTGGCCAAGTCCGGCATGGCGACTGACTCCAGAGGCAACGCGCCCGGGACGACACTCCAGACTGATATACTGAGCGGCCGACTGATCATCGGTCGTGTTGATGACCCTCTGGAGTTCCGAGGCGCTGACCGGAGATATCAGTCGATCGGGAGTTCAAATCTCTCCGACCCCACTACGATTATCACCCTATCTTATCGTTTCTTAGAGGTGTCTGTAGGAAGGATCTCGCGGGGTGGTCGGCGTGAGCCGCACCGCTCAGGCCGACGACGTGCGTGTCGACACGGTCGTGGAGTATCGGGGGCAGAACGGGGATACAGTCCACCGCCCCGACCCAGCCGCCGAAGAGCCCCAGCCTGCCTGTCCAGAGGCGTACGCGCACGACCAATCCAGCTACCGCCAGGTTGACTACTCACTGGTCGCGAGTCACCGCGATCTGTGCAAGCACCCCGAGTGCTTCGGCTCAGGGATCCGCTGGAACGGACATATATGTCCGAACTCACTGGTTGATCGACCACCCCGAACCCAGGCGTTCCACGTCGCGATCCTGTTGGCGATCTCGGATCAGACACCGATCGCGCTCCGGGACGTCCGCGACCAGCTGGCGATCGACTCCTCAGACCGGTCGATCCGGCGCGGCCTGAAGGACGCTGCCGACGCCGGCTGGCTCGAGCGTGACGGTCGTCGCTACCTGCCGGGGCCACTCGCCGACGATCTCGGAGGTGAGGGGCAGTGAGCGATCAGTCTGCGAGCGGTACTGAGCGTCACGTAGCTCTGTGTTCGGGCGGGATGGACAGTGCCGTTTCAACGCACATCGCAGTCCGCTGGGGTCCCGCGGACGTCGTCGTTCATCTCGATACCGGCACCGGGATCGACGACAACGAGCAGTACGTTCGTGATCTCGCTCGGGAGCTGGGCGTGCAGTGCTGGACACTCTCGACACAGAACGACTACGAGGAGATCGTCCAAGAGCATGGTTTCCCCGGCCCCAGCCGCCACGGGATCATGTACCGGCGGCTGAAAGAGCGCCAGATTCAGAAATTCGCGGCGAAGGTCTCCGGCGACCTACACTGCTGGACTGGCGTCCGCGCCTTCGAGAGCGACCGCCGAATGCGTCACGTCGAAGCAACCAGCGAGCACGACGCCGGGCGCTGGTACTGGCGTGCCCCGATTCACGACTGGACGAAAGAAGACTGCCGCGAGTATCTGGAGCAGTTCGACCTGCCGGAAAACCCGCTGTGGGACACTCTTGGACGCTCCGGGGACTGCTGGTGCGGCTGCTTCGGTAACCCCGAGGAACTACTCGACGCCGAGGTTGCTGGTCACGGAGATCACGCTGACTGGCTCCGCGACTTGGAGAGAGACGTAGAGACTGGCGACGAAACCGAGCGCTGGGCGTGGGGCGCGCTCTCTGAACACGAGCGCCGTGCGGAGCGCGTCGTCGACGAACAGATGACACTGTGCTCGACCTGCGGAGTAGGTTATCCCGTCGAGACTGACGGTGGATCAACCGCTCAACAGGACACGGGGACTGATCAGGAGGGGTCGCAGTGAGCGACACCGAGACCCCCACCCGCATGCGGGGTGCCCTGATCGGGCCGCTGCCCGAGCCCGACGGTGCCGACCAGGAGCGGGTCGCCGAGGCGGTCGCGACGCTCGAGGAGCGTGATCGGGCATGAGGCCCTCACAGACTCACCTCACAGAGTTCGGCTGTACTAGAGACGTAGGCGAGTGGCGTCTCGCGACCGACGAGCCAGGATTCTACAGTCTTCGCCGATACTGGCGGACTGAGGAGTACGTTCTCGTCGCCCACCAGCCGTCCGATCACTTCTCCGTCTACGATGTCGAGACATGGGAGTCGGGTATCCTGGGAGACAGCAAGGAGCCGGTCGTCGAAGACCACGATCTCGATGATGCGATCGAAGCGGCCGAGCGCTGGATGCTCCGACACCGTGACGGGAGGGTCGAATCATGACTCGCTTCGGTGCTGGCGGTGAAGATCTTGATCGGCCGGAGTACCCTGACACCGTCGCGAACATCGGCGAGGATCCCGCTCGGTACCTCTACGATCGCCCGCGCTGGGTCGCGCTCGCTCGCATCCGCGGCATTCACAAGCTCGCCGTCGTCGCCGCGTTCCGCGCCGTCGAACTCAATCTCGCCCGTCAGCAGGACGTCCGCGAGGAGCCCCGCGACTGGGTTCTGGAGGTACTCGACGAGCGCGAGGCCTACCTCGAGGAACACGGTGAGTTCGATCCCGACGTCGATCACGCCGAGCCCGAGACCGGCCCGTACACGCCCGACCAGTGGCAGCGTGATCCCGGCGGACTCCCGCCGATCACGCCCCACGAAAGCAACATCGCCCGCCCAGCGACCGACGGCGGCGAGGACGGTGATCAGGCGTGACTCCCGAGATCGTCGCCGAACCTGATCCAGTCGCCCGGCAGCTGCGCGAGTGCGTCCGCGAGAACCCGGACGTCCGCCACGAGGATTACCGCCATGCCGACGACCCGATCACGGAGGCCTGTTACGTCCTCTCGGAAGCGTATTTCCACGCCCAGGGTGGCGAAGACAGCGGTCTCGACGTGTACCGACTCGACTGGGGCGAGATCTACGACGACGCCGACAGTTCCCATTGGTTCCTGCGAGACGGTGAGACGATCATCGATCTCTCGCTCCCGAGTCCCGAGGACGGGTCAAACGTTCCGTGGTCCCAGGCCCGCCACCGGGCGTTCATCACCGGCTACACACCCAGCAACCGAGCCGAGCGGTTGCTCGAGGAGGCCGGGCTCGGAGGTGCGTTGGCGTGAACCGCACGCTCGCGAAGATCGCGACGCCGCTGCTGTTCGGCTTTGTGTTCGTCCACCCGGCTGTTCCATCGGCCGGCGTCTATCCGGAGCGGTTCGTGCCCGGCGTGCTGTTCGGGCTGGTCGTGCTGGCGATCGGCCTGCATGTCGAACCGGACGACCAGGGCGGTGATCAGTCGTGAGCGCTGTCTTCATCGCTTTCGTGCTGCTGTGGCTGGCGACGACGGTGCTTCTCGTCGGGAAGCTCAGGCTCCGACGACGCCGCCGGCGTTCTGAGGACGGGGTCGACCTCCGGACAGTCCGCGCCGCTGACGCTCTCTGTCGGTCTATCGACGGAGATGTTCCGTTTGAGTTGGCGGAGGATCTCGTCGAAGATCTGCCCGATCACGAGCAGGAAGTGCTCATCCTGCTCACTGACTCTGAGGGGGTCGATCAGACGTGAGCATCGAGATGAGGTTCTTTTGGGATCCCTGGTGGCTCGACCCGCTCACTGAACTCCTTTGGCTCGTCGGGACATCCGTCCTCTTGTGGCTGGCCTACGTGGCCGTGCGGTGGTCACTGGTCCTGGCAGACGTTGTTGATCATGCTGGCAGTTCCGAGGGCGGTGATCAGGCGTGACCGTCCCGTCGAAGACCGAGCAGGCGAAAGAACGGGCTCGCGACGGCCTCGACACTCAGGAACTCGCGAACCTGCTGTATGACCTGCCGGGTGTCTACGAGATACTCCTCGACGGTGCAAATGAGGACTGGCGGCCGACTCAGATCACGGTCGGCTTTGAGAGTTATCGGGCGAGCGACGACGTCGCCGAGATCATGGCGATCGCCGGCTGGCGCGTCGATCGGGTCGTCTTCCAGTACCACCGGATCGAGTTCGTCCAGCGCGGTGCTGGAGGTGATCCGGCGTGACCGAGCCCTACTGTGCGGGGTGCGGGCGGACTGTCACGCCCGACGGCGAGCACGTCGAAGTGGAGGTCGTCACCGATCCCCGAGAAGAGCCCTGGGGAACGACCTACTACTTCCATCCGAGTTGCTGGGTGGACGCTGACCCAGCGGCAGACTGGAGTGATCCAGCGTGACTCTCGTCGAGATCGCCGAAACCGTCGGCCGTTTCATCGCCGTCTACGTCGGGATCGCCGTCCTCGCCCACGGGCTGCACCTGTTCGGTGGTGTGCTCGCGGTCGGGACGTCTGAGGTTCGCCGCCAGGTCTCGGAGACGTACGCGGCCCTCGGTCCACGCAGGTACGTTGTGTTCGTTCTCACGATGGGGTTCTACCAGCCGCGCGACCTTGACCTCGAGCCGGAGATCGTCGACTACCCAGGCGGTGATGAGCTGTGACGACGTGCGAGTTCTGCCACGAGCACGAGGCGTCTAATTCCGTCGACTGGCGGGGGCGAGAGCGCCCGATCTGCGATATCTGTGATACGCCGGCGCTGGTAGTGCAGTGTCCGGTCTGTCTCGCCGATCCTGGCGTCCCATGTCACCGTCGCGATTGGCCGCACCTTCGGCGAAGCGTTCGCGCTTGGTGGCGTTTCTTGAAGATCGCCGCGTGCGGCTACCTGGGGGTGCTGTGACGTGAGCGCCGAAGAAATCGAGGAGCCCGAGCGAAGCCTGACCTTCGTCCGGGCGAGCCGCCTGTACAACGTGGAGCAGTCCGAGGAGATCCCCTTCCCAACCAAAGGAGGTGGGTCTCTCTGACGCCCGCTATCCTCTGTTTGGGCGCGTCAGTCCGTAAATCCACCGGCTCGGGGTGGTCAGCGTGAGCGAGCACGTCCGTCCCGAGACTCACGGGTTCGGTGCGAAACTGATCTTCGACGATCACGGCATGTCCCCATACTGGGGAGTGGTATCGGCGTTCGATCCGGACCACGAGGAGTACCTCGAGCCGTTCGACGCGATCGGCGAAACCTGGGAAGTGGTGTCGTCGGTAAATTGGAATGGGAAGATCGCGCCGCGAGACAGTGACACTGCCGACGGCGGGCTTTATGAGTACAGTTACAGTATCGAGGCTGTCGACGAGATCGGCGATCGCGACGCGAAAATACAGCTACGTCCTGGGTATCCGGACGCCGAGCACGTTGAGACTGGCGAGTTGATCAACGGGATGCCGAACGACTGTCCCGAGTCGATCCGCGTGCAGGTCGAAGCGACGAACGTCGATCACGACGACTTGCTGGCGCTCTTGCGTGAGTTCTTTCAGCACATCGGCCTCAACCCCGAGTACATCTCCGAGCCCCACGAGTGGTCGCGTGTCTTCCAGATCGAGCGCTACGTGCGTATCCTTCGGCAGGTCTACGAGGACCACATCGTCGACGGTGGGATCCTGGGCCAGCTGGCCGACGTGATGAGCAACCAGCGCGGGAAGGGCAAGCACCGATGGGACAACGAGGAGATCGTCGGTCACTACGATAGCGTCGCCGACACCGTTGACACCTGGGACATGCTGTTACCCGACGGCGTCGAGACTGTTCTCGGCAAGTCGGTGAAGGGGTATCACCCGGCGAACCCGCGCGGTGACACCAGTGGCGACGACCCGCTCGCCCACCCGAAGGTCGAAGCTGCTCGCGCCGCCGAGTTCGACGACGGATCGGGCGTGCCATGGGACGAGGTCGACGACGCGCTCGAGGAACTCGACGCGGCGCTGTTGAACGTCCTCCACTGGGCAGGCGTGCCCGTCGCGGCCGACGCGGCCGTATGGGTCCGCTACGACGACTATTTCGACGTCGGCGCTCGCGAGGAAGTCGACCTTCGATCGAACCCACTGCCCGAGCTCCGTGAGACGATCGTCGAACACGTCGAGTCCGAGATGATCCGCACCGAGTTGTCGCCTGCCCAGGAGGAGGTGCTGACCGTGCTGACCGACGGCGGTAGCATGCACTACGAGTCTCTGGCCGATCAGGCCGACGTCGGAACCTCAACCGTGTATCGGCTCGTCGACGCGCTTCGGTCACTGCTGGATACCGACAACGGTCTTGTGCGCTTCGCTGACGACGCCACCCGCCGGCACGTCCGCGGGATCGTCGATCGCGTTCGTGAGACCGCCGACTGGGCGAAGCAGTCGATCGCCGAGGTCGCCCAGGAGCACGATCTCCTGCGAAGCGACGACGGCCCGCTCCAGGAGTGGATGCAGCGCCACGGCGTCCGCGTCGCTCGCGAGCATCCCGAGCTCGAGCTCGAACTCGACAAGCCCTTGGGCGATGTCGAGATCAAAGAGATCCTTCGCGCCGGCCTCGAGGCCGCCGAACGCTCTGGACTTCTGACCGAGCGCTTCGAGCGCGGCCGTATCTCCTGGCGTACGATCGACGGCCAAGAGAAGCGCGGCCGACAGATCGTCGTCGACGGGAAAATCCTCGGGCAGGGTGCGCTCAAATCACTCCGGTAGCGCGTGACTGGGTAGTGGCAACACCGTTCTGACCCCTTCTTTTCGTATCTTAGTCCAAGTGAGGTTGTCGTGTGGCGCCACATCAGCACAAGCTCACTTGTTTTCAGTTACGCCTGAACGCCAGCGACGCGATCGCGACTGGCGTCGCGTTTTCGGCACGCGGGAAGCCCCCCTTAGGGGGTGTGCCTAAGGGCACGGTAGCAAAATACCCACACGCCCTCGCTGGCGCTCGGTCGCTCGGACCGCACCGACCGCACCGCAATACCACCGCAGTTGTTTTCCGCGCCGGCTGGCACTAAATACATTTCAATAAGTTTTGCGTGAATCAAAGGGGTCGGGGGCCTGAGTCAGATTCTCCTAAACGCCCGCGTATTAACAATGAATGCGGCGGGTCCTGACTGACTGTCCAGAATCACCGGACTGCGGTCGTGTGGTTTACTCGTCGGGCAGAGACACGAACTCGTGGTCTCCGTGTTTCCACTCACGGACCCGATTTCCGACCCAGCCTTTCGAGTAATCGACGAGATCCGTTGCCTGCTCGTGCGTGAGGTCGCGCACCTGCGTCGCCCGAATGACTGTCTCGACGGCTGCTCGCCACTGCTCATCTTTGTGCGTGTCTGCGCTGTCGTCGCCGTCGTCGTCTTCATCGGCGAGTTCGATTCTGAACTCGCTGGATTCGTATTCGGCGTAATTCGCGGCGGTGTCGGTGAGGCCCTGATAGGTGTTGACCTCTTCCCACTGATCTTTGCCGCCCTCGGACTCGAGGAGACGCGCGCGATCGGGCGCAGATCGCTTCGGTTTCTCGATCCCGAAGCTCGCGATACGGCGGATACTCTTGGCCGTTTTCACGCGCGTATGCCCGACCAGCAGCGCCGAGCCCTTTTTCGCGTAGTCGCCGAACTCTCGATCCCGATTCCGGATCAGAAGCAGGTTGTCCGAGAAGTGCTCGGCGTCTTTGTTCCCGCTGCCGAAGCCGCTCAGGTCCTGCGCGACCTCGTCGATCACCGAAAGGACTGGTCCCTGGATCGACGCCATCAATTCAAGCATCTCCCGGTCGCTTGAGAACTGCCCGTCGAACCCGTCCCAGGACGTGTTGCCGATGATCGCGCCGCCAGTCCGAGCCTGCCAGACACTCGCGGCGTCGATCGTCACCGAGGTCTTCCCCGAGCCCGGCGAGCCGAACACGAGGCCGATCGCACCCTCGTGCTCAAGCTGGGAGGCGACAGCGCCGTAGAAATCTTTGCCATCCTCGGACTGGCCCGTGAGCCCCGTCGCCGCTTTCATTTGGGAGACTGCTCCGTTCTTCACCGCGTTGTCGATCGTGCCGGTCGCGTAGTTGGCGATGATCTCCTGGCCGATCGGCGTCTCTTCGATCGGCGCGTCGAGCAGCGAGTCGTAGTAGTTCAGCAGGCGAAGCCCCTCGCGATCGTCGATCAGGCCCGCGAACGAACGGACCGAGTCGGCCTCGCCGTCGCGGAGTTCCGTTCCGAGTTCGGCCGCCGCGTAGGCTGAGTTATCACTCATTGGTAGCTCCCTCGATCAATTCCTTTCCGTCGCCCAGCCCACTGCTGTCGTCGTCGGGGCTGTCGCCGTTTGTCTTCACGTCGGTCGCGGTCGTGACGTCGTCACGTGCCTGCTCGCGGTCGTTTTCGGTCGTGTCTTCTGGATGGGTCACGTCGGGGAGGTGCTCTTCGACCACCTCGTCGATCGACCGTGAGCCGCCGATATCCGGCGCGACGTGTTCGTCGAGGATCTCCTGCTGGGACTCGGCGCGGTCCTTGTCCAGCTGGCGGACGATTCCCCGGATGCGGCGTCGGAGTTCCCGCGCCTGGGCGACGTCGGGCTCGAAGTCCTCGCGAAGCTCGCGGATCGCCGCGAGCGCGTCGTCGACGGTCGCTTCCGAGGCGATCGCACTCCCGGGCTTGGATTCGCGCCAGTTGCCGATCGCGATGTTCTGCTCGGTGTCGTACGTCCGCACCTCGTAGACACGCCGCGGGCTCTCATCCCACTGGAACAACGAGCCCCAGACCCACATGCCCTCGAAGGCCTCTTCGGAGAGTTCGTAGATCGCGCCACCGCCAGGTTCGCTCGAATCGAACTCGACGATCAGGATTCCCTCAGGCTCGGGCACGAGTTCGAGGACGCGGCGCGCGGCCCAGCGGCCCCCGGCGTACATGGCGACGCCGGCGATCGCGACCGCCGGCCACCAGGACGGGAGGCCCAGACTGGGCAGGTTGCCCGTGTAGTAGAGGATCCCGAGCGCGAACACTCCGAGATAGGCCGCCCGGCGGTTGTTCCCGAGGATCTCCCTGACGGTGCCGACTGGCGAGAGGACCCAGCCCGGAACGCGAGTGTCGTCGCTCATGCGATCCGCTCCCTCCGTTCGCCCTGATCGTCGTCCTTATACGACCGGGCAGTCAGCGCGAAGGCCATACCCGCGCCACCGACCGCCGCGAGGCCGACCAGTATCGAGGCCGTCCCGAACGGGATCGGCCCGCGCGAGACCGCATCCCCGCTCTGGAGCACGAGCGCGTTGCCCCGCTCCACGGATTCGGGCGTCGAGAGGAGCGCCGCGGCCGTCCCGCTCGATCGCTCCTCGAGGGCGATCGTGATCTCGGTCTGCTCGCCTGGCAGCAGTCGGACCTGCTTGAACGAAATCTCGGTCGCGCCGGCGCTGTCCTGTTCGATCATCTCCGTGAGCGTGGCCGTCGTCGGCCCGTCGCCGCGCCACGTCGCCGAGATCGTCATCGTCTCGCCGTCGTAGCTGTAGTCGTGAACGACCAGCTGGCCGAGTTGCTCGGTGACTTTCGTGGGCGCGGGCGTCGATTCGTTGTCGCCCGGGAGTTCCTGGCCGCTGGCTGGCGCGGCCGCGATCAGGCCGATCCCCAGCAGGACGACTAAGAATGCGAACGTGAGGACGAGTAGCTGTGCGACTGTCCGCGAGGTGCGTAGTGTACGTGTCATAATGGGTTGGTTTGGAAGGGGTTAGCTGGTCGCGGCGCTGATCCCGAGGAAGCCGAGCACGACGACGACGATCGACTCGACCAGTCCGAGCCCTGGCAGTGTCGGAATCGACGGTATGGGGAGCGCGCTGAAGAGGCCGTCAGCGATAACGCCCAGGTTGACCCCGCCGTCGTTTTTATCCTCTTTGTAGAGCTCGATCAAGCGGTCCTGATTGGCCTGCATCTGCTCCCACTCTTCAGGACTGATGTAATTCGAGTCCGTCTGAGGATCGCGGTTCTGCGTGAGGTTGATCGAGTCACCACTCTCAGTCGATAAGACCTCAAACGACTCATCGAGCTTGGTGAGCGAGTAGGTCGAGTCCGTATCGAGCGACACCGTGATCGAGTCGATGTCTGTAATCGTCGTCGAGAGTTTGCTCGAGAGGTCGACCTCCCAGACCGTGTTGCCCGAGCCGTCCGTCGTCTCGGTAAAGTCGGCTGGCGTGACCGTCGCGGTCTCGCCGGCGGTCGTCGAGATCGCGTGGAACAGCGTTGTCTCTGCCTTGATGTCGTCGATCACTGACGGATCCCGCGTGTACCAGACTGTGCCGCCGTCGACGCCCTTCGAGTCGTCGTAGGCTTGCCAGTCGTAGCGCCACTCTTTGAAGTCCTGGGCGAGATAGATCGTCCCGTACAGCGGGTTCCCGTCTGCGTCGGTTGCGTTCGGATCGATTGTATCTCCTGGTGCGACCTCCGAGAGGGCGTTCTGGTCGGTCGTCGCCAGATAGCCGCTCATGGTCTGCTGGCCCATCTCAATGGTCAGCTGGTTATCGACATCGACCGGGACGTTGGCCGCGATCAGGTGCGCGAGCGCCCGCGGCACGTCGCTCATGTTCGCGAGATCCGTCCCGCTGATCAGATCCTCGCTGTCGATTTCCCCTTGCTGATACTGGTCATAGGTGGTGTCGACCCATGTCGCGATGTCCGAGTCGACCGTGTCGAACTGCGATTGAAGGTCATCCCAGAGGGCTCGCCAGTCCCTATGGCTATCGTTTCCAATATCGAGATATTGGATCCTATCCTCTGCTATCGAGGTCCCGGGTACCTTCACGACGACAGCCGAAACGGACGAACTGGACGAAGACCGCCAGTTGATAGTCCACTCAGTGAGGGTCGACCCTGATTCAATGAGAGAGATGGTTTTGGCCTGAAACGTCGACCCATCAGAGAGAGTCACTGAGCGTTCCCCAGTGGAGATATCGGTGATTGGTTCCGGGCCGCCACTCTCTTCGTAGAAGATATCGGACATCGAGACATCAGGGTGGCTTTTGACTGTTGAAACCATGTTGCTCAATTCGCTCACCGACTCATTCCACGACTTGAGCAGGTTCTTCTCGACTGTGACGTAGTGGGTGTTCGCCGCCGACTGAGCCGCGCTTTGGACTTCGGACTTGCTCTTGCCGTTGTTCAGCGCCTCGATCGCGGCTTTCTTCGCGTCGCTGAACGCGACCTCAGGCAGGTAGTTGATGATGTTTCTGTTGTCGACGAACGTCGACGCGTTCGTCGATTTTCGGGTGCGAGCCGTCCGGTACACCTGCTCTTTGAGCGCGCCAGTCGTCAGCCCTTCCGGTGGGCCGTCCGACCCCAGGACGCCAATCTGTCCGGCGACCCATGCCCCTGCGTCGACTGCGATCCCCGGCCCCAGGAACGCGTCCGCATCCCCGACCGGGGACAGCTCCTCGAGCCGGCCACCACTCGTCGTAACCGCGCCGACCGCTGCCGCGCCGGCCCCTGCCTTCAGCAGCGAGCGTCGGGACATGACCGCCCCCGCATCCGGGGGTGGGGTGCGCGGTTGTTCGGCTGCCATTACAGGTAGTCCTCCTCGCGGGCGTAGTAGAACACGCCCCCGATCACGAGCAGCCCGGCGACCGCGACGCCCATGTCCTGGCCGAGGATCTCCCCGCCAGCGAACAGCCCGCCGCTGCTGGGATCGTTGACGCTGGCGTACGCGCTCTCGTAGGCGCTCGCCGAGGAGATCGTCGCCGTGAGGTTGTAGTCGTCGTTCAGCAGGCCGTCCGAGTCGTCGATCTCCACAGTCTGGGTCGCGTTCTCGCTGGTCCCGTCGTAGTCGACTGTCCGCGAGTCGATCGTCGTGCCAGCGTCCGTCGCGAGCACGATATCCGCGGTCGCGCTCGAGTCGCCCTGGAACGCGAGATCGACGTAGACCGTCTCGTTGTCTGCGTCAGTCACCGAGACCGAGCGTTCGGCGATCAGGCGCGTCTCGTTGATCGCTACGTCTGAGTCGCTCCCAGTCGTCGTCAGGTTGAGCGAGTAGTCGCCGGCGGTGCTGGCGTTGACGCTGAAGGTCTCGGTCGCGTCAGCGGACCCTGAGATCGTCTCCGAGTCGACGACCGAGCCCGACGAGTTGATCAGTTCGACCGTCCCATCGACGGCGCTTGAGAAGTCGACGTCGACCTCGACGGTGTCGTTGCTCGGGTCGTCGATCGTCACGTCCTGGCTGGCGACCGCGGCCGCGCCGGTGATCGTGAGTCCGACGACCGCGAGCATCGCGATCGCGAGCGTGCCGATGAATTTGGTGCTCCTGTTCATTGTTAGTTGATGTACGAGACCAGCATGAAGCCGGTCGACTGGACGGTGAAGGCGATGAACGCCGCGGGCTGGCTCGCCAGCGTATCTTGGAACGCCGGGAACAGTGGCGGCGCGATCACGAGCCCGATCGTCGCGTAGACGATCCAGGCGTCGATCCCGCTGGTGTCCGACAACGGAGCGTCCCGGTAGAAGAACACGAACAGCAGCGAGCCGATCGAGGCGATCCGCCCGAACGTGATCGAGGCGTTGCCTGCCTCGAAGAGCACTTCGCCAGCATTGATGAACGGGACGATGTTGTCCGAGACCAGTCCGAGCGAGGTCCCAGCCCCCCACGCGAAGACGACGATCAGCAGCATCTCGAGGTCGAGGTCGAAGCCCTCGCCCGAGCTTGTGCGCGTCGCCATCTCAGTCCTCCAGCGGGCTGGTCTCGGCCCCGTTGTCGGCGATGATGTCGAGCATGTCGACCAGGACGATCGCGCCGGCCACGCCGATCGCGAGGTAGGCGTAGCCCAGGTTCGCGCCCTGGAGGCCGGCCTCGACCAGGAGATTCGTGTCGATCGCTTCGACGAGGCCCCAGTTCAGCGATCCGAGGCCGGCCACCAGCACGACGAGCAGCTGGGCGAGCGGCTGATCGTTCGTGATCATGCCAGCCCTCCCGTGGCTGGGATTGGTGCACAGCGGAAGCAATACAGCGTGTCAGCCACCGCGACCTTGAACCGGTTGAGTCGGGTGGAGCAGTTGTTACACTGCATGGACGGGACTGTCTGGCGGTGTCTTAAAAGTCAGGTAGTAGAACAGGTCTCTCGGTGCGACTCCACACGGGGTTGCGCGTCGAGATCTTCGCGATCCTCGATATGAACACGAGCGCGTACCCGTCCGTGTTCATATTCGCGCTCGCGAGCGCTGTCCGGGTGGGGTGGTCGGCGTGATCGTGGCGGGGTCTCGGGTGGGGTTTATATGCTGAGACCGTTCCAGTGACCGCAAAAATCTAGGATTCGCGGCTCGTGTTCACGAGCATGGCCGATAGTCTTCGGATCCGATTCGACAACGCGCCGTATCGAGAGGACGCGATCGAGCAGGCAGCGAGCTTCTACGACTGTAACAAGAGCGACGCCGCCGCCCAGGCGTGCGAAGACGTCGTCGAGATCGTCCGCGCGGCCGAGGAGGTGCTTCAGCGCGAGGACCTCACGCTCGAGCAGCGCCGGGAGATCGCCGCGACCTTCTCGACGAGAGTGAGCGAGTTCGACGTCCAGCTGGAGATCGGTCGCGAGTAGGCCACCCGCATGCGGGTGGGGTTTTAACAGGCGAGCGCGAGCAGGCGAGTACATGGTAGACCGACGCCGATTCGTCGCTGCCGGTGCGGCGAGTCTTACTTCACTGATAGCTGGCTGTTCCGATATTCTTGGCCAGGGTAGTGAGGAGACCGATATACAGGATTCAGATGGGGACGGTGTGATCGATTCCGAAGACTACGCACCCCGAGATCCTGATGTTCAGGAACGCTCAGATGTTGTAAGAGCAACGACGACTGAACAAGAGGGAAGCGCCACAGCAGAGTTCAGGTCATTTAGTCGAGATCCGATGGACGGACATCAATGCAGTATCTCAGTCACGGTTGGTTCTGCCGATCGTGTTGAAGTTATATTCGAGTCGCCCGGGAGATCGAGTAATGCTGAGGCAATCCCCGGGGAGACGCTCGCGACGATCGACAGTGGCAAAGATCGATATATCACATACGCACCAAATGAGGAATTGGGCAATGGCCCCCTTTACTTCGGTGATGAAGTGATCGCGGTTGCTGTCTCTGGATCTGACCGAACCCAGATAGCGAGTACGATTATCGTGTGATGTCCATCGATTCGCGAAAATAGTCGGCAGTTCTCTCAGGCTCGCGCGATCACGTGATACCCGCTGCCGCGCGGGCACGCCTCCAGGACGTGCAGGCGCTTGCTCGCGAGCGTTCGGAGTACTGCGGGCGGGCACGTGCCCGACGTGAGTGTGCACTCGAGCGTCCAGGCGTCGCGCGGCCCCGTCGTGGGTGCGAGTGTGTCTACGCCCAGGACCTGTGGGTGCGAGCGGATCACGGCCGCGGCCGTTCGGGCGCGCTCGCGTTTGGTGACGGTACAGCCGCGGAGGCGGCGGGCGGTCGCGTCCCAGGACTCGCCGTCTTCGGCCGGGACGCCCGGTTCAGCGTCGACGTCGTAGGTGTCGCCCGTCATGCCTGAGCCAGCTCCGTGAGAGTCGTCCGCGGGACCGTCGGGATATGGAGGTCGCCGACGCCCTCCCACGGCACGACGATCGCCTCGCCGTCGGCGTGCGCGAAGATCGTCGCGCCCAGGAGGACCTCGTCGTGGATCGGTTCGGTCTCGGCGGCGCTCATGCGTCGATCCCCACCTGGCGGGCGAGATCGCGGGCGCTCGGTGATCGGTGATCGGTCGCGTCGTCCCACGGGCAGATCATCGCCATGCCGCTCTTCCAGACCATGATCTCCGCGCCGAGGACGACCTCGAGGTGGACTACGGCGTCGTTACTCATCGCCCTCAGCCTCCTCGATGGCGGCGGTGAGTTCCTCACGGAACTTTCGCGCCTCTGTAACATCGAGGGCGTCTCCCCCAGGCGTCGACGCGATTCGGATCTTTCCGATCTCGCCGGCATACCAGACTTGAGCGTCGCTCATCCCCAACTCACCCACTGGACGTCGAGATCGTCGACAGCGCCGAGCCCGTAGCGCTGGTCAGCCCAGCCGATCCGTTCGGCGACGAAGTCCATCCAGTCGTCGACGGTGCGCGGCCCCAGCTGCTCGCGGTGGACGCGCTGGCCGTCGCGCACGACGACGATCGTCTCCACGGTCGTGCGGTAGGTGTGCTCGCGGCCCTCGGCGTCCGTGCCGAGGTCGATGTAGGTTGGTCGCGGGTCGGTACTTCTATCTGCATTGTGGCGTTTTGTACTCATGGGTTGGTTTCGAACCCGGCTCGGGCGGTGGAGCGCCCGGGCATTCTCTCGTCGAGATCGTTCGCGTAGTGCCGGGTTCATACACCAGATTTGTTACTCCGGCCACTTAGTGATTGTGCAATGTAACGCAAGAAGGTGCTACTTAATCAATAATTTCGCGTTCGACGCGTTCGCGCCCTTGGTCAGTGATCTTGTAGTATGCCCGGCGATAGTCCTCATCAGAAGCAACATCGACTATCTCACCTTTGCTGTCGTCGATTTTGACCTTCTTGATATCTTCTGCTTCGTGGAGATCCCGGATTTTGTTCTGAACCGTGCGATAGCTGAAGGTGATGTCTTGGTGATCGATCAAACCCCCGTAGATCGACTTCGGACGGAGTGGGAGATCAGTCTCGTAGAGAAACGTGAGAATGACCTCTTCACTACTCAACTGAGGCATGTTCGTTAGTTGTGCAACGGACGTAAAATCGTTACTGGCTACGCCCGTCGTGTACGAGTGCCGATCTTTTGGTGCTTTGTTGCTCATATTAGTGCAATGTAACGCAAACTACTAAGTGGTTGGGACTGACACAGCCAGTTATGCAGCGAGAAGACTGCCATGACAGATCAACCGTTTTGCGTGGTGTCTTAAAAGTCACCCCGAGGTATCGGAACCCACTATCGGAAGCGGCGATTCGGCCGCGAGCGCGTCCGTCGCGCCTTAAATCCAGAGCAAACGACAGTATCGGAACTACCGGAAATCACCCGGTCGCGCTGAAGTGTGAGACGGCGCTCCGGTCGACCATGCCCTGTACGAGTGAGGTGGCGGCATGAGTAGTAGCGAATCCGAATGGGGCGGGATGCGGACGTGTCCCTACTGCGGGATCGAGAACGTCCTGCTCCCCGCGCACCTGCCCCACTGCGACGAGACAGACCCCACCCCGCATGCGGGAGGTGAGCAGGCGTGAGCGGTCCTTACTGCGGCGTCTGTCGCAACCACGTCGACATGGGGCAGCGCCACGTCGAAGTCGACTCCGAGACGCTCGCCGAAGACGTCCCCGAGCAGGAGGAGTACGTATTTCATCTCGACTGCTGGGACAGCCTGAGCGCGGGCTGGGGGCGACCATGAGCAGCGACCAGAAGCCGACGCCGCCGGTGCCACCGGCCGATCATCGGCGCGTGCCCGAGCTCGACGAGAAGGGGAGTCGCACAATCGAAGAGGAGGCTCTCGATACTACCTGTCCCGGCTGTGGCGGGACGCTGTACTACGAGGAGGTCGCGACCGGCAAGGCGATGATGGCCTTCTGGGAGTACGACGAGTGGGACAGCGACGAGTATCGGCTGTCGGAGACGTACGAACGGACCGAGCGCTATCAGTACTGTAGCCGCTGTGGCTGGAGGGTCGACCTGTGAGCGATACCGACGAGATCGACTGGCCGACCCCCGAGTTCAAACGTGCGGGTGCGGCGTACCACTGTGCGCGGTGTGGCGACGTTGTCGTGCCCTCGCGCGGCGATGTCGAGGCCGCGCTGCTGAAGGCCGGTCGCACGACGAAAGTCTGTGAGGACTGTGCGGATGAGCTCCTCGACGCGATCGAGGACGGTGATCAGGCGTGACGTGCCCGGAGTGTCGATCCGGCCGGGTTCGTTCGTCCGCGCCGTGTCCGTTCTGTCCTGAGTGTGGCTGGTCGAAGTGTGGAGGTGAGCACGCGTGAGCCAGCGCGACGTTCCTGATCTCTCAGTCAGTGAGGCTGTCGAGACCTATATCAAACGCAAGCGCCCAGACTGGAAGGGTGGGACCGAGCGAACCTACCGCCGGAACCTCGAGTTGTTCGTCGAGTACGCGGGCGAGCGCGAAATCGAGAGGGTCGATGCACTCACCCGATGGGAGGCTGGCGGGTTCACCGACTGGCTCCTCGAGCAGGACTACGCCCCGGCGTCGGTTGCCTCGCGGCAGAAGGCCGTCAAGACGTGGATCCGGTGGCTCGAATCCCAGGGGCTCGTCGAGCACGGCCTCCACACCGCGATCGAGACGCTTCGTCTCACTGAGGACGAACAGACCAGCAACCAGCAACTCGAGCCGGCGGACGCGAAAGCGTTGTTGACCTTCTATCGCGACTCGGCGGAGTGGCGCGGCACCCGTCGCCACGTCGTCTTGGAGTTGCTGTGGCACATCGGTTGTCGTGCGTCGGGGTTGCTCGCCCTGGATCTCGGCGATTACGACCGGGACGCCGGCGACCTTCGCTTCCGGAATCGCCCTGAAAAAGGCACGCGGCTGAAGGAGGGGCTCACGCACGAGCGTGACGTAACGATCTCGGCGACCCCGCAGGACGTCCTCGATCTCTATCTCACTCGTGAGCGATTTTCCGTACGTGACGAGTACGGCCGCGAGCCCCTGATCACGTCGCAAGCCGGTCGCCCGACTGAGGACACTCTTCGATACTGGACCTACGAGGCAACGCAGCCGTGTATGTGTCAGGAGTGCCCGCATGGAAAGCGGCGGCCGAACTGCGAGTGGGTACCCCGTAAGCAGGCCAGTAAGTGCCCGTCGACGCGATCGCCGCACCCAATCCGGCGCGGCTCGATCACCTGGCAGCGAAACCTGGGTTTCAGTTCCGAAACCGTTGCTGAACGGGTTGCTGCGACGCCGAACGTCATTCGGCGGTACTACGACCAGCCCGATCACGCTGCCGAGCTCGAGCGACGCCGGGCGGACACAGAGACGATAGATATTACCGAGCACCTCAGCCCGACAGACCTGGAGGTGAGTGAGTCGTGAATCGCCAGATGTACGGTGTGCTATCACTGGACGTGCAGCCTCTCCGACCCCATAATTCTCGCGCTGCTCGAAACTGAGCAGCGCGTAAATTCTGTACGAGGAGTGTTTGAACCAGGGAAGTCGCGCGCAGCGTAGCGAGCACGTCTTCCCGTGGTTCACAATCTCTCCGACCCCACGTGACCAAAATTCTATCGTAGCGTTTCGGACCCCAACGTGCAGAAGTTCGTGTTTATCGACGAAGGCTCGACGCACGTCGACGCGCGGACGAACGCCCACGAGATTGCCTCGCAGTTCTCGCCGTTCTCGAAGCGATTCGCGAAGTTGTCCGTCGACTTTGCGACGATCGGCCACACGATCAAAGACGTTCACTCCGAGGTCAAGCGGCAGGCGACGACGTTCTTCTACAAGCCCGAGAAGACGCAAGTACAGTTGTCTTCTCTGATCCCGCCGATGAACTGGAGAAGCCGCCCGAAGACCTCTACGACCCCGATGATATGCCACCACTCAAATTTGATCTTCAGACTACTCTTTGGTGGATTCAGGAACCTAATGAGAATGTAATCTCTAATCCGCCAAACAAAATCAGAAACATGAGAATCGAACTGGGGAATATTATAATGGACTTTGCTTTACCGGTGTTTATCTTTTCAATCTCTTCTGATCTATGGAATAGGGTACTAAATATACCGCTTAAGATTATCGCGGATAGGAAACCAAAACACGCTGGTAATAAGAATATTTCTGGGCTTGAAGCGACTATTGGTATCATTAGGAGAGATGCAGCGGGTCCTTTAGTGGCTATTTTGTTTGTACGTTCCAAAATAGCGATGTCGTTTTCATGGCCAACTTCCAGGGTATTATCTATATCATCTAACCATCCTTCTTCGGTTCTTTGGATCATAATCAGCCCAAATATGAAAATAAGAACTAAAATCGTAAGAAAGGATCTTGCAGCTATACCCTCAATTGACCCAGTTATTGCACTAAATCCCTGGACACCATTGGCTATTAAATAGAGTGACAAGATGAATGAAAGCGTTCTTGCCCAAGTAAGCCCAGCCCTCTCTGTGTCAAACCGATCATCTAGATAGATAGCCACGATTGACAACACTAGAAACACCGACAATATTGAAATTATCCCATCAATTTCATTTGGATATCCGATGAATGGTACTGATTGATGAGACAGCGTGATACCAGCTATTGCAGCATATACTGAGAGTTCTTCAGAGAGATCTACTTCGTCTGAATATTTTGAATTCGAACTAAAACTGTCAGATTCGCCCATCAAGTCAACTGTTGCAATCGAAGATGGAAAAAATTACTGCATTATGACATTAGAATCGGTGGCTATCCTGATGAGAAATGAGGTACACTCAAGTACTGGTCACCTGCGAATCTTGGCGATCGCGACCGTCCCCAGCTGGCCTCGGCCTCGATCACGCCCCACCCACCACCCCTCCCTGTACAGGGTGGCATGTCTATCCGATAGAGTTCCAATTCAGAGGACGTGCGACACTCGGCCCATCTGAAAGTACAAGCGAGGATTGCGGCGAGTTGACCCCCTCACATGGGGTCCGAGCCGCGTCCGCAGCGCACGCCCCCGAGCGGAGCGACGGGGGCATTCTGCAAGGCTGTGAGTGTTAATATATCAACAGAATTTAGAATGCGTTGGTATGGACGGGAATGCTGTTATAATATCGGCTTAATCATTTTTTTCCATATCCTTCAAAAATTTCACCGAATCACCAGTTCGGACATTATAATCCCCATGGACAAAGTCCGGATCATTTGTCAATTTCTTGGGTTCCTTTTTGTACCCTGGTAATTTAAAATTGAATCCGCCAATAGATTCGTTTGTTCTCATGACTGAGTGGGATTCATGTATCTGGGTAGGTTTTACTTCCGCTACTTTATACTCAATGCTGCCTAATTCCTCACCAGTCTCCGGGTCAACAATTGGTTCGCTTTCAGAGTATATTACATATCGGTGTGTTTCTTTTACCCCATCTTCAGAACCGATATTTACTACTACTGTATATTCATCCGGGGTGTCAGCGACTTTACCTTCAATATTCATATTTGAGTTCCCAGTCATTTTTAATCTTCTGTAGACACGTAATAGCAGTCCTCAGTTTGTCTTCTTCGATATCTACTAAGTCCTCTGTAATAATACTCATCCTCGCGTTTCCTTTCTCAAGATCAATTTCTGCCCGAGATCGCCAGTCATCCTTATCCTTTTTCCAGTCAGTAATCTGGAATTCGAATAATTTTCCCGATGTACTTTCTGTCTCAACTAATTCAGCAGTAGCTATTCTTCCATCTGAGTGACTGTCTTTACCATCATCGGATAGTATATTGAATTTCAGTCCCTTAGCGAGCGATAGCTCTCGTTTAGATTTTGCCACCACGAAGTCATTTTCATATTTCACAACCCTCAAATCGTTATCGGGCCCAACAGATCTTCCGTACTCTCTGATGGCTAATTGCTTATTGAGTATATTTATGGATTGTTGCAGTGTTTCGTTATCATAATAGTTCAGTTGATAATCTTCATACTTTTCCAATTGATCTGAAATATCTCTTAGGAAGGGTTCAATTGATTCTAGATCACTGCTTTTACTCTCAATATCAGTTCTTTTACTATTTAATCCATGATTTAAGGAATATTCTTTGTCACGTATAGTTACTTTACTATAGTCCAAATACTGGTCAGAATACAATAATGATCCAACAATAACGAGGGCAAATCCAAACAGAGAAAAAGTGGCTAAAGGAAAACCAATTCCAAACTTCAAAGCGACATAACAAGATACAACTATTATCCCCAATCCAGAAAGTGTTAGTACGGAAATTAATAACTTTGTTACAGAATCAACCGATATAGACATATGAAACTCTCCGTTAGCTAGTACCACGAGATAAATCCCTCCCAGCAATTATAATTGCGGTTCTAATTCCATATTCTGAGGTTGTGCTACATCAACCTCGGATGACGCGGCGGCGGATACAACTCGACATCGACTTTCCCCTCAGGATACTGCTGTCCCTCTGTTGTCAGTCCAACCACATCGGCGTCCTTAGTTAGGAACGTGACGAGATCGGCGTCGGCGAGTACCTTACACCGCTCGTGAATCTGCGCTTCAGTAGCGTGCATACCCCGAAGCGTTGAGAGATACGAGGGTGTTGTCCACTCGTCTTCGCTCAGTGCTTCGAAAATTCGGCCGTCCAGGGCCACATCCAGGCTGCTGTTCTTCGAATTGTCCTGGAGGACTAGACACTGTTCGGTTCGGATTCAGCACTCGGCCCATCTACTGCTGACTCGTCGTTGTTGATATACCGGCCTTCCTCAACGTCGTATTCCTCGTCAAGATACGCTTCTCTTTCATCTGTCATCAGATAGACTCCGTTTCCGAGATCTTGCAGTAACCCATGTTCAGCCAGCTTATTGAGGCGTCGTGTGATCGTGGAGCGAGAACAGTGGATGATCTCACCGTTCTTCATCTTTGCTGCTGTTCTCGAACCACGCTCGACGCTCGTATTGATTCTCCACCCCAACTATTGAGATGCCCTTCGCATTCGTGATAAACATATAATAAGACACTTATTATTCTGCTCTCAAGCTCAGATAGCGCGCCTGAGGCGCCAAGCGCGCTTTGTCAGAGGCACCTCTCCCAACGTTGGTTGGACCCCCGTAAATTTCTCCGGTGCTGTTTCTTCATCCCGGCTCCCAGATCGACGACTGTCCTTGATTCGATTACATATCTTTCAAATGTGTTAGAGTAGGACTAACAAACATATAAACTCCCAAGCGTAATCTGTGCTAATGACACAATCCATCATAAATTGTCCTGAATGTGGGGAGAATGTGATTTTTGATGTGAACGTTCGATGTCCCCATTGTTCGGAATCGTTCACTGAGCAAGGTCTCGCGTAGTACCCGTCGTTGCCGCCCGTATTTTTTCGCAATCGTGACCGTCCCCATCATCTGGGGGCGGTGACATCGACGTCAGCGCGAATTCAAGTGTCCCCGGCACCTATCTGTAGCCATGACAGAAACCACGCCGACACCGGGGATTCACCACGTGACGTGTATCGCCGGCGATCCCCAGCAGAACCTCGACTTCTGGGTCGAGACGCTGGGGTTGCGACTCGTGAAACGCTCGGTCAACCAGGACGACCCGGGGACGTATCACTTCTTCTTCGCGGACGCGGAGGGCACACCGGGAACAAGCATGACGTTCTTCCCGTGGGAGAACCTCCGCCAGGGGAAAGTGGGATCCGGCCAGGTCGCCCGGACGGCCTTCAGAGTCCCTGAGGGAAGCCTGGACTTCTGGGAGGATCGCTTCGAGGAGTACGACGTTGACTACCGAGAGCGAGTCGAGCGATTCGGCGAAACGGTCCTGCCGTTCGAAGACCCGGACGGCCTCCCCGTCGAGCTGGTCGCAGTCGAGATTCCCGAGGACGACCCCACGGTTCCGTGGACTCAGTTCGTCCCCGAGGAGTACGCAACCCGTGGGTTCCACTCGGTGACGCTCTGGCTGGCAGACCCCGAACCGACCACGGACCTGCTCCGGACGATGGGGCTCGAAGAGCGTGGCACGGAACAGGCCCAGGGCGATACGCCAGGGGACGAACGGACCCGCTTCGCCGCCGCGGGCCCGGTCGGAACGTACGTCGACATTCTGCCGACGGTCCAGGGCGGCCGCCAGGGGCACGGGACGGTCCACCACGTCGCCTTTCAGACGCCCACAGACGGGGAGCAGGACGCGATGCGAACGACGGTCAGGAAGGCTGGCCTCAATCCGACGGCGCAGATCGATCGCCACTGGTTCCGGTCGGTCTACTTCCGGGAGTTCGGGGGTGTGCTGTTCGAACTTGCGACCAACGGCCCAGGCTACGACAGCGACGAACCGCTTTCGGAACTCGGCGAGCGCCTCGTCCTGCCCGGAAAATTCGAGGCCAGACGTGAGCAGATCGAGACGGAACTGTCAGACGTGACTGCCCCAGGGGCGGACACGGCCGAAGTCGAGAAGTGAGTACGGACGCCACCACCAACCGTGGTTGCTGAAGGGAATCCCGTGAGAACACCCGACTCGTGTGATCTACTCGGAACGGACAGGGAAGAATCACGATCAACGACCCGCGCCAGGACCTGAACCTTTAATAATCCGAGTGCAGAGTGTCTGAACAAGGGTGGGACCTATTCCGAGTCATCGCCAGCCAGCAGACCGACCAGCACAGACTGAATCCCAATCGGGGACCAAACCGCTCGATTCGATCCGTTCACTCGTCGGGGCGGGAGAGACGGTCGAAGCCATCGTCGAGTCGAACGGCGACCCGCTCGTTCGCGAGTCCGCCAGCGGCGAGGAGGTCTTCGAACCACGAGCGGGCGAACGAGCAGTCGGCGTTCTGACCGACAGGCGGATCGTCCTCGCTGCGGGGACCGAAGACGATCCTGCAGTGTCGATTCCGTACCGTGAAGTTAGAGCCATCGATCTGGATGATCTGCGAGAACCGACGGCGTTTAGCGTGACCGTCGAGGCCGCGACGGCGTGGCGACTCGGTGTCGCGCCGTCAGCGAGGAGTGATGTGAAGTACGGCCACCGCCTCGTCGAGAAGGCGATCGATTGCTTCGAGCAGATCGACGAGGCGACGACGGCAGTGCAGGCGGTCCGAGACGACCTGGTTGAGCCGATCGCCGACGGAGACTGGGCGACGACGCGCGAGCGGTACGAACAGTTGCGGTCGACTGTCGACTGCGCCCGAGTCGGGGTCGAAAACTCGCCCTTCGATGGCGTCGAAACGTTCTGTGATCCGCTCGACCGGGCCGACGCCACCCTCGAAGCGGCGTACGTCGAGGCGACGCTCCGGCGGGTCGAGAAACTCCGGACCGTCGGCCGCGAGTGGCTCGACGACGGGGATATCGAACGCGGGGCACAGGCGATCGAGACCGCCCGCGAGAGTCTGGAGGACGTTGCCGAACGCGCGGACTCGTACAATTTCGTCGTTGAGGGGGACGACGCCACGGCGGTTCGGCTCGACTCACTGTCCTCGCCGGTCGGCGACGCGACATCGGTCGACGGAGCAACCGAGCGGGCACATGAGCAAGTCGACGCGCTGGCGCAGCGGCCACTGGAGGTCGCCGACAGCCGCCGGCAGCGAGCTGTCGAGACGGGCTCGATAGCCGGGCTGGAAGCGGCACTCAACCGATATAAGGCGCTGCTGGAGATAGTCTGGTCCGACGAGGAGACGTTCGGTCTCGACCGGGCGAGCCTGCAAGAGCGTGTCGAAGCGACTGCGAGCGAGGTGATCGATCTTCGCGTAGACATCGCCGAGGCAGCCGCCGCGTACGCCGAGAAGACCCGCGCCGAGGACCGACTCCTCGACGCTGGTGACGCCTACCGGACAGCCGTCACCCACTACGAACGCGCACACGAACTCGCGACGGTCTACCGCGCTGGCGAGCCCGAACCGATCGGTGACGCACTGGACGCTGTCAGAGAGGCACGGAAGACGGTTCCAGTCAGAGTGACACTGCGCGAGGAGTGATCGAGCGGCAGCCGAGGGCTCAGATACTCACTTTCAGTGATCGAGACTGGTGACGAAGGCGTGATCTTCCTCGCGAGCGAGCGGTCGCTCCTCGTCCAGTGTGATGGCCCACCCGTCGAGCGCCCCGGGGTCAGCGCGAGCGTTCGTGAGCGTGGTTCTGACGGCGAGGACATCGACGCCGTAGAAGTCACGCGGGACGCCCTGGAAGTACTGGAGGGCGGTGCCGAAGAGACTCCGCATACCGTCGTCGTTCTCGAAGTCGACGTGTTTGTACGCGCCGGCAGCGACCTGAACCATTCCGTGGAGGAACGCGCTCTCGGTCGTGCCGCGGCCATAGTTGTACCACTCGTCTTCGAAGCAGTCGTGGCTGGCGTGATAGTGACCGCTATTGTAGAGCCGCACCCCGTGGACGACTGCCCGGCGCAGCGTCGCGTGCTCCCAGCGCCCCTCGGACCAGCCCGTCGGCGTTCCCGCGGGCGGGTCGACGCTGTCGTCGCGAGTGTGTTCGTCCATGCCGCTCGATAGGGCGTCGAGACGTGAAACTCCACCGCTAGAGGGACTTGCCACACTCCGGACAGCGCGTCGCATCGGGCGGCGTCCGGTGATGACATCGCGGACAGACGACGTCTTCGCCAGCGCTGGCTCCCCGGCGGTCAGTCGACCACTCGTCTCCGCCCGCGAATGCCCGGCCGACCAGCACGAGGAGGACGACACCGACGAGGAGGAGAGCCGCGAGTATCCACGACGAATCGAGGAACAGTGGTACTGCCATGCCAGCGGGTCGGACCACCAGAGATGTAAGCATTGTGCGGGCCGGGGACCGCTCTTAAGTGCTGTGGCACGAAAAACCACTGCATGGACGTGATCGTGCACGGTGGCGCAGGGCCGGAACCTGCTGACCCCGAGGGACGGGAGTCGGCCCTGGAGAAAGCGGCGCGTAGAGGGGCAGACGCTGCCTCGCCGGTCGACGCCGTCGTCGCGGCGGTCGGCTGGCTGGAGTCGACGCCACAGTTCAACGCCGGCGTCGGGAGTGCGGTCCAGAGCGACGGGACGATCCGGACCGACGCCGGGATGATGACCGGCAGTGGCTCGGCGGGGGCGGCCTGCTCGATGCCCGGCGTCGAGCACGCGATCGAAGTCGCACGGATCGTGATGGCCTCGACGCCACACGTACTGGTCACGGGCGAGCACGCCGTCGATCTGGCGGCGTCGTTCGGAATCGCCACCCGGGTCGACCTCTGGACCGAGCGGACGCGCGAGCGCTGGGCCGAAGTCGAACCACCGATGACCGGCCTGGAAGATCAACTCGCGTGGGTTCGAGAACACTTCGGCGGCCACGATACTGTGGGCGCGGTCGCGGCTGACGGAGAGCGTGTTGCCACCGCGACCTCGACTGGAGGGCGATGGTTCGCACTCGCCGGCCGAGTCGGCGACGTTCCACAGATCGGATCGGGCTTCTACGCCAGCGAGGTCGGGGGCGCGAGTGCGACTGGGGCCGGTGAGGATATCGCTCGCGAGACACTGGCACGTGAAGCTGTCTCTCACCTCGAAGATGGGGCCGACCCCCAGACGGCTGCAGATCGGACGATGGCTGATTTCGAGGTCGCTCGTGAGGGGACTGCGGGCGTCATCGTGATGGACACCGACGGCGATGCCGGCAGCGCGTACAACAGTGAGTCGATGCAGGTCGCGATCGGCAGCGGATGATCGCGAACGCAAACGCTTTCGGGAGCGGCGGCCGAAGACTGCGCCATGAGTGATGTCGACCTGACGAGCGAGCAGTACGAGAAGTGTCGTGAAGCCGGTGAGATCCTCGCAGAGGTCCGGGACGAAGCCGCCGAGAAAGTCGAAGTCGGTGTCTCCCATCTGGAGGTCGCCGAGTGGGCCGAAGACCGTATCCGCGAACTCGGCGGTGAACCCGCGTTCCCGGTCAACATCTCGATCGACGAGGAGGCCGCCCACGCGACGCCGAGTATCGACGACGAGTCGACCTTCGGCGAGGACATGGTCAACCTCGACATCGGCGTCCACGTTGAGGGCTGGCTCGCTGACACGGCCGTAACGGTCGACCTCTCGGGGAACGACGAACTCACTGCGGCCTCCGCAGAGGCGCTCGACACCGCGATCGAGACGGTCGAGCCGGGCGTCGAGACGGGCGAGATCGGGGCCGAAATCGAAGACGTGATCGAGGGATACGGGTTCAACCCCGTGGTCAATCTCACCGGCCACGGCCTGGGCCACTGGGAACAGCACACGACGCCGAACATCCCGAACCGCGCGGTTTCACAGAGTGAGACTCTGGAGGTCGGCGATGTCGTGGCGATCGAACCGTTCGCGACCGACGGCGGCGGCAAGGTCAGCGAGGGACAGGACGAGGAAATCTTCGCACTCGACAGCGAGGGCTCGGTCCGTGACCGCTCGGCCCGGCAGGCGCTCAATCAGATCGTTGAGGACTTCAAGACGCTGCCGTTCGCGACGCGCTGGCTGGATGTCTCCCGGCCGAAGATGGCGCTGCGACGACTCAAACGTCAGGGGATCGTCCACGGCTACCCCGTGCTGAAAGAGGAGGATGACTGTCTCGTCAGCCAGAAAGAACACACGATCATCGTGACCGAAGACGGCTGTGAGGTCACGACGCGGTCGCGATAAGGGCGAGATCGCAGCTCTATCAGTTTAGAACAGGCCGACGCCGACGGCGTAGGGCCACTCGACGGTCCCGAGCGCGACCAACACCAGCGTTCCGCCGATCAGGGCCGTGTTCTTCAGGAAGTGCGTCATCTCGTCCTGTGCTTGCTCCTCGGGGACGGCCCAGAAGTCGTGCATCGTCACCGTCGCGATCACGAGGAATCCTGCGATCGCGCCCGCGGCCAGCACGGGAAAGATCCCGGCGAGAACGCCCAGTCCGCCTGCGATCAACAGCAGGCCACTGGCCGGGACGAGAACGCCGGCGGCCGGGATCCCCTTCGCCTTGCTGTAGCCGACCATCTGCTCGGCGTTCAGCAGGTGGTTGAGTCCCAGAAACGCGAGAACGCCACCGAACAACACCCGAGCGAGCAGGAACGCCTCGGCGACGCCGGTCGATTCGAGGACCATCAGTGCTCGCCCCCGGATGCTACAGTTTCGTTCTGTCGTTCGCCAAGTTGCATAGTGATAGTTGGTTTCATCACGTTACCTAGTTCGAATGCGAACCTATTTATCTATTCCCGGACATAGAAGCCACCAGGTAACGCCGATGTCATCGGAACTCACTCACACGCCAGACGAGGACAAGCCGGGTCCGTGCTCGGTCCTGAAGACGATCGACCAGATCGGTTCGCAGTGGCGGCTGGTCGTCCTCCACGAACTACAGGACGGCGAGCGCCGGTTCAACGAACTCAAGCGGGAGACCGACGCCAGCGCACGGACGCTCTCGCGTGTGCTCGACGACCTGCAGGAGATGGGGTTTGTCGACCGCCGACTCGAAGAGGACGCGCCGGTCGCGAGTTACTACCGCCTGACTGAAAAAGGGCGGTCGCTGTGTCCGGTCTTCGACGCGCTGGAGTCGTGGGGCGACGAGTGGGCGCTTGATCGAGCGTAGGTTTTTCAACGCAGACTGCCGTGGATTCCAATGATGGGAGTCAGGCCACCTAGCGACGATCACAGTGACACGGAGACGATCGAATTTGGCATCGCCGTCCTCGACGACGTCCTGACAGACGCGGACGTCTCCTTTCCTGCTGACTGCGGGGCTGTGGTCAAGGAGATCGGTGACGAGTCGGTTCCGTACGACGCCTCGGGGAACTCCGTTCGTCTTGCGGAGGCGCTCGCGGAGGTCGACAGTGATCGCTTCGAATCCGCCCAGGCACTGAAAAACGACCTCTATCCAGTCTTCGAGGAGCGTCGACAATCACGCGGGAGCAGCGTTCTCGGGCAGCTACGAGCGCTCGTCCCCTTCTGAGGGGGATTGGTTGCGACTGGTCTCGCCCGGCTGATTTTCGGTGGTCAGTCGTTCGATGTAGTGCAGTTGCTCACGGTGGAGTGTAACGATCATGTCCGAGAGGACACCGAAGATCAGCAACTGGACGCCAAAGATGATCCCGAGCGCGGAGACGAGGGCGATCACCTCGTGGGAGATACCGCGCGAGAACCACTCGACGGCGACGTACCCGCCAAGCACGACGCCGACGAGCGTACTCACGAGCCCGACACTGCCGAAGTAAAACAGCGGATTGTTGGTCTTGGCCATCCGGTACAGCGTCATCAGGATGACCGCACCGTCGCGGATCGGGCTGAGGTTCGTGTCCGCCTCTTCTGGTCGGCACTCGTAGTGAATTGGGACGACTTCGGTGGTGACGTTGTGCTTGACGCACTCGACGGCCATCTCCGTCTCGATACCGAAGCCGTCGGCCGTGAGCGCGAATCGTCGTGCCGACTGGGTAGTGAACGCCCGGTAGCCACTGAGAATGTCGACGAAGTCACGGCCGTGGACGACCCGGAACGCCCGATTTATCAGCCGATTCCCGAACCTGTTGAGCCGGCTCATCGCGCCCGACTCCATGTCGGCAAAGCGGTTGCCGATGACGTGTTCGGCCTCGCCGTCGAGCAACGGTTCGAGCATCCTCGTCGCCTCGTCAGGTCGGTAGGTAGCGTCGCCGTCGAGCATCAAGACGTAGGGCTGGTCGATGAACTGGATGGCTTCCCGGATTGCCTGGCCCTTGCCCGAGCCGGTCTGCTCGCGGACGTCCGCACCGTGGTCGCGGGCGATTTCTCTGGTCCCGTCGGTCGAGCCGCCGTCTATGACCAGCACGTGTTCGAATCCCTGTTCCTGAAATCCCGCCAGAACCCGGCCGATGGCCGCCGCTTCGTTGTACGTCGGGATCAACACGCAGACGTCGCTCCACTCGCCCATCACCCTCCTATGCACCCCAGGCGCGCAAAAAGGTGTGGTCTTGCCCCGCGCCAGAACGACGACTATAGGGATTCGCGCAGAAACCTATAGATTTCGCCGGGGAAATCGATTCCCGTCTCCCGGTCGGAGTGAAACCGTCTCCGACCGGCTACGCGAATTCCTATATCCACCACGGGTCGAATCGCTTATACGCCTCTCGCGCCCGACTGGAGAACATGTCGCGCTGGTTCGCGCCCGGGACGTGGTGGTACGCCCTCCCCCTTCTACTGCTCGCCGGGCCGCTGCTGTGGCTCGATCCCTCCGTGGGTGCTGGCGCGGTACTGGCCGGGGTCGCCGTCCTCGTCTTCCACCGCAATCCTGATCGGGAGATTCCCGATTCGGGGTACGTCTGCCCCGCCGACGGCAAAGTCTCCGTCGTCCGCGAGGAAGACGACAGCCTCCGGGTGGGCGTGTTCATGAACGTCCACAACGTCCACGTCAACCGCGCACCCGTTGATGGAGCCGTCGAAGACGTGACGCACATCTCGGGCGCGCACAGGCCGGCGTTCTCGAAAGACTCAGAGCGCAACGAGCGCGTCCACCTCGACTTTCCGGACTACCGCGTGACGCTGATCGCCGGGGCGTTCGCGCGTCGGATCCATCCCTACGTCGAAGCCGGCGACACAGTCAAACGGGGCGAACGGATCGGCCACATCTCTTTTGGAAGCCGCGTCGACGTTCTCTTTCCGCCTGAAATCAACCAAGAGGACCTCGTGGTCGAGCGCGGCGAGCGCGTGCGGGCTGGTGAGACGGTGCTGGTCGAGACGTGAGCACTGTGGGCAACTGCTGATCTCCGGGATAGACATTTGTGGATCGACGACGACGGGTCGGTATGCCCGGCAAGTACTTCGAGGGGTTCGAGGTGGGCGAGACCATCGTCCACGACAAGCGCCGGACAATCAGCGAAAGCGACAACCAGCGCTTCTGTGACCTGACGATGAACCAGCAGCCGCTCCACCTCGACAGCGAGTTCGCCGCCGAGACACAGTTCGGCGAGCGTGTCGTCAACGGCCTCTACACGATGAGTCTCGCAGTCGGACTGACGATTCCAGACACCACTGACGGCACGATCGTCGCGAACCTCTCTTACGACGATGTCGAACACCCCAACCCGGTCTTTCACGGTGATACGATTCGCGCCGAGACCACCGTCGAGCACAAGCGCGAAACCAGCGACGGTGAGCGTGGTATCGTCACTATGCATGTCGAAGTGTTCAACCAGGACGACACGCTCGTCTGTGCATTCGATCGAACGGTGTTGGCTGAAAAACGATCGTAGCGACTGGCGAGAATCGACTCTAGAGCAAGAGTGTCGCGTTACTGGCGGCGGCGACGAACCACGGAATCGCGAGCCCCAGCGGAACGACAGCGCCACGCTCGTCGAGCAATTGCCGAACACCTGCACCGAAACCGAGAATGGCCAGCTTCACCGCGACGAGTGCGACGATTCCGGCCGTCTCGATCGTCATCCGCATCGCTGGATTTCCTTCGGTCATGCCCGCTTGCAGCCCTGCGTACGTCGAGACGACGTCGGCGAGCAGAACGGCGACGAGTGCGCCCCACAGATACGGCTCGAACGTGGCGAGACGGTCGACGAACCGCGTTTCCTCATCGGTGCTTTCCGCTCGATACCCCTGGTCGACTGCTGTCGACTTCTGGGTTGACATGGACACCCCCACAGCCACCGCCGACAGTCACCCCGGACTGTCTACACTGGTGAACTGTTGGTACGGGTACTGCTTGCGCAGATCATAAATATATTGTTATCCCAACTGGTCGGCGGCGCTCGCGCTCCGCATCGAAGTTCCGTCGGTCGTCGTGCTCGACGTCCCGAGTTCGTCGAGCATCGACTGGAGGTGTGTCGCCTCCTCGGCGAGCTCGCTCACGGTATCTGTCATCTCCGCGATGGCAGCCGTTTGTTCCTCGGCAGAGGCGGACACTGACTGGGCCTCGGTTGCGGTCTCGTCGCTGATCTCGACGATCTCTTCGAGCAAGTGATCGACTTCCTCGGTCGTCTGGGCCTGACTGTCGGTCGCCTCGTTGATCTCCTGGATGCCAGTGTTGACGTCTTCGATCTGTACGACGACGTTCTCGATCGCGTTCATCGCATCTTCGATCGTCGCCGCCCCGGTCTCCACGCTGGATTCCATGTCAGCCATCCCGGAGACGGCCGTGTCGGCCTGCTCGCGCATCTCGTCGATGAGGTTCTCGACCTCTCTGGTCGCCTCCTGAGTCTCCGCTGCCAGTCCCTTGACTTCGCTCGCGACGACCGCGAACCCCTCGCCGGCTTCCCCGGCTCGTGCCGCTTCGATCGAGGCGTTCAGTGCGAGTGTGTTGGTCTGTTCGGCGATCCCGTCGATCAGGTCGACGATGTCGTCGACCTCCCCGATCCGGTCGTCGAGGGCTTCGACTTCCTCGGCGGCGGCACTGGCCTGTGAGCGGATCGAGTCGATCTCCGTGACAGCGGTTTCGGAGTCGGCTCGCGCCGAGCGCGCGGTCTCGGTTACGTCCTCAGTCGTGTCGGCAACTTCGGCGGCGGAGGCAGCAACCTCCTCGATCGTCGCCGAGAGGTCGTTGGTCTGGGCCGACGCGTCGCTCAGTCGGTCACGCTGCTCGTCGACACCCGAGGCGATGCGCTCCATCGAGTCGCTGACGTCGTCGCTGACGCGCGCGACTTCTTGCCCGCTGGTGGCTGCGTCCTCGCTAACACTCGCGACATCTTCGGAGAACTCCGTGACGTCGACGATTGTCGACTCGAGCGAATCGAGCATCTGGTTGAACGACACAGCAATCTCCGCCATCGCCTCGCTGTCCGCGTCCTCGTCGAGCCGCCTCGTGAGGTCACCTGCTGCGACTGCTTCCATTTCCTTGCTGTAGGTCCGGGCCTGCTCTTTGAGCTGGCTCGCCGTCCGTTCCGCTTCGTGACGCGCTCCTTCGGCTGATTCGCGAGCTTCCTGGGCCCGTTCTGTTTCGGCCTGGGCGGTCGCAGTGGCCTCTTCTGCCTCGGCGATTCGCTCGGCGAGGGTTGCGGCCGTCGTCTCGAACCCGCGATAGACGTCGTCGATCTTGTCGTCACGCTGTGCATCGATCTCGAAGTGATACTGTTCGTTCTGGATTGCCCGCACCGCCGCCTGCAACGTTTCGATGATGACGTACATCTCGCCGTAGATTCCGGCACCGATCCCGAACGTGATCACGAACAGTGCAGCGACGGTCAGCCACGCACCTTCGTATGCCGCGATGATCACCGGAACCAGGACTGCCGTCCCGGCGAACAGCCACAGTTGCCTGTTCAACGTCGACTGAAGCGACGACGGAACCAGGTATCTGATCGCTTTCGATACGCGCGCCATTCCGGACCACAGTTGTGCACTCCCGGACGGTGAGGGAGACAGAACTCGACGATCGGTGGTCGATTCCGAGCCCGCTTCAGCACTCATTCTGCGAGATATAGCCGACAGTCGTAGTAAACCGTTGTCGCCCCATTCTCAGTGACAATAACGCCGTACGGGCCGAAATCGACCATACGGTCGGCTGTAACGATGTACCGGGACGATCACAAGACATGTGTGATCGATCTGGAACAGACGTACAGCCGACCGTATCAGTCGGCCGTTTGGACCGGTTCGGCGAGGAGATTGATCACGATCGAGAGCGTTGCGACGCCCGCGGCGAGCCCGACGATGGCCAGTTTCGGGCCGATCGCGTCGGCAATTGCGCCGCCGCCGACGCGAAAGACAACGAACGAGAGGCCGTAGACCATCGACGCTGTCGAGAGGACGGTCGCTCGCCCGAGCGACGGCAGATGGTCGTTCAGATACTGCCCGCGGAAAGCGTAGGAGAGACTCTTGACGATCCGCATCCCGACGAACCCGGGGATTGCGAGCCAGGGTTCGACGAGCATTCCCGCGAGGACGGCCGCCAGCAGGATCGGTGCGACGGCGAACCATCCCGAGATGCCGACTGCTGACCGGACGCGGTCGATATTGTACGACGCAAACGCAGTGAGGAGCATGAACGCCGCGTAGATGTATCCGAGCCACGCTTCGGGCACGCCTGCGTCGACGACGATCGGCTGAATGTACAGGTCGGCGAGTTCCGGAATCGAGAGCAACAGCGCGGTGTAGACGATGAACACCCGCAGCTCGGGCGCGAGAAACTTCTCCGTGACCGTGGTCCAGGCGTCCCGCGCCGAGAACGCTTCGCCACCCGCGCCCTCGGCGTACTGTTCAGTCTGGGGCATCGAGAGCAGGACCAGTGCACCAGAGCCCGTGATCAGGCCGGCTGCGACGAACGGGATCCGTCGATCGATCGCGTAGAGATATCCGCCGATGATGGAGGTGATCGCCGACGTAACGAGAAAAGCCGCGCCGCCCCGACCGGTGATCGTGGTATACTCGTCGGTGTCCAGACGCTCGTCGAGCATGTCGTAGAGGTACGCCGAGCCCGACCCCGACCGGAACGTCAGCGCGACCCCCCAGAAGACGAACACGGCTGCGAACCCGACGAGCGACCCTGTAACGGTAAAGGCGAACATCGAAATCGACATCAGCAGTGTGCTGACGATCAGGCTGTTTCGCCGTCCGATCTTGTCGCCGACGTACCCTGTCGGGATCTCTGCGCCGACCACGCCCGCGAAAAAGAGGCCATTGACCAGCCCGACGCCACCATCGCTGAGCCCGCGCGAGAGCAAATAGAGCGTGATAATCGGGTAGATGAATCCCTCCGAGAGCGTCGCCCGATAGAGGTAGAACTTCCAGACGAGGATCCGGTGTTCCCGACTCGCTTCGGCGAGTGGCGTCCCCTCGCTCACGACTGATCGTCTCTCGGTCGCGTTGATACGCCTTACGAAATTCTGACCGGATAGTCAGTCGGTGCAGGGCGAGACGTTCACAGCACCGTGCCGTGTTTCTTGCTCGGGCGATCCTTTTCGACGGTCTCGTAGAACTCGAAACGGGCCTGGAGTTCGGCCCGAAGGTCGCTCGGCGGGACGATCTCGTCGATGACGACCTCGCTGGCCATCCGGTGGATGTCGATGTCTTCGCGATACTCCTCGCGAAGCTCCTGTTCGCGACGCTCGCGCTCTTCTGGATCGTCGATCGCGTCGAGTTTGTTGGCGTAGACGGCGTTGATCGCCGCTTCCGGGCCCATGATCGCGATCTCGCCGGAGGGGAGCCCGATCGTCGATTCGGGGTCGTAGGCCGGCCCGCTCATCGCGTAGATTCCCGCGCCGTAGGCTTTCCGGACGACGACACACTGCTTTGGCACAGTGGCGCTGCTGGTCGCGTAGATCATCTTCTTGCCCTGTTCGAGGATTCCCTCCTTCTCGACCTGTGAGCCGGCCATGAACCCGGGCGTGTCACAGAGATATAGGAGTGGAATGTTGTAGGCGTCACAGGTCCAGACGAACCCCGCGGCTTTCTCGGCGGCGTCGGGGAAGATCGCACCCGCCCGCTGACTGGGCTGATTCGCGACGACACCGACCGGCCGGCCGTCGATTCTCGCGAATCCCGTGAGGATTTCGGGCCCGTACTGCTCGCGCAACTCGAACCACGAGCCGGCATCGACGACGCGCTCGATCACCCCGGTCATGTCGTAGCCCCTGTTGGGCTTCTGGGGGACGACCGAATCGATCCCAGCAGGCGACTTTGCGGGCGCAGTCCCGTCGGTTCTGGGCGGTTTCTCGTCGCTGTTGGCCGGCAGATACGAGAACAGGTCAGCCACGAGATCGCGAGCGTGTTGTTCGTCCTCGGCGATCAGATCAGCCGATCCAGAATGTCTGGCGTGGATCTCCGGGCCGCCCAGTTCCTGCAGGTCGATCTGCTCGCCGGTGACCATCTCGACCATCCGCGGGGAGGCGATGGCCATCGCGGACATCCCCTCGACCATCACAGTAAAGTCCGCAAAGACTGGTGTGTAGGCTGCGCCGGCAATGCAGGGGCCATAGAGGACACAGATCTGCGGGACGCGCCCGGAGAGCATCGAGTGGTTGTAGTAGTATTTGCCGATCCCCTCTCGATTGGCGAAGAATCCAGTTTGCTGGTCGATACGGCCGCCCGAGGAATCCATCAGATAGAGCACGGGCCGGCCAGTTTTGAGGGCGCGCTGTTGCATTCGGAGGAACTTCTCGACGCCTTTCTCGGCCATCGAGCCAGCCTTCACAGTATAATCGTTGGCCATCACGTGGACGAGGCGGTCCTCGAACTCGGCCGCACCAGTCAGGAGGCCATCACCCGGAAGCCGCTGGTCTTCATCGGGCTCGTCACCGTCGGGGTGCCATGAATCGAAGTTGGCGAACTTCCCGTCCTCGAAACGGAAGCCGTCCTCGCCGAACCACAGTTCCAGGCGGTCCCGAACGAACAGTTTTCCTTGCTCACTCAGGCGTTCGCGGTACTTTTTCGGACCCCCTTCCTCGATGTCGGCAATCTGGCCCCGGAGGTTGCGCTCGCGGTCAGTGGGGCCGAAGTCGTCCTCGCCCGAAGTTGTCGCTTCGTCAGTCTCGGCGTCCGTCGGCGCATCGCGCGTCACCAGTGGGTCGTCACTGTCACCGACGAACACCTCGACGGAGACACCGTGTTCCTCGGCGAGCACGGCAGCGATGGCCTCGGCCTCTTCACGTGTGGCCTGGGCGTCGATCCGAACCTGCATGGTCGTACATGCGAGGGGAGGGTGAAAACCACTTCCCCGTCACCAACGTCTTTTAGTGAAGCCGGCAAAGTTCGAGTCATGGCGTATACCAGAGTCAACTACGAAGACGTTGAACCGGTCGCCGAGGCGATGCACTTCCTGCGCGACCCGCTCGACTGTGAGAACCTCGGACTCACGGTCGTCGAGTGCGAGCCACACTGGGAAGGGAAACCGCACGACCACGCCGACGGCGATCACGAGGAGATCTACTTCCTCGTCGAGGGACGTGCGACCGTCACCGTCGACGGTGAGGAAGTCTCGATGGACGAGGGCGACGCGCTGCGGATCGATCCCGAGAGCCAGCGGCAGATCCAGAATCGGGGCGTCGAGAGCACGTTCGTCCTCGTTGGGGCACCCTAACGGACGAACGCGAGGCTGTACATCTCGCCGGCGTCGGCCGAGCCGATTTCGGCTGCCAGTCGCTCGGCTCGGCCAAGCAGTGGGTCAGCCGTCGCCGACGGGAGCTCAGCAGCGACCTCTCGGGCGATATCGAGGTGTGCCTGGACGTGAGATTCTGTCCAGGGGACGGGATCGAGCAACGTCTTCCGGCGGTCGAACGACCAGCCGTGGCCTTCGAAAAGTGACCGAAGATGTCCAGCAGGATAGAACGTCAGAGCCGGCTCTCTGCGAGCGAGTTCCAGCAGCGCGTTCTCGACAGCGAACAGCTCGCGGATCGGACTCTCACCCAGTGGCGAATAGTCGTCGACGACGAGGTGTGCCCCGGATGCGGCAACCCTCGTGAGTTCCGAGACGATCCGTTCGGCGTCGGGCGTCGGCACGACGTTGAACAGCCCGTGAGCAGTGACGAAGTCGACGCTCTCCTGACGGAGCGGCATCGACCGCAGATCCGCTTCGAGAACGGCAAGACGACCGTCGCCACACCTGTCTCGGACGGTCCGGGCGTGCTCGCGATTATCGGTGATCGCATAGATGGCTGCTGGGCCACCGTCGAGCAGCCCTGCCGTCATGTTCCCGACGCCCGAACCGGCCTCCAGACACCACCGTCCCTCGACGGCCTGATCCGCGAGCGCCGCGCGAACGGTCCCTGGAACGGCCATCAGTGGTGCAGTTGCTCGGGGACGGGGCTGTCGTCGTGACGCGATCGTTCGATCAGCGATCGCTGTTGGGGTTCGGCCATTGGCTCGAATCGATCCGCGGCGTCGAGGACCATCTTCACGAGTTTGGGATCACCGGGTGACACGACACTGGTCAGGCCCTGCGAGGCCGCGAAGTCGAACCGGTCGTCGATTTCGGCCTGAGAGTCCACTGGCTGATACCAGTTCGCGTAGGGGCGTTGCTCCTCGGGAAGCTCCTCGGTCGGCGGCCACGGCCCCTTCGCGAAGGCCTTGATCCCGAGCGTTCCGATATTCTCCTCCTCGGCGCGTTCGAGGACTGCTTCGTACTCGTATTCCGACCCATCCTTGGCGGCGACGACGGGGTTCAGCGGGAACATCAGACTCTCCAGATTGTCGATGCGGTCGATCGCATCGAGTATGAGTTCGGGATTGCCGTGGCTGGTGAGACCGATATGCTCGATCAGACCCTCGTCTCTGGCATCGCGCAAGGCCGCCAGCGCGCCACCGTCATCGGTGATCTCGTCGAGTTCGTGTTCGTACTCCAGGCCGTGGATCTGGTAGAGGTCGATCGTCCCGACGTCGAGGCGTTCGAGGGACCGTTCGAGCTTTTCGCGCGCGCCCTCGTAGTCTCGCTCCATCGTCTTGCAGCCGAGGAAGATGTCCTCACGATACTGCCCGAGTTTCGGTGCGAGTTTGGTCTCGGCGTCACCGTAGGCTGGTGCGACGTCGAAGTGATTCACCCCGTGATCGAGGACGAGTTCGACCATCTGATCCGCCCCCTCCTGTTCGAGCCAGTTGAGCGCAATCGCTCCGAAGGTACAGATTGTGCTCTCCTGTCCCGTCGTGCCGAGTAGACGCGTCTCCATAGTCGAACCGAGGGACGCCCGCCTCAAAACCAATGTGGCTGGCGTGACCGTCGCTCGCCTCGCCATGCTACTCCGTGACAGAGATTACGATTACTCCAGCACACTTCGCGGTCGCTTGAGGTAGATCTCCTGATCGACGACCCGCTGGAACACGTCGTACAGCGTCTCGACGGCCTCCGGGGGCGGCGAGAACGTGATGTGTGGCGCGAGATGGTAGCCCTTGGCAGTCGTCAAAAAGAGATAGAGCGTTCGATGATGGGCCGGCGTCGCGTCGACGACGCCGACCTCGTCACTTCCGAGGTCGGAAGCGAAGTCGTTGAGCATGTCTCCGATGTCGTCGAGCAGTTGCTTGTCCGGCCGCGCAGCAGCCGTCCCGAACGCCTGCTGGAACGACTCGACGGTGGCTTTCAGGAACGGATTGGACTCGATTCCGGTCGGATCGACGTTTGCGAACTGGTCGTACAGCGCGAGCAACGTCTCCAGTTCCCCGGCCGTGAGCGCGATCGGTAACACCGGGTCGCCTTTCGGTAACGAATAGTCTGGGAGCGAGTACGACTGTGGGTCCGGGACCGATCCGAAGACGTCCGCGAGGTCCATACGCACTCTTGGGTCGGTACGCCCTTACCGTTTGGCCGTCCGACAGGGTGTCATAGAACCATCTAGTTGTTCCTCTGCAAGAACAAGTGGATCGTCAATGCGATACTGAGGACCAGAAAGGTTAGAATGCAAGCAGCGATCACATAGAAGACTTCCGGGAGCCCCAGCGAGAGACCAGTGAAGAGGGCCGCTGAAACCAGCCCCACGACAAGAAAGAGAGAAACAGAGAACACGAGCAACAGCTGTTTTCCTGAAAAGATGGTTTCCATCAGTATTTTACTCTTCTATCCAGTATTGAATAAGCCCTGTTCCGGAACGCCCGAGTGAGCGTTTTCCCGTATCGAACAGTTCACTCTGTGACGAGTGGGAGATGTGGACTGTTCGAAGACACGCGCCATCTGAGCCAAGATTTGCTCGGACCAGCCGGCAGTGTTTTGGCCCCGATCCTCCAACGCCGAAGCAATGGCGACACGGCTGCGCTACGAGGACGGGACGATCCGGATCGACGGGCCAGTCCCGGATCTGGCGTTCGTCGAGCGCGATCCCCGGAGCCAGACCAGCCGTGCACCCGCGTTCCGGTACGCCGACCTGCTGGACGCCCTTGCGGACGCCGACATTGAGTACACCGACGAGGTCAACTACGGGACGACGCTCGACATCGAGACAGCCTACGAACTCCGCGAATACCAGCAGGAAGCTCTGGATTCGTGGCGTGGGGCTGGCGACCGTGGCGTGCTCGAATTACCCACGGGGAGCGGCAAGACGGTGATCGCCATCACCGCAATCGCCCAGCTGGGCGTGCCGACGCTGGTGGTCGTGCCGACGATCGACCTGCTCGAACAGTGGCGCGAGGAGCTACAGCGGGAGTTCGACGTTCCGATCGGACAACTCGGCGGCGGGACCCAGCGCATCGAAGCGATCACCGTCTCGACCTACGACTCCGCCTATCTCAGAGCCGACGAACTCGGCGATCGGTTCGGCTTCGTCGTCTTCGACGAGGTCCACCATCTCGGTGGGCAAGGCTATCAGGAGATCGCCCGCCTGCTCGCTGCCCCGGCTCGAATGGGTCTGACCGCGACGTTCGAACGCCCTGACGGCGCTCACGAGACCATCGCCGATCTCGTCGGTTCCCGGGTCGCTCAGATCGACCCCGAAGAACTGGCCGGCGAGCATCTGGCCGACTACGACATCAAGCGGATCGAAGTCGCACTCACGCCCGAGGAGCGCGATCGCTACGACGAGTACCAGGGCACGTTCACCGACTACCTCGCCCAGTCGAACCTCCAGTTACGAAGCGGCGAGGACTACCGAAAGCTCGTCATGCGTTCCGGCACCGACCCAGCCGCTCGTGAAGCGCTGCTTGCTAAACAGCGAGCCCGCGAGGTGATGATGAACGCCGACCGAAAGGTCGAGGTGCTGGCCGACCTGCTGGATCGACACAGCGACGACCGGATCATCGTCTTCACGGCCTTCACCGACCTCGTCTACCGCCTCTCCGAGCGCTTTCTCCTGCCGGCGATCACCCACGAGACGGGTGCGGCCGAGCGCAAAGAGATCCTCCGGGCGTTTCGCAACGGCTCCTGTTCGCGGATCGTCACCGCGAACGTCCTCGACGAGGGCGTCGACGTTCCCGACGCGAATGTCGCGATCGTCCTTTCGGGCAGCGGGAGCGAGCGGGAGTTTACCCAGCGGCTCGGGCGGATCTTGCGCCCGACGGCAGACGGCTCGCGAGCCCTGCTGTACGAAGTCGTCACTGAGGAGACGGCCGAAGAACGGGTTGCTCGCCGGCGGCGGTGATCGGCTTTCGGCCAAAAGGGAGCTACCGGGCGGTTTAAGCGGCCGGCAGACGGATCTGCTCCTGTGCTGACGAAGGACCTGCTTCGCGTCTCGCGGGCCGGTGGTGGCTACCATCCGCAGTTTGTCGGTGCGGCCCATCGCGACCTCGCCGCGCAGGTCATCGGAACCTACCAGGGCCACGTCGGCGAGTCTCGCGCGGATCTCGAATCGGCGCTCACGGCGCTAGAGCGCGACGCTCCCGACTTCAAGCTGGTCCACGGGTTCGCGAAACTGCTCGACAGGGAGGCGACCTTCGAGACACGGTCGCCACTGCCCCCGGAACGGGCTCGTCGTGCGGCGTTCGAGGCGGCCGAAGACGCTGGCGTCGTCAGCGAGACTGACCGCGAGCGCGCGCTCTCGGCCGCCGCGGATCGACTCGCAACCGACCCAGCAGATGTCGAGGCGTCGCTGTACGCCGATCTCGAAGATCGGCAGATCCTGACAGACGTCTCTACGCGCTACGATCCCGAGACGCTCTGTCTGCAGTATGACCTCTCGCTGGCCCAGACCGCGCTGTTCGACGCGACCGAAGTCCGAATCCGAAGTGACGACCCGAAGGCCGTGATCTCGGCGGTCAAGCGACTGCGACTCATGTACCAGATCGAACGGACAGGCGAGAGTGGTAGAGAAGCCCGTTCGGGAGCACAGCGCGAGGTCGTCGTGACTGGCCCGACCACGCTCTTCCGGCGGACCCGAAGATACGGGACGCGATTCGCACGCCTCCTTCGGAGCGTCGCCAGGGCCGCCGACTGGCGACTCGAAGCGACCATTGACGACGACGGAACCGAGCGCGAACTGGTGCTCACGGACGAGGATGTCTCGGTCCCGGATCACGACCCGGTGACCGAGGTGACCTTCGACAGCGGCGTCGAGGCCGACTTCGCCACCAGATTCGAGTCGCTGGATCTGGACTGGGATCTCGTTCGCGAGCCCGACCCGCTGGCGTCGGGAGCCCACGTCGTCATCCCGGACTTTGCCTTCGACTACCGCCACGCCGACTTTCGCGTGTACTTCGAAATCATGGGCTTCTGGACGCCGGAATACGTCGCGAAGAAGCTCGACCGGCTGGCCGAGCTGGAGGATGTCGAGATGCTCGTCGCCGTCGACGAGACACTCGGCGTCGGCGAGACTGACGATGTCGAGGCACTGACCGAATCAGGGGAAGCGGACGCAGAGGTCGAGGCGCGGGGACATCGGGCAATCCCGTACTCGGGAACAGTCAGAGTGAAAGACGTCCGAGAGGTGCTCCGGCGCTACGAGGACGAACTCGTGGCCACGAGCGCGGCAGCCCTGCCCGACGAGATGATCCCGGACGCGGACGTGACGACCATCGCGGCCATCGCAAACTCACACGGCGTCAGCGAGGATGCGATTGAGGACAAGATCTTCCCCGAACACGAACGAGTCGGGCGGACGCTTCTCAGGCCGTCAGTACTTGAGGAATTGGCTAGCGCGATCGAGGAGGGGATGGAACTGGCGGACGTGGAAGCGATCCTCGACGAGCGTGGGATCGACGACGCGAGCGCGGCGCTCGCACGTCTGGGCTATCGCGTCGAATGGGACGGTCTCGATGGTGGAACGATCGCGCGGCGAGAAGGCGAACCTCAGTAGCGGAACGAGTGCGTAGCGAGAGGGGGAGGGTGGTCCGCACCCGGACCGCGTGGTTGTCTGCCCCACCACACCATCGGGATCGACTCAAGCGTCGCGGTCGGATTCCGTGGAGCGGCGCTGGCGGGACCGTTGGGCGGCGATACTGTCTGCGATATCTTGCTCGGTGTCGGCGTCAGCGTTCATGGGACCACGTCGACTCTCGTCGACATCCGTCGATACAGGAGAGTGTATAATAGGTTTGTTCGAGACTGAAACAACGATTTTACTGATCGCACGGGTCAGACGAGCGCGATGACACCGAATCCGATGGCGAACGCCAGGGCGAACGACCCGGCCCACGCACTGATGGTCCGGCCGATTTTCTCGCGACTGACGCCGTCCCCGCCAGCGACCGCCGCGCCGCTGCCGATGATCGCCGTCACGATGGCCTGATTGAACGAGATGGGCGTTCCGAGTGCGACTGCGACCTGCGCGAACAGGAACGTCGGGAGCAGCGCCGAGATAGACCGCCTCGGGCCGAGCGATGCGTAGTCCTGCGAGAGGGATTTGATCATCCGGGGCGCGCCGGTCCAGGAGCCAACGAGCATGCCGATCGCGCCACCAGTCAGTACCGCGAAGAGTGAAACGTCGACGTCCGAGAGCAGCGGTACGAGCGGTCCCACAGCGAGACCGACCTGACTCCCGCCTGCCGAGAAGGCAACGAGCGACCCCAGCACGAGGAGGAATCGCCGAAGTCCGCGTTCCTCGTCGATACGGATCGAACGCCGGACTGCGAGTGCGGCCGCGACAGCGACGAACAGGACGACTGCGGTGTGACCGGTGAAACCGTCGATCGGACCGACGCTGGCGACGGCTTCGGCGATCGAGCGGCTGGTGTCGCCCGGGCCGAGCATGGCGAACTGGATGAGCGAGACTGCCCCGCCGGTGAGGCCGGCCAGGATCGGCACGGCCCGGTGTTCGGGGACGTCCTCGCGAGGGAGCAGGCTGGCCAGTCCGTAGGCGAGGCCGGCGTTCACGAGCGGCGCGAGCGTCCACATCGCACCGATCTCGGCGTACTTTTCCCACGCGGGCAGACCACCCAGCGCGAGGCCAGCCCCGACGATCGCACCCGTGACGGTGAAGGCGGTCGCGATCGGGTAGCCAGTCGCGATGCCGACGGCCATCAGGCCCGCCGCGGTGACGAGCGCGAGAATCACGGCTTCGGGGGTGAGCGCGGTCCCGCGGATCAGGCCGGAGCCGACCGCCTCGGTGACGCTGCCACCCTGGAGGACGGCCCCGAGAAAGCCCAGAATGCCGACGACGAACGCGGCCTGCATCGTCGAAATAGCGTTGGCACCGACCGCGGGTGCGAAGGGAGTCGCGCCGCTGGAGCCCGCGCCAATGACCCACGCCATGAACAGGCTCGCGGCGGCTGCTACCAGAAAGACGCCGAGTGTCGAAGGATCCATGAGAGACGTGAGATAGACCGTGTATCGATCAGTCGCTCGTCATCGAATCGGAACTGGCCGCGCAATTGTTGGGGCCGAGTTCGAGGGTGAACGCCTCTTGTTCGTCGGTGTCACGCTGCCCGAGGTTGGTCGCGATGATCTCCTCGTAGTTCGCGGGCCGGGGTGGCATGTCCGCGAGCACCGTCTCGACGAACTCTCCCTCGTCGTAGGTCAGGGGATCCATCTGCTCGCGGAGCTGTCCGATCGGCGCGGTGAAGGTACCGTCTTCGGCGGGTTCGGCGGCGTCGCTGAAGTGTGCACCGCCGACGAGTACGTCGTCGTCGAGCGCGAGGACGCGCTCCTGGAGCGTCTCGTAGAGCTGGCGGGCCGCGTCGGGCGCGCCCTCGTCACCCTCTTCGAGGTCCGGCCGGGCGACGCTCTCGACGAACAGGCCGTCGCCAGTCGTCAGCAGGCTCTCGCCCACGAGGTAGGATGTCATTCCGGACGTGTGGCCGGGCGTGTAGACAGTCTCGACAGTTACGTCGCCGACTTCGAAGGTGTCGCCGTCCGTGGCAGTCGCCAGTTCGTCGGCGTAGGTGACCCCGCGATCGACTGCTTGCTCGGGGATGACGCCGGTAACGCCTTCCTCGTCCAGCGCACGGACGCCACTGATGTGGTCGGCGTGGATGTGGGTGTCAAAGGCGTATTTCAGGTCGACGCCCAGCTCGTCGGCGTCGTCGAGGTAGCGGTCGGTGAAGGCCTGCAGCGGGTCGATCACGGCGGCTTCCTCGTCGCTGTAGATCAGGTAGCCGAGACAGCCACTGGAGGGGCGCTGGTACTGCAACACGGTGCCGGGACTGTCGTAGCCCTGGATCTCGACCGATTCGTAGATACTCGCCCAGCCGTTCATGCCCTCTTCGAGGTGGACGACCTCGTGGCCTTCCTCGGCCAGGCGGCCGGCGACGTATTCGCTGGCACCGCCTTTGGCACAGAGGACGACCAGGGGGTCGCCCTCGGGAACATCCGCGAGCACGTCGTCGTCGAGCTCATCGTCGAGGAAGTGGAAGTACGGGACGTTCTCGATCTCGACGGTTTCGCCGTCGATGTGCCACTCTTCGAAGTCACCGCTCGCACGGGCGTCGAGGATGGTCACGTCCTGGTCCGCCTCGATCTGATCGCGTAGCGTTGCGGGTGTGAGTTCATCAACCGGTTCGTCGGGGGTAGGGAAATCGTCTGGGTCCATCGGTACTCATCATCTCGTACTGGAGGGAGTAGTAAAAGAGTTTTGTATAGAAGTCACAATTCTAATCCAGACAAAGTCCGCCATATTGGCAGACTCCTGCGGAGATAGCGACTCCGGATCGATAAAAACACCCTCAGTTGTGGGGGAATGTAACATCAATGAGGGTCCGTATCTCGATACTAAACCCATAACTTATGCATATCCATGTGTGGGGTAGGGAGATATAGTATTGTACAACACTTCCAAAACCGTTATTACCCACCACCGGATACCACTATCCGAGCAGAAATCCATGGAATGTACAAGACTTGCAGAGGTGGACAATGATGTTCGGCATTGAGTCGATGACCGGCCCCACGGGGGCCGCGGTACTCATCGGGATCGTACTGGTCGAGGCGCTGGTGCTGTACGTCGGCTACGGCGCACTCGAGAAACTACTGGGCCCACGCATCGCCCGCGTGTTGCGGGGTGACTGACCGTGGAGTTTCTGGGTGTCGCCGTGAGCCTGCTCGGGTTGTTCGTCGGCTTCGGCGTCCTGATCGGGCTGCTGTTCGGCTTCTTCGGAATGGGTGGATCGTTCCTCGTCACACCCGCGCTCATCGTGATGGGCTACAAGACCGATGTCGCCGTCGCGTCGGGCCTGGCGTTCGTGTTCGGGACCTCGGTGATCGCGACGCTGAAACACCGTGATCTGGGACAGGTCGACTACAAACTGGGTGTGTTGATGATCGCCGGTACTACCGCGGGAATCGAGGTGGGACGGATCGGTCTCCACTGGCTTCAGGCAGTGGGTGTCGCCGACACCTTCGTCAGCATCGCGTACGTGGGTCTGCTGGGCGGGATCGGCGTGTTCATCACTCGTAACGCCTTGCGTGGCAACGACGGCGGTATCAGTCACGACGTCGAGGAAGGCGAGGATGTCGGCGACGACATCCCCGAGATCGCCAGGAAAATCCAGTCTTACGATGTCCCACCGATGATGTCCCTGCGTGGAGGCATCAGGGTGTCGCTCTGGATGGTCCTCGCAGTCGCGTTCGCCACGGGACTGCTATCGGGTCTGCTCGGCGTCGGTGGCGGCTTCATCCGCATGCCGGCGCTGTTCTATCTGGTTGGCGTTCCGGTGCCGGTGGCGGTCGGGACGGACCTCTTCGAGATCGTCTTCTCGGGCGGGATCGGCAGCTTCCTCTACGCGATGGACGGCGCAGTCAACCTTACGATCGTCCTGCCGCTGCTGGCTGGCTCGGCGTTCGGGGCCCGACTGGGTGCCGCGGCGACCAGCATCGTCGACGAGGAGGACATCAAGATCTACTTCGGTGTGATGTTATTGCTCGGCGCGGTGGCGGTCGCCGTGCGGAAGATCGGCGGCGTCATCGAGATGCCAGTACTGGACGTGGTTAGCCTGCTTATCATCATCGGCGCGGCCACGCTGGTCAGCGGGGCTGTCGTCGTGAGTTCGATCCGCGAACTTCGCTCGGAGTCGTCGACGAAAGTCCAGCCCGCTGACTGAACCTTTCGTCTTTTTCCCTTTCCTTCGCTGTTGTCAGCGTCGGTCAACCCAATCCACTCATCGTCGTAGCACTCGCACGGCGGCGTCACGTGGAAAACGGTGCTGGTCAGGGCCGCCAGCGAAAATAGAATCGGCCGACAGTATCAGCGAACCCGGGCCGGCGGCACGAGGAGAACGTTACTCTCCGCCTGTGCGACGACGTTCTCGGACGTGCTGCCCAGCAGGAGTCGCCGGAGGCGGCTGCGGCCCCGGCCCCCGATCAGCACGGAGGTTGGGTCGACCTCGCGTTCGGTCGACAGAATCTCCTCGGTCGCCGCCCCATCGCGGATCATCGTCTCGGTTTCGATACCCATCTCGCGGAGCTGGTCGGCCATCTCCCCGAGGCGCTGCTCTGCGTCCTCGACGACCTCACCGCTCGATCGTCGTTCGGGGGGCTGGACGTGCAGCAGCGTCGCCTCCTGAGTCGCTTTCTTCGTCCGGTGGAACTGCTCGAAGGCGCGCTCTGCGTTCTCCGAGAAGTCCGTCGCGTATAGCATTCGCTGGAACAGGTGGCGGTTGGCGACCTCCAGTCCGCCCTCTCCGTCGACGATCCGCTGGACCAACAGCGGCCGGACAGCGGTCCGCGCCAGGTTCTTGATCGTCCCGCCGACAAACCGTTGTTTGAGTGGGCTCTGTCCGCGCGACCCGGCGATGAGCAGGTCCGCGTTCACCTGCTCGGCCAGCCCGTTGATCCGCCGGTGCGGTGTCCCCCGGACGACGTGCGTGTTGACGGTGAACCCTTCGGCCTCCAGATGCTCGCGCTGGCGTTCGAGCCCCTTCCGGGTTCGCTCTCCGATGTCACTCCCGGGCATCCCAGCCGTGACGTTTGGACTCGTGACGGTGATGAGATCGATCTCCTCGATCCCATAACGGCCCAGACACTCCAGGCAGATCCGGGACTCGATGGCGGTGTCGATCGCCGAAGACAGGTCAGTCGCGTACACTGCTCGCATACGCATCCGTACGACCCGGCTCGATATAGTATTGTTGATTGTACCCAATTCTGTGCAAATGGAGGGGTGTTGCGGACGAGACAGTGAACTCAGGGCGACAAATTAGTCGGCGGTAGCGGCACCGGCGTCGGCCGACTGGCGCGAGGAGCGCCACAGGCCGTGGACGTACGCACCGAGGAACATCCCACCGATGGCGATGAGAACTGGGAAGTTGCCAACGCCGACGGAGGCGTAGGCCGCACCGGGGCAGATGCCAGACAGCCCCCAGCCCACGCCGAAGATCGACCCGCCGACGATCACATTTCTATCCATGGACTTCTCGCGTTTCTTGAATGCGTCGCCTGTGATCGGCGCGCGACCGAACAGTCGCGGGACGACCGCGAAGACGATTGCGCTCGTGATGGCACCGCCACCCATCACGAACAGCAGGCCGAAGTCCTCGAACTGCAGGAAGTTCAAGACGACCTCGGGCCGGGCCATCTGACTCAGTCCGAGGCCGAACCCGAAGATCAGCCCGCCGACGAGGATCGCGCCGTAGAACAGCGGGGAGCGCTCGCTCACGGCGACACCCCCAGAGCGGAGACAAGCTGAGCCGTTCCGATGGCGAACGCCATGAACGTCGCGACGTTCAGGATCGAGGTGTTCGACCCCGAACCGACGCCACAGACGCCGTGCCCGGAGGTACAGCCTTTCCCCAGTCGCGTCCCGATCCCGACGAGGACGCCCCCGACCAGCAGTCGCCACCACTGGACGTCCGTGGTCCAGCCACCGGGGCCAAGCGTCAGGGCGTAGATCGCTGCACCACCAGCGATCCCGAGGGTGAACACGACCCGCCAGTCCCGGGAGGTGACGTAGCTCGGTCGATTGAGCCGCGGCACGGAGGAGACGTACGACAGCGTCGACTCCAGGAAGGTGCTCGCCCCCGCGATGATGCCTGTGCTCGCGTAGATGACGGCGACGCCGAGCCCGATCAGCAGCCCACCCGCCGCGTAGTGAGCGACGCCGTTGGGAAACAGCGCATCGATCGTGATCTGGAGTGGTACGCCGATCATCGTTCGTCCGTTTGATCAGTCTTGTCGGCTGTCTCGGGCCCGTCGTCTGTCGCTTCGTCCGCCCCCAGGAAACACTGGAGTCCCGGCGGGCCGACGACCGTCACGCGCCCGTCGTCGTCCAGCGCGAATGGTCTGGTCATGTCTCACCCGTGTATACCCGATCCGCGTACAAAAACATTCGGATAGTATTTCGACTATTGAGCAAGACTACTGGTCATAGGACTGAGGATAGAGGTATCTTGGGTAATTTAAACACCCGTTATACAGCGGTATGGCGTTCAGGGTATGAAGACAGTTGTTCGCGATTTTCACCGATCAACAAACTTTTGTACACCCACCCAATATTGTGCACCACGCCCAACACAGAACCATGACGCAGGAATTCACTACTACCGAGACGCTGGACGTGCGCGGCGAGAACTGCCCGATGCCGGTCGTCAAGACCAGGCAAGCGGTCGACGGCCTGGCGAGTGGCGACGTACTGGAAGTACTGGCGACCGACCCCGGAAGCGAGAGCGACCTCGGCGGCTGGGCCGACAGTACCGACGGCGTTGCACTGCTCGAACAGGGAGAGACTGAGATGGACGGCGAGACAGTGTACACACACTACGTCCGCACGGAGTAAATCGATGAGTACCGACAGCGACACTCCCGACGACGGCGGCCCCTCACAGACGCGAGCGGAACTCGAAGCCCGCGTCGAAGAACTCGAATCACGGTTGAGCGATGTCGAGGCTGACACCGTCGACGACAGCGACAAGATGTCGATTATCGCCACGAAGGGCACCCTCGACATGGCCTACCCGCCGTTGATTCTGGCCAGTACCGCGGCCGCGTTCGGCTACGACGTGACCGTCTTCCACACCTTCTGGGGCCTCGATATCCTCCACGAGGAGCGCTCGAAGAACCTCAAACTGAGTTCGGTCGGTAACCCCAACATGCCCGTCCCGAACGTCGTCGGTGCCCTCCCCGGGATGGACCGCGTGACGACGTCGATGATGGAACGAAAGATCGACGACAACGACACCGCGACCATCGAGGAACTGATCGAGACGTCCCTGGACATGGGCGTCGAGTTCCAGGCCTGCCAGATGACGATCGACCTCATGGACTACGACGACGAGGACTTCTACGACGGTGTCACCACTGGGGTCGGCGCTGCGACTGCCATTCAGGACATGGCCGAGGCCGACATCCAGTTGCTGGTCTGACCTACTGCCCAGTCCTACTGACGTGCGCTCTCTCATCCCGGTGCCACCGCTCGAAGACCGTACTGAGCAATCTCGAACAAGCCCCGAGGGGACGGCGACCAGGGGTTGATTGAAACGCCAGAAAACGAGTGGCCACTGTCCGTGGAGAACTGATCAGGCCGCCTCGACCGCCTCGACGAGGTCGTCGTAATCCGGCTCGTTCGTCGGATCGTCCGCGATCCACGAGTACGTCACCGTCCCCTCGTCGTCGATTACGAAGACGGCGCGGTTGGCGATCCCGTGAAGTCCCAGCGCCGGGATGTCCATCGTGAGTCCGTACGCCTCGATGGCGTCGCCGGCCATGTCGCTGACGAGATCGAATTCGAGGTCGTACTCGTCTGCAAAGGCTCCCAGCGAGAACGCCGAGTCGGCGCTGACGCCGAAGAGCGTCCCACCCGCGTCTTCGATCGCGTCGTGGTGCTCCTGCAAAGCGATCATCTCGCTGGAGCACGGCGGCGTGAACGCCCCCGGGAAAAAGGCCAGTACGACCGGTCCGTCCCCGAGGTGGTCGTCCAGTTCGAAGTCTTCGTGATCGCTGCCTCTGTACGTCGCACTGAACGTCGGTGCAGTATCGCCTGTCGATGTCATTGCACTTGACGCTACAACAGGCACAGTGCTAAAAGCACTCCCGAACTATGTGGGTGCGCTCATCGAAGTCCGAGTAGACTGTAGTCTTCCTCGGGTTCGTACCCACGGAATAGCAGACTGTTCGTCAGGACCGAGACGCTGGAGGCAGCCATCGCCGCGGCCGCGAGCACGGGCTGGAGCAGGCCCAGGCTCGCGAGGGGGATCATCACCGTGTTGTACCCCAGCGCCCAGACGAGATTCTGTTTGATCTTCGCCAGCGTCGCCTCGGAGATCCGGATGGACTTCAGGACGTCGGCAGGGTCGTCTCGCATCAGCGTGACGTCAGCGGCCTCGATAGCCACGTCGGTGCCGCTCCCGATCGCCGTCCCGACGTACGCGCCAGCCAGTGCGGGGGCGTCGTTGACGCCGTCGCCGACCATCATCGCCCGGCTGCCGTCCGCCTGAATCTCCGCGACGGCGTCGGCCTTGTCTTCCGGGAGGACTTCGGCCATTACGTTGTCGGGGTCGATGCCGACCTGGTCGGCGACCGCGCGGGCCGTCCGCTCGTTGTCGCCAGTGATCATCCAGACGTCCAGACCGCGCTCGTGGAGGTCGCTGACTGCCTGTCGGGCGCTGTCTTTGACGGTGTCGGCGTTGGCGAGCACGCCGATGAGATCGCCGTCGAGACTGACTAGCATCGCAGTCTTGCCCTCCGACTCTAGCTGCTCCATCGTGTCGGCCGCCGGTTCGGGATCGACACCCTCGTCTTCGAGCAGTTTGCGGTTACCCACCAGCACCTCGCCGTGGCTGGTCGTCGCGCGAATCCCGTGTCCGGGGACGTTCTCGAAGTCCTCGGGCTCTTCGGGATCGACGCCGCGCTCGCGTGCCCCCTCGACAATGGCCTGGGCGAGCGGGTGTTCGCTGTTGAACTCGGCGCTGGCTGCCACGTCGAGGACGAACTGGTCGTCGATCTCGGGTTCGGTTCGCAACGCACCGCCATCGGTTGTGGCGTCGCCATCACCGGCCGCGGTGCCACCGTCGGCCTGCGGGAGCGCGATCACGTCGGTCAACTGCATCTCTCCTGTCGTCAGCGTCCCGGTCTTGTCGAAGACGACGCTGTCGACGTCACGGACGCGTTCGAGGATATCGCCACCTTTGAACAGGACGCCGTTGCGCGCACCGATCGAGGTCCCGACCATCGTCGCGGCGGGCGTCGCCAGACCCAGCGCGCAGGGACAGGCGATCAGCACCGCCGAGGCGAAGACGACGATAGCGAACTCGAAGATCGGGATCGTTCCGCCCAGAACTGTGGGTCCGCCCGCGACGAGTCCCCACAGTGGCAAGGCGTCCACGACGCCCCCGAGCGTCTCGGGGAAGCTATACCAGAGAACTCCCCAGAGAAGGGCGTTCACGATGACAGCGGGGACGAAATAGGCCGAGATCCGATCAGCGACGTTCTGAATATCGGGCTGGCGTGACTGGGCCTCCTTCACAGTTTGAACGATCTGCTGGATCGCCGTTTCGGAACCGACTTTCGTCGCCTCGACGGTGAGCACGCCGTTCTCGTTGAGCGTCGAGCCGATTACCTCGTCACTCTCGCGCTTCTCGACGGGGACGGACTCGCCGGTGACCATCGACTCGTCCACTGCCGACTCGCCGTCGACGACGACGCCGTCGGTCGGGATCTGCTCGCCGGGCCGGACTTTCAGTCGGTCGCCAACTTCGACCTCGTCCAGCGGAATTTCTTCTTCAGTACCGTCGTCGTTGACGAGCGTCGCCGTGTCGGCTTCCATCGCCAGCAACTCCCGGATAGCGTCGCCGGCCTGCCCCTTCGAGCGGGCTTCGAGGTAGTTCCCAAGCGTAATGAACACCAGGATCAGGGCGGCGGTGTCGAAGTACAGCCCTTCGCTGGCAACCAGTCCCACGAGGACCGCGACAGAGTAGAGATACGCCGTCGACGAGCCCATCGCGATCAGCACATCCATGTTCGCGGTGCGATTGCGCACGAGCGAGGAGTAGGCATTTTCGTAGAACTCCCGCCCGAGCAGGATCTGGACGGGCGTCGCCAGCGCAAAAGCGATCCAGCCGGTCCCGACGCCTGCGACGGTTTCGGGGATCAGCCCAAGTGAGAACAGGTGGTCGGCCATGAACACGAGCAACGGGAGCGATAGCGCCGCCCCGAACAGCGTGAGGTTGCGCTGGCGACGGATCTCCTCGTTGCGCGCAAGATCCTGGCGCTCCTGGCTGCTCATCTCCTCGCCGTCGTCGTCACGGACGGGCGTGTAGCCGGCGTTCTCGATGGCCTCGTACAGGTCGGATCTGGTGCAATCGGCGGGGTTGTACCGGACCTGGGCCTCGTCGGTCGCAAAGTTGACATCGGCCGCGATCACGCCGGGCGCGCGTTCGAGTGCCTCCTCGGAGGCTTCCGCACAGTTGGCACACGACATGTCCGTGATCGCGATCGTCACTGTCTCGCTGGCGGCTCCGTAGCCCGCCTCTTCGATGGCGTCGTAGATCTCTCCCAGTGACACGGCTGCGGTATCGAACTCAACGGTGCCTTCGTCGGTGGCGTAGTTGCTCGACACCGACGAGACGCCATCGAGGTCGCCCACGGCGTCTTCGATGCTCGCTGCGCAGTTGGCACAGCTCATCCCCTCCAGCTGGAGTTGTGTCGTCCGTGAACTCATTGGATGTACATACGGGCTCCCTGTTCATGCGGTTTGTCCCTTTGATCGTTCGGGGTATCCACCCCTGTGATTTGGATTCAAAGGTAGAACAGGCCCTAATATTTTCCTCGAAAGTGCGTCGACCACCACGCGGGATGATCAATTCCGGAAACGGCTTTCAGGTCACTCGCCTCGTTTCGACACAACCGACAGACGACGCACTGTCAGCGGTGCTCGGAGACGCGGACGGGTCCCTCGGGCATTTCGATGCCTTCGCTAGAAAAGGCGGCTATCGAGCGCTCTGTCACGTCCGAGGCAAACGCGAACTCGTCGCGCAAGTCTGCCACGTAGGCCTTGCCGCGAATTGTGCGATAGTAAGAGTTGTCCTCGACCAGGACTGCGAACGGGTGGTCCTCGTCGACGTAGACGTACTTTGAGGTCACCATGGCCTCCCTGACTACCTCTCTCGCCCGATCGATATCGGCCCCAGCAGTGACGGCAAGTTCAACGACGACCATCATCTCCGGGTGTCCGTCGTTAGCGTTGGAGACGTTTGCGGTGAACAGCGTGGCATTCGGAACTCTGACCGCACTGTCGCCGGGTGTCACCAGTGTCGTCGCACGGAGCCCGATATCGGTCACTTCACCGTAGTCGCCGTCGATGGTGACCTTGTCGCCGACCTGGTACGGACGTTCAGTGATAAGTACTAAACCGCCGATAACACCCGCAAAGAGGTCTTTTAGCCCGAACCCCAGAGCCGCTCCAAGCAATCCAGACACTGCGAGCAACTGTTCTGTCGAGAGGTTGAGCAACGGCCCCAGAACGAGAAATGCCGCGGTCCCGTAAATCAGAAATCGCCCGATCGGGATCAACATCTTGATGCTGATCCGCCGGCGAGGGCTCCGCTCAGCAACTACCGAAAGCGCATATCCGAGGACCCGAGCAGCGAGATACGCGGCCACGAACAGACCCACGCTCCCCACAACTGTCTCCAAATCTATCCCGGGGTCCACCATCGACTGGAGCACCGTCACAGTATCTGCCCCCGTTCGGTGGCTGCGGTTGCGGCAGGCACCGCCGCCGGCACCAGTTCGACGATACCATCTTCGACCGTGACGAGGCCGTCGCGTGACAGTCGCCCGAGGACCCGATCGAGTTCCTCAACGATTCCCGTGAGCTGTGCCCGATCGACTCGCTCTTTCGCAAGTATGATCCGCAAACAGAATGCCTCTTCGCGGTCCAGATCACGATCGGATACGGGAACGGCGGTGTCACCTGGCCGCACCTCCGACCCGCGACGGGTCTCCCAGATCGCCGTGGCAACACCGAGATTCCCGTTTGAGACCGCAGCGAGCCGGCCGAACGTTACGTCCTTTGGATCAAGATCCCCATCCGAAAACAGGTCCCTGACTGCGACTGGGTCCAGCCTCGGCACCGGCACCGACACCGACCGACCCCGCCAGCCAATCTCGTGACGCGTCGTGACGACCAGACCGTTCCGCTCCCCGTCGTCTGGGACGAACACTGGCATCTCGTCGTACCGAGCTAGCACGAGTTCCGCAATCCGTTCTGCCGAAAGGGACTGGATATCAACGATGACAGAAAACTCTCGGTCGAGTGCCTGCACTGCCGAAAGGTACGCCCATGCGTACCGGTTCCACCCGGTCACTACTCTCGTATCGACGGTCGCCATGTCGTCGAGAAACGCGGAGAGGTTCTCGAATCCTCCAATTCGACGCTCGTAGAGGTGCTGGCAATCCTCTATCACGACAGGATCCCCGTTCATCTTCCTCCGTATTTCATCGATTCCGTCGCCCGGGTCTAGGCTGACCCGAGTTGCGTCCAGTTCCTCCACAGCGTGGTCTAGAACTGACCCGCGTCCGGAGAAGGGTTCACCCACGACAGCAGCCGGTCCCCCCTCCTCGCCCGAGAGGAACGACTCGAACGCCCCGTGATTGTCACCGAGAAGCGTGGGGATGTCGACCTCCGACTCTTGTCGTTCCCCTCCGGCGGGATTATCGGTCATTGTCACTTCGCTTTGGCGTCTAGGGGATTGAAAATACCGAATCAGGTTGACCCCGTCAGATGGTCGGAAGGTCAGTCACCGGCGGTTCGTGCGGTTTCAATACGTCGAGAACGAGCCGTCTGATCGGGGCCATATGCCAGCGTCACGCGTCACGGGCAAAAACGTTCAGGCAGGTTCCTGCAATCGCACATATCAGTCTGATCTGGCGATCGATCACACGCCATCTTGCAGTTGTTCGTACTGCTCGACGAACGACTGCTTGCAGTTTGGACAGCAGAACTGATACTGTTTCTCGCCCAGTGTCACCGTTTCGCCTTCGCTCGTGACTGTGTTGCCACATTCGACACACTCCGGGGCGAGTTCGGCCTCGCCGAGCCCCGGTTGCCAGACGGTCTCGGTGAGCAACTCGACCGAGAGTGACTGAATCGAATCGAGGGCCACACAATCCGAGAGCGTCGAGCGGACATCGCCTTCGGGGACGGACATGGTCACGACGATCGTCCCAGCAGCGGTTTCGAAGGCGTGTTCGACCGCCTCGATCGCGGCGACCGACTCGACGAGCGAGTCGGCGGTCGGCCGCGGTTGCAGTTCGACCAGAACCGAGACACCTTCTCGGAGCATTGAGCGGTCGACATCGAGGGTGAACCGACGGATCAACCCTACGTCTTCGAGACGTTCGACGCGATCTGAAACAGCGGGAGCCGAGAGGTCGACCTGCTCGGCGATGTCGCTGTAGGGGCGGCGTGCGTCTTCGAGCAGCAGGCGGAGAATCTCGCGATCCGTGTCGTCGAGTTGGCGCATGGTGGACACTGATCCGGCGGCCGAATGTGTCTTACGCCCACCTTTGACTGTCCAGGCGAGTTTCCACGCGACGGTTGAGACCGCTGTGAGCGAACTGCTCGTTCTCACACCGAACACCGACCCGCTCTGTTTATCGTGTTCTCCAACCTTTGAGTAGCATGTCTTCAGATCGACTGCCAGTTCAGAACGGCTCGCTGCAGACGGCCACGCGCCGGAAACTCCTCGCTACGCTCGGGACCGTGGGTGCGCTTTCGCTCGCGGGCTGCAGCGGCGATGACGGTGGCGATGGCAGTACCAACGGTGGAAACGGCGACGGCGGGAACGGCAATGGCGGAACCGGGAACGGCGGAGGGAGTGGCGGAGGCAACGGTGGGATCGGTCAGCTGTCGTGTTCTGATCTGACAGCCGGCTACGATACCTACGCGGGGGGACAGCGACGCCTGCTGTTCGACGTGGACATTCCATCGGTACTGACGGACGTGGCCGAGTACCAGTCGTTCGACTCACTGGTCGCTGTCAGTGCAGTCAAACCGCTCGCGACCGACGGGAGCGAGCAGTTTCACCTGTTTCTCTCTCAGACCACCATCGGCGCATCCGATCCAGCGTCGGCGTTCGGGCAGATCTACGACACTGTCACAGAGATCGAATTCGACGGCGAAACCCGGCCGGTCGGCAAGGTCTCCAGGGTCGACAGCCCCGCAGTCGAACAACTGGTAACGCACCTTCCGTACGACGCTGGCGAGGGGACGCGCTACTTCCAGGCGATGGTCCAGCTCGAGATTGAACTCGGGGACGTCGGTGACGCTTGCGGTGCGGTAATCGACGAGTCCGCTCTCGATATGATTCGATCGATCCGCCCCAACAGTGAGACGACACTCGGCGAACCCTCGACCACGTAGGTCAAGACGATTCGATGACCCGGATCGTCGCTGCGACGTGTTCGGGCAGCGAGACAGCCGTTCCATCGCCGAGTTCGACCTCGACGAGGCCGATCGGCGCGACTTCGACGACGGTGAGCGTCGTCCCGGGGACGATCCCAACGCCGTCGAGGTATTCGAGCTCGTCGGGGTCACGATCCCTGACGCGACTCACCTCGACGATGTCGCCTTCTTCGCACTCGCTCAGTACTGTGCCGGCTTCTTCGTCGACGGGTTCGAGCGCGTCGCTCGGAATGGGGTCGCCGTGCGGATCGACATCCGGTTCACCGAGTTTGGCTGCCACACGGCGCTCGAACTCCTCTGAAATATGGTGTTCGAGACGATCGGCCTCCTCGTGGACTTCCGCCCAGTCGAAGCCGAGTTTCTCGGTCAGGTAGGTCTCCAGCAGGCGGTGGTGGCGGATCACCTCGATCGCGATGGTTTCGCCTTCCTCGCTGAGCCGGACACCCTTGTACTTCTCGCGCTCGACGAAGCCACGGTCTTCGAGTTTCTCCATCATACTCGTGGCTGTCGGCGGGGTGACGTCCATGCTCTCGGCGATCGTGGAGGTCGAGACCGGCCCCTCGGTCTCGCGCTGGTGCTCGTAGATCGTCTTGAGGTAGTCCTCCATCTCGGGGCTGAGCATCTACCAGTGACTGCGAGCACCGGGAAAATAAAGCCTGTCTTTAAATCAGGTCCTGGTCTTCGAGCTGGGCAATCACGTCGTCGACGAACGACTCGGCGTCGTCGTACGGGAAGTTGCCACTCCCCAGCTTGGTGTTCAGTTCCATCGCTGTCATCGAGAACTCCCCGGACTCGAACTTCGTGCCCGGCCCGTTCGGCAGCGCTGGCACCAGATCCATCGGACTCGAAATCGGATAGTCGGCTCCCCCGAACGCGTCCTCGAACTGTTCGCGAAGATCGTCTTTGTCTACCATGACATCTGATACCTTCGGATACCTCCCTAAAAAACTATTCGCGTTTGGAAACTCTTCTGTTGTTGGGTGTTTGAACAAGAAATAGGTTTCTATTCGTTTGATCTACGACTCTCGAATGTTCAGCTTCCATCCGTGCGAGCGTTTATTGTCTGTGGTTGACTGTCACTAACTAGCACGGGATACACTCATTCATGGAGACACCGATCGATTACAGTCAGTTCGAGGCTGCCCGGGAGTGTAACTACTGGCGACTCGATCGCTCGCTCAGGTTTGCGGCCGAGCGCGCCTATCCCGACGCGGACTTCGAGTGGGCACGTGATCGACTCGACAGGTGGGGTGAGATCGTCGGGACGACGATCGCCGACAACGCGGACGTGATCGACCGTCACGGCCCGGAATTACACACCTACGACAAACACGGCGAACGCGCCAACGAGGTTGAGTACCACCCGAGGCAGTTCGAGAACGAACGGCTGGCCTACGAACACGGGATCGTCGCCGACTCGTTTCGGCCACCGCCCGACCGTGACGAGCGACTCGGACTCACGCACCAGCTCCTGATGAACGGGCTCCTGTCGTATGCCGACCCGGGATTCGCCTGTCCAGTTGCGATGACTGGTGGCGTCGCGCTCGTCCTCGAACGCTTCGACGACGGTGATCTGGACTCGTACTTCCACGGGCTCACGGCCCGGGACTACGAGAACGTAATCGAGGGAGCGATGTTTCTCACCGAGAAACAGGGCGGCAGCGATGTCGGCGCGAACGAGACGACGGCCGAGCAGGCCGCGGATGGGACCTATCGACTCTCCGGCGAGAAGTGGTTCTGCTCGAACATCGACGCCCAGGGCACGCTCGCACTGGCTCGCCGTCCTGACGCTCCGGAGGGGACCGCGGGCCTGTCGCTCTTTTTCGTCCCGCACATGCTCGAAGACGGAACGCTCAACGACCAGACCTACCGCCGACTCAAAGACAAACTCGGGACGATCAGCGTCCCCACGGGCGAGGTGGTCTTCGAGGGCGCGACGGGATATCTCGTCGGCGAACCCGAGCGCGGGTTCAGATACATGACGGAGATGCTCAATCTCGAACGCCTGCACAACGCGTTCGCCTCGGTCGGCATCGTGGGCCGGTGCTTGCTCGAAAGCAAGATTCACGCCGCAAATCGAGAGGCGTTTGGCGAGACAATCGACCAGTATCCACTCATGCGCCGGGATCTGGTGGAGATGGCCGTCAACCACGAGGCTGCCATCGCGTTCGTCTTCGCCGCTGCCGACGCGCTTGACGACCGCAGGGCTGCCCCTGACGACAGTGATGCGGAGCGATCTGCCTACCAGCTGCTGCGCCTGCTGACGCCGGTCGCGAAGTATCGCACGGCTCGACAGGCCGTCGAGACGGCGTCGTACGCCTGCGAAATTCTCGGAGGCAACGGCTACGTCGAGGGGTTCGTCACCGAGCGCCTGCTCAGAGACGCGCAGGTACTCCCGATCTGGGAGGGGACCTCGAACATCCTCTCGCTGGACGTCCTCCGCGCACTCGACCGCGAGGACGCTCACGCAGCGCTGATTCCGCACGTCAGGACGCGGCTCGACGAGGTCGACCATCAATCGTTGGTACCGACCGTCAGCACCATTGAGGCCGCGTTCTCGAAGTTGCAGCAAGCGCTCGCCCACCTGGCGACTGCCGATCGACGCGAGGCCCAGTACGAGGCCAAGCGTCTCGCGGATCTCCTCTTCGATGTCGTCGCCGGGACGCACCTTCTGGTGGCCGCTCAGTCGCGACTGGACGACGCCAGGGACGGTCGGATGGCTCTGGTCGCCCGATCGTTCGCCAACTCCCAGTTCGAGACTGGCCGTGGAATCGTCACCGGCGAGACGCCCGCAGACGAGCATTTCGACGCCATCGTCAGGTACGCCCAGGTCGAGCCGGACGATCTCTGATCGCCGAAACGCTTTGGGTCGTGCCGGCCCCGTGTATGGCTATGCCCTCACGACGGCGGTTCCTCCAGCTCGGTGGTGTGTCCTTCGCACTCGGTTTCGCGGGCTGTAGCGAGGACCAGACGCCTTCGAACCCGACCGCTGATCCGTCCACTGTTGACACTCCTGGCACAACCCGAACGCCGACCGGGTCACTCCCCGACACCCTCGAAATTCGGCGACTTGCCAGCGGCTTTGCCGCCCCTGTCGGTTTCGAGCCGCTCCCCGGCCGACCAGGCGAGTGGGTCGTCGTCGACCAGAACGGTCAGTGCTGGCTCTACGATGGCAGCGAGATCAGCCAGCGTCCGTTTCTCGATGTCCGCGACCGGATGGTCGGGCTGAACGATAGCTACGACGAGCGCGGTCTGCTCGGACTCGCCTTTCATCCGGATTTCGAGACCAACGGTCGGCTCTACGTCCGTTACAGCGCGCCGCGCCGAACTGGCACGCCGTCGAACTACAGCCACACGTTCGTCCTCTCCGAGTTCACGATGGACCCCGGCGCGGCAGGCGTCCCGCTCGACTCCGAGCGCACCGTGCTGGAGATCCCCCAACCCCAGTCGAACCACAACGCTGGCGCGGTCACGTTCGGACCCGATGGCTACTGCTACGTGGCGGTCGGAGACGGTGGCGGAGCCGGAGACGCGGGTCGGGGACACGTCGAGGGCGGCAACGGCCAGGATGTCGAGTCGAACTTTTTGGGAAGTATTCTCCGGATCGACGTGGACGGACGGGAGGACAGCAAGGCTTACTCGATCCCCGCGGACAACCCGCTCGTCGGCACGGCCGGGCTCGACGAACACTACGCCTGGGGGCTACGCAACCCCTGGCGGATGTCCTTCGACGGCTCTGATCTGTTCGTGGCTGATGTCGGCCAGAACGAGTACGAGGAAGTAAATCTCGTCGAGGCGGGCGGCAACTACGGCTGGAACGTCCGGGAGGCGACCCACTGCTACGACGCCCAGAACTGCCCGAGCGAGACACCAGACGGAACGCCACTCAGGCCCCCCATCGTCGAGTACGACCACGGCGGCGACCCACCCAGCGGCGCTGCCGTCATCGGTGGCTATCGCTATCACGGGCAGGCGATTCCGGATCTCGGTGGAACCTACGTCTTCGCGGACTGGCTCCTGAACGGACATGTCTACGTCGCTGCAGAGCGCGAGACAGGGCTGTGGGAGACGTCAGTCGTCGAACTCCGGCGCGAGGGTGGTGACGTTCCCCAGAACGCTCTGGCGTTCGGTCGGACCCACGACGGGGAACTCACTCTCTGCACCTCGAACGGATCGGGGCCGACCGGCGATTCCGGTGCTATCTATCGAATCGAAGCCATCTGATATTCACTGATTCTATCAGGGTGCAACGTCTGGTCGTCTCCCGGCTGGACTGGCCGCGATGAACGCGCGGCCGTGCCGACCGTCGACACATCACGTCATCACGTATAAATCATTCAGACTCCTACACACGGGTATGAAACTCCGGAACGCGCTCGGTGCTGTCGTGGGCAGCGTTGGACTGGCAGCCGTGACCAATCGCGTGCTCGCCTCGAAAGCCGACGACCTCTCACCACCGCTGGCCGGCGACCATCGAACGTATCGCTGGCGCGGATTCGACGTCGGCTACACCGAGGCTGGCGACTCCGATGATCCGGATCTGGTCCTCTGTCACGGCGTCAACGCCGCCTCATCCAGCCACGAGTTCGAACCCGTCTTCGAGGCACTGGCCGAGGAGTACCACGTTCTCGCTCCAGATCTCCCGGGTTTCGGGACATCCGATCGCCCGCCGCTTCTGTACTCGGCGTCGCTGTACCAGACGTTCGTCACCGACTTCTGTACCGACCTCACCGAGGAGCCGACGGTCGTCGGGTCGGGACTTTCGGGGGCGTACGTTGCACTGGCGGCCGACCAGCTCGAACTCGACCGGCTGGTGTTGCTCTCGCCCACTGATTCGACCATGGGTGGTGATGGACAGCGGGCCTGGGTCCGGTCGTTGCTGCGCTCGCCAGTCGTCGGACAGACACTCTACAACGCCATCGTGAGCGAGCGCTCGATGCGGCACTTCCACGCCGATCATGGCTACTACGACATGGACAACCTCACCGACGAACGGCTGGACTACGAGTGGCAGACCGGCCATCAGCCCGGTGCGCGCTTCGCGCCTGCGTCGTTCCTTGCAGGCTATCTCGATCCCGGGGAATCGCTCGAAGAGGCGCTGGGCCGTCTCGACGTGCCAGTGACGCTGGTCTGGGGTCGGGACGCGTCGGTGACGCCGCTGTGGGAGGGGCGCTCGCTCGCCGAATCTGCCGACGCGACGCTGATCGTCTTCGACGAAGCCCAGCTGTTACCCCACGTCGAACACCCCGAGCAGTTCATCGACGTACTGTTGGGCAATGTCGACAGCGAGTCGGACTGACCGGACTTACATTCCCATGTCTTCTGCGGGCTCCGGAATCGGGAGCTCGTGCGGCGAGACGCCGAGTAGCTCCGCGGCGTGATCCAGCGCCATGTCGAAGCCGTAGTACCGCTCCAGTTCGTCGCCGTCGGCGGTCGGTCGTACTTTCAGCATCGCGTAGCCCTCGATGTTCTGCGCGATAGCAGCGGTCGCCCCCTCACGCTCGAACGTCAGCAGGCGTTCGGTTTCAGTCTCTTCGTAGCGGGCCGTGATGCCGTTCGCGGATGCAGAAGCGTCGGTCATTGGCCGGTGGTCGGGTCCACAGAAAGTGAAACGTTCCGGTTCGGAGCGCAAGCGTAATCGAGTTGTGCGCCCGTCGCAACACTCGAATATGAAGTGGCTCCAGAGCGGCCGCCGCCGCGACCTCTGCGTTCTCCTCTACGGGAGCGACGGCGTCCCCGCCCAGAAACTCAAGACGAGTCTCGAACGCCGCTACGACGACCGGATCGATCCCAGGCAGTTCTACGGCGCACTCGACGCCCTCGAACGGCTGGGGCACGTCCAGAAACGAACGGAAGGACTGAGCGACGTCTACTCGCTGACCGACGCCGGACGCGAACACGTCGAAGCGTATGCAGCATGGGTGAACGAAGCAGTCGAACCACAGACAGAGGACGAATCAGCCGAGTAGCTGGTCGGCGATCGTATTTCTGAGGACCTCGCTAGTCCCCTCGTAGATCTCGTTCAACTTCGCATCGCGGTAGAACCGCTCGACGGGGAAGTCCCTGGTGTAGCCGTAGCCACCGTGAATCTGGATCCCTTCGTTTGCGACTTCCCGGGATATTTCGGAGGCGTAGAGCTTGGCCTGTGCGGCCTCTTTGATGTGGTTCTCGCCGCGGTCTTTCAGATCCGCGGCCTGGTGCATGAGCAGGCGTGCGGCCTGGAGCTTGGTGTCCATGTCCGCGAGTTTGTGCTGGATTGCCTGGAAGTCGCTGATCGGCTGGTCGAATTGCTCGCGATCCTGTGCGTACTGGAGCGCTTCGTCGAGGGCTGCCTGTGCGATGCCGACCCCCCGGGCGGCGATGGTGATTCGACCGCCGTTGAGCGTCTTCAGCGCGTGGACGAACCCCCGTCCCTCCTCCCCCAGAAGGCGATCTTCTGGGATTCGCATGTCGTCGAAGCGCAACTCGGCGGTCGGACACCCTTTGTCGCCGAGTTTGTGCTCTGTCCCCTCGACGTGGAAACCGTCGTCTTCGTCGGGGCGGACGATAAACGAGGAGATCCCTTTGTTGCCAGCTTCCGGGTCTGTCTTGGCGAACAGTGTGACAGTATCCGCAACCGAGCCGTTCGAGATCCAGAGCTTCCCGCCGTTGACGACGTATTCGTCGCCGTCTTTCTCGGCAGTCGTCTCCATGGCTGGCACGTCACTTCCCGCACCAGCCTCCGAGAGCGCGAACGCGCCGATCTCTGTGCCCTCTGCGAGAGGTGTGAGATAGTCTTCTTTCTGATTCTCGTCTCCGAATTCGTAGATCATGTTGCACGCCAGCGAGATGTGCGCGGCGACGATCGTCCCGAGACCGCCGCTCCCTCTGGAGACCTCTTCGAGAGCCATCGCGTAGGCGTGGTAGTCCAGGCCGGCCCCGCCGTACTCCTCAGGGATGGGCATGCCCATCAGTCCGAGGTCGGCCATCTGCTCGATCAGATCCTGTGGAAATTCGTCTTTGTCGTCGATTTCTGCGGCGCGTGGAACGACCTCCTCGTCGACGAACTCGGCGACCATCTCCTGGATCTGACGCTGCTCGGTTGTCGGGCTGAAGTCCATACCGCTGCCTAGCGCCGTTTGGATCTTTATTCTTCGTGTGGTTTTCGACACTCACAGGCCCGTCGATTAGCTTGACGGAAGAGTCACCACTTGATCGCCGGATGGTTCCGCAGGTAGCGACCAATCACGTGGAAGACGACGATGACCAGCGCCCACGCTAACGCGATCAGAAATCCAAACCCGAGGAGGAGACCAGCCCACCCACTGACAGGTGTTATCGGAAGAAGCAGGAACGTCGGGCTGACCGCAACACCGACGACCGAAACGACACGCTGGCGAGTCGTCCGAACCGTCCAGAGTGACCCCCACAGCACGACCGCGGCAGGGAGTGCGAGCCAGAATGTATGGCTGTAATCGATCCGCAACGCGACGACGACCGGTATTGCGACCAATAGACCGACCCCAGCCGACACCAGGCCTCCGAGGCCCAGCGGGCCGCCCGGCGCTTCCTCGACGGAATCACTATCCGACCCGTCAGAGCGAGCGTTGCGAGAGGAGCCTGTGCTGATCGACGCAGTGATCCCGATAGCAACCGCGGCCCAGATAAGTCCAAGTACCCAGGCGAATGGCGCTACCTGACTGAGCATCGTCGGCCCGATGTCCAGTGCCATCGTGAGCCCGGCCGCGTAATCGGTGACTATGGTGTCCTCGCTCGCGAACGCGATGTACGTCTCGCCGGTCGGAGCATCGTCGAATCCTGCAGTATAGACGACTGATCCGTTCTGGACAGTTCCTGTTGGTGGGTCGTTGACTACCGTTGTTCCGGGTGGTCCATGGATGACCACGCGGTCGGCGTCGACTCGATAAGCGGACGCGCTATCGTGGAACTGATCGAACAGCAGGACACCACCAATTCCGGAGTGTGCACTGTTGGCCACGCGATATCGGGCGACGAGCGTGCGGTTGTCGACGCGGGTCTCGATCGTGCTGGGATCGTTGATGACGTATGTTCCGCGGGTCTGCTCGACGAACGTCCCTCTGAGAGTACGGTTCGTCGCGAGTCGGTCCGCACTCCCGCGGTCGAGTGTTACTCGTTCGGTCCAGACACTCGATCCGTTATCGTGGAGTTCGACAACGAGCGACGACTCACCGAACGAGGCGTTTTCCAGCACCGAAGGTTGGCCGTCTGCACTGGGATGTCGCGGTCCGTCGACGCCACAGATTCCACAGAGTCGAGTCGACGGCGAACTCGCGACGACTGTGCCGACGAGTGCAGTCGAGAGGACGAGCGCTACGACTACCCCCCGCGTATGTCGCATAGCTGAACGTCACGTGAATTCGTTAAATATCTCGTGGTTCCTCGTGAATAATATCACTCGTACTCGTAGAATCCTTTCCCAGTCTTCTTCCCCAGGTCACCAGCCTCGACCTTTCGCTTGAGCAGATAGGGCGGCTTGTACCGGTCCCCGAGTTCTTCGTGGAGCGTCTCGGCGGCGTTCAGACAGATATCCAGCCCGATGTGATCGGCCAGTTCCAGCGGCCCCATCGGGACGTTCGTCCCGAACTTCAGGCCGCGGTCGATGTCCTCTCCCGTAGCTATTCCCTCGTCGAGTGTTCGGATACCCTCACAGATCCACGGGATCAGCACGCGATTGACGACGAATCCGGGTTTATCGTCGGACTGCCAGGTCTGTTTCTCAAGGGATTCGGCAAAGTCGTGTGCGAGTTTCACTGCTCTGGCTTCCGTCTTCTCGCCGGCGATCACCTCGACGCCGGGCATCAGCGGAACCGGATTCATGAAGTGCAGGCCGACGACGAAGCTCTCGCGGTCGGTGACGCTGGCAATCGAGGTGATCGAGATCGTGCTCGTATTGGTCGCCAATACGACGTCGTCATCGACGATGTCGTCCAGTTGTTCGAAGATGTCCTGTTTGACTTCCAGGTTCTCGACGACGGCCTCGACGAGGAGGTCACACCTGGCGAGGTCCCCCATGTCCGTCGTGGCAGTGATCCGATCCCGGATCGAAGCGGCCTCGGTCTCGGTGAATCGGTCCTTCCGGACGAATCGATCGAGACTGTCCTGAATGGATGCGGCACCGTCGGTCAATGCCGCCTGATCGACGTCACGCATCACCACGTCGTAGCCGTTCGTCGCGGCCACCTGGGCGATTCCGCTGCCCATCGTCCCCGCACCGACGACACCGACGGTGTGTACGTCATCGAGTTCGCGCATACCTCCGAGTGGATCCCGCTCCGCGGTAAGCGTGACGGTGAGCCAATTCGAGCCCGTAGTGAAGCCCAGTCGTGAGGTACTCGTTCGTCACGCGATAAGAGTATTAACACACTCTCATTGCCTCTAGGGGCGATTGAATGAACAATAGGATAATACACTTTAGACACAAGAGTATTAGTGCTGGTCGAGCGATTCCGAGACGAAATGGGGACACCCGGCTCGCAGCCGCCCGACGCCGACGCTACGGCAGCATCGATCGTCACGACGATTTCTGAAACGCTCGCGACAGCGGTCCCGAAGATCAGGACCGCTTTCGAGACACATCGCGCCTACGAAGGAGAGACCAACCCCAGCGGTGAGGAGATGCTCGCGGCCGACGTCTACGCCGACGAACTGCTCGAATCCCGACTCGGTGACCTCGATTGTGTCGGCACGTACGCGAGTGAGGAGCGAGCCGACCCCGTGGATGTCGGCACAGGCCTGTCGCTGGCGGTCGATCCGCTCGACGGGTCCAGCAACCTCACGTCGAACAACGGCGTCGGGACGATTGTCGGCATCTACGACGCGCCGCTGCCAGCGAGTGGGCGCGACCTGCTCGGTGCGATATACATCCTCTACGGACCAGTCACGACAGCGATGGTCGCCACCGACGATGGCGTGACCGAATACCTCGTGAGCGACGGCGACCTCGAAGTTCTGACCGACGACGTGTCGATCAGCGACGAGGGATCGGTCTACGGGTTCGGCGGCCCGGTGCCGGAGTGGAGCCGGGACTTTCGGCGCTACGCCATGTCGATCCAGCGCCGTCTCAAGCGCCGGTACGGCGGCGCGCTCGTCGGTGACGTCAATCAGGTTCTCAGTTACGGCGGCGTCTTCGCGTATCCTGCACTGGAAACTCGTCCCGAAGGCAAACTCCGCCTCCAGTTCGAGGCCAATCCGATCTCGTACATCGTCGAGCAGGCTGAGGGAACATCCTATGATGGTGAGTCGTCGGTCCTCGACGCTGAGGCTGAGCGACTCCACCAGCGGACGCCGCTGTTCGTCGGGAGCGAGGAACCGATGGCCCAGTTGATCGAGACGCTGGGCGGGCGGGCACGCGATCCACACGTGACGACGCGGGACTCGCCATGGGAGTGATACGGACCGCTGTACGTCTGTTCCGTATCGACCGCACGACATCGTGCGGTCGGAACGGTAAGTCGTTACATCGGTCCGTATGAGGTTTCCGTAGCTTTTCTATCGCTGCCCTCGAAGCCACGGATATGACACTCGTCGCGTTCCTGAGCGTCGCACCGGTCATCGAAGACAGCATGGCAGGCGAAGTCGCCACGGCCGTCGCCGCGCTGGACGACTTTGATGTCGAATACGAGACCACGCCGATGGGGACGATCATCGAGACCGACGACACGAGCGAGTTGTTCGCGGCGGTCGAGGCCGCCCACCGCGCCGTCGAGGCCGACCGTGTCTCGACGTTCCTGAAGATCGACGACAAGCGCACGATCGAACAGGAGGCTCGCGAGAAAGTCGAATCCGTCGAGGAGCACCTGGGACGACCTGCGAAGAGCGAGCGGTCGGAATAGGCTCGATAGCTACCGTTAATCCGCCGTCTGTCCGCCGTCGACGGGGAGGACCTGCCCGGTCACGAACGACGCCTCCTCGGAGGCGAGAAACGCGATTGCGCTCGCAATCTCTTCGGGCTCTGCGATGCGGTCCATCGGCGTCCTGGACATTCGGTCGATCGTACCACCCGAGAGCCAGTTCAGGATTCGGCCGGAGACACCCTTGCCCTGTGTCGCCTCGTCCGGAAGCAACGACATGAGCCACTCGCCCCTGTCGTCCCCGCCCTGGGGCTTGATATCGGTCTTCGTCGGTCCGGGAGCGACGGCGTTGATTCGAATGTCTGTCGCGGCGTATTCGAGCGCGGCCGAGCGAGTGAGTCCGACGACGCCGTGTTTGGTCGCCGAGTAGCTGCTCAGCGTCGGCATCCCGACCAGTCCGGCGACCGACGTGACGTTCACGATCGCGCCGCCTTGTTCTTCCATTTCGGGTATCTCGTGGCGCAGACAGTTGAAGACGCCTTCGAGGTTGATCGAGACGATCTTCGCCCAGTCGGAGTCGTCGATCTCGTCGAGGGAGACCATCGGCGAGATGATCCCGGCGTTGTTGACAGCGATGTCGAGTCCACCGTAGGTCTCGACTGCTGTCTCGACCATCGCCTCGACGTCTGCCGAGGACGTGACGTCGGTCGCGACGAACGTCGCTTCACCGCCTGCCTCGGTGATCGCGTCGGCGACTGATTGACCTCGCTCCGCGGCCACGTCAGCGATAACGACCTTCACACCCTCTTCAGCGAGTCGGATAGCCGTCGCCCGACCGATCCCGCTGCTTGCGCCGGTTACGGTTGCGACCTGCCCGGAAAGTCCCTGCATGGACCCTCCAACGCCCGGCCGACACAAATCCTTTTTCGACGGTGGGGTCGACCGTCACTGATTCCGCGGCGCGGCCGGAGTGATGGACGATAGTATGGGTAACCGAGGATGTCATCGAACCCTTCACACTGGACTTCTCGAACTTCAGAGACGGAAATTCCTGTTCAGTAGATCGTGCGAACTGAACGTACCGAACGTTCAATATGGACGGCTTAGTTGTTGGTACATGAATAATTACGTCCGCCCCCACCGAGAAAGTGCGGTATTGCTCACTATTGACACACAAAACGACTTCACGTTGGCAGGTTCCCCTGCTACAATCGAAGGGACTGGTGCGGTGGTTCCACAGATTCAGCGGCTCGTCGAAACGTTCCGTTCCCGACAGGATCCAATCATTCACGTCGTTCGGTTGTACAAAGAAGACGCATCGAACGTCGATCGATGCAGGAAATCGGATATCGAATCCGGGGCGGAGATCGTTCGCCCCGGGACTGATGGCGCAGAGTTGGTCGCTGAGCTGAAACCCTCGTCAGACGTTCGCCTCAATGCGGATCTGTTGTTAGATGGCGAGTTCCAGGAGTTCGGACCACAGGAATATGTGATGTACAAGCCCCGCTGGAGTGCGTTCTATGGAACACATCTGAACGATTTTCTTGAGGCACGCTCAATCGATACCATCGTCGTGTGTGGATGTAACTTCCCGAATTGTCCACGAACGACAGTCTACGAAGCGAGCGAACGTGATTATCGTCTCGTCTTCGTGCCAGACGCGACATCTGGCGTCTACGAGCGCGGCGTACAGGAGCTAGCGAATATCGGTGTCTCGATCAAAGAGACTGAAGACGTCATCAAATGGATAACAACGGAGGTGGGGCGTTAGTAACGCAGTTCGAGCGATACCGACTTCACCTGTGCTGAGTGGTGAGGGGACTGCTGAATCCAGTGTGCGACTCGATCTATGACACGCTATGAGTAAACGGTAAACGGCTCCCGGGCCAGCATCGAGACATGGATCCCCTCAACCGGATGGCCACCGAACTCGTCGACGAGGCCATCGACTTCGCTGACGAACTGGCCATCGACGTCCACCAGCTCGATTCCGACGCTATGGTACTCGATTTCGGCGTCGGGACTCCCGGCGGCGTCGAAGCCGGGCTCATGCTCGCCGAGATTCAGACTGCCGGGCTGGCGACACTCCAGACCGACATGCGGGAAATCGATGGCGTCCCGCGCACGCACGTCGAACTCTCGACTGACTACCCCGGGCTCGCCCTGCTTGGCTCCCAGAAGGCCGGCTGGGAACTCAGCACCGAGAGCTTCGAGGGGCTCGGGTCTGGGCCGGCCCGCGCGCTCGTCGCCGAAGAGGACGAATTCGCCCGCCTCGGATACCGCGATGCCTTCGACTTCGCCGTGCTGGCCCTCGAATCGGACACGCTCCCGGACGAGTCGGTCGTCTCGCAGGTCGCGGAGATGGCGAGCGTCCCAGAGAGCGGCGTCTTCCTCCCGACGTACGCGAGTGGCTCGATTCCGGGGAGTGTCACCGCAGCCGCACGCGCGGCCGAACTGGCGGTCTTCCGCCTCTCGGAACTGGGATACGACCCCCTCGATGTTCTCTCGGCCTCCTCGACGGCTCCCGTTGCGCCCGTCGCGGGCGAAGAGGATCTCGCGATGGCCCGGACCAACGACGCGCTGGCCTACGGCGGGCAAGTCCACCTCGTCGTCGACGAGCCATTCGACCGCTTCGAGGAAATCACTGCCAGCGCGGCCCCCGAATACGGCGACCCGTTCGTCGATATATTCGAGCGTGTCGACTGGCAACTGGCCGACCTTTCGATGGAGTTGTTCGCCCCGGCGCAGGTCACCGTCGACGTGGTCGGCGGCGACACCCACGTCCTGGGACAGCGTCACGAGGACGTCCTCGCCGAGAGCTTCGGCCATTGAGGAATGGCACGGACGAAAGCCGTTCCCGGCCCCGTTTCGATGGACGCTCTCGAATCGGCCCGGCAAGCCGTTCCGCTCGTCCCCAGGCCGGGCGATGACTGCTGTGGGCGGGTCCAGCGACGCGGACCGGCCGCGACCCGAGAGGAGGCACAGGACTGGCTGGCCTTCCTCGAAGCGCTCAACCTCGTTTCCGAGACAGAACGGGGATACGAACGCCGGACTGTCGACTCGACTGAGGAACCGCTGGGCTGTCGCTTTCGCGAGAACGTCTACGGCGTGCGGGAGGTACTCGACGCGCTCGAAGACCATCCAGCAACTCCCGACGATGTCTTCGAGCGGACCCGCCCGATCGTGCCGACATGGGAGCGCAATCGCCACACAGAGTGGGAGGTAGTCTGGCGCGACCGGACTCAGCGACTGCTCCAGTGGGCCGTGGTGTTCGGGCTCGCGACGGTCGAGGATGGTCGGTTTACCCCACAGTGAGGATCGGTGACGCGAGTCCACCTGTCGGTCGGTTTATGGTTGCTGAGGCGGTACACGGAGATATATGGCGGAGGAGCTAGCCCCAGGAGTGTGGTATCTCGACCTCGGTCTGATCAGGCCGATCGAGACCAACTGCTATCTCGTCGACGACGGTGAGGTGACGCTTGTCGACACCGGGCTGTGGTGGAATCGTCCCTCACTGGACGCCGAACTCGCCGAAGCCGGCTACACAGTCGAGGATGTCGACCGAGTGCTCCTGACACATTACGACCTCGATCACACCACGGGGCTGCGTCACCTCTCCAGTTTCGAGGGACCCGTCTACATCGGGCAAGCCGATTACGACCTCTACACCGGCGCGAGTGACCCGCCACTGATCCATCACAAAGGACTCTTTCACCGACTCGTGCGTCCGTTCTTCCCCCTGCCCCGAGACGCCGATGTCCGGCCCGTCGCCGACGGCGAGCGGATCGGCAACTTCACCGCGTATCACACGCCGGGCCACAATCCCGGCCACCTGGCGTACGTCCATGACTCGGGCGCGGCGTTCGTCGGCGACCTCCTCTGGGAAGAGGACGGCAAACTGACACCGCCGTTCTGGCTCGACTGTTACGATACGACCCAGCTACGCGAGAGTATCGTCACCTTCGCCGGGGCGATCCCGGACGTCGAAGTCATCGGCATGGGTCACGGCAGGCCCATCAGGGCCGGTGCCCATCGATTGCTCGACGATCTCGTCGCGCGGCTGTGAGCGCCAGTCTCGACGACCGAACGTCACGTCTTTCTGCCAGCCGCCAGTTGGAAGGATATGGACCGAAAGCGGGAACTCACGAGCGTCGACATCGCGGCGCTGGTCGGCGAGTTGGGCCAGTACCGTGGCGCGAAAGTCGACAAAGTCTATCTCTACCCCGAGGAGGATCTGCTGCGATTCCGGATGCGGGATTTCGACCGCGGCCGGGTCGAACTGCTGATCGAGGTCGGCGAGGACAAACGAGCGCACGTCGCTGACCCCGACAACGTGCCCCAGGCCCCCGAGCGGCCGCCGAACTTCGCGATGATGCTTCGCAACCGTCTCTCGGGCGCGGATCTCGCCAGCGTCGAGCAGTTCGAGTTCGACCGCATTCTCGTGCTGGAGTTCGAACGCGACGACGCGAACACGACCGTCGTCGCCGAATTGTTCGGTGACGGCAACGTCGCCGTCCTGGACGAGAACGACGACGTCGTCGACTGTCTGGACACCGTCCGGCTGAAGTCCCGGACTATCGCTCCTGGCAGTCACTACGAGTTTCCATCCGCACGGTTCAATCCTCTCACTGTCGATTATGACACCTTCCGCGAGCGGATGGGGCAGTCCGACAGCGACGTTGTCCGAACGCTGGCGACTCAGCTGAACTTCGGTGGCCTCTTCGGCGAGGAACTGTGTTCACGTGCCGGCGTCCCCTACAACCAGGATATCGACGAGACGACTGAAGCCGAGTTCGAAGCGCTCTACCGGGAAATCGAGTCCCTGTCACGACGGCTCTCAGAAGGTGATCTCGACGCCCGGGTCTACTACGAGGGCGAGGGAGACGACCGCGTCCGGGTGGACGTGACGCCGTTCCCGCTGGAGGAGTACGAGAGCCGCGAGAGCGACGCGTTCGACTCGTTCAACGCCGCGCTGGACGACTACTTCACGCACGTCGAGGCAGACCACAGCGAGCGAGAGACGGCCGAAGGAAGTGGCGGCCGCGGACGACCGGACTTCGAGAGCGAAATAGAGACACAGAAGCGAATCATCTCCCAGCAACAGCAGGCTATCGAAGACTTCGAGGAGGAAGCCGAGGCTGAACGCGAGAAGGCCGAACTGCTCTACGCCAATTACGATCAGGTTGACGACGTGCTCACGACGATTCAGGACGCCCGCGAGGCGGGACACTCCTGGGACGACATCGCCGAGACGTTCGACGAAGCTGCCGAGAGCGGTGTCGAGGCTGCCGAAGCCGTCCGCGATGTCGACGGTAGCGAGGGAACGGTCACGCTGGATGTCGACGGGACGACGATCACCCTCGACGCGAGCGACGGCGTCGAGAAGAACGCCGACCGACTCTACACCGAGGCCAAGCGGATCGAGGAGAAAAAAGAGGGCGCGAAAGCCGCGATCGAAGACACGCGTGAGCGCCTCGAAGAAGTGAAAGCCGAACGCGAGGCCTGGGAAGTCGAGGACGGCGACGACGGAAGCGAGAGCGAAGACGACGAGGAAGAAGTCGACTGGCTCACCCGCTCGTCGATCCCGATTCGACAGAGCGAACAGTGGTACGAGGACTTCCGGTGGTTCCACACCAGCGACGGCTTCCTCGTGATCGGGGGGCGAAACGCGGACCAGAACGAAGAACTCGTCAAGAAGTACCTCGACCGCGGCGACCTGTTCTTTCACACACAGGCCCACGGTGCGCCGGCGACGATTCTCAAGGCAACGGGGCCCAGCGAGAGTCCTGACGACGACATCGAAATTCCAGCACAGAGCAAAGAGGAGGCCGCCCAGTTCGCCGTCTCCTATTCGACGGTCTGGAAGGAAGGCAAGTACGCCGCGGACGTGTACATGGTCGATCACGATCAGGTGACCAAGACGCCCGAAAGTGGCGAATACCTGGAGAAAGGGAGTTTCGCCATCCGCGGCGACCGCACGTACTACGAAGACACACCCGTCGGCGTCGCTGTCGGGCTCACTTGCGAGCCCGAGACGCGCGTGATCGGTGGCCCGCCGAGTGCGATCGAACCGCAGGCCGAGACGAGTATCGAAGTCGAACCCGGGCAGTACGCTCAGAACGACATCGCAAAGCGGCTCTACCGCGCGTTCAAAGGCCGATTCGTCGACGAGACGTTCGTTCGAAAGATCGCCAGTCCCGATCTGATTCAGGAGTTCCTGCCACCGGGTGGCAGTCGAAAGGTCGAGTGACTGTACTCACCCTTCCCGAATCGACAGCATGAGTGACATCAACTGTGGGATTTCGGTATCAATTAAATATCTTTTGTGGAGGGCAACTATTTGTTTAGAGTTTAGTCACCTTTTTACGTTCGTACTGCAACTCTATCACGATGCCCCGATCCAATCAGGACTGGTGGCCGAACCGACTCAATCTGGAGATTCTCGACCAGAACGCTCGTGACGTCGGGCCGATGGACGAGGACTTCGACTACGCGGCGGCGTTCGAGAATCTCGATCTCGATGCCGTGAAGGCGGATATCGAGGAGGTCATGACGACCTCCCAGGAGTGGTGGCCGGCCGACTACGACCACTACGGGCCGCTGTTCATCCGGATGGCCTGGCACAGCGCCGGCACGTACCGGACAGCAGACGGTCGCGGCGGGGCGGCCGGCGGGCGACAGCGATTCGCGCCCCTGAATAGCTGGCCGGATAACGCCAATCTCGACAAGGCACGCCGACTGCTCTGGCCGGTCAAACAGAAGTACGGCCGGAATCTCTCGTGGTCGGATCTGATCGTTCTGGCTGGCAACGTCGCCATCGAGTCGATGGGCGGGAAGACCATCGGATTCGCCGGCGGTCGCGAGGACGCCTTCGAACCCGACGATGCCGTCGACTGGGGGCCAGAAGACGAGTGGGAAGCCAACGAACGCTTCGACGAACCCGGCGAGATTCAGGAGGGGCTGGGTGCGTCGGTGATGGGGCTGATCTACGTCAATCCCGAGGGTCCTGACGGCAACCCCGACCCCGAGTTGTCGGCGAAGAACATCCGCCAGACCTTCTCCCGGATGGCGATGAACGACAAGGAGACGGCCGCACTTATCGCCGGCGGGCACACCTTCGGGAAGGTCCACGGCGCGGACGACCCTGATGAGAACGTGGGCCCCGAGCCGGAGGCCGCCCCGATCGAACAGCAGGGATTCGGCTGGGAGCACGAGGGCGCAAAAGAGGGTGCCATGATCACGAGCGGTATCGAAGGTCCCTGGACCAGTTCTCCCATCGAGTGGGATATGGGCTACATCGAGAACCTCCTCGAATACGAGTGGGCGGCCCAGAAAGGGCCTGGCGGGGCCTGGCAGTGGACGCCGGTAGACGGCGACATCGAGACCGCGCCGGACGCTCACGATGGCGAGGATGAAGTCACGCCGATGATGCTGACCACGGACATCGCGCTGAAGCGTGATCCCGAGTACCGCAAGATCATGGAGGAGTTTCAGGACAATCCCATGTCCTTCGGGATCAACTTCGCAAAAGCCTGGTACAAACTCACCCACCGGGACATGGGCCCACCCGAACGGTTCCTCGGGCCCGAAGTTCCCGACGAGGAGATGGTCTGGCAGGATCCACTGCCCGACGTCGATCACGCACTCGTCGGCGAGGACGAAATCGAGGCACTCAAAGACAGGATTCTCGAATCCGACCTCTCGACCGCCCAGCTGGTCAAGACCGCCTGGGCCTCGGCCTCGACTTATCGTGACAGCGACAAACGTGGCGGTGCCAACGGGGCTCGCATCCGTCTCGAACCCCAGAGGAGCTGGGAAGTCAACGAGCCCGAGCAGTTAGCGACCACGCTCGAAACGCTCGAAGAGATCCAGACCGAGTTCAACGAGTCCCGGGGCGACGGCACGCGCGTCTCACTTGCGGACCTGATCGTCCTGGGCGGCAACGCGGCGGTCGAACAGGCTGCGGCCGACGCCGGCTACGACGTGGAGATTCCGTTCGAGCCCGGCCGCGTCGACGCCGAACCCGAACAGACGGACGTCGAGTCCTTCCAGGCACTGAAGCCACGGGCGGACGGCTTCCGGAACTACCTGCCCGAGAGCGACGAGCCTCGCGCCGAGGAGTTGCTCGTCGACAGGGCTGAACTACTGAATCTGACCGCGCCCGAGATGACGACGCTCGTCGGTGGGATGCGAGCGCTCGGTGCAACCTATCAGGACACCGATCTCGGCGTCTTCACCGACCAGCCGGGGACGCTGACCAACGACTTCTTCGTGAATCTGCTGGAGATGGACACCGAGTGGAAGCCCGTTTCCGAGGACAGGCAGGTGTTCGAAGGCCGTGACCGCGACACTGGCGACCTCGCATGGGAAGGAACTCGGTTCGATCTCATCTTCGGATCGAACGCGCGGCTCCGGGCCATCGCGGAAGTGTACGCCGCCGAAGACGGTGAGGAGGCGTTCGTAGAGGACTTCGTGGAAGCGTGGCGGAAAGTGATGCGGCTCGATCGCTTCGACCTCGAATAGAGGGAGTAGCGTAGAAATCCATAGATTTGGCCGGGGAAATCGATTCTCGGCTCCCGTCGGAGTGAGAACGTCTCCGACCGGCTACGCTAATCCCGATGGATGATCCGCAGGGGAACGGCGGCACATCTCTCCGCCCGAAACTACCACGTTTATACCTGACCCGCCGCGACTCGACGGTGAGAGATGATCAGGAAGGCGCTTCGTGCTCCGCTGGCGGACGGGCGAGGGGGTAAACGGCTGTTGATCGGTGGTGGGTTGCTCACACTCTCGTTCGGAATCATCCCGCTGGTGATGGTCCTCGGGTATCTGGTCCGCTTCGTCGAGGCTACCGTCGAGGATCGCGAGGACTTCCCCCCGTCGTTCGAGCACTGGGATTTGTTCATGAGCGGCGGCGTCCGTGCGTTCGGGATCGCTGTCGCCTATCTGTTCGTCCCGCTGTCAGTCATGCTGTGGGGCGCGTTCCTCTATGGTATCGCGCCGTACAACAATACCATCACCGTGGCCCAGGCACGACCGCCGCTCATTGCTGCGGCCGTCCTCTTTGCGGTCGCGTTCTATCTCCTCCCGGCCGCGCTACTCAGGTACTCGGTCGACGGCCGCTTCCGCGCGGGCTTTTCGCCCCGACTGGCAGGCTTCTGGTTTTCACTGGCGTATCTGCGTAGTTGGCTCATCTGCATGTTGCTCGTGATCGTGTTGCACCTGTGCGCGATCGTCGTCGCACTGACTGCGATCGGTGTGCTCGCAGTCCCCGCCATTGTCTTCTACAGCTATCTCGTCGGGATGTACGCCCTCACGACCGGAACGAGTGAACTGCTGGAGGACATCAGCACGAACACCCGACCAGGGCGGCAGGCGTAACTCCGTTCGAGAAAGCCAGATATCGAACACATTTTATATACTTTCTCGTCGTTGCCATTCGACATGATCGGAGACGCGATATCGTTTCCACGACGGAACGACGAGTGGCTCAGCACACTCTTGATCGGCGCGCTCCTGTCGATCTTTTCGTTTCTGGTCATTCCCGGGTTGATCCTGCAGGGATTTTTGCTCCGTGTTGCCCGTGCCGGTGCGAACGATGCCGACGAGCCGCCGACGTTCGGTGACTGGGTCGAACTGCTGGTCGATGGCGTCAGGGCGTTCGTCGTCGCGATCATCTACGGGATCGTCCCTGCGATGTTCTCTGTCGCTGCGATTTCTGTCCTCGTCGGCGGGACGGTGTTCTCGATAGCAAGTGGTAACGAGGGTGCTGCAGTCGGATTTGGGGTCCTGATCGCCGTCGTCGTCCTGGTGATGATCCCGGTGTTTCTGTTGATCGGGTATCTCACCGTCGCCGCACAGGTTCGCCTGGCAGTCACCGGTGACCTCGGTGCGGCGTTCCAGCTCGGAACGGTCGCCCGGATCGCGTTCAACGCCGATTTCTTCGTCGGATTTCTCCTCGCGGTCGTCGTCGGTATCGCCCTGTCGATACTTGGTTCAATTCTCCTACTCGTCCTCGTCGGTCTGTTGATCCTGTTCTACGCGCAGATCTCGATGTACTACCTGTTCGGTCGCGGGTACGGGAAGGCGACTGCCGGTAGCGATACAGCCTGACTGACGACCGGAATCAGCAGGCACTTACCGCCACCTCACCGAGCCACGAGCATGCGAATCGCCGAGCGCCAGCGCGTCGAAGGCGGGGGCGAGCGGATTACCGTCGTCCCCGAGAGCCTCGACGACCTGTGGCACCTGAGCTACGTCATCGACCCCGGCGACTACGTCGCTGGAGACACGACCCGCCGAATCCAGCGTAACGACGAGGAACTCCGGGACACGGGCGGCGAACGCGAACACCTCTGGGTCAAACTCGACGTCGAGGAGGTCGAGTTCGCAAAGTTCGCGAATCGCCTGCGAGTGTCGGGCGTCATCGAGGACTGTTCGCGGGAGGACCAGCTCGGCCTCCATCATACGATCAACGTCGAAGAGCACACCGAACTCGACATCGAGAAGGTCTGGAACACAGACCAGCTCGAACGCCTCGAAGAAGCCGAGGAAGCCACCGACCAGCCCGACGTCGCCATCGCCACTGTCGAGGAGGGAGAGGCCTACGTCCACACAGTCGCCCAGTACGGAACCGAAGAGCGAGCCTCGATCACCGGTCCTACTGGCAAGGGCGAGTACGCTCGCCCTCGCGAGGAGCTGTTCGAGGAGCTAACCGCCGTCCTGAAGCGACTCGACGCTGACGCGATTATCCTCGCCGGCCCCGGATTTACCAAACAGGACGCGCTGGGATTCATCGAGGACAACGCGCCCGACCTGATCGAGAAGATTACGACCGTCGATACGAGTGCTGTGGGTGACCGCGGTGTTCACGAGGTTCTCAAACGCGGCGCTGTCGAGGATGTCCAGCAGCAGACGCGGATCGCCGAGGAGGCGTCGTTGATCGACGAACTGACTGAACGGATCGCCACAGGTGCGGAGGTCGCATACGGCCCCGAAGAGGTCGCCGAGACAGCCGACTACGGTGCGATCGAACACCTGCTCGTCCTCGACGAACGACTCCGTTCGGAGCGGGCAGGCGACGGTGAGTGGGACATCGATATCGACCGAATCGTCGAGACGACCGAGCAGAAAGGCGGCGAGGTCACAGTCTTCTCCAGCGAGTTCGATCCCGGGCAGCAACTCGCGAACCTCGGCGGGATCGCGGCGCTGCTCCGTTATCGACTTTCATAATCTCGCCGAAACGGTTTTTTGCCTCCCCATCCATCGTTCTGTAATCGGGTACCGATTCGAGATAGATGTCATTCGAAGAACAGGCGGATTTCGCCAAGCAGGTCGCCGACCTCAACAAGTATGGGCAGGCCCTCAACAGCTGTGAGACTGTCGAAGAAGTCGTCTCGCTCACGCTGGAGGCCGTCTCGCTATTGTTCGACTTCTCTTCGGCAACGTTGATCGAGGTGCGGACGAACGGTCCCGAAGTCATCGAGAGTACGAATCCGAACCTCACTGCGGGTGACCAGCCCAGCGAGGTCGGCCGTCGTGCTGTCGAGACCAAGGAGACGATCACCGAGACTGGGACCAGGGCCGGCGTGACCCCCGATTCGTCGGTCACGGCGACGCTCGCCGTTCCGGCGAAGATCGTCGACGACGTCGTGGTCGTGCTCGTCATTCGGTCGATGTCCGTCGACGAGATCGGCGAGGAGTACGCGACGCCGCTGGAGATTCTGGCTTCCCACGCGGCGACGGCGATCAGCAACATCCGCTCGCGCCAGCAACTCGAACGAGCCCGTAACGATCTGGCCAAGCGCAAGGAGATGATCGAACTCTACGACAAACTCTTGCGTCACGATCTGGGCAACGACCTACAGGTCGTCTCCGGGTTCGCCGATGCGCTGGTCGGGCGTCTCGACGGCGAAAACGCCCAATACGCCGAGAAGATTCACCGCGCGGCCGAAAACTCCGCAGATCTCATCGAGCGAGTCGGCAACCTCGTCTCGACCCTCGAAGCCGAGGAGGAACCCGAACCCCGATCGTTGCAGGCTGTCCTCTCCACAGTGGTCACAAACGTCGACTCACAGTACGAGACACTCGATATCGAGTTTGATCCCGACATCTTCAACTACCAGGTCTACGGTGGCGACCTGCTGGATTCGGTCTTCCAGAACATCCTCTCGAACGCTGCCGTTCACAACGAGGGCGACATCACAGTCCGAATGTACGTCGAGAAACTGCCGCCGGACATGCTCGTCGTCGGCATGGCTGACGACGGCAGCGGGATCCCCGAGGAGATCCGGGACGAACTGTTCGAGATGGGCAAGAAAGGTCCCGAAAGTGAGGGGACCGGTCTGGGTCTGGGATTCGTCCGTGCGCTCACCGAATCCTACGGCGGCGGCGTCGAGGTCACCGACAGCGAGTTCGGCGGCGCGGAGTTCCGTGTTCACCTCGAACGGGTTTGATAGTGATTACTGTGAATCGACGTCTCGAACGGATCAGGAAATAGCGACCGTCAGCCCGTCCTCGGCGAATCTGACGTCGCCGTCGTATTCCTCGGCGAGCGCGTCCAGCATCTGTTCGTGTCGCCCTCCAGTGTGTGGATAGAGGTGCGTGAGATAGACGCGACTGACCTCAGCGTCTGCGTCCGCGAGCGCTCGACCCAGACTGGACGGTGTGGCGTGGTTGGAGACGTCGACCTGGTCGGGGAACGAACAGTCATGGACGAGAACTGCCGACCCGTCGGCGAAGGCGATCAGGTCAGTGAAGGCTTCGCTGTCTCCCGAGAACGTGAGTTCGGCCTCGCTCTCAGGGTGGCCGAGTCGATAGGCGAAACACTGCATCGAGTGGCGCGTCTCCATCGCCTGACAGTCGAACCCCGAAAGCGAGAACGACCCCTCGTCGAGATCACGGATCGCTAGATCGACACGATCCTGAAGGTAGTCGTGGACATCGAGGAGGTCCCGAACGAGCGAGGACGTTCCGGGGGGACCAGCGACGGTTAGCGACTCTTCACCAGCGAGCCAGCGGGCTTTGAGCAGCGCCAGTAGATCCGAGACGTGATCGAGATGGTGATGTGTGAGCAGCACGGTATCGACACCCTCGTAGCCGACTTCGGTGCGCTGAAGCGCGTGGAGAACGCCGCTCCCGCAGTCGACCAGCAGTCGGTCCTCGCCCGTTTCGACGAGGAGCCCGGTCTGAAAACGGTCACCAGTGGGCATGGCCGACCCCGTACCGAGAAACGTGAGTTGCATAGCCGAGACGACGACGCCCGGGAGAAAATGGCTGGCGGTCGCCGACGCGCAAGACGCGAGTCAGACGCCCGGAAGCCAAGCAACCAAGAGTTAAGGGTCCACACGTCGAGAGGCCGCATATGGCTATCGACAGGGAAACTACGCCATCGGAGATTACGACGCTGGTCGGCCGCGAAGTCTACTCGAACAACGGCGTCTTCGTCGGCGAGGTAGAAGATTTGCGCCTCGATCTCAACGCCGAGTCCGTCACCGGGCTCGCACTGGACCAGCTCAACCACGAACTGTTCGATCAGGAGTCGCGCAGTTCCCGCGGCGTCATCGTCCCCTACCGCTGGGTTCAGGCCGTCGGGGATGTCATCATCATCAACGACATCGTCGAACGCATGCAGAGTGCCGACTCCGAATCAGAAGAACCGGACGCAGAAGGCGAAATGCGGGCTTAAGAGCCGTTGGAACTGTCACTGTTCTCGACGCCCATCGCCTCGAACAGTTTCGTCTTGACGGCCTCTTCGGTGAGCGACAGCAACAGGTCGCGGTTGTCTCCGCTGCTCTCGATCCCGGTGAAGATTCCCAGCGGAATCTCGACACTGGCGTCGGTCGAGTGGCCCGCGGCGTCGCCGATGTCCGAGAAGGCGTCGCTGAGGACGTTCCCGATGTTCATTCGGATATCCTTCGACCGCGCGGAGAGATAGATCGTCTCGTCAACGATGCCGAAGACTGCAGTCGTGGTGATCCCTTCGAGATTCAGGAGCTGCTGGGCCGCCTGGGCGAGCGCTTCACGGTCGCGGATGAATCCAGCGTTGGAGACGAGGTGACTCCCCCGGACGTCACGGTTTCGGATCGCTTCGGCGAGGACATCCAGCGTCTCGGGGCTCATCGACGGTGACTCGACCTGTTCGAGCGTGTCGTGATCGGCGAAGGGATAGAGGTAGGCGGCCGCTGTCAGATCTGCCGGCGTCGTGTCGCGTTTGAAGTCCAGCGTCTCGGCGCGGATGCCGTACAGAAGTGCGGTAGCGACCTCCTGACTCAAATTGAGATCGAATTCCTGGACGTACTTGGTGAGGATGGTAGACGTTGCAGAGACGTTCGGCCGCACGTCCGAGAAACTCGCGTCGATCTCGGTCTCGGGCTCGTGGTGATCGATGAGGATGTCGACGCTTTCGAGGGGTGTCGCCTCCGGATCACCGCTCTTGGAATAGTCGACGAGGGCAATCGTATCGTACTCGTCGAGGTTTGTTTCGTCGCGGGCGAGGAGATCGATCCCCAGCAGGTTCACGAACGCCCGGTTCTCGTGGTGGCCGATCTCACCCTCGTAGATGATGTCGGCGTCAATATCGCGGTTTTCGGCGATTGCCTGCAGCGCGGCGGCGCTGGCGATCGAGTCCGGATCGGGGCCGCGGTGGATCAGGATGGCAAGCTGGTCGCCGGTGGCGTCGATGACCTCGGCGAGTTGTTTGGCGCGATGTTCGAGTTCCCCGGTTTCGAGGGATCGGAGCGCCGAATCGGCGATCACGGCCGAGGGATTGATCACGACGTCCGCGCCGAGTTCGGCGAGTTCGTCCGCGGAGACGGGGTCCGAGGCGCGAGCGACGATGAAGTGGTCGGTTTCGGCGTCCCGGAGCGTCTCGACGGCAGCCTTGTTGGCTTCGACTTCCGAGGAGAGGATGAGGACGGCGTCACGACCGGTGACGTCGTCGGCGATCGAGGGATCCTGAATGTCCGCGACGCGTGCGTTGAGATCCTGGTCGCGAAGGGCCTCGACCCGGCCTTCGTCCTTGTCGAGGATGAGGACATCTTTGCCCTCCCCGACGAGTTCTTCGGCGACGGCGTGACCGACGCTTCCACAGCCGAGGATGGCATAGGAGGACATCGAAGCCATCGTAACGGCGCTGCTCATAGTGTATTGGGCCTTGTGTCGGAGGCTCTTATAACACCGACTTTCTTCTCAATGCCTGAAATGCGACCCCGTGCCGTACCGTGATCGAAAGGAAACCTATTTTACTGGCCTGGCGTTACCAGCAGGTGCAAGGGCCGGTAGCTCAGTCTGGCAGAGCGTCTGACTCTTAATCAGACGGTCACGTGTTCAAATCGCGTCCGGCCCGTATTCTCGCCGCGAGCAATCCCGCGAGCGGCGAGTCTCGGATCCGGCGGGATTTGAACGCAGAGAGTGAAAGGTGAGCGACGCCGGAGGCGGAGCGAACGGGAACGACCGTGTGTTCAAATCGCGTCCGGCCCGTTTTCCTGCGAACACTGTGAGCAGTGAAAACGCTACAGCGATTTGAAGTAGAGAAGTCGCAGCCCGTGAGTAAGCGACGCGAACGAGCAGGAACGTCTTCGCGTAGTTCAAATCGCGTCCGGCCCCTTTGTGACGAACATTTCGAGCATTGACATCCTCCCCGTGCTGAAGCACGAGGATTTCACCTTGCATCTCGGTAAAAACGCTACAGCGATTTGGGGTAGTGTATTCTGTAGCCGGCCGTGACTTTCGTCTTCATATTTGTTCAATATTCTGATTGGTTATCATGTCGAACCCAATATTATGGGCTTATCAACCGATCTGCAGCAGGGAAAAATATATGCTCTGGATATAACTATTGATTTATCCATGATGGAGGATAACATCTCACGACGCAGATTTTTTAGTACAACTTCTATATTGGCTGGTGTAGTCTGTGCAGGATGTATTGGGACACAGTCTAAGAGTAATGCTAGACGGCGAAATAGTGAAACGCCAGCGATCATAGAAAGCGTGGAGCTTCACTCGGGTGACGATATTGACATTCCCAGGGGGCCACCTAATCCCCCGGAAACACCACCCAGTATTGAATATAACTCCCAGACCAATTCCCTATCAATAGTTGGGGAGATACAGTACAGTTCAAATACCTGTGACGAATTGTATATAAATAGTCTTTCATATAATGACGAAATCAACAGGATAATTGTCAATATTGGCTACAGGAAGAAATCAGTAATAACAGATAATTATTGCTCTGACGCTACTGGCATAGTTCCGTACCGTTTAGATGTGATATTAGACGCAGGGAATATTAGCGAAGTCGAAATAGTTGAAACTCATTATTTCCCGAATAAAGACAATCCAGATGTCAGAACTCTGGAAGAATTGTAATACTTATTTTATGAGTGCTAGATCGACCTAAATCACTGCAAGCGGGGTGGCGTGGCCGCGCTACCCGACGAATCACGACCTCACTCAATATGTTATTCAAATCGCGTCCGGCCCGCTCACTCTATCGCTCGCAAGATCGCGAGCGATTGCTGTGCGTTGCCGGCGGGATTTAAGCTCTGGAAGTCACAGCGCGAACGAAGTGAGCGACCGTCTTCCTCTGGTTCAAATCGCGTCCGGTCTCCCCAGCACTTTCGTAAGATTGAGAGAGTTCAGAATTTGTACCGAGGAATGTTCTCGGGATCGAATCCGGACATGTTCCAGTCTGGCTGCTCGACTGCGATCCGCTTGGCCGCATAGAGGACGGCGATACCGTTCAGCAGTTGTTTGCGGGCAGGTCCGACGAACAGATTTTCGTCGACGCCGCCCCGGAGCGCGACGTGAGCGACCCAGTAGGTGAGCAGAAAGCCGACGAACAGCAGCCCAAACAGGAGCGAGAGCGGCAAGAGTGGCAGCGTGATGGCTGCGGCGACACCCGAGAGCAGGCCACCGACCGAGAGGGCGTCAGCCACGACGTGGGAGGGGTGGAACCACAGGTACCAGGGACCGTATTTCGAGAGAAAGGATAGCGATGTCGGACGGCGTTTGGCCTTCGAGCGCGTGATATAGGGGTCGTCCTGTTGCCACTCGTAGCCGATGGCCGTTCGGGAGTACGTTCGGGCACCTGACCCGGCGAGGCGGATGCGCATGTCCCAGTCCTCGCCCCGGAGAAAGTTCGGATCCCAGCCGTCGATTGCTTCGAGCACGCCAGCCTTGGCCGAGAAGTTCCGACCGACGTAGTAGGTCCGCTCGTTCGGCTCGACCTCCTTGTCGACCGGCTCGTTGATCTTGGTATCTCCCGTGACGAGGTCGATGTCGGGCCTGTCCGAGTGGATCGAGACGTGCCCTTCGAGCCAGTCGTCGTCGACGGACAGATCCGACTGCAGCGTGACGAAGAGCTCGTACTCTCCCTCGATGTATTCGAGAATCTGATTGTAGGCGTCGGCGACGCCGTCGCCCTGCTGTTCGATGATATCGACCTCGAACTCGACTTCCGGAGCCCGCTCCCGGATGATCGCTGGCGTTCGGTCGTCGCTCTTGTCACAGAAGACCACGCGGCTCGGCTGGTGGCGCTGAGAGCGGAGCATGTCTATCGTTCCGTCGATCGTGTCCTCGTTGTTGTACGTGGGGATCCCCACGACGACCGAGTCGATCTCCGCTGTCATTGGGCCGGGTTTGTGAGCCATCGGAATTCAGTGTATCGGTCCATCTTCCACAGGAGTACTCTCCGGCGTGCCTACAGTTTGAGGACGTGGTCGTAATCGGCTTCGATCGCGTTGCGAGTATCGAACACGAGCGACGACGACTCGACGATCGCCGGGAGATCTATCTCCTCGTGATCGGTGAGCACGATCGTCAGGTCAGCTTCCGACGCGGCTCCTGGCGGATCGGAGACAGACGAATACGTACTCTCGTCGACGGTGAGATCGTGGGCGACTGGATCGTACACGGAAAGCTGTGCCCCGCGGTCGGTGAGCAGGTCGATCACGTCGAAGGCGGGTGACTCCCGGACGTCGGCAACGTCTGCCTTGTAGGAGAGGCCGACGACGAAGACGTTCGCTTCCGAGAGTGGGACGCCGCGATCGTTGAGCAGGTCGCGGGCACGCTCGACGACGTGGCGGGGCATCTGCCGATTGATCCTGTCTGCCAGATCGATGAACTCGATGTCGAGCCCGTGTTCACCAGCTTTCCACGAGAGATACAGTGGATCGATCGGCAGGCAGTGCCCACCCAGTCCCGGCCCGGGGTAAAACGGCATGAACCCGAACGGTTTGGTGGCGGCAGCGTCGATCGTGTCCCAGATATTCACGTCGAGTTCGTGGGCGACCGTCGCCAGTTCGTTTATCAATGCGATGTTGACCGTTCGAAAGGTGTTTTCGAGCAGTTTGACCAGTTCGGCCTCGGTCGCAGACTCGACCGGAACGATCTGCTCGAATGCCGGCTCGTAGAGTGCTTGCGCTCGGATTCCGCAGGCTTCGGTCACGCCGCCGACGACTTTCGGGATCTCCGCGACTGTGAACTCCTCGTTTCCAGGATCGATTCGCTCTGGCGAGAAGGCGACGAAGACGTCTTCTCCCACGGTAAAACCGCTCGATTCGAGTATCGAAGCGACTACTTCCTCGGTCGCACGCGGGTAGACGGTACTTTCGAGGACGACGGTACAATCTGGGGGGATGACCTCGGCGAGCGATTCGGTGGCGTCAGCGACAAGCGAGAGATTGGGTCGCTGGGTCTTATCGAGCGGTGTCGGGACGCAGATCGAGACACCGTCGACGTCCGCGAGCGCCTCGTATTCGGTCGTCGCCTGAATTCGCTCGGGGACGTGTTCCTGGAGTTCGGCGTCGGAGACATCCTCGACGTACGATCGGCCGTCGTGGACGGCGCTGACGCGTTCGTCGTCGGTATCGACCCCGACCACGTCGTAGCCCGCCGACGCCAGCGTGACTGCCAGCGGCAGGCCGACGTACCCGAGACCGACGACACCCACCGTATTGTCTGTCATCGTCTACAGTTGACCACCGACGTAGATGGGTTTTTTGCTGTCGGTGTGCCGGCCCTACTCCCTGACGACCGAGCGCAACATCTCCTCGAAGGCGTCAGCGATGTCGTCCCAGCCGACGGACTTGACCGCCTCGTTGAGTCGCTTCGAATATCCCGCCTGGAGTTCGGAGTCGGCGAGTGTTTCCAGCGCGCTCGATATCGATTTACCGGTCGGCTCGACGAAGTAGAGTTCGTCGTCGTCGAACCGATTTCGGAGTTCGCCGTCGATACCGAGACAGACGAGACCTGCTGCGCCGTATTCGGCGACCTTGAGCGGCTGTTCGGCATCGACCAGACAGAATCCGACGGTGGCGTGTGCGAGAAACCCCGGCATGAGGTCGTACTCGAACGCCCCCAGAAAGGTGACGTTGTCCTCACTGGCGGCCGCCGACTCGACGAGGTCCTGATCCGGACCCTCGCCCACGAAGACAAACTCCCACTCGGGCCGCCGCGATGCTGCGTCGAGGACGGCAGAGAGATTGTAGGTTTCCTCGGTCATCCCACCGATGTAGATCCCGATTGGGGAATCCGGATCGACGCCGCTGTCTTCGAGAATCTGTCTGGCTCGCGAGACGGCGTCAGGATCGGGGTCGTGAAACATCCCGTAGTCGACGGCGTTGGGGAGTTTCTTCCCGTCGATTCCGCGCCGTTGAGCCTCCTCGTAACTGGACTGGTACGTGAAGGAACATGCGTCCGCGTGGGCGAGGACGAACCACTCGTACCAGTGAAAGAACCTGAACAGCGGTTCGGGAAGGTGCTCGATCTGCTCGATCGGGTCGCTGACGGTCCCGACGAAGGGGCGGCGTCGGAGTTTCGCGAGCGGAAAGCCCAGATAGAGGCCCACGCGGACGTTGCCCATGATCACGTCGTAGTCGCCGGACAGAGCCCGACGAGTCGCCGTCAGCGCGTCTCGACCGGACGCGTCCTGGATGTCGATGTCGATCCCACGCTGGCCGAGTTGCTCTGCGATCCGGGTCCGCCGGAGGCTGATGTTGTCGCCCGTCGAGGGGCGGAGCCAGAGACACTTCATCGGGCTAGCTCTCGACAGTCTTGCGAAAAAAACTGGTTATCCTGATCGCGCCGGCCCCAGAGCTATCATCAGGGGATGTTGGCCCGACCGTGCTTTTTTTAAATACACCAGTCGATTTCCAGCACGATGCGCATAGCGTTCTTCACGCATACCTTTCCAGCACTCTCAGAGACATTCATCATCAATCAGGTCGTTGGCTTACTGGAAGACGGGCACGACGTAACGGTCTTTGCGCTTCAGCCGCCCGAAGAGACGACGCACGATATTATCGACGAGTACGACCTCCTCGACCGGACGGTATACGTCGGTAACCTGAACACGCTTTCTAGCCTGGTGCGTCACGCCCCCGAGTTCCTGCTGGAGTCAGATATCCCGCTAGCGCTGAAGAATGCCGACAGCGTCGTGCTGGCTCCCCAGCGATTGCTCGCACAGGCGACGTTCGAAGAACATGGAGAATTCGACATCTGTCACGCCCACTTCGGCCGTTCGATCCGGATCTGGTCGTTCGTCGGCGACCTTCCGGATCAAGGGCCGTATATCGGAACCTTCTACGGCTACGACGTAACAAAAGCTGTCCATCCGGACAATTACGACTGTTACGAGACGGTCTGGGATCAACTGGATCTGAGTATCGGGATCAGCCAGCACATCCGCTCTCGGATGCTGATGCTCGGCTGTGCTGAGTCCGACTCCACTGTCCTCCGGATCGGTGTCGACCCCGAGTTGTTCACGTACGACGTCACGCCCTACGAGACGGATTCGGATCTCGAACTGCTCTCTGCGTGCCGTCATACCGGCAAGAAAGGACTCGAATACGCCATTCGGGCAGTCGCCGACCTGATCGGAGAGGGTCACGATATCTCCTATACGTTCGCTGGAGACGGCGAAAAGACGGACGAGTACCGATCTCTGGTGCGAAAACTGGGCATTACTGATGCAGTCGATTTTCCGGGGCTGGTGTCACAGAAGCGTGTCTCGGAGCTGATGCGGGAGGCACATCTGTACGTCCAGCCGAGCGTCACGACACCGGAGGGTGACATGGAAGGACAGGGACTGGTCTTTCAGGAGGCACAGGCGACTGGCACGCCGCCGATCGCTACATTCCACGACGGGATCCCTGAAGGCGTCCGACACGGCGAGACAGGCCGTCTCGTACCTGAACGGGATGTCAAAGCCCTCTCGTCCGCCATCGAGTTCTTCATCGACAATCCCGACGCTATCGAACGCTACGCCGAAGCAGGACGCGAGTACATCGAACAACGGTTCGACTACCGCTCGATCGCCGACGAACAGGTCGAATTATACGAACGAGCCATCGAACAGCACTGATCGCGTGTCGCAACTCTCATTCGTTACGGCGGGCTCTCAGTGATACGTTCTCGCCCCGTAGAGATACCCCAGCCCAACGACGCCGGTGAAGACGACCAACATCACGAACTGAGCGATGGTCGCTCTCGACGGCGACGCGACCATCGAACGGAGTCGGGCGGGTGCAAAATCGGTGAGCAGTCGCCCCAGAAAGTCCGTTTCCTCGTCGGTCGAGTCATCGACGAACGTCTCCATCGCTCGCTTGGAGTATCCCTGCCAGAACGCCCGATCGAGTAGCCATCGAGGATCTGTCCGATACTCGAAGACCTTGTGGGCGACGACGGCCTCGGGATTGTACCACACGCCGCTCCCGTACTCCTGCTGGAGACGGGCACACAGTTCGGTTTCGCCACCCTGGAGGTTGGCGTCACCTTTACGGCCGCCGATGTCGGTGTCGAACCCACCGAGATCGAGGAACACGTCGCGGTCGAAGGAGATGTTCGAGCCGTTCGTGTTACGAACCTCGCCAGCCACCGAGGGGTCGCCGTCGGGGCCGAACCCGCGGTGAGTCGCGCCGATCAGCCAGTAGAACTCCTCGGGTAGAAATTCGGGCTTACCGGCGACCCAATCGGGGATCATCTTCCCGCCGGCCGCGATAGCGTCGCGGTACTGGTAGGCCTCGACGAGTTCGGCGATCCAGTCTGGATCGGCGATAGCGTCGTCGTCGAGGAAGGCGACGACATCGCCGGTGGCTGCCTGTGCGCCGTGGTTGCGGGCTTCGAGGAGGCCCCGGTTTTCGGGGAGGGCAGTGATGACAGTGTTCTCGTCCGTTCCGAAGTCCCACTCGAACCGTTCGGTGACCTCGTCGTTGCCGTCGCTGACGAGCACCAGTTCGACGTCCGCGTAGGTCTGAGCGCGGACGCTCTCGGCGGCTTCGAGCAGGTCGTCGTATCGGTCCAGTGAGTGGGTACACAGGACGACCGAGACGCGCATATCTCCGAGTGGGAGGGCCACGTGCCTAAGGGTTTTCGTCCGCCGGTTGGCTGGCCCGCTTCGGGCGATCTGACCGCCACGAGTGGACAGACTTCATAAGGCTTATGCGCGCGATGGCAGTTTGACCGGCTAATGAGTACCTGGAGGTCGCCCGTTAATGAGCCAAGAGAGTGACGAGACGTTCGCAGAGATCGACGAGGCCCTGGAGTGGTTCAAACAGTGGTATCACATCCCAGCTATGCTGGGTTTGCTCGTCTTTGCGTTCTGGACTCGTGCGCGGAACTGGGGTAATTTCGTCACCGGCGGCGAAGTGTTCTTTGGCGGTAACGATCCCTGGTATCACCTCCGACAGGTGGAGTATACCGTCAGGCACTGGCCTGAGACGATGCCGTTCGAAGTCTGGACGAACTATCCGACCGGGACCTCGGTGTCACAGTTCGGGACGATCTACGATCAGGTCGTCGCGACGGCCGCCCTGATCATCGGACTCGGAAACCCGAGTCATGAGACAGTCAAGTTGACGTTGCTATTTGCGCCGGCAGTGATCGGCACAGCAACCTTGATTCCGGCGTACTACCTCGGTAAGCGACTCGGAAAGAATCGCTTTAGCGGGATCGTTGCCGCAGTAATCGTCACCCTGTCGAGTGGGATACTACTGATCAGGAGCCTTGCCGGCTTTCCCGACCACCACGTCGCCGAAGGATTTACGCAGGCGTGCGCTGCGCTCGCGGTGGTCGTAGCCCTGCAGGTTGCAAATCAGGAGAAACCGGTCTGGGAACTGGTCCTTGATCGAGACGTGGCCGGGCTCCGCCGACCAGTCGGATACGCAGTTCTCGCTGGGTTCGCGACGGCAGTTACGATGTGGGTTTGGCCTCCTGGCATGTTCTTCCTCGGTATTCTCGGCCTGTACGTCACGTTTCAGGCAGTTCTCGACCATCTCAAGGGCCGCAGTCCCGAGCACGTTCTCATCGTCGTAGCGGTCCTTTTTGTCGTCACTGCGATTCTGATGCTGTTGCCACTCGAACGACTCGACGTCGCACCGGTGAAGTTCTCTATCATCCAGCCTGGACTGGCTCTGATGGGTGCATTCTGGTGTGCGGCGCTGGCAGGTATCAGTCGAATATGGGACGAGCGGTCCTATCCCAAATGGACGTATCCCGTCGTCGCCTTTGGAACGATTATCGTCGGGATCGCTGCGCTCTATCTCATAACGCCACGATACTTCGGGCTATTTCAGAACCAGATTGTCCGCCTCTTCGGACGAGTCATCGGCGTGGAGCCGTCTGGCGCAGCGGCAACCGTAGCCGAAGTTTCGTCATTGCCAAAACCAGTGGAGACGCTTCAGCAATGGTATGGATTCGCACCGTTTATCGCGCTCATCGGAGGTGTGCTGGCAGTGGCACGTTTGATCGTGTTACGAAAATCCCGACCCGAGTTACTGTTTGTCGTGGTGTGGCTTACGCTCGTTTTCCTTGCGGCCTATAGCCGAACGAGATTCGCTATCTACCTCACCATCCCCATTGCATCGATGGCAGCCTACGCGATCGGAACGGCGTTCCAGTATCTCAGCCAGGCAGCCAAAGAGGCCTCGACGGACGTTCGTCCGTATCAGCTGATGGCGGTCGTCACAGTACTGATGCTTCTGGTTGTCCCGATGGCAGTCGGCGTCGGCGGACAGCAGAGCGACGCTCTCTCACAGTCTGACGCCCATTCCCGCGAACCGATCAGCGTGATCAGCTGGGACAGCAGTCTCGACTGGATGGCCGAGAACACCCCCGATGAGGGTAATTACGGCGGAGCCGGAAACACGCTGGACTACTGGGGTGAGTTCATTAGCACCGACGACTACGACTACGAAGATGGGACGTACGGTGTTCTCTCGTGGTGGGACTACGGCCACTGGATCACTACCGGGGGCGAGCGGATCCCGGTCGCGAACCCGTTCCAGGATTCTGCCAGCGACGCCGCTCGGTTCCTCCTCGCTGAGAACGAAACCATCGCTGAGCAAGAGGTTCTCGCGAACATGAGTGAAGGCGAGAACGCACAGACGCGATACGTCATGGTCGACTGGCAGATGGCGACCGGTGGCAGCAAGTTCACCGCCCCGTCATCATTCGTCGACGGCAAGCAGGCCAGCGATTATTTGAGATACATCCAGTTGAATCGCCAGGGGCAAGGATTCTACCTCTACAAACAGGCCTACTACGAGACGATGGTTAATCGTCTCTACCGCTATCACGGAAGCGCAATGGATCCCCAACCGGTCGTGACGCGGGTGCCAACCAGACAGAACAGTCAGGTCCTGCAGACGTACGAAAGTACGCGCGCCGCGCGAACAGCAATCGAAAACTCGACGGGTGCACAACTCGGCGGGTTCGGTCCGTATCCGAGCGAACGCGTGCCGGCACTGCAACACTACCGGCTGGTCCAGGTTAGCGACCGGACGCTCAACCCGCTCCAGGCGTCTCACAACCAGTTGATTCGCTTCTATCAGCAAGGAGCCGACCTCAGCCAGTTGGGACTTGGCTATCAGCGAGCACTCCAGCTGTCTGAGCGGAACCCACACTGGACGAAGGTCTTCGAACGCGTCCACGGCGCGACGATCGAAGGCCAGGGACCGGCGAACGCCACCGTCAGGGGGAGCGTCGAGATGCGGATGCCAAACGCCAATCGGACGTTCACCTACTATCAGCATGCTCAGACGAACGCCGACGGTGAGTTCAATATGACCGTCCCATACGCCTCGACCGGTGCGGACGACTGGGGACCAGAAAGTGGATATACTAACACCAGCGTCCGTGCGACAGGTCCCTATCAGTTCGCAGCCCAGCAGTTCTCGCTGAATAACGGATCGGCCGAGGTGGCGTACTACAACGCGTCCGAACACGTGACCGAAGCGAAGGTCATCGGTGAAGACGAGTCTCCGACCGAGGTAACACTGACCGAGGTCGACCTTCCGGAGCAGAACCAGACGAACGACACCACAGACGAGTCAGACGACAGCGCCGGTGACGACGGACAGAACAGTGAATCCAGTTCGATCGAACCCGTCTTCGACCCGGTCGATTCCCAGACACCCGCGGTTCGAGTCGCGGACTAACCGTGGCGAGCGACATCCAGCAGGATACGGCGGCCGCCGTCAGCACGTCCGTCCAGCAGCTGGTGTCGGTCTATCTGAAGGGTCTGGCGATGGGCGCAGCCGACTCCGTCCCCGGGGTCTCGGGGGGTACGATCGCGTTCATCACCGGGATCTACGAACGGCTTATCACGGCGATCACACGCCTTGACCCGACAGCGCTGTGGCTGTTGACCGACGTGCACTACAGTGACGGCCGACAGCGGATCTACGACCGACTGCTGGAGATGGATGTCCCGTTCCTGATCGCGCTGGGGCTCGGCGTCGTGAGCGCCATCGTCACCGTCTCGCGAGTCATGCACGCCGCGCTCCAGGAAGCCGAAGCGCTCACGTTCGCGTTCTTCTTCGGGCTGATCGCCGCCTCGGCGATCGTCCTCTACGAGCATATGGCGGTCGACACGCCGGGCCGGATCGCCGCTGCGATCGCTGGATTCGCGATCGCGTTTCTCGTTTCAGGAGTCACCACCGGGAGCGATATCGCACACACGCTGCCGATCATCTTCGCCGCGGGGGCGATCGCAATCGTCGCGATGATCCTTCCTGGCGTTTCGGGAGCGTTCTTTCTCCTGTTGTTCGGACAATACGAGTACCTGACTGGTGTGCTCACGTCGTTCGTCGACGGTGTCCTCGCTGTGCTTGTGGGTGATCGTGCGCTCGACACGCTCGTCAATTCGGCGACGACAGTGTTGGCTTTCGGCGTCGGCGCGATACTCGGGCTGTTTACGATCGCACACGCTATCAGATGGGCGCTCGAAAATTATCGTGTGGCGACGCTGTCGTTTCTGGTGAGTCTGATGGTCGGTGCGTTGCGATTGCCGGTCGAGCGCGTGCTGGGGACAGATCCGACAGTCAGCGTCGGGTCGCTGCTGCCAATTGTGCTTGCTGTCGCAGTCGGAGCTGGGGCAGTGTTGCTACTTGACTATTACACCGACGAGCTAGCCTACTAGCCAGCTCTCAAGTCGACGCCGCTTTGAAAACGTATATCAGTTCGGACAGGAGACAGTAATTCAATGGACACGCTACGAGAGTGGGCCGGACGAGTCGGTTTCCTCACGGTCTCTGTTCTCGTCCTCGCTGGCGGGTACGTTCAGGGGTTCTGGTCCGTGACACTGTCCCTGAATCAGCCGCCGCTGGTCGCCGATCTGCAGTTCATCGAAGCGGCGTTTGCGATGACGACGTTCGCGGGGTTCTTTCTGATCTCGGGGTTGCTCTTCCTGTGGCACAGCTACCGGGATGGGGACCCGGATATCGCCACCGATGACGGCCACGTGGCTGCACTGGTTCCGGTCTACGATGACGCCAGGGTTCTCCATCGCAGCGTCGAGAGCCTCCTGGCCTCGACCTACGAGAACCTCACAGTCTGGATCGTCTACGAGTCCGACGACGAGGCGAGTAACCGCCGCGCGCACGAACTCGCAGACGAACACGACCGTGTCGAAGCGCTGGAGAACACGAAGTATCCCGGGTCGAAAGCCGGCGCGATCAACTACGCGACCGAAATTGTCGACGCGGCGTTCGTCGCCGTCTTCGACGCGGACGAGCGCGTCCACCCACGGTTCGTCGGGGCTGCCGTGGCCAAACTCGGCGACTGTGACGTCGTTCAGGGCCGGACGATTCCCGAGCCCACAGGAGTCATCGAATCGATCGCGTACTACGAGTCGGTTCTGTTGAACTTCGTCGCCCGACGCGGGCTGTACGTGTTCACTGATTTCAGGATGGCGGCCTCGCGTGCAGTCGTGCTACGTCGCGAGGCACTTGCCGAGGCCGGTGGGTATCACACTGACATGCTGACCGAGGACTTCGAGTTCGCCTACCGGTGTTACAAGCATCGTCTCGATGTCGTCGAGCTACTGGCATACCCCTCCGAAATCGAAGCCGCCCATACACTGGCCGACTGGTGGGGCCAGCGCAAGCGCTGGATGACTGGCTACGCCCAGTCGTCACACTATTTGCTCGGACACAGCCGGCCGCTGCGAGACTACCGCAATCCCCTGTCAGCACTGATCGCTCTCGGGACTGTTGGGGCTGGGCTGTTCTTGCTTTCGGTCATCTCGAAGTTCGCCGTCCTCGCCGTCGACGGGAGTTTTGGCGTACTGATTGGCGGGCTGGCAGGCATCGTCGCAATCACGCTGGCAGTCCAGATACAGGACTACTGGCAGGGCTCGATCGACGCCTTCGGACTGACGTGGCTCGCGATTCCACTGTTGTTTCCGCTGTACAGTTTGGTTGCGATCAAGGCGATCGTCGAGTATCTGTTCACCTGGGACGGCGAGTGGTACAGCGTTTCCAAGGGCGTCTCGGCCGATTGATGGGGAGCGGTTCGACCGTGTCGATCAGAGGTCGTACAGCTGGCCGTACTTGTCGGTGACATACTCCAGGAAGTACTCGGCCGTGTAGGACTCGCCGGTGGCGACTTCGACCAGTTCGTCCGTCGTGTAGCGCGCGCCATGCTGGTGGATATTCTCCCGGAGCCAGTCCTGAAGCTCGTCGAACTCGCCCTCCCGGATCGGCTCGTCGAGGTCGCCGAGATCCGCTTCGGCGGCGGCGTAGAGCTGGGCTGCCATGACGCTACCCAGGGTGTACGTCGGGAAGTACCCGAAGTTCCCGTGACTCCAGTGGATGTCCTGCAGACAGCCTTCAGCGTCGTTCTCGGGGCGGATCCCGAGGTACTGTTCGTACTTATCGTTCCAGACCTCGGGAACGTCTTCGACGTCGAGATCGCCGTTGACCAGATCGCGCTCGATCTCGAAACGGACGATGATGTGCATGTGATAGGTAAGTTCGTCCGCGTCGACCCGGATGAGGTTGTCGTCGTAGACGACGTTTGCAGCCTCGTAGAACGTCTGATCGTCGACGTCTTCGACGCCGTCGAATGCCGCCCGAACGTCGTCACCGATTAGCTCCCAGAACGGCTGGCTGCGGCCGATGTGGTTCTCCCAGAGGCGCGACTGTGATTCGTGGACGCTGAGGTCGCGCGAGGTGCCGAGCGGGTCGCCGTAGTGCTCCTGGGGAAGGCCGAGATTGTAGAAGGCGTGCCCGAACTCGTGGACGGTTGCTGTGAGCGCACTCAGCGGGTCTTCCGCCAGGAACCGAGTTGTGACCCGGCAATCGTACTGATTGCCTGCCGTGAAGGGGTGACTGGACGTGTCGAGACGGCCATGATCCCAGTCGTAGTTGAGCTGATCGAGGATGTCACGAGAGAGTTCCTCCTGGGCATCAGTCGAGTAGGTCCCGCCTTCGAACGGTCGCGGGAGCGTCACGTCGCTGTCTCCGACGGCGTCGATCAGTGGCACCAGTTCCTCGCGCAGGCGGGTCAGCACTCGCTCTGCAGTGTCGAGGTCGAGGTACGGCTCGTACTCCTCGAAGAGGACGGCGTAGGGCTCCCGGTCGGGATCGATGTGTTCGGCGTACTCCCGCCGGAGGTCGACCAGTTTTTCGAGCGTCGGTGCGAACTGTGAGAAGTCGGCGTCGGCTTTCGCTCCCTCCCACACTTCGATCGCTTCCGAGGAGGTGGCCGATAGTTCTTCGATGAGGCCCTGCGGGACGGCATCGGCGCGCTCGTACTCTCTCCGAATCTCACGGACCACGGCCGCCTGCTCGTCAGTGAGATCGGTGCCCGACAGTTCGGCGAGTGCGTCACCGACGATGTCGTCGGTGAGGAGTTCGTGCTGGAGTCCCGAGAGCGTCGAGAGTTGTTGACCCCGGGCGGGCGCGCCGCCTTCGGGCATCATCACCTGCTGATCCCACGAGAGAACACCCGAGGCCTTCTGGAGATTGGAGACTCGCCGGTAGTGCTCGAGCAACTCCTGATAGGCTTGCGGGGCGTCGGTCGTGTCGTCTGTCGTCGCTGCCATGGACCGATCTACGGGTGGCCCACCTAAAGAATCCGTGGACGTGCGTCAGAGACTCTCAAACACGCTTTTTGACAACCTGGGCGTTCGGCCATGCCGACTAGGGCCACTGTTCGGCAATCGATCGATAGATCGCTTCACATCGGTCGACGACTGACAGGGAGACGCTCTCGGTCGCGGTGTGGGCCTCACCGGGTTCGGCAGCCCCGACAACCAGACACGTCGTCTCGGCGCGTGCGGACAGCCAGCCGGCGTCCGTCGCGTGCGGTTTGACGACGAATTCGGGCGCGCTTTTCTGGGCAGTCCGTGCGGCTTCGAGCGCGACATCTGCGAACCGCTCGTCCTGACACGCCATCGGCGGGAGGTCCTGCTCAACCGACCACGAGACGCCGTCGACCGCTTCGACGCGGTCCAGGGGCGCTCTGGCCCCCGGCACAGTACGCTCGTCGACAGTCACGGTGCAACTTTCCGGGACGACGTTCCACGCGGAGCCGCCCTCTATCTCGGTCGCGACGAGACTACCCGTCACGTCGTGGCCAAGCACCGTCGTCTCTGGAAACGGGAGCTCGCGGACGATGTCGACCGCGTCCAGCGCCCGGTAGATCGCGTTTGTACCTGCTTCGGGTTCGCTCGCGTGTGCCGCTGCACCGCTGGCGGTAATCGTACTCCCGCGGCGGCCCCTGTGGGCGATGGCGACATCGGTCACGCTATCTGCCGAGTAGCCGGTCGATCCCTCACCGACGACTGCGTAGTCGGGATCGAAGCCGTCGTCGATCGCGGCTCGACAGCCGACCCCACCCTGCTCCTCGCCGACGAAGGAGGCGAAGACGAGTTCGCCAGCGGGCTCTGCGTCACGAAACGCTGTGGCCATCGCGGCGAGTGATCCCTTCATGTCGGCGCTGCCCCGGCCGTAGAGTCGGTCGCCATCGTCTTCGAGGATGTATCCACCGTCTTCGAGCTGGCTGTCGTCCGGGGCCACGACGTCGTGGTGGCCGACCAGTGCTAGCGATTGCTCGCCCGTGCCACGGCGTGCGAAGACATTCCCGTGATCGTCACGCCTGATCCCGGCGTCGGTGTGGGCCCCGAGCCACTCGACCAGCCGGTCACCGACTCGCGTCGGATCCTCGTGACTCGGGATCGAGACTAACTCGCGTGTCAACGACACAGCGTCCATACTCACGCTAGAACGAGCAACCGCAAACAACCTTCCCAGGAACAGCCAGTGGTTACTCGTCGGGTCGCGTCGAGCGCATGTGCGACAGCGTAAACTCGTCGATCGGACACTCGCGTGCATCCACAGATGGGGAAGTATTCTCTGGGATGACGTTTCGATCCCCGTGTGAACGGATCTGGGTGATTGGCATATCTGTTAGTTCTACCGCAACCGTCAAAAAACCTTGTATCCGTATAGATATATAGGTAATTAACGATCGTGTGGGCTACGCAGGTCGACACTCGGTCGGGAAGAGATACCAGCGTCAGTATTGCCAGCGCCCGGTCCAGAACGAACACCTAATATAACCTAATACAGATGGTTTGAGACATTATACCAGAACGAGGTATTAGGGGAAGGTATATATGCTCGACATCCGTGTATTCGAACACATCATGAGTTCCAAAACGAAACCTGCGATGGAAGATAGTGACAGTTCGTCCGAGAAAGTGCTGCATTTCTGGTCGAAGACCGACGCCGATACGGCCCGAAAGACGAACGAACGGGCGTAAACTAGCGATTCATTTTTTAGATCGTCACTATTTTGCGGCGATCAAGCCGTGATTGTCACAACAGAGGGGGCAGCCGAGCCGTCACGCCTTATCCACGCGGATGTCGTCAAAGCGGCCGCCGTAGGCGACGTGGCCAGGGTGGGTCGGTTCCATCCCGGAGCGGACGACGCGGTCGAACTTCTCCCAGGTGTTCTCGTAGCCCAGGTGCGCGAACTCGGCGAGACAGCGCAGTCGATGGGTGAGGCCGTCCCGATGGAAGAGCTGGGGATCACCAGATCGAATCGCATGGGTCAGGTCAGCTGGTCCGTCGATCGGCCGATCGACGGTCGTCCAGGACTCGCCGATAGTACCGCGGAGATGTGCATACGAGGAGGTGAATCCGGGGAGATCTGCTCGTCGGGCGATCGTCCTGGCCCGGCGGTTGTCCCAGGGCAGGTGTTTCGGATTGTACGCCTCGACGCCGTCGATGACATCGCTGTAGCGGTCGATCTGGCTGCGGTCGAGGCTGACGTTTAGAAACTCGGGATGTGGAGCGAGAACAGTGGCCGACTGGCGGTCCAGTTCGTCCATCGCCCCCTCCAGTGTGATGAAGTCCGGGATCGGCTTCGAGAGGTCGAACGCCAGCACGTGGCGACGGTCGTACCAGGGGCCCGCGAAAATTTCTCGTGCCGGGAAGACAGTCAGTTCGTCGTCGCTGAACTGCTCGGCACGTTGCTCGATCGTCGGAAGCCGGGTGAAATGTGGCGCGTACACCAGTACGTCGATCCCTCTCGATTTGGCGCGCTCGACTACTGACTCGTCCAGAACCTTCACGTGCAAGTCCACTCGCGTCCCGCGGCTCCCGGTCACTGTCCCAGGTATATCCCGGCGCTCCTCATAGGGATTCTGATCCGCCCCCGGATAGCTTTAAGTTCCTCTCGGGGCCTACCTGTGGGTATGGCACGCTGGGAGTGTGCGATCGAGGGTGACGGGCGGACCTTCGACCGCGTCGAGGACCTCATTGTCCACCAGGCGACCGATCACGAACGCGTCGAGTGTGAAGTCTGTGGTACCGTCCTGCCGGACGGCTACTTCGCGATTCG